>JAABUQ010000233.1_pt1 | contig 125009 bp, 124 predicted proteins | sample 5560001 | NCBI WGS metagenome assembly JAABUQ01 (sample SAMN10711888, study PRJNA513371) | rock metagenome | isolation source: Antarctica rocks | place: Antarctica: Victoria Land, Finger Mt nord | collected 2015-12-18
CGCTGCTTAGGGGGGAGGAGGGTGTTGATGTTAGGGCAGGGGGCGTATCGGATGGTTGGGCGCGGTGTGGTGGAGAGGGGGTTCGGATGGGGCCGGGGGGCACGCTGCTTAGGCCGGAAGACGTTGAGGAGCGCTGGCTAGGGGGTCGAGAGCGCGGTGCGTTGGCTGGTGGTGAGGATGCTCGTTGGATGGGTGCTGCGGGGGTGGAGGTTGTGGGGGCTGGGGCTGGGGCTTGCGGGGGTGGTGCGTCTGGTGCTGCGGTTTGTGTTGCTGGTGGAGATGGCGCAGGCATATCACTTCGAGGCGGAGGGGGAGCCGAGTAAAAGGGGTTTGGCACTTCAGCTTCGTCTGCAGATGGGCTTCGACGCGGCTGGCTGTTGGGTTGCGGCTGCGGTGCATTTGATGTTGCAGCTTGAGCTGACGGTGAAAAGCTCGCAGGAGCAGCATTGCGAGGCGGAATTATGGAGGGAGCAGCCGAGACAAAGGCCTCTGGCAATGGTGCTTCATCGTCAGAAGGAGACTGATGCGTCTGTCTGTTGGCTGGAGGGTCATCCGTGAACAAGTCTGACCGTGTTCTAACAAGACCGGGCTGTTCGTCAATGGACTCGTCTGCAGGCGGAGACTGATGCGTCTGACTGTTGGCTTGAGCGTGATCTGAGAGCAAATCTGATCGTGCTCTGACAGGGCCAGGCTGCTCGTCAATAGACTCGTCTTCAGCCAAGGCTTGATGCACCTGGCTATTGGCTGGAGGGATGTTTGACACAATGCTGGCTTGCTCGTCAACGACGGTTCGGAGTCGACGTACGAATGGCCTGTCACCTGAGCCAGGCGATCTCTGCAATGTAGCCGATTCGAAATGAGCGAAAGAGTCCAGGGAGTGAACAGGAGCGGGATAGGGTCGACGGGTTCGAGACACGTTGCCTGGAGCGCGAGGAGCTTGGTCATCTACTGCCGCCTGTTGAGCCGGCTGTTGGGCGGGCGGAGCGCCATCGTGGGACGGACGAGGAGCGGGATAGGGTCGACGGGTTCGAGACACGTTGCCTTGAGCGCGAGGAGCTTGGTCATCTACTACCGCCTGTTGAGCTGGCTGTTGGGCCGGGGGAGCGCCATCGTGGGGTGGACGAGGATCAGGAGGACCGCCTCCCCTCTCCCAGTCGTCATCATCCGTATCACTCTGACTACCTTCGACAGGGACAATGCCGCTGATCAAAGGCTTGTACCCAAATTGGAAGGGCTGCTCCAAGATATCTGGGCTGGGAGAACGCGATAATTGCCCGGCGTCAATGATGTCGCGGAGGTCGAGATGCTCAGGGGCTGCGATAGTCTCGTTTGGGTGGAGAGGGTCTTCGTTGTGTGCTCTCAAGTAGTCCTGCAGAGAGTGTAATTTATGGAGATTCCAGGTCTCGTATTCCTCCCGAAATCGATCGTCGTCTTGATATTCAAGCTGCCTTCTGTCTAATAGCACCTCTTGGGAGTAAGAGGGCTCCCCCGTGCGGGCAGCATCCGCGGCCGCATTGTATACTAGATCTTTGTGCTGAGCTGCGTAATAACTTGTGATCTCATAGAGATCGTAAGCTACAAGACGATCTTTATAATCATTTTCCAGGCACGACTCGACAAGCCCAACCAGCACTCTCGAGTAATAGCATCTTCTGAGGCCGTGATGCAAAAGCTTCCTGACGTCATTCGCTCGGAGGTGTGAATTGACTAAACTCATGAGATTACTTATCGTGGCCCCAAGAGACCAGATATCGCTGTGAGAACCAAGCCCTGCTCGTGGGTCGGCAGCGTCGAACGTGGGTGATATTTCGGGCAGTCCCTGCTCTGCTCTTCGCCGCCTTTCTGCTGAATGCCGTTCCCTTTGGTTACGGTCTATGTCCTTTCCGATCTGGATTTCCTAGTTGCGCCTAGGTTAGCCAGATTCAAAGTGTATACTTCTTTTGCGATGCCACTCGCCCGCCTGGCATGCCTTCTCCAACGGATGCTAGCCCCCAAGAGTCTGTGTACCCAGTGAGCGCGACGTGTGAACCACAAAATTCAAAGTACCCGCGATCATGGCTTGGGAGCGATCAGAAAGACCTTCTGGGAGAAGCTGTAGGATGCGGGACGATTAATGCAACGCGTATAGACTTACAGGCGCCTGGTACCTGTTCAGTGGATCAGCACACTTTATAATATTCTGAACCATGAGTCTTACCCAGAAGTACCTTAAATTACGAATGGATATCAGCAAGACCATTTGGAAAAGTGGGGCAAAGAAAACCTACCCCATGGTGTAGACTGCTTGAAATCCCTGACCGCCTTTGATGGTACCGGGTAAGCCAGACCTACCGAACGAATCAGCACACCAAGACAAGCAAGAGAACCCAGCAAGAAGAATACCAAAATCCGCAAGCTTCAGACATGGGTAAATCCTGTGCTCGTCGTCTGGCTCGCAAACCAGAGTGTTGGCCTCTTTCAAGTCTCCACACACGAGTTCCTCCCACTGATCTGCGCGTGTTGGACTCTCTCCTCCATTCCTGCAGTAAACGAGGGCTCTTGCTAGGCTGTTGAAAACATGCCAAATAAACGCTTCTGGAAATATCAACCTGCCATCTCTTTAGTCTTTTGGGGGCTTTAGTAGCCCGCTCCAGCGCTTACTTGTTGTCATAATACCATCCTAACAAATCGCTCAAGTCTCCGTAATTGGCCCACTCGTAACATATTCGGAACCTTTTTTTATCCGCTTCGTTATAATAATTCCACTGTTGCCCGAGTCAATGAGACGCTGTAGGCACAGACCTGTGAAGTGACGCACGTCTAGAACCTTGATGACGTTCTGGCATCCTACCGCATTCAAGCGAAGAGTCAAGAAAGCTTCGCTACAATAGTCCAGGAAAAATTCATTTTCGCTAGTGTCTTTCAAGATGATGTAGAGCCCCTATTGTGTTTTAGTGACTCGCCCGTTTCCTCGATGCGTTGGAAGACCGTACCCGTCCATTTTGCCGCGTCATTCTGCATAGTGAAATCTTACCTTGAGCTCCACCTTTGATGTCCCTCACCTTCCTCCAGACAGCATTGTCTCCAGTACCCTCACTGTTGGGGTCACGGAGTATCTCGGCAAAAGGCGACTGCTGCGGATCAACACCATAGCGAAAGGGCTCATCTGCACGCCAAAGACTCAAATAGTGGTCTTCAGCCTCCTTCGACATTCTGTCCAATTCCCATACCTCGTGGTAACGTTTCCAAAGAGAAAGCATGAATCTTTTTGGTGTGCTGCGTGGATCACGCGCCAATGGCCTATATCTCCAGTCTTGATCTGTGCTCAATCTACGATCAACCTCATCCTCGATTTCCTTTGCCGTCCAATTCCTAGTGGCTCCAGCTGACACATCAGTTGTCGATGTAGCGTCCCAATTGTCTTGAATGTCTTCAGCTTTGAGCTCATCCGCATAGTGCAAAAGCTCCGCTTGCTTCTTCCTTGCCCTAGAAGGCAGATCTGGTGCGCCGATCGCCCCCAGGTCATCCTGCAGTGACTCAACAAGATCTAAAATGTCTTCTGCTGATTTTGAAGTGTCCTTTTCTCTGAAAATGAGTCGCCAATAAGCAGTCAACCTTTCAATTGCGTGTTTCTGGCGTTCCACCGGGTCTCGCTGAGTTGGAGTAGCCAGCACAAGGGGATTGCCAGCGGTACACATGGCAACACAATCCAGCGTAGACGGAATCAATTGCGTGAAATGGTCTGTACTGAAATCACCAAGCACGCATGACTACGATCACAGAAATGGGAACACGAAGATGAAATATCTTCAGGGGGATTTATGAATCTAGATGGATGCGGAGATGCAGCCGAATTTCCTAACAAAGAGACGGTATACTTCACCAGAGCATCATGGCGTGGGTATTCTGCATAAGCAAGCGCCATTGAAATTTTTGCGCTCTTTGTTTGTTGACCAGAGGTTCGCACTTACTGGAATCCAGTGGGAGATGACTCGTCAAGAAATTGTTCTACGCTTCGGCTTAAACAAAGGGAACTTGCAGATAACGCATTCTCCATGGATGGGGGATTCACGTTGGCTCAAGAAAACGCTTCTGTCGACTACTCATCAAGTATGATGTGTGTAAGCCAAAGTTCAATGAGATCTTGCATAAGTAGAGTCTATCGGAGATCAAAGATTTGAAGGAGGCAGAGCATGGTGTTTCGGTCGCGCACTCTCCTTCTCCACGCACATATTCAATGCGTCGCTCGAAGCAAGTCCTAGCGTATCTGCCTCGGATTGGAAAATGTGAGTAGGAGTCGTCCTAAGACTGGCGGCTGAGAATTTTCGTGCAAAGGACAACAAAGGTAAGATAGCAATTCTGCATTGACAGGACTCGCCGGAAGTGGAAATTCGTGTGGCCATTGTTTATTTGCAACGCAGACTGCTGGGAGAGAAGCGAGGCTTTCGGGATAGCGAAAGAGGCAGCAATACGCACGGGTTCGAGTAATGACTGGAATGAAGTCTGAGCAATGCAGTCGAGGAAAAGCCCGACGCGATTGCCAGCCATCTCAATTTTACGTGCCAAGCACTTAGCGTTCTTTCGCATACGAGATGGGAAAGTAAGTTCCCATCTCCTTAAACAGAACAATCTAGGTCAAGTTGCGCTGCATGTTGTACTACTACTTAGACTATCTGCACAAATTCGTGATCCTTCAAAACCTCAACTACCGTACTCAATCTCCTTCGCATATCCCTTCTCCGCATCCCCATCACTGCCCAAACGGCTCGCCTCCGCCACCTTCGCCTCTCCACCCATATCTGTACCTGACACGACACTTGCTTGCCTTTGCTGGTGATCTTCCGTCTCATCGTAGGCGATCAGCAGCTCTCCGTTCTTGCCGTAGCGTCGAGGTTCGTCGCGGGCGATTTTGACAATGGTGAACCAGCCTGCGGTTCCGTGGCACTTGCGGAAGATGCTATCCATCTGTTGATTGATTGCGTCAGTAGTGTTTCGACATGTGCAGATTTCTACACGGGGTGCTCACTTCTTCGAGCGAGCGACCGGCGGTTTCGGGGTAGAAGAACTGTGCACATTAGTGTGGTGGCCGTAGCGTATGGGGACGCAACCTACATATACCGAAGGAAACATGAAAGCGTTGCTAGAATATCAATCAGTAAACCCCAAATGTAGATACTGGAGGGCACTTACATAACAGCAAAGATTATGTACGTCTTGTAAGAAATGGTCGTAAAAGCCACCGGCGTGATCATGACAACCATGAAATTGAACGCCCAGTTGGCCGAAGTGGACAAAGCATTCGCAGGGGCACGAATCCTTAACGGCACGATCTCAGCAGGGTAGAGCCATGTCATACCCAGCCATCCAACAGCGAAGAAAGAATTGAATAGGAAGAGGAAAAGAGCAGAGACAATGCCAGGGCCTTTCCCGCCTAGTGCACCCATAACGGCGAGGATGATCATCGAGAAGCTTTGACCGGCGGCACCGAACAGCATCAATTGGCGCCTGCCGAACTTCTCAATTGTGAAGACGGCTATCCACGATGCGGCAAAGTACTCTGTGCCGTTGCCTGCCGCTAAGATTCTGGACACAAAGCCGGACAGATGGAGCTGATTTTGATAAACTGTTGCAGCGTAGTACGTGATTAGATTTATTCCGCTAATTTGTTGGAAGACCTGATTGACATAGGCCAGGACCTGGTTGTGGATTAGATCGATGCCGTGGAGATAACCAATGGAAGCCTACATACTGTTCGATGCAGATGACGGTCTTCTGTCATCGTAAACAGATCACTGAAACCACCCTTTGACATTTCCAACACCGTGTCTTTGATAGCGGTGAATTCTGACGACACGTACGGATCATCGGTACTGGTATCGCTCAGAGCAGCCAGGACGTTCAAAGCTTCGTCTTCTTGACCTGTCAAGCGGGAGCATCGTCAGCATCGCAGCAGAGACACCATCGACGCGACCTACCCTTCAGTATGAGCCACCTTGGTGACTCTGGCAGTTCGAGGATCAACGCCACGATGATTGCCGCGAAGACGATCTGAAATGCAATGGGGAAACGCCAGGCGATCGGATTGGGATCGAGAAAGCTGAATCCGAAGTCGAGCCAGTAACTCATCATAACACCTCCGGTAATAAGCGCTCCCTACGACTCGTCAGACCGGAGCGCTCCAGTGGCAAGAAATGCATGCCTCGACCATGACAAGCTGGCCTCGCCTGTGAGATTTGGAGCACTCTGACTGCCACGTCGGCACAGTAGAGGTATTCAGACCATTGCCGAACCTTCGCCACGGTCAGCTTTGGCCCAGCTATGGTGGGATGGTTGTTGATAGATATTCCAGGTGATTTTGACGCTGTAGAAGCCTTCGCACCGTATCTGACCTACCCGGTGATAATCCTTCCAACAATGAATTGGGGTAAACCGAAAGACGAACATTGTAGCGCCGCACCAATGATCATAATGCTGGATCCGAGAAAGATCGTTTTGCGCCGCCCAAGCATGTCGCCTATCCAAATGGTGGTGATGGCACCGAAGAAACACCCGACGTTGTAAGCTCCTACAGAAATACCTGCGGAAAAGACTAGTCAAAAGGAGCAATTGCGAGAATTCTGTGACCCACCTTGTACAACAGACTTGTGGAGCTTTTGCTGGGCATTAAGGCCTGCCTCTCCAGACTCGGTGAGGTCGATTTGCGGGAACACTTTGACCTATGGAGGAGCCATCAGTTTATTGCTCAATCTTCTAATTCTGATAAGTCGTACAAAACTAGGAAGATCCAAAAGACCGCCCATGACACCCTGGTCATACCCAAAAAGGCTGGTTGATAGTCAATAGTCGGTTTACAACAAGATGCTGTGATACCCACAGGAAGTCCAGACCCGCGATAATTCCGATTGCGACATTGAGCTTGAGCCCTTTCAGGCCCAAGTATCGAGAATAGCCGAACATGATATCGGCTTATGAGCAGACTGCAATATGAGCTACCATGGAATAATGATCATCAGCACCGTCTTAAAGCTGCATATATTATAAATTTACAGGTTGTGAAGTACAAAGTAAGAATATAGCAAGACACGGAATAGATCGAAGAGTGGTGTCTCAGGCTGCAGCAGCAACTTTGGCAAGAGAATCTCATTTATCACCCTGCAGACCACGGATAGCGGCGAACCGGTCAATCGGCTGCTGATCGTGGCATTGAAGGCGCACTCCGGGATCAGCTCCTTGGAGAGCTTCTTCTGCAGGGAGAGAAATAACGACGGGATGCCGCGATGATCTATGCGGCTACTCAGCTCAGCAGCCAAAAGGCGGCACCATGATTCCGTGAGGAGATCGGCTCGAGCTAGTCGGCCGCATCTGCACGTGAGGTGATCATGGCTCATAATGATTTCCAAGTCCGAGGTGGAGTACGATCTGTGGTAAAACGTTGGACATCACCCTGCTTTGGCGAGGACAACGCAGCAATGGGTAATATATCAAGACTGTTTCTCTCCTGCGGGATCTGGCAGAGAAATGGTAAAGAACAGCGAGAGCTGCCTGAGAGAAAACATAAAAATCGCCCTGCGGCCGCAACCGCTAGAGCGCGGCCGGGATGGCACATCTTGGGGATGCGGAGAAAGTGCGGGGAAACCTGCTTTAAGTGTGAGTTTTTCATCTCGAATCCGTTCTCGGTTGTTAGAGCAGGATCAACTGAGTCATATCCCACCACAGTTGAGACACTAGATGACCAGTAGTGACCCATTGCCAAAGCGGCAAAGCGTCGAAGATTATAGCGATATAGGTTTCCTAGCCTCGAGGGAGCAGCAGGAGGGAGGTTGCGAACCAGATTAGCACTCTCTAGTGCCACTGCGTGGGATTGGAGACAGATACTGTATTTGTGGCAGCAATTCTATCATCATTACTGCATTTGATTTCGAGTATTGGCTCGAGTTTCCGAAAAGATGACCTAAACCCGGCTCTTTTGCTTCAACACTATTCAGCATCTGCGTTCGCGTCAGTCATCGTCATTGCAGTCTGGAACGATCTTACATTGAGACCAGCAGACCACGGTCGTGCCCACGAGAAAGCGTGAGGAAGCTGTGACCAACGTCTGATCCGTCGGCCGACTTCACAGCTCGATCAGTGAAGTGCCCTGAAGTGCCCTAAAGGGCGATGACTGAGCATGTGCAATGGTCGCCGTCAAGTCGAAGTAAGGGTCTCGGTGCTTGATCATATTGCACGGTCGGACGAAATCGAGATTGGAGGAGAATTACGGCTAGGACATCAGTCTTCTGGCCGGGCTAGGGCGTTCATGATAGAAAAGTTTTCTTGCCCTGACCGGCAACAATGGAACCTTGGAGTCTGGGAGCTGCAGCGTGAGCAGCACCGGGCTTGATAGTACGGGCGTCCACTTTCTTGCCGTACGCATTCAGTTGCTTGCCGTGGGCAGGTTTGACTGTCTTCTTGTTATCGTTCTTGCCAAAGCGCTTCTTGTACCGTTCCGTCCTGTCCTCCGCGAATTCCACCCTGAGTTCTTGTCCATTGAGTTTATGGAGAAATAGTCTCCTCGGCTTAATCCTCTGTGCTCTGGACTCGGCTTTGCGCTTTGTCGCTTCTGCAAAATGGTTTACACCCTCGTTGTTGTAATTGATATCCGGCTCCTGCTTTATCTCAATCCATCCGCGAACCGCCTGTTCTGCCGTTTCGATATTCTCGAATTGCACCCATCCATAGCCTTTACATTTCCCAGAGTCTAGAAATGTAGCGAGCTTTACCTCCTTCGGGTCTTCACATTGGCCGAAGTGATCCCGAACATCCTGCTCGGTGGTTTCAAAAGTTAGGTTCCCAATGAAGATGCGCCTACTAGGTGGGTGTCCGGAGTCTGAGACTAGCTTGCCTGAGACTGGCTTGTCTGAGTCCTGTTGTTTGGCTGGTCGACCAATGTAGCATTTCGCATCCTTAATCAAGACCTTGCGGCCCGAAAACAGCTTCTCGCTCATCCCAAGTATTTTTACATATGCATCCTTGTTGTCCAAGTCTACATACGCCCAGCCATCGTTCTTCTTTAGCGGTTGATCTTGGGACTCGGTCTTGGGGCCAGGCATGTATATTCTGGTAAGGGCATGATGGGCATGCCCCTCTCTCCCATCCTGTTCATAAAAGAAGAAACGAACAAGCTCATCTGCGGTCTTGTTGTGTGGAAGGTTGCCTATCCAGATGCTCCACTCAGAACGCTCATTGGAAACCTTATTAATCGGGTGTCCCTTGCAGTAGAAAGTGGTCGCGGCAATAGCCTTAGATCTCGGAGTGCCAGTCTTGGATTTGCTAGGCTTTCCCTCTGGCTGCGCGAGTACTGATTTGTCGGCCGCGGCTGCCTCATTCGTAGATTGCTCCGTGGATGTAGCATTTGCCGGTAAGGTCTTGGATTTCTTCGCTTGGCGCAGAGCCTTCTTGGACGGTGGCTCTGGGGCGTCAACATCCACTTCGAGCTCTACTCCGGTGTCGGGATCTTGACGTTTGCGCTTACTCGGTCCAGATACTGGCGGCGGAGAGCCGGATGCATCGCTCTCAGCATTTTCTGCTGCCATCTTTGCAGTGCGGATCGGCAGGGGATGTTTTGGCCATCGCGAATGTTGATCGTGCGCGGTGCTTGGCAACGCAGATGCCGAAGAATACCCGGCGGACATAATTCTGATGGCTTTGAGCACTTCAATTTGGCTTTTATTGATGCGTGTTGCTCTATGGACAAGTTTTTCGCAGCACAGGTTAAGAAAAAGACACCAGAAGATGTCGAGGCAAGTGAACATCCCACGGACAGAACAACACCCGCCAAGCGATCCCCCAAAGGCGTAGTTTTGGGCGAAGATGGCAAACCGTATATTACCCTCCCCTCCAACATGCAAGCACTCTCCCTAACTCATCACAGCTGCCGAACCTGCACCTCCTCCGCCGACTGGGCCGCCATGATGCGAACCTCCCTCTCAACTTCCCCCAAACAATCCCCCGCCCTCTCTACCACCGCAACACCAACCACAGACTGCCCTCCCGACGTCGATTCTCTAGGCCGCCAAACCTGGACCCTCCTCCACACCATCTCAGCCACCTACCCTCCCTCCGCCTCTTCCCAGCAACAGTCCGACATGCGCTCTTTCCTCTCCCTGTTCTCGAAGATCTATCCCTGCTGGGTCTGCGCGGAGGATTTCCAGCAATGGATGAGCAGGCGGGGAAACGAGCCAAGAGTGGAGGGGAGGGAGGGGCTGGGCAAGTGGATGTGTGAGGCGCATAATGAGGTTAATCGGAAGCTGGGGAAGGAGGAATTTGATTGTGGGAGGTGGAAGGAGAGGTGGAGGACGGGGTGGAAGGATGGGAGATGTGATTAAGGATTTTGGGTTTTGGGTTGTATGAGTATGATGTGGTGCATTGGGATGGATATAGAGCATTGAGCCATGGAGTTTGGGACGTCTGTGGATATGTCGGATTAGGCTAGAATACAGATCGAGGTTCACTCCTCTCTAACCTTTCTATACATCAGATCCGTCCGCAGCGTATACTTCAACCCGCCCTTCACGTCCGCCCCAGAGTGCAACAGTCCCCTATGCTGAAAGATCAAAACCCTTCCCTTCTTCGGCTCAACATCGAGTTCCTTCCTCTCATCATCTGAATGAAAAGTCGTTGCTCCACCCTTCAGCATTCCCTGCTCAGACTCATCCCCAGCGCCATTCAGGTACAGATGCAGCGTGTATAGACTTATCTCGTCTCCCCCAGGCACCTTGAAGCTCCCATCGAAATGCGGCCGGAAATACTGTCCCTCTCCATACCTCAAGAACCGCATCCGCTCATTCAACCGCGTCATCTGCATCGTCTCTTTCCGCTTCGCAGGGCCCCAGCCTGTCACGCCGGGCTTGTCCTTCACCATGTGGATTTCCGGCACCAGGTCCTTGACACGAGACCATATCTTCTCGACAACGGCGTGGTCGTCCCAGATGATGCGCCCGCAGTCTCGAGCATCAAGCATGAGTGTCTGTTGGTAGTTGCCGACGTTGATCATGGCTTGCTCCCAGACGCCATTGTTGCGGGCCTCGGCGGCCTTTATAAGTTGGGCGCATTCGGAGGGTGTGAAGGCGTCGTCGATGATGACAGCGTAGCTGCCGGTGTATTCAGGTAATAGCGTGTTGTAAAAATCGATCTTGGTCTTGGTGGGTTTGGGAGGAGGGGAGGAGAGGAAGTTGGATGGGAGGGCGGAGGTTTGGCTGGAGCAGCTGGTGGTGTTCTGGGACGCCATGGCTCTGGACTGGAAGTAATGATGAGAGTGAGAGATGTTGGATTCTAAGATAGATAGCAATGGACAGCCTTGGAGAAATCCTTGGGAGAGACGTGAAGTATGCCTGGCGAGTGTTGTAAGACCACTGCTGCCTATCCTCGGCCAGCAAGGCTGAGTCACTGCCAACATGACTAGAGACCTCCTCTAACTGCGCCAGAGTCATGATGTGAGCGATCCTGCTCATAGCTCGTTATATGTAGTCGAGAGGTTTGGACGATATTATTATGGGCGAGCGTTGGCAATGGAAATATGAATCATCTCAGTCATCCGCCGCTGCAAAAGTTTCACCCATCTTGATACAAGAGCGGTTGAAGACGGCATCACTGCCATCCTTCAAGGCAGGGATTTTCGAAAAGGCCGCATCAAATGCATCTCCTCGCACGTATTGGCCCCTTCACGTCCCGGAGCTCAATTTCTTCCGATACCGGCTCTCCCTTCTGTAGGATCTCCACCTCTCTAAGTGAGCGCATCTCCCACAGCATCTCGCGTATCGTCGGCATCAAAACGCGCCAATCAGAAGCGTTGGCTGCTTGCAATTCGTCTTGCGTGAGTGCCCGGACGACTTCGGAAGGGCAGATGGTCTTTGGGTGGGCACGGGCAGAAAGGAGGCGGTCGAGATGCGGTTTGAGGATGGATTGAATATGGGAAGATGCCATTTGTAGACTACTTGTGTGTCCAGGGCTATGATATAGAAAGATGATGATCTACTCAAGCAACGAAAGGTTGCGAGAGCAAACGAGGAAGTGAACAGCCATTTCAGGGGCAAATTAAGTGGACGTCTACTTATCGTGCGGAGCAGGTTTCTATGTCGCAGCCGAGGGGACGCCAAGTTTTTGGTGACCCCACCACACAAATCATGGTTTTTCGCGCAATTCAATTAAAACCTCTTTCATCTGTTTAATTGACCTGCAATCGTAAAGCCTTTAATAGATTTGTATAGACAACATATTTATCTATTTTTATCTTGTTGTCGATAATTCTTTTAGCTCTCTTGATCTCTTCTCGTTGTCGTCGCTATAAGCAAATCTATTAAAATCAAGAAGCTTTTTAAGAAGATCGTTATTATTGTCTTTAATAATTTCTCGCAATTTGCAAAGCCTAAAGTTACTAAGTTGAAACTCAAGATTAAAAATATATCGACAACAAGCTTCTTTGTTCTCGCAAAGAAATTTGCGAACAAGACTCTCTTATTTATTGTTGTATTTTTCGATTTCAACGTAGACTTTATTGCTAGTAACGATAAATTCTTCGATAGTAATACAAATAGCGAGATGTTTATTAATGTAACAATTGTAACAAAGATCTCTTTAAATAAGAAAGATAAATTTATTATTAATAAAATTATAAGTCGTCGCAAATGTTATTTGTTAAACAAGAGATTCGAAGCTATACAAGAAAAGAAACAAATTAAAGAAAAGAAAAAGAATAAGCTACTTGTTCTAAAGAATTACATATTAGTTTATATTGTTGCTTTCGACAATAATATTTTCTTTAAATAAAACAATAAGCTTGTTGTCGTTTATAATATCGAAAATAAAAACTATATAATAATCTAGATTTGTATTTAAGATAAAGCAATATTATATACTAAGAACAATGCTATTTTATGTTATTAATTAGAATTAGAGACAATAATTCTTTGAAAAAAAATAAAAATTTAATTAAAGACTAGTTACAAAGCTTAGAAAAGAGATAAATTTTTTATTTAATATAATTTTACGTATTAAATAGTATTTTCTTTTGTGTTCTAAAAAGCAAGAGATAATATTTTGTATATCTTTTCTATACAATAGAATCGAATTAGATATACTTTTATTGCATCTAAAGAATTCTTTTTTTTAAAAAAAATTGTCTATTGCATTTATACTTAAGATAAAGATTACAAAAAACAAGATAACTCGCGAAGCAAAAATTGCAAATTTACTCAAAAACAACAAGATTATAACAATAAAAAAGATTGTAAATATATACAAATACAAGAATTGTAAATATACAAACAAAAATAAAAATAAATACTATTTAAATAATAACAAACATTATAAATTCGATTAAAAAAATATTAAAAACTAAGTTAAAGAGTATACAATTAATCGATGTATTCTTACTAAGTTTTCTAAATTTGTTAAACGTTAATACAAGATAATCGATCTTAATAACAATTTATATAATAAAAAAGATATATTAAGAACAAGAGAGTATACGCTTTTCGAGACTTCTATCTCTATGTCGACGTTTACTTTGACAACTTGGTTTATTATTAATTTTATTAAAATAATACTCGATTTACGTCTTATAAATATAATAGAGAATTATAAACGCAAACAAAAGACTAGAACTTACAAATATAAGCAAAAACGTCAAATAAAACTCGATCTCGAACAAGAATATATTAAGAATTGTTGTTGTAAATAACAAGCAACTAATAATATAAATAAAGAATATTCTTGCGATAGATTTAAAGCTTATACATGTTTGCTTAACGCAAATAACAATTTTTTTATTGCTCTATTAAGCAATTTTATTAGAATATTCTTCGATAAGTTTATTATGATAAACTTTGTTAATTAAGTTGTTTGCAAAAAAGATCTTGCTTTTAGTAATACTCTTCGCAATACAATATTAGAGACAAATAATATTCTAAATAAGCAATTTTTTATATTGCAAATAGTTTAAAGTTAAAAAACAAATACTAAATAATAATTATCGATCAATATGTTATTCGAGATCGATATTATTCTTGTTTGCAAAATCAAATTTGACAAGAATTATTTAAGAATTAAGCAATTTAATAAGAAGACAATTAATGCAAGTTTTAATAATGCGATACAAAATATAAATAATAAGTTAAATCTTCTATTTTCTCGTCTATATTATTGTCTATTTCTTTGAGATATTTGTATCGATATCTATTAACAAAAAATACATATTTTTTTGTTAGCGTTATTTAGAGAAGAATTTTTGATAATAATAATGCGACTTAAAAACATTAATTATTGCTAGCAATATTACAAATTAATAAAGTTTAACTATTTAAGATTTAGCGTTATAAGTACTAAATCTTAAATTAATATTAATGCAATCTTCGACAAAATTGTATAAAAATTTCAGATTTTTTTTTTAAATATATATATATTAATTTACAACTATTGTTGTTGCAAAATCTTAATTTTTACATATTTGTTTATCGATAAAGTTAAAAGAATTTAAAACAATTAGACTATAAATTTTAAAGACTATATAAACAATTAAAATAATATTAGATACATTGTATTGCAATTGTTTTCAAAGAATCTTATAAATAAGACTCTAGTAAATTCTTCTTCTATAACACAAACGTAGACGCAAATATTAATTATTTTTTTACAACAAACTTCTTTTTTTACAATCGATAAAAACAAGATTTAAAATAGTATATCGAAGTATAGAAACACAAATAAGAACAAGAATTCGAATAATAACTTGCTTAACTATATAAAAAAGAAAAAATTAACGCATAATATATAAGAACAACTAGAGATTAAAGAAATTACAAATTACGAAACTTTTGTTTAGATATCTAGTTATATATATTATTGCAATACGAATAATTTATTTTTGACGTTCTAAAGAGTCTATTAAGATTGTGTCTTTGTTCTTGTGTTAAAATAGTTTTTTGCAAAAATTTCTCGAATATCTCGTAATTCTTTGCGCGTTATTTATAATATTTTATTTATCTTTTAAGTATTGCAAAGAAGATTTCGATAAAATTAAAGTTTCAAAAATATATAAAAAAAAATCAATATAATGTCGATACTATTATATATTTCTTGAAGCTTCTTACTTTTGTAAGTAGAGACATTATTTAAACAAAATACTAAATTAGAGTCTTCGTTAATTATTAATATAGTAAGTAAAAGAATGTAATTGCGAACAAAGTTATTAAAGATTGTTTATATAATAGATTTGTAATAAATAATTTAAACAATATATTCTTTAATTATAAATATTAACAATATTAATTATCTTTTTAATTGTTTAAATATTGTATGCATTTTTGCTTTGCAATCTTGCAATAATTATTTGTATTTTCTATTGTTAATTCTTTTGCAAGCGACAAATTTATTTAAAAACATTAATTAACATATCTTTTACTTACATAATTGTACTTGTTAGATATTACGCTGTATCTAATTTCTTTGCAAAGCGCGATAAAAGATTTAAAGTATTTATTAGTATGCAATTATTAAAGCGTTTATATATTGACTTTCTTATATATTTATCTTTTTCTTCGAAGCATTCTCGCGACAATTCAAATATCGACAATAATATCAAATTCGTTATACAAATAAAGACACATTTTGTCAAGATAGACGATAAAACAAAGATTGATATACTTGAGAAAGCTATTCTTTATCGTTTTATCGATTAATCTAGCAAAACTTCTTTAGTATTAAGAGATAATAACAAAGATATACAACTCGATGTTACGCCTTATCTTGCGTACTTGATATTTAAATACATTCTCTAGATGCAATATTTGAGCAATATTTTTATCGATTTTAATGCGATCGACTATTGCAATTCTTTAATCGTCGATTAGAACAAACGTTATAGCAGGAAGAGAATTACGAAACATATAGATTACACAATTATACTAAAGACTTCAAATACTGTCTAATCAGGATGCTAATTGAACAGGTAAAAGAGATTTTAATTGAATTGCGCGAAAAACCATGATTTGTGTGATGGGGCCACCAAAAACTTGGCGTCCCCTCGGCTGCGGCATAGAAACCTGCTCCGCACCATAGTGCTCCCCGTCATAGTGCAATTATTGGCCTTGATGTCAAAGTACTTTATTCAAATCTTCTTTGCAAGCTTGCTCATGGAAGTCTTACATACAGTCAGTGATATAGGAGCACATAGGCTTGACATTGAAGCAGTCCTTCGTTCTAGACAGGCCAATCCACTCGCTCATAGCAAGGCCAAGGGCACAGACTGCGCCGTATGTAAGCTATTTGTTCCCATACTCATCAAATCCTCATGTTGGCGAATTGTGCATCCATATCCGCAGCTCGCGTCACACCCTCCACGCTCTGGTGACTCTGGCCTCCGACTGGCGAGCCACATTGCGGACAGACCGAAGTCTGCATTGGCATACCACATTCCCCAACTGTGAACGGGTGGCCGTACACGCAATAGTACCAGTGCCCAGTTCCCCGTAGCTCGTTGGCCATCGCTGCGTAAACGGCAGCTTTCTCCTCGTTAGTCACAGTAGCGTAGAACGTCGATTCTCGAAGCATTCTGAGCACGTCTTCCACCTCTTCCCGCATGCCTTTCGTTTGACCCGGATGTCGCTCGCAAATGTCTTGCGCAGTCTGGAGATATTTTCGTGCTTGTACCACAAGCTCTGACGTCGGATCTTGGTTCTCGGTGACACCACGCTCAAGAGCTACGAAGCGGGCCCAAAAGAGTAAACCCTCAACCTCATTGGCGGGCTGTTTCTTTTGTTGGGATTCCCTCATCAATATTTCGCAGTCCCGGCGATTGATAGTGAAATCAAGTTCAAGCTTGGGAGTCATCCACGGAGGTGCATTGGCTGGCTTTTCCTTGTGCAGCGTAAGCAATTCCAGGAGAATCGTGTAATCACAGCGGAGAAGAAGCACAGTAGCCAGCATACGGTTTCTAGTTTGCAAGATTTCCGGCATGTACTCGAACGCTATGTTGATGCCGCGATGTATGCGAGCATCTTGTACGAGGTCATAGATCCGGCTGAATGGCTGTTCAGCTTCGGCAATTTCCTTGAGGAAAGTTGCGATCTTGTAACGGAGTTGTACGACGGCTTTGTACCGTACCTGTCTTCCAAGAACTTTGGTGAAGGTAGTGAATTGAACGTCCCGTCCGCCTTTCAATATGAGCGATCCCTTGCTCAGGTCGTTTAAGATATGTGGTTGTGCCGCGCCTGACACGCCAAAGTTGATTTCGGACGTTGCCTTGACTACTCGAAGACGGTCTTCTATCTCGTCTAAAGCGACCGTTAGTGGCACGAATCGAGCATTAGCCCACACGATGAACTTCTTGGTCGCTTCGTCTATCCACGCGCGACGAACAATACGGCCATATCGGTGGATATCTCGCAGTGGCGATCGACAAATTGGACAATTCTTCAGGTCTTCGGCGCTGAATGGGCTTGCATTCGGCTTCAACCCCGAGACACGCTCGCCGCCTACTTCCTGGTCGGAGATTTCGAAGAACCTCGAAAGATCCATGAGCCCATCCATGCTCTCTACCGTCAACATGTGACCGCAGGCGGGAACTATGACTGGGCTCTCATCGAGATTAATTTCGCCATAAGTGGATCCCAAGATATAGTCCACCATCTGCCCCTTTACAGATTCATCGGCGCAGAGCTGGCAGTATTGAGCTTTAGGACAGACCTCGCCGCACAAGGACGGGCATTGATGATTGCATAGCAATCTCTTCTCGCAGCGGCGTGAGCAGGGCAGAAGATCGCACGGGACGGCGCAAGGCATTTGGCATTTACCTCGATGTGGACATGACCAAGCACAGTCCTCAACACACGGGACGCAAGGCTCATGGCACTTCTTCGAACATTTTGAATGCGTACATCGTACATCGCAAAGAGCTTCGCAAAGCCGACAAGGTGTGTCTCCGTGACAGACACTTCGGCAGCTGTGATTGCAGGTGGTGAAGGGCCTCTCACACACCTTCTTGCAGACTCCGTGTGATTCAATAATCTGGCCATCATGCTTGATCCTGCACTCCCTACACTTGCACGTGCACGCATGCCCACAGCCAAGCTTCGCGTTACAGACAGCAGGACATTCGTAGTCATCCTTCAGGGGCAGATCGCAACAAGGGATCATCAAAGTGTGTTTGCAATGAGGTATGACTGTGCCGACCCTAATACGGCAAGCCACTATTTCTGGAGCCTGAGCCTTATAGCATTCAAGCGTCTCGTGGGTATGTCCACACGGCAGCTGCACGTTTGCGATAGGATGCAAGCACTTCAGATCGCATGGATCCCCGCAAGGGCGAGGACATGGATGTGTACAGTTTGACTTTAGTCGTTGGCATCGCTCGAGACAACGGACCGCGTTGTGTAGGACTTCAGAATGGCATTGATTGATGCATGCGTGGCCACATGGAAGGCGTGAGATGCATTTCAAGTTGCAGCCTCCCTCGGGTGAGAACATTGCAAAATCGTCGGGGGTCTGGACTTCTATTGACGTCTCCATATGTCTCGGACAACAAAGCGCCAATCTTCGGCCAAGGTTGCCATTCTCCTTGAGAATATTGACGACATCGGCCCACATCTGTACCGAGCTTGCAGTCTGAGAATTTCCCACAATGTACATGCCATGACGAGCACGGCTGAGTAAGACGTTGATACGATTTGACGTTTTCAAGAAGCCACATCGTCCCTCTTCGTTAGACCTTACTAAGGATATGACCACAGTTTTGGCTTCTTCACCTTGGAAATTGTCCACAGTAGCCACCCGTAAAGTCTTCGACAGCGTAGCCTTTCGAGGACCAAAGGGTGGATGATGTGCCGTTCCCTCATCGTCTCGTACACCTTGAGCATCTAGGTCAGCAAGGTCTCGTTCGCCGACGACGATTTCGAACGAAGACCTCAAGCGTTGCTTGATTTTCCTGAGCTGCCCTAGGTACGGTGTCAGAACGACGATGTCCGCAATGCTATGGGTCCCTTGTCGGACCAGATGGGATACTATGGCGGCAACCATCTCCACTTCGAAACCGTTGCTCTTCGAGAATGATCTTATCAGCTCATGATTAGTCGAACGATCTTCTTTCTCTTCGTGATCAAGCCAAAATAGTCGTTTTCGTATGCCGTCTACTTCAGGATATTTGTACACCGATGGGTGATCCTCGAGAGCAGGATACAGGGTTTTGCGGATAAGCTCTGAGATAGACGGGTGCATTCGACGTTGGGTTCTCAAAGTGGTGAACGGCAATCTCATCTCACCGGATCGTGGTCTGATGAAACGCTCGAATAGGGAAACATCTAACGCAAAGCGCTCGCCTCTAGGATGGTCGTGTTGCAGCTCGTAGTTGTTTATTTGAGGCCGGAGCTGCTCGTGGTCCCCTATAAGGATTGCATGTTCAACGGAGGGTAGCAACGCAGTGAGAATGTGTGCTTCGAGCACCTCTCCAGCCTCCTCACAGATTACGACCTTCGCTCGTACCTTCCGTAGCACCTCAAGGTTGCGTGCAAGACCAGAAGTAGTGACCCCAATCACGTGTGCTTGTAGCAAGCATCTAAGATTGACTTCTTGCCTGCATCTCTCAAGCGAATCCTTCGCTTCATTGTAAGAGTCGAGAGCGTTCAAAAGCTGGTCATTGATATCCGAAGTTCGCTCGCGTACCCAATGATTGAACAAAATCCTACGTTCCGCAGAAGACATACTATTCAGCGGACTCCTCAAGAGTTGACGGATATTGCGAGTATTTCTGACATCTGCGGTGATTTCCCTGTCATGGATACCACCCTCAGCTGGTACGCGTTCGTGAGGTAACAATGCTTCGTTTCGGGAGGTATCATTCAACCAACGATGAAGCAGATTTGTTCTTCTGCCCACAACCACTTCGAAGCCGTCGTCGTCTACACCGGTGGAGAAGAGCTCGTCAAAATGCTTCGGATGATGAATCTCTAAGTGATCTCGAATATTCTTTTGTGAGTTCGAGTCATTGAGAAGGCTCAGCAAGTTGTCAATCTCTATGAGCTCTGCATCGAGGGCTCTATGGGTCTCCCATTTCTGGCGCCGCTCTGGTTTTGTTGTCTCGATCTCCTGAGCGACATGCTGGAGATTGAGCTTTTGCAGTATGTCCGACTTCGAGCGCGTTCCAATGCGAATCACCTTTTCCACATGGTCTTGCACAAGGCTCTCCAGAAGCTGGTCAAGCGCATGGTTCGTGTAGCAGACGCATATTATCGGGCCTAAGTCGGCCGCATCCCTGTTCTTCAGCAGTGTCTTGATTATTGCAACACCAGTGAAACTTTTTCCAGTCCCTGGGGGACCTTGAATGAGGGCCAAACTACTACTCAAAGCATGTAGCGCGGAGGCTTGCTGAGCTTGGTCAAGAACTGTGGTCCTCTCGAGCTTTTCATGGTCGAAAGATTGTCCGGGAACGAATGTCAGGGGCTCGTTGCCTGTCAACGGGCTTAGATCGTATGTAAAACCTGGCAGACGCGAATAAGCTGGCGGTTCCAGCGTGATGGTCTCAATGCTTCCCTCGTCCGGAGCGATTAGATCTTGGAACGGTAGGTCTAAGCTCTGGCTCATCGCTTGCAAAGCTTCCAATGTAGGCTTGAACGACGGCAAAAGTATCCCAGGAAACTCGACCAAGGCATTTTGCGACCGAGAGGACTTGCTCAGTTCGGAAGTTAGCCACCTCACATCGTCAGCCTTGAAGTCGACCATAGTCAGTACGAGTGCTGCACGCTCAGGATCTTTGTGCAGGCTAGGCATTTCCGCTCGTCTCCGCATATAAGCCAGATCAGCCTGGCTGGCCCCGAAATTCTCGTTGCCGTCCTCCAGTCTCGAACTCGCCTTCGGTGGAGTTGGATTTGGATCGCACACAGAGAAGAAGATAGTGCGACCGGATTTCGAGACAAGGCAGACTAAGGCATTGAATTGCATCTGCTTGCTCTCCGCCCACCATTCCTCACGTTGTTTGTCATTCTTATCACGTATTGCAGAAGGCTGCGCGAAACCAACAACAACCTGGAGTCCTTTACGCTTGTCAATCTCTAGCCGCATGATTTTCGCATTCTGGTGGACGATATTACGCGCAGCTGCATCCTTGTTTTTGACTGACGTCTTCTTGTTAAAACCTTCGATCTCAAATTGGACAGCATCGCGGAGGCCACCCACAGAATCTTCGCGGAGAAGGCGGAAATGCCGGTCGAGAAGCCCACGTAAGCCTGGTAGACGACTAATACTGACATCAGCCGGAGGGAGGTATTCCTGGCGTTGGGACTGAATTTCCTCGGACGTAGGCAAGATTTGAATATTCTGGATGTCCACATGGTCGTTGTCGTGCCTTGGGCCTTGGGTTGACAGGTGGCCTGGCATGTCGAGCTCAAGAGGGAATCGTGGTTGCTCTGACTGTTGATTAACAATCTGAAGCGATGCTTCAGGCATCGATTTCCCAATGTTGTATCGCCGTTGGATCTTGTTAAGAGACTGCCGTGCAGCCTGAAAGACGCATCCGTCAGGAAAACCCGCGCTGAAAGTATCTAGAATGGGTTCCAATTCCTCAAGAATCTGCGCGGTCTGGCAGAGTTCAACAATCTGCACGAGGACCGCCAAGCTCGCGGTAAGTCCAATTCTCAGTTGCTCCTTTGACTGGGGCGTGTCATCGTCGAGCAGTCCGCTAAGCACACTGCTAGTGAAGGTGAACAAGGTGATCAGACGAGCGCCATTCGGTCCGAAGAGGAAATTGCAAATTGTGGTAACAGGAGCCTCGAGAATGAGTGAGGATGATACGTCTGGGTGCGAGATTGTCCTGAGAAACGGCAAGGTGATCTCGGTAAACATGGTATTGGCATCCGTCTCTTCCTCTGCCCGAAGGTCGACAAGACCTTTTATCATCTGGATGCCAGGATCCGTTGCCAGCTTCATGATGAGAGCTTGACGTACCCCCACATCACTATTCGCTTTGCTCATGATTTCCCAGCCAAGTCCAAAGAAACGTTGCAGGATCGCGCTTCCTATCGACCGCGAGATCATAACTCTATCAGTTCTTGGGATTAGGTTCTGCCACTTCCTGAAGTCTGCATCTAGCCCCGGGTCTGCCTGATAGGCAGCAGTCGCTACTTGCTCTGTACCAGGTTGACGGCCTTGGCTATCATGGGAAAACTTGCATCGTGTCCCATAACGGCACCCTTCAGGCCTCGAAAAGAATCTGCATGGCAGTCTGGCCCTGGATTAAGAGTATGAAGAATTAGCCAACTGTTGCTATCATGGGAGTAGGGCAGACTAACCCTCCCCTCCGATGCATGGTGACGGGTTGATGCTAGATGCTTGTTATGCTATGAATTGCGGAACGAAGTGATACTGGTGTGTGGTCGGAGATCGGCTTTGTCTTCCTAGAGCACTAACGACGCGCCTTGAATGTGAATGGAGCTTGCGCCTTAGCAAAATTACACCTCACCAAAATTCACTTCCTTGCTCAGACATGCTCAGACGGCCTGCCTCCGGCCAGGCATGACAAAATAACCATCCCACAGAGCCCATAGTACTTCACAGCGGTACTGGACGGAAAGGAGCGCATACCTGCAGCTCCTGACACACGCGGCTCAAAGAAAAATTCTTGATTCTAGGAACGAGGCGTCTTACATGACGTATAATCGTGCCTTAGGCTACGGGTAATGGCAGATATCGGCTTTGACCATCTTCCTTGATCCTGATAGAGCTGGCCTCGCAGCTAACACCCAGACACTCAGCCATTCCTACGGTCTATTACACCTACCAAGGGTATTGGCTGGTTGTAGCTTAGAAATCCAGCGTGCTCCCTCATCTCTTTCACCGTTCAGAGTCTCACTACTACGCGCCGCCCGTTCTTCGCTCGCCGGCGGCGCCACATTCTCGAAATCAATGTGCGGTCCCAGGTTCGACGCTGTGAGCCCCAGGTGAGCGCAAGGGCTTTGGATCCCTATTCGCCGTAAGCAACCGACTGGGTCGCCGTAGTCAAAGTCCTCGAAGCCTTACTCGCACAGCACGCGGCTCCGAACACTGGCCATGACCTGAGAATGTGCAATGGCTTCAACCATCAATCAAGGGCCGGTGGCGTTAAGATGGGAGCATTCCGTGAACGTAGCTAATTGCGGCACTATTGACGAGTGGATCTAATCCAAAGAGATTCAATACCACATGATGAAAGATTTTGAGAGGAACGTCTGATCAAGTAACATGACAAGGTTCAAACCGTGCGTACCTGCCATACCATCTTTCAACCGGCTTCGCCGCTACCAAGATCGATGCAGCGCTTGCCAAAAACATCTGCAACAACTCCACGGCACCAGATTGCCTGTAGGTCTGAAGGTCCTTGACGATGGCCTCACCTCCCTCAGCACAACGGCTTCCAAAAGGAACATTCTTCGTAGAGGAGCAATTGCAATGCAAGCCTGAAGCCCATACCTTCCTTACCTATTCGTCATTCATTAATCAGGTGGTGCTTGATGTCAAACAACAACAGTGGCATTGGAAGAACACTCACTCCCCGTAATCCAGAGATATATTTCTCTGCAGTCACCAGGCCGTATACAGTAGTTGTCTCGTCGGTCGTGAAGCCGTCAAGGCGGCAGAGATGCTACTAGACCTGATTTGTACCTCATGCCGGAATTTGTCCACCTCTCAAGGACGCGATCAACAATCGAAAGGAAATCCATTATTGAAGATGAAGCGAAGAAGAGAAATGAGGTCAATTGAGAGGTGAGATGAGAGCACGAGTCAAGCTGTTGCCAAGCTTCTGCGCTCATGACTCGGCGACCCCTTCTCCATACTTTATTTTCACTTTCCATCAACGGCAAGAGTCTCCCATATCCCAGCGACAGCTACCTTCAAACCATCTCGAACACTCAACAAGCCGACTTATGATGGCATTTTATAGTCGATTGATGTACATCGCTAATCGCGTGTCCATGGGCAATACCGTCAACACGTGATTGCGTCGGCTTGCTGAGTATTCGAGATGGTTTGAAGGTAGCTGCCGACGATGACTTCTTTCGATAAAGAGTTCTCGCATGTACCTTTGTTGTCGATTATCGCCTGCCTTGATTGTAAGATCGCCTATACGTCAATGCGTAGTCGTGTCCGCCCGTTGGGTATCTGAAATGGTTTTAGCTACCGCTTGGGTATGGGAGACTATTGCTGTTCTATCTACTCTTGGTGCACTCAGCTGCCTACCGTACGTCGAAGTGGGTGTGGTGATGGAAGAATGGGAGGTCGAGAAGGGCGGCCGAGGAAAAAGGTATAGCGAAGTTCAGCAGGCGGAGTTGGGTCGAAGAGAGAAGGGGAGAAGGTTGAGTGCTGGAGAAGGTGGCAGAAGAAAACTTAAATCAGGACAGAGGTGAATGATTGATCGAGAGCATGTACAGCTCCCTGTCAAATAGTTTGGAAAGGGTCCTAGCATACACGACCGCCTGTGGAACTAATGATATGAATCGCATATGTACGGATCGAAACAGCAGTCCAGGTCCGATGATCAAAGCATACATTCTAAAAGGCCCCGTACAAAATTGAAAACCTCCGCTCCCCATTACCGGTCATACTCTAGACCTTACTGACCTCCTCGCTCCCTTCCCCGCTACTGCCTCCCCTATACCTCGCCTCTTCCCCATTCAGATGCTCATGACCCGCCGTCACCGGGTCATAATTCGCGGTCCCCGGCACCTCGCCTGCCAACTCTTCCAGGGTCTTCCTCTTCGTCTCTGGAATTAGAAACGTAGTGAAGATCCCACAGAGCATGAATAGCGCGAAGATCTCCATAATATGATTAAGCCAGGGGGCGGCGGCGGCTGCCTTAGGCGAGCCGGCTCGATTGCGGGTTCGAAGGGGGCCGAATATCGTCTGGGCTATAATCGCTCCTACCTTACCCGATGCGGCGGAAATGCCGTGTGAGGTTGAACGGTAGCGGGTGGGAAAGCATTCGCCGGGGACGATGAACGTTGTTGCGTTTGGTCCTGAGGGGGGGGGAAGATTAGCGTGCGCGGTTTATGACGAGATGGTAGTGATCGGGACAAAGGCATAAGGGCAAGGAAGAAGGGGGAAGAACATACCGAAGTTGAAGAAGAATTGAGCAAGTACATAGAGGGCCAGGAGAGCGCCATTGTGGGTGATGAGCTTGTCATACGCGAACCCGATGACGACGAAGATAATGGTCAACATGGCGAAGCCCATGAACTGGATAGGCTTTCGGCCAACGATGTCTACGAGAGCGACGGTCACCCAGTAGCCAGGAATAGACCCGGCGCAAACGATGATCAACTGGCCGACAGCAGTGTTGTAGAAAGTCTTGTAGATGGTGTTACCCTTGGAATAACCGATTGCGCCGAGGATGATGGATTGGTTGAGACCTAGGCCGTAGAAGGCGACCTATGCCAGGTCAGTACAACGATGTTGAGCCCTTATTAGATCACTTAGCGGCGAACATACGTCGAGGAGGAACCAGGATCCCGCAGTTCCAAGGAGCACCTTGCCATGTTTCCACTGACTATAGTGGCGCATAAAGTCTCTCCAACCCGCTTTTGGTATTGCGAGATGATCGTCTGCATGTTGCGCCACAGCGACTCGTTGCATCTCCTCCGGATGGCCTTCGGCTTTGCCTGCAAAGTATGCTTTCGTATCTTCGCCGCCTTTCTCAATATCACGGGACACATCGAAGGTGTATCGAGGAGTCTCCGGAATGGTAAGCCGGAAGTACAACGCAATGCAGCCGGGGACGGCACCGAAACCGATGATGACGCGCCACATCTTGTCGACCGCAAGAGCACAGTCGCCAACACATGATGCCTCGGCCTTGCCGAGGAGCAACGATTGCTTGAAGCCAACGGTAACAATTAGTGCGATCAAGGCAGCGGCGAACTGCCCAATTCCCTGCATGGCGAAAACAGAGCCCATCATGGCACCTCTCCACTTAGTAGTTGCAAACCTGTGAAGTCAGCTCCAACCTTAGAAATTGAGTTTGAACAACTCACTCTGAAGTAATGATCGCGGACAATGGATAATCTCCACCAATGCCGATGCCCATCATCACACGCCAGAAGATCAGTAGACCGGTAATGGACATGGCGGGAGACGGTGCCGAGAGGGATTGCTACATGATTTCCGGGTTAGCTTTGCGATCTCATGACAGCAACAAACTATGCTCCAACACCAGATTCAAGGGAGAAAAGGCTGTCCGTGTAATACAACAAGGTTTTTGAAATATGGCAACCTACGGCGAGAGTGGCAATGATGATAAGGATTAACTCCAATCCGTACATCTTCTTGCGACCCAATATGTCGGCGAGAATACCGAAGCCAACCTGACCTATAACGGTTCCTCCAGAGGTTGCTACTTTGATGGCGGTGTCCGAACTGGCGGGGATGATTCCGGGCTTGCTTTTAGCCGAGTGCCAGAAAACGACGCCCAGCATGGCGGTAACGAGGTTGATAGCAAAGATGTCATAGGCGTCGGTGAAGAAACCTATGCCGGCGACGACAACGGCACGGACATGATACCAACCAAAAGGAGCCTTATCGATCTCGGCAAGGGCAAGACGTCGACGCTCATTGGGATCCTCGATCTGCCACAATTGTCAGTGAGGTCTAGAAGTCAGGCTTTCAATGTTCGACATACATGGATGTAGTCGTTATGGAAGTTGTGGAAGGCGGCATTCCCGCCTGCTGTCTTTCGAGCCATGCTGAAGGCGACCAGTGTAGTACTAATTGATGCGGGAGCTGGGTTTGGTGACAATCGAGATAGTTATCAGATACGAAGTAGGATCACGACCTATAATATAGGAACGTAGGAAGTCTATCGCGTAATCGATGGTAGTATTAGCTCGACGCCTTCAAACAATCCAAGTACCGGGCGGTCAGCCGCCAAGAGAAGTCGCCAATTCTAGGACGTGATAAACCCTCGGCACGGTGTTCGACCCTGTTCGGTGTGGGAAGGACACGGATGTGAACCAATGGCGAGCCTCAGCAGAGCTTCGTGCAGCTCCAACGATGCATCTGATTGTCTCCGCCGCCCCGAAAACCAATCTATGGGTATGGAGGCCTAGATTAGCGGCTGTCTGGTGTGGAGGACAGTGAAGGCTGTAGGGCATCATCCCACTCTTTCTAACAAATCACCATCGGGCAGGACCGAATGCTTCATCTTGGCATGGACCGGATTGCCTCTCCAACTAGGACGACTTGGTGGCTTATATAGAAGGTTAGGCTTAGCTCTCTGCAGCAAGTCAGAGAGGTCATCCAACCCACGTGTCGGCTTGGCAGGCTTGACAGGATAAAGTAGGACCTTGAAAGAGCAACATTCATCAACGCTCAACGCTCAAGGCTCAACAACGGCCAGAATTGAGACACAGTCGGCATCTCGATTACCACCGGCGTGGAGAAGTCTCGCAGCGTCCGCTTATCTCACGCGACTGCTGCTCTCGTCGACACGGCGGCGAAAGAGACAGGACAGGAGGCGGAATTGAGAGCATGGGACGAATTGAGGTTGGTTGATCCAATCAGAAGGCTGCGCTGCGAACGTGCTCAAAGCTTTGGATCCCGTCTTCCCGCCGTCCCGCTGCGCCAAGCCTTTCACAAAAGACCGAAGAGCAACTAATGCCGGAATTTTATTGGACACATGCCAAACTGCGATTTCGTTGTTCAATTGGCCCAACTCGAACTAGAATCGTTTTAGAGCTACTTCTAGACGTGAAATCTCAATGATCGTCGGTTGTGGATCATGACTATGGTAGTTCCAGCACCCTTCTGGAAGTGGCGGGTAAATGGAACCAACACCATGACAATTTCACTCCAGCAAACGTACCCGCATTCGATATTCTACGCTTTCCGGAGTTGAACGTCTTGAACGTAGGGATAATCAGTCCGTCGAGCATGAAAATTCTCATACCAGGAAGTGCTGTACTTACTAGCATCTTTGAGAATGGCCCCGTGCTCCGCTGGTAGAAGAGCGCCTTTGGGAGGCTGATTCTTGCTCTTGAAGTCGTCGCATATCTGTTCCATCGTAACCCACTGCACCCCTTCTTTGCTGTTGATGTATTCAATCAAGCTTCTTTTGGTCAGTACTGCTCCTCAGATTGCTGGTGTACTCTTCGAAGAAAGGCCGCGAGGACGAATCACCCACCGTTCGAGCATGAAGATCACATGCGGATGCCCGCTCACATCGGGATGGATAGTGACTGGGTAACAGAACTCGTCGTATTCGCGGTAGAAGTAGTCGAAGTGATCTCTCCACATGTCCTCAACGTCTCTGGGATTGACCCACCCATGCGAATTAGGCGCTTTCTTGATGAACATCATTGGTGGCAAGTCCTCCAATCCTGTTAATCAAAGTCTATATATTGATTTCTAGATTTATCACTTACGTCCAGATACCAGTTTGAAGGGATCTCGACCAAACCGGTCTCCTCACCTCGCTCGAGCGGTTTCATCCAGTGAGACGGATGCTTGTCATAATCAATTGGGGTCCATTTGTCGCCAGTGCGAAGATAGTATGGGAGGCAATCGTGGTGTGAGAAACTGTGGTCTGTCAAGTGAGATCGTTAGATGTCCTAAATCAGTCAAGACTTAAAGGAGACAGCACACCATATTCGACACCATATTTCAGCATCAGCTCTGCCCCCTCCTTGGACGCCTCCCACCATGGTGCGACATTCCCACGCGGCGGCCTGCCACAGAAGTCCGTGAGCTGCTTGTACGTCTTGTCAAGGATAGCGTGCTGTTGCTCGATAGACATTTTAACGGGGTTCTCATGAGAATATCCATGAAGACCTCTGCACCACGACAGCACTTGATTAGTACCAAGATACATGGTCGTTTAGTGAGCAGTCGACCAACATTTCATGGCCTGCATCTCTAATCATCGCACATTCTTCGGGGAAGGTTTCCAAGGAATGGCCGGGAATGAACCAAGTGGTCTTTATGTCGTATTTCGCGAACAGCTTCAACAGCCTGCGAACGCCGACCGTACCAGCAAAGAGACCTTTGAATCGTGAGAGATGCTCTTTCTCAGTTCAGACTGCCAATTTCTTTTCGTACCTCTCGAGATATCACTTGTGGAATCCTCTCCTCCGTAGCTGCCAAGCCATCCTGCTACCGCGTCGATCTATTGGAATGCTCTGGCTCAGCAATGCTCTTCTATGAATGAAAGAAAAAGACCGCGAGATATCGCTAGGACTTGTCGGCACCTAAGCACGAGAGCAATGCTCACTATATGGAACAATCGAAGTGCAAAGAGCTTTGAGGTTACTAACATCGACTGAGATGCAACATAGAGCCTCTTTTACGAATTAGCATTGAGACCTCTGCAATCCTCGCCTCAACTCACTCTTTTGAACCATGTTTGCGATTGAGGATGCACAATGCCTATGTGTGCCCAGGAGATTGAAGAAAGGAGTGCATACATGTACATTACTTTACCTTTGAATTATCTTGAAGCGGGGATGGCGGGGCACATAGACTAAGGCGCTCCAAGACCACCTCCGCTCTTCCTAAATACAATGAGCACCAACAACAGTCGACCATAAACTCCCACGGGATCACTTTCGTCCCTGATCACTCTTGCGCTTGTTGCTGTGCTTTCCAGATCAGAGTGTTGGCTCACGAGGACCTAGCTTCGTAATGAATGAACAACCCTACCTTTACATGTGCACTACAGTCAATTCGTGATGACATGGTATAAGCGTTGACGATTTCTTACAGCTCTTCCCATCAGGAGAAAAGTTTGGCGTGTGGGAAGAAAGGTTGATGTCGAGAGCATGCTCGTCATGCTACTAATCTTGCAGCCCCCATGAATTTCGGAAGGCTCCTTCGGTCCAGCGATATGCATCACGGTTTTTCCGGCAAATTCAAGATGGAATGGCAGAGCACAGGCTTGGCAGAGAGCAACTGAGCGAAGAACGCCTAGTAATGTCCTCGTAATGCAAGACCATCATTGACTACCCAAATTGCTGTCAGATAAGAATCGTTCGAGGTTCATGCACAACATTCCACAGAACTCACTCTCGCGGACTGGCCTTGGACTGACTAACAGGTGGAGAACCATAGCCACAAGGGTAGACCATTGCTCGATCAAGAGTCAATGGGAGAATTCAGGAAAAAGATGTCAAAAGAGCGCGGCTGAGCCTTCCAGGCCCACTTCTAAAATACGAACGGTAATCGTAGGAAGGATAGAGAATAACGAGGACCACCAGCGAACCAGTGAGACCTACTGATACTACCACATGGAGGGTATATCGATGCCGTGGAAAGCTAGAAAGCCTCTACACGACGAGGTTTCCACGCTTTCCTCCCCTCTGTGGCGACCTGGCCAACCACAATGCATTCTCCGGGGAACTCAACATACCAATTGAAAGAATCAAGAGCAGTAGGAGCCACGCTGTAGTGCGAGTAGGACGAGGAGCAAACACCCAGCTTCCGTTCGTGCTATTCGACAGCGTCTTGATACGCAGCGCTTCGAAACCTGGTGGACTACTAGCCCGCACCCAGGGTAATGCGATTGTTGAAATCAGAAGTCCAAATCCCCAGGATTCGTGGCTACGTGGCATTGGTCTCCACGTTTTGGGTGTTTGGAACTAGATACGGCAGTCATGATTGGTATATATCTCAATCCCATGCGATACGCTCGTATGGTGAAATGACTTCGGGAGCATCCATCTGTCTCTGTCCCTTCCCAAGGCATCTTGCTTGCCTAGTCTTCGCATAGAGGAAATTTTATTTTGTACCGAGCTAAGTCTCGGTGACATGTCTTGAACTGGAGATAGAACCCGTGGTCAGATCTCTGATGAGGATCAAATGTTCGCTCAGATGTCCAGTTGAGGCCCATACGATATAGCACTTGTTTCAGCGTTCTTCCTTCGCTTTGTAGGCTTATGGAAACCTTAGGGAGGGTCTAAGCCGTCTGTTCCTAATATATGAAGGTAACTAGGTAAAAAACGTTAGCATGCTGACCTTCCAAATATATATCTACTCAGATTCGAGGATTTCATGCTACAAATTAATAGGAAAATGTCATGGGGACCTAATAGCGCGAATCTATAACGCCAAGAGGTAGGGCCACTAGTCCATATTTGTCGAGGCGTCCTAGATGCTTGGCAGACTGATTTCACCTGTCCAACATGCTGATTCCTGCATAAGGGCTGTCATGGTCTAATCTATGAGCGAAATCGGAGTAGCACCTTTGGACATTCGACCTTCAATTCTCCCGTCTTAATGAAAGATCTGAATTCTATGCCAGAAGCTTTAAACCCGGGGCGGCCGTTCAATCAGAAAGGCCCAGGATGTCGACTCGCCACCAGCCAAACGGTGGACGCTACCTTCACACGAGAGCTTCCCAAGATCGAGGTCAGCAACGAGTCCTCCAAACGAACTGAGGATACCCGTCGGCTAAGAGTCATGGTCAGCTTCATGCCCACCTGACAGGGAGCATTAGCCGTGAGTGTCTCCATGAAATATGGACCCAAAGGAAGCTAGAAGAACCCGACTTGGTGCTTCAAGACCCATTAGATGCAATACCGGCAGGTAAATCATGGGACATACGATCGTGAGTCAAGCTTCAACGCCAAACCTGAACGTGCGAGGGGACTTCGCTCGTCGTATCCCTCCACGCACATGCTTAGCTGCGCTGTGTGCCCTTATCGTTGTCCATGGCCTGTCAAGCAATTCCCGGACCTCCCCATTGCGTGCAAAATATCTTTGCTTCTTTGCTCATCGAAACAAGCCAATCGCGCGACGGGTAAAGTGGATGGAGACTCGACGCTCTGTGCTGATCCCAAATGTTCAGCTTCTTCCCACTCTTCTCCTCCTACATCTACACTCTCTGTTCCACTCGTCCTAGTCTCATCTACTCTACCAATCGTGTTCTTCGGGACTTCGAGAACGATGGTGTGGTATACCTGGAGCTGCGTACCACTCCTCGGGCGTCCGCAAGCCTCAGCAAAGAGCAATATGTCGCTACTATTCTCTCATGTATTGAAGGCCATGGTCGGGCCTCAATGAAGACTTTCTTGATCCTGTCTATTGACCGTCGTAATACGATTGTTGAAGCTATGAAAGTCGTCGAGCTGGCCATCGAATACTGTCACCGAGGAGTGGTAGGTGTCGATCTTTGTGGTGACCCGACCAAAGGAGATATATCCATATTCCGAGACGCCTTTGCGAAAGCAAAACAGCACGGCCTGGGCATCACCCTACATTTCGCTGAGGTGCCTGCGTCGTCGACAATTCAAGAGCTCGAGACACTGCTCTCGTTCATGCCAGATAGGCTAGGCCATCTCTGCCATGTCCCTGAACATTTCAAGCAAGAGATCATACGAATGAGGTGCGGTCTGGAGTTGTGCGTATCATGCAATGTGCTGGCAAAATTGATCGAGGGAGGGATCGCTGACCATCACTTCGGATTTTGGAAGGAGACGAACTGTCCCCTTGCTCTTTGTGTAAGTGTCGGCCAAGCCAACCACTTGTATCCTGCTGACTTTGGAAGACCGACGACGTTGGTGTGTTCTGTAGCAGCCTCTCTAACGAGTACCTGTTAATTGCTTGCCATTTTGGCTTGGATCGCCACGAACTGATTGATCTTTGCAGTGGAGCAAAAGATGGCATTTTTGGAGGGAAGGCTGAGAAGGAGAGACTCTGTAACATTGTCTCGGCAATGCGATTAACAGTAGATTCGTAACAACTACACCTCATTCCTCGGATGGATATCATGCCACTAGTAAGTCTTGCTGTTCTCGTCGCTTCTACCCAGTCCACTGCCCCAATGACGTAGTGATGTCTTCATAATCTTAGCAAGATCATCACAGTTGACAGCCAGAAGCTTCGATTAAATGTGTGATCTCCAAAGATTCTAGACTATGACACCCCATGCCTCGTCGTATGATTGTATGATTGCAACAAAAGGCTTGGCCCCTTAGATCTACCTCTTGTACCTTGCCTCCTAGTCTCTCATAACAAGATGCTCTGATTGCTTGAGTAGCCAGCCATACTAGGTCACCTCGTCAAATTTAGCTTGGCGCGTCTGGCGGCAGTCTACAAATTCCCCCATCGCCACCGAATCTTCCCTTCCTTTACATCCATCCACCAAGCTTTGCAATCAGTACTCCTGCAAAGGCTCAAGTCTTTGAATCTCACTGCAGTACCTGCACCTAGTCCTAGTCTTGTGAGCCGAGTTCAGCTGGTAAGTCATCAACACCCACACTCGGTTGCTTGTCCCGAATTACCCTAGCCGTGCACACAAGCAACCAGCTCCTGCACATTTCGAATTCTTTTTCCTACCCTATCTCCCAGTAACAGGCAGATCAAGTTGACGAGTAGCCACAAGTTCCTCGCTTCTCCTGAAAGGTGAGCAGTGACTTTTGAACTGCTTCACTTCAGCCCTTCCCTTCACCTCGCTTGGCGTGCAATCCACAGCTCAACACCGCCCTCTCATCTCTTCATGAAAGCCTTGCTTACGTCTGCTCGCGTTCTAGTCTATCGAATCCAAGATATCCTACATCCAAGTGGGCATTGCGCTCATTGCAGTGCATCCTTGAATATCAGTGCGTTGGCTGACCCTTCGAAGTCAACGAAGTTACCAACATGGAGTGGGATAACGGTACCTGTGAGTCAAACACTTCCACCTTGAGCACCATCAAGCGTACAAGGTCGATCCATCACCTGCTAGATTCGTACTGACAGAACCGTCTACTTGTAGCTGGTGGCGACACCAATGGAGCCATGGCCTGGGATGGAGGTCAGACGAACGGCCATGTCGACGCTGGAGCCAAAGAATTCGATGTCGGCATGACCAATGGCGACGGTGCTGATTCTCATGCTTGCCGAATGTAGGTCTTCGTCTCCGCAGGACATATCGCGACAGCTGACGCGCCTCCAGTTGCCAGAGCACTGAGCACCTAGCTCGTCAGTGCCCTGATGCTCCTGCTGGCAGCAATGACTGCTTCAACTGCGGCCAATCTGGGTACGTACCAGGCTTGTACCTCACTGGATACTTCAGTTAACGTAGCGCAGCCACAACAAGGCAGACTGCCCCAACCCCAAAGTCGAGCGCGAATTCACCGGAGAATGCCGTTTATGCAAAGAAACCGGCCATCGCGCCTCCGATTGTCCGACGAAGCCACCAGTCAAGTGTATGAACTGTAAAGAAGAAGGTCAGCCTCAACTTTGGGAAGAATAATATCTGTTCTTGCGGGGTTGCTGACAAGCGAGTCAGGCCACGTGCCTAAAGACTGTACGAAGAATCGTGTCTTCGACATGACCAACATCGCCGACGCAACCGTGGAAGTCGCATGGGATAACCTCCTAAAAGCGGATGAGGAGAAAGACCTGGATGAGATCCGTGCTGTAAGTGGACTACTCAACACCTCACAGCTCTTTCACTTATGTGGTTACAGGCGGTTAAGGTGTACTCCAAAGCGCTTCCGACCACAACCTACGAGGAGCTTGAGCAGGGTTTTCGTGTCAATAACATGAATACCTATCTTATCGCATCTGTAAGTGGACTCTGTTGGATTGCGGCGGGTTCAGCTGATAGCCATTTCTATAGGAGAAAGCGGAGCTGCCGAGCACCTTCTCTCTAATCAACCTGCAGGGTGAGCTTGACAAGAAGTATCAGGTTGGGTACTACTTCTCGGCGAAGCCTCGTCGCGTGAATGCTGCACAAGGGTGGCCCGCTACGCCAGAAGAGAACTTGGAACGTCTCAAGGACGCCGGTCTACCAATGGATCGCGGTGTTCCCAAGTGTGGTCGTTGCGGTGGTACGTTGTCATTTCGATCTTTACCCCATTGGATGCTGATACGGGTACAGAGATGGGTCACACTATCCGTGGCTGTTCTGAGGAGGCACTCGAGGTCGATCGTGTCGGGGTCAAGTGTGTCAACTGCGATGCTGACGGCCATCGTGCCCGGGACTGCACGGAGCCTCGCAAGGACAAGTTCGCTTGTCGAAACTGCAAGTAAGTAGGCACGAGTCCCTGGTCCTTATTTTGCACTAACACTCGGCAGACAGTCGGGTCATCAAGCCTCAGAGTGTACTGAACCGCGTTCCGCTGAGGGTGTTGAGTGCAAGAAGTGCTCAGAGAGTATAGCTTCATCGCGTTCTTTGACAGCGCTCGGCTAACCATCACGTTCAGTTGGTCATTTTGCGAAGGACTGCCCGACCGGTGGAGGAGGCTTTGGCTGCCGCAATTGCCTGTGTGTTTTATCACCCCGAACACAGATGCACCACTAACAGCAAACAGTCAGGAGGGCCACAAAGCTTCCGAATGCCCTGAGCCAAAGAATCCAGCGAACTTCACTTGCCGCAACTGTGACGAAAAGGGTCACTTCGCCAAGGAATGTCCCCTCCCCAAGGACTGGTCCAAAGTCAAATGCAGCAACTGCGAGCAGAGTAAGGGTATCCAACAAGTCCTATATTTCGTCTACTGATATGTCAACAGTGGGACACGGCGCCAAGCGTTGCCCGGAACCTCCAAAGGACGAAGCTGCTGGCGAAGGATTCGACTCCGGTGCTGGCGGATTCGACGCTGCTGCCACCGTCGCTGGAGGAGACTGGGAAATGGGTGCCAATGGTGGCGGTGACTCCCCGTGGGCTGCTGCGCCCGCCGCTGCGACTGCGACCGTTGGTGGATGGTAGACAGTGGATTCCCATGGCGTCCATAGCACCGTCGACCTCGCGTCTTCGGACCATCTATGCAATGTTTCGAAGGGATGATAGCTGGGATTTGCACGGAAAGCTGTGGTGGTAGATGTGTGCAGAAGCTCAAAGGCATTCTTACATTAGAGAAGTATCATTAGGGATGTCGAGCTGCAACCATTATCTCCACGCCTTCTCCTCGATTGCACGTGTGATCTGTTACTAAAGAAGGCAATTTAGTTACCTTACGGAAGTAGATGCTCGCTCCTCCAACTTTATTCGATTCGAAAACATCGACGCTCTGAAGCCTCTCTAGCCTCGGAGATATGTTTCCTCCGCAGCCAACCCTTCTACCTCCCCTCCCATCCCTCATCCCATCCCAAACTCCTCCCCCAAACCCCTCATCCTCCAAATCCACCTCTCCCTCACCGCGACACTCCCTACAGCCCCTTCCCTCACTTCGTCAACCTCTCTTGCCATTACACATCCCCGTAGCCTCTTCCCTCTTCTCCCCCAGTTCGCTCCGTCTCTCATCCCTCCCTTTTTAGATTCTCCCTTCTTCTTTTTCAGTTGCTTACTCTCTCCGATTTCCTCTACTTTCCTTCTGTTTCTCGTTGGTCTACGTCTTGGTTTTCAAATCTTCGCCGTTTCTGCTGTTTACCGATCTGGGGCTTGCGATACGGAGGCTGTTATCTATCCATCTCCGAATGATCGGTCCCATTCCCCACGAAGATCAACGTCAGGGTCAAGTCGGTGGATTGTGTTGGGGGTGGGGTGGATGTGGTGGAATGGGATTGGACGGGCTGGGAATGAGATGGGAGGGAAATGGTACGATGTTGAAAGGGACGGAATGGTATGGCATGATATGGGACAGAGGCTGAGATGCTAAAATGTAGAGTAGAGGTCCCGAGGGAGGCAGGGTCGGGGAAGAGGAGTATAGGGGTTGGGTGATTCATAAGAGAGATGAGGGGTGTGCGAAGGGGGGTAGAGGCTGGAGATTGGGGGTTTGGGGCTGAGGGTTGGGGGCTGGGGCCAAGGGTTGGGGTTGGGAAGAGGAAGGGGCTTGACATGTGACAGTTGGGGGTTGGGAAGAGCATAGGGGTTGGCAGTCGACAGTGGGGGTTTGGGGACTGCATATTCGAGGTTAGGGATAAATATTTGGGAAGGTAATGAAGGTGAATCAGGAGTAGGGAGTGTGGGGTGTGGATCAAAATATGGATAGCGAGGAATGGACAAGATGGCAAGAGGGGGAAGAGAGCAAGAGAAGAGAGAAGAGCAAGAGCAAGAGAAGAAAAGAACGGACATATAGAGACATTGATAATAGGGTAGATGACGCTGAAAGACTATAGAAGAAGAGCCAAGAACATAAACCTCTGCTCCCCATCTTGCCCCCCCTCCAAAGCGGAGATGGGGGACTTGGAGATCAAAGTCCGCGAACCCGCACGTTGTTTGTTTTCATGGAATGGACGTCGGCCGAAGCTGTAGTGACAAGCTAGGGATTAAAATTATCTTCGCCTCATATGGATGGCTGGAGAAGGTTTTCAAAACGCCTAGATGCGGTTGAACGGGTAATATGGGTGAGCTCCAATCGTGAATTAGTATTAACCGACCTAGTTATACAAGTATATTCATCATCCACCATGAATCATCGTATGCCTCTCGTACAAATTGCCCCCTAATGCAGCCGACCCAGACCGGAGAAAGCCATGCGACAAAAGGAAACTAATAGTACAGACGTTGCGGTACAAAAGGAAGCTAGTGGTACAGTGCTGGGGGAATTCGATGTTTCTCGCAGTTGGGCATCGGAGGCCACGGTAATTCTGAGTTTGCGTCTTGGGTATGGCAGCTGCGTGCAGCCAGTGGAATTTTTTAGGCCATTGGGGTACGTGAGACTGATTTTCTCGCTCTCTCCAAGTTAGGATCTTTTGAAAAGGTGGCCACGCCTGTCTCTTAGTGGAAATCATCGTATGGTATGTTGAACAGCTGCGCAGCTCCCGTAGAAATGTTTCTCATTACGAAATGAGCCCTGCAGATGGGCTCCGAAAGCCACACCAGTAGGAAGGTCGTGCCTTGTAAAAGCACCGTGAGAGAAGCGAAAGAGGAAAAGCAGCCGAATTCCATAGTGCCGTTATGCAGGTCATCAGAGTCGTTGAAGCTGTCTGCGCTCAAAAGGTCATTTTCCGAGAAAACCATGTCTGAGGGACAGGAACGCTCATTTCGTAGGGCATTCCATTCGCGTCCATGAATGTTGGAACGCTGGGGATCTCATAGTGAAAGCGTCGGCTCTGCTGTGAAATCAGTCATCTCAACTAACAACAAGAATATCGTACCACATACACTAGGTAGCATCGAGGTTTGCATAGGACTGTGCATGGGAGCACTTAGAGGCGACTGGTCGAAATTCCAGCTCGGTATCGGTGAGGTGGCTATCAACGGCGACGTGTAAATGTGTTGAGGAAATGTGGAATCTAGAGAAGCGGAGTAGGCTCGTGGGAGGTCGTCAGTGAGCTGGTAAGGATGGGTCGATATTTGAGGCTGGATGAGGTCTGACATTGGGGAGTATGCGCTGCTATCGGAGGAAAGATATGGCGAATCCGATGCTGACGTCCCATACATGAATTCTGATGGCATGCGTGGTGCTGCGGGTACCGGTAGATGGGAGAAATCTTCATAGGTGTGGATCGCAGGGGATGCGTAATCGTGACGCATAGTTGGCTCGATTATCGAGCCTATTGACATGGCTTCCGAAGGGTTTGGGATTGTTTGAGAGGGTAGGCCGTGGAATTGACCTGGACTGGAATGGATAACGCTCCCTTGGGAAGGACTGCCATCGTGGATCGACGATTCACTAATGGAGTGTCGTGCGTATTGACTCGGGCCAAGAGGTGACTCTACTGGGGCATTGTGCCTGATCGTCATCGTTAGAACCTGGCTGTCAATTGTCATCCCTCGAAAGAACTACATACTGCCGCTCCATGTGACGTTGAAGAAGATCGGCCCTTTGAAAAGGCTTTTGGCAACCTTCGACATCACATTGGAATGCTGGTATGGTGTTGTGATTGGCTTCATGACGCCTGGAAGTACCCATATTAGTGCTATGTAGGACTCAGACATCTTTGATGCTTACTTGCGATGCTCGGCCCGGGTAAAGATCTATCAAATTCAGTACATGAAATGGGAAAGCATAAGGCGATGCTACCTTTGAGCAACCTGGATATTCGCAGGCATGAACCTTCTTCCCCTTCTTTGCCTTGCTAACTCGATGGGTGGTGGGCGTGTAAGTGATCTCATGTGCGGCACTCATTGTCCCGGTCATAGTCATTAGAGAAGCGAAAGAGGATCTTTCGCGTACTCCCGCTGACAGTGACTTGGTGTTCCGCGTCACAGATTGTTTAGTATCAATATTTTCTGGGGATGTCCTATCACTTCGATTGTTTGGTAGAGAGCTTCTTCGAGGAGGTGCGCTCCGTCCCGGTGACTGGTCTTCTAATGATGACAACGAATGCGTGGGTGAAGCTTGCGGAATAAGGTCGTTAGGCGCTGTCCGTAGTTGCAGGGCCCCCTCTGCGGAGTGTTGCCGCATAGGTTGATCCATCTTGCCTCCCCCGTAGTCCAGTCTATATAATACTTGCTTGATGAAGTCGGCGGTCAAACGAGTGTTCTGGAAAAAGCACAGCCCCACTGATCGATGGATAATATAGGGAGTAGAACTCGCAACGAGATTATAATCTCGCATTCAAAAGAGTGTCGGGCTATCCAGAATAAGAGAACTGTGAGCATCCCACACTATGTACGCTATAACGAGTGACGACGGGCCAAAAGCCTAGGGGTAAAGTAAGATGCGAGTCCCTCGTATTTGAAGAAGGCTGTAGAACATAAGGATGTTACCAAAGTGATCGACTCATCCCTGGTGGGTGGTGGGGTGTAAGGGATGCTCAGGTACCGAAGAGCGTTGCCAACTTGGGACAGGGAGGTGTCTCAATCTTCCAGAATCATGCCCAGCGGGTATGACGATCTCGATGTCTCTGTTCACGAGGATGAATCAGAAAGCCGCAGGGTATTTTTATCGGTGATGGCCATTCGGCTGGGGAGCGTGCTTGGCAAGCGTGCAGGAGCGGCAGCCATGCTGAGCATATGTACTATGTAGAGGTATATCCAGCCGGGCGTTATGATGGTCATTGGGGGTGTCTCAAAACACAGCCGTATGGTCCAAGCTCCCTTAATCTTAAGATAAAGGCCTTCTCCTACGTAGGAAGGAAACAGCTAGGTGCTGACCTGGCACGGCAAAGGCAGGATCTGCAGTGCCATGCAGGTACAGAGACCGTCCCCATCGTGGAGAGTTTCATGCACAGCAATGGCCTTCAGCATGGGGACCGAGCCGAACCAGGCTCAAGGTGGGCCGCCATGCCGTGCATGCGCAGCTTCATGGCAACACAATGTAAGACTACTCCTACTTCTAGGTCGGATTGAGTGGGCGGAAGCACGGATGGGTATAGGTTGATGGATGGTGGGACTCTGGGGAGGCGTAGGGAGGGGAGCAGGTGACATGGTGCGTTAATAGACAGCACTATTTTCGGGCTCGAAGTTCAGCCTCGTGGATCCAGGTTCGACTCTCCCTTTCCCGGAGCAATCCGTGGTTGTCGAAGTCCTTGATTGGATGAGAATTTCATGAAACTCGCCTAATTCATGTCAGCACAGATCGCGATGCTTGGCAGCTGACTCCCTTTCGTCTACTTTACCCAGGGAACCGCCATACACAAGACTTCGCGATGCGCACTCGAGGTTGTCGCACTTGTCAATGCGACAATACATCGGCTGTCATTTCTTTGAAACGCAAATCTCCACCGAACATCAGATATTCCGCGCTCTCTGCTCCAACAAGACATACACGTACTCCATACTCCTGGATATTACGAACAGAGTTTGACTTGTACTGGTCAAACCAGGTGTGCATGAACGTGACTCGTACGGAGTAGATCTTCGGATGGGCCTGCAAGTGCCATGTGCTTGATTATCTCCCGCGCCTCCTCCCCGCATTCAGGACGGAATCCTGACTACTGCAGGCTCGCCTTCCATGTCCAGATGCAGTAAGCTGGCTATCGTCATGCGTTGGGAAAGGCAACGCCCAAAGGTTGGTGATTCCGGTTAAACCTGTACAATTGGTGAGGAGCCATGGCTAAGTACGGCCGTACCCTGGCCAGGTGGTCCCGCATCGCTGGTACGCCGTCGTCCCGTGGTCAACATCAATCTTAGCACAGCGCCAATTTGTAGAAGTATAGAACGAAGTAGTTTCTTCCGCGACTAGAGGGAAAGATGCGGAATAGTAGTGCATCTGGCAGCGACAACAAGCATTCCTCACCTCAAGATCATCCGGAGTTTCAGATTTCAGAACTGGCTCCGATGCTCTCGAGCCTCCAGCGTGTCAAAGCTGAGACGTCTCCTTATCGAACAAGGCGATTCTGATCGTCGGTCGGACCGCGAGACCTGAGCAGATTCGTCATCCCGCAGTTCGCTCGAGGACCGTTTTGCACGAGTGTCGCACAAAGCACATGGCACAGAGGCGCAGTCGTCCTCGTACCTGCGTCCAACGTGGGGTGCATCAGACGGTTGCCTGCAATTTGACTGAACTGTTGGACAGGCAAGAGAATGATTGGGAAAGCATGACTCTGTGAGCGAAAGCCTCGGGAGATGCGAGCCTGCGTCTGGGGGAACAATCTGGAAAGGAGCCATATGCATGACCAGTAATCTAATGCTGCAATCGACCACGTTATTGCTGCAGGCTTGTGCATGGTTAGGGCTATGTTGTCGTGCACGAGCAATGCGCGTTGATGGACTTACGAAGACCAAAGGTTGTCTGGTGATGAGGTCTCTCGGATGTTGACTTTGGACCTCGCAGATGTCGAGATCGCTCAGATAGGGCAGTCATACCGAGCTTCGACGATCGTTTCTAGTTGTGGACGAGGTCGTGGTGGCCGTGCCTGCAGCCTGGATACGGTACCTGAAAGCTGTGCCTCTGGCGTCCGTCACTTCGTATCCCAACAACACCGCCTGCTTCTTCAGCGACGTGTGTCTTCGCCGCAGTGGAATAACGTCTGAGGGTCTCAATGGCAGGTTCTGCAGTTTTTGAAGTTATACGAGGTGCTGCCTCGACCAAGGAAGGTCCGACCAGACATGCATTTTCGGGCCTTCATTCGCCGATGTATTGGATTTTCTCAGCCTCGCTCAGCCTCACTGAATATTGAGCAGACCCCAAAAGGCTGTCATCGGTCATCTGGTTGATAAGCTTGCATCAAGAAGGAACTCTCAATATAGCACAAAGTCCCTTTACAGTCAAATGCGATATATAGGTAAACTTGGTGTCAATACGGCATTTCCTCATTATTTCCACACCAATATCAACACAGGATCCCCAGCCTCGTCAATTGTAGCAGAAAGTGCTAAAGCAGCTCGTACAAGCAGCCGGCAACGCCCCTCCGCTTTTCTTCACAATCGCGCAGCCCAAGCACGTAGGAAAAGTCGCACTGCCCCCATCGGTCGCCACCTGCCCTCCATTCTGGATCATCCCACTCGTCTCCGCCGGTGTATACTCTACCTTGAACGTACTCTGGCCGGACGGGTACGTGTAGTTGGTATTCGGCAGATACACTATGGTGATTTTGCTGGTATCGTTGCACCCAAAGAATGTTGGTCTTTTATCAAGCCCCTGGCTCATGAAGGTAGTTGGGGGTGGGATGACGGGCATCTTCGTCAGGCCGGCGAGTTGCGCTTGCAAATATGTTTGGTAGAGCTCGCTGCCGTCAGGAAAGTTGGTGGCCATATCCGCGGAGTTGTCATTCACAAGGATGACACCGACGGCGCGAGAAGGCTGGATGAGGGGGAAAAGGGGATTGTTCTGATGCGACTCGCCACCGTCGGCCAGGGTGAGTTCTGATTGGCCGCTGACGATACTAGAGTGGGTGTATTGGTAGAAGGGATTGGGATAGATTGCGTACTCGTCCATGAATGTTAGCGCGTGGGTCTGTGATACGATAGCACTGAGGTTGGCGACGAGCCCAGGGGTCTGGGCGACAGTCGGGAAAGTGGTGCAGAATTCATTGAAGATATCGGAAGAGGTGCCAAGGATGTACCCTGGTAAGATGAGTATACTGTTATCCGCTTTACCAACCTGATCATACCTAGATTATCGTAATTTGTCTCACACGTGGCTTTTGTTGGTGAGCCATTCGAGAGTGATGTTCCAAGATACTTGGTTTGGGTGAAGGCATTAACGCCAGCATCGAAGCTTCCAAACTCGAAAGGGGAGAATTCGTAGATGACCGAATTATTGGATGGGATACAAGCGCCCGTGGCAGTCTCAACATTAAGAGCCGTTATTATCGGATACGGTGCCTTGTGGCTGGTGAAGTTGTCATATCCAGTAATGGTCGACATTTCTATATCAGGACCCTTCAGGAGCTGGTACGACAGGAGTCTTCCGTAGGCATCGACAATGGTAGGTGGAAACCCAGCTGCGTCTTTGGCTACAACATCGGCGGTGATCTGAGCATACGCGCCCCCTACACCGAGGTTCGCTGGTACCAGATCACTTTCCGCAAAGGCAGTCGTCCAAAGGTCCGTTTGCAGAGCCGATATCGTAGGGTAGTCATTTCCAGCGAGAGATGACAGCCTGGAGGTCGAGTCAATTGATAGAAAGTGTAAACCTGCTGCCGAAAGACTCACAGCCAACCTCCTCCCGACAGGCCAGCTTGGTAGGTTAATGCCTGGTACAGACCACTTGTACCGACATGGCTATCTCGTGCATCCAAGGCTTGAATGACACCCGCTCCGGTAAGCAGGGATCGATAGCCTCCGCCACTGGTGGTGAGGGCCACCGCCGGCAGGTCTTTGATCCTGAATTCTGAGTTCACCTTCTTGAGCCAAGCACCGAGGGCCGCAGAGGCGATCGGAGCACGGGCTGAAATATAAGATGATTCAGCAGCTGAGAGGCCTGTAGCGGTACGGACCAGAGGGGTACTTGGGCATGCTGCTGGTATGGGAGCATAGCCAGACACAGCTGCTTTCACGGGTACGGCTGCGAGAAGCCCGATGAAGCAGTTCACTTCGAAGTAAAGACGCATCCTGACAAAGGGAACAGTGAAGCAGAATTGTCGAGAGCCGAGTCTTGGACAACGAAGCGGACGTTCGATCGAGATGTAGTGACATTAATCAAGTTACATAGAACTCAAATACTTTAAACCTTCTCAACGGCAAGGGCGCAAACGAGGTGGTTTAGACGGAAAGTAAGGGTCGATCTGGACTGGGTGGCGAGCGTCACCATTGGTGCTCATTCCAATCTGCAACACGTGCAGAGACCATAGCCTGTTGTTCTTCCACCCATTGCTCTTTGCAGCTTCCATTCTGTCACTATTTCCAGGTCAGACTCGACCACAAGAGGGCGCCCGGGAAGAGATGCGACTAGCTAGAATGCGATAGCGAGAGATCCCGAATGGGAGAAGGTGGTCCAAATAGCAAAGGTCGGATGGCTCTTCAAAAGCTGTGAGGGTTTCCTGCTGCTCTACCCCGCAGCGCCCAAATTCTAGCGCTACTTATCAAGCCAGCTTTTCTCAACAAATACTTTAAGCCGATCCGAACATCAAGAAATGATGTTCCATCAAGACGACAAAGAGATATCATGTTTGCCTATAGACCTACCTTGCTCGAGATGCTTTAACGTAAAAACGTGGCGCCCTTGAACCCTCCAGACGTCCACTCTTGAATTATGAAGGGCCATTGTTCAGTAGGATGTCGGCTTTGGAAAGATCGGCCTGAGTTGAAGCTCAAGGTCAGTGTAGAAAGAACCAAAGGGTGAAGCCAAGGCTTGGAAAATTGTGATGTTTCGTATATCCTGTGGGTTGATAAAGTCATATATGTCGAAAGTATGGTAAGCGGGCAGTTTTTGAGATATAAAGGACTATGCAGCTGAGCTGCCAAACCATATCCACCACCGTAAAAGCGACAACGTTTCTCAAGTCAGTCTCAAGTAACGCCGCCTCTTGGGTATCTTTGGAAGTATGCAGAGCGTTCATGTCATGACCCATGTTTTGACCTCTAGTATTTCTTCCAAATGTCGAGTACTGATAATGTTCCGAACTCCCTCGCTAATGCTGACAGTGATCAATATCCCTAGAATTCGTTTCGCCTTCTTCTACGAGAATTGTCATTCCGCAGTGATGAGATAAGCGGTGACTGTTGACTGCGCTGTGATCCATTTGAATTGCCACTAGGGGATGAGATGAGCAGCGACTGTTGACTGCGCTGCGACCCTCTCGGAGTACCGCTAAGAGATGGGGCTGCTTGCGAAAAGTTTCGTAACATCGTGGCTAGCGGGATTTGATCGGTAGCACGCCTACCTCCGCTACCATTGTCGCCGACAGGTGAGATCGGACTGAACATGTCTGGCGATCGAGGAGCCGAAGGACCCGATTGACTCGTAGGTGATGGAACGGACGGTGTTGAGTGCAGTGTCGATGAGCGAGATTGAGGCGTGCAGCCCAACCGCCGGTCGATGGGCGAAGGGCGACTAGATGGACTGCTGATGGGTGACGAGGGGTCCGAACGGACATGAGGAGAACGTCGCGCAGAATGGAAAGAAGTCGGTGATCTTGGCGATCGAGGAGCTGGGATCGAAGCAAGGAGCTCTTGTGGCATTTCTGCTGGGAGCTCAACAGGCGCTGCTGAGGGATCGTACATTTCATATACGGGCCGCTTCCGATCAGCTAGCTCGGCGATCTCGACGTCGCCTCCTGTAAGTTCGTGCGTTCCAGGGTATTCTGCCAGATCAGCCTTCTCTTTGACCCATGCTTGCTGTGGTCCGGATCCAGCCATTTCGTAGAGTTCTGCCGCAGCCCCTAATTCGGCTTTGTCGAAGCCTTTCCGTATCCTCTCTGCTGCCTCTTCGGTCTCTTCAGCTGTGGCTGCCTTTCCCTCTTCTTCCTTGCGCTTCCGATTCCTCTTTCTGATACACAGAACAAGCACAACAGCACTGACGACGGCGGCAATGAGTACGACAGCTGCAACTGCGATACCAATAATCGTGCTATGATTTGAACGTTTTGCTTCTGCCGATCCAGAGGGGGTAGCTGTGGCATTGACGGATTGTATACCAATCAATCTCTCCTGGGAACCCTCCTGGAATAAGCACTGAGATATGGAGAAATTACTACGCTCGTAGTCGACAGTGAAGTAACTGCAATAAGAATTAGATGGCTTGCTGAATCCAAGTACAGACTTTTAAAGAACTTACGCTTCCTGAAGAAAGGTTCGGCCAAGGGTATACTGTGTCTCATTCGAAGCACGCTTCAAAGGAAAATAATTGGAAGTGTTGTTGACGAGCGGATATTTCGCAATCAGATCGAAGCTGGCATACGGCAGCGTAATATCCACTGTCTGACCGCCACTAATGCCGTTGCCGAGCGTGAAGTCTACTGTAGCATTCTGCGCAAGCAAGTCCGTGTGTAGAGCGTCGTCCACCAGATACAGTTCCGAGCTCTTGTCCCACGTCAGTCCGAAAGCCTTCTCGAACGCTTTGCAAGCCTCCAATGGCAGCCAAATATAGGGTATCGTCGTGTCGACATAAGCCAGTATCCCTTGAGTCAAGAGGCTGTTCGTGGTACCATTTTGATTAGTTGACTTGATGGACTGGATACCGATGATGGTGTCTCGGTCATTGCCCGTTGCAAAGGAGACCGACAAAGGATTTGGGATGAATCGAGACGAGTCATAGCCTCCAAGCGTCAGACTACCAAGGACCTTCTTGAGCCGATACGCCGCTCCAGCGGTGTAGCCAAAGCTGATACTGGGAATCAGTTTTTGTTTCTTCAAAGCAGTCATGTAGCTGTCCTGCGGGTCGGACGTAAAGGTGGTATAATTTGTAGGCTTTGGATTAACGCCGAACATCCCGAGATAAAAACTGTCCGTCACTATGCCGGCGACGACCTGATTTCGCAATGTCGGGCCACCGCTTCCTTGCACAGCGAGGCCCAGCGTATCATTTCCCCACAGTCCATTCCCGGACAATCCCAGATTTTGTTCATTCCAGATCTCATACAAGCCATTCTGTGCCCAAGTCGAAGACTGATTGTAGTTGAACAATCCTCCACGGTCATCCGAACATGAGGCCGGATCGCGCTTTCCGCAGCCCTCTGGGATGACTACCCATGTGGCCTGGCTGGCGGACGAGATAAGGACCCGGACATCCTGTGCCGGCGTACCTACACGAAGAAGAAAAGAAGACCAAGGACCATCGGGACCATCCCTAGAACGACGGATCAATGCCATATGCCAGCGAACTAACTCGTGCAATACATACCAATTCTGCGCTGGAGGAAAAGATTGTGGAGATGGTCCTGCTGCCGCCGCCGTTGTCTGCGCTGCGGAAGTACCACCAGCGGACACCAACACTGCGCATTGTATGACCAAGAAGAGGGCAGTGTTCCAACATGCGGACATCCTGCAAAGGGACGCTGAAGGCTGTTCACGGAGCTGTAGCACGAGAGAGACTCCTGCCAATCATGGGGCGAAACATTGTTGTACTGGGAGGTCCTTCGACGACAGAACCACTGTGGTCCAGATACCGTTCGGCGTTGAGTATTATCGTGCGTGAGAAGCATTCGAAGAACTGAAGTAATTCAATTAGCGACGACTGTGCTCCAAGGCGCATGTCAGGCACCCCAAGCTCGAGGCCTGTCATCTCCAATCAGAACTTTACCCCTGGCTGAGGATTAATTGCCGTTTCAGGGGTGTTTTAGTGCTTGAAACACCCTTGGCGATCAGAGCGAAGATCCCTCGCATAGCAGGCAAGTCGCAATAGCGGTTCATCATCCTCTACACGGCACGAGACCCACAGCAATTTGACGGCGGTCTTGTCCCATTGAAATTGTTCACTCTTTTCCGAAAATCTCCAGGTCTTCGATCAAACTGGACGGTTCCAGGAGATTGAGTTATAAAATACATCTGCACATTTCAACGCGCTATTGCGCCTTCTCGTTTCTACCCGAGGAACAGCGCTCAATCGAGCTGTAACTGACATGAGTCTTGACAGCAGCATCCTGAAGGTTAGAAGCATTTTGGACCTTCAATCCTACACCTTGTATATCCTGTTACCCAGAGATAGATGTTATCATAAACGCTGAAGGACTTTATTTTGAAGATTGGTCAATCAAAGTCGTGGAAGAAACAGTGACAGAAACCAGTTGTCCAGGAACTAATTTGTTGCTTGGGCGTGCTGTTCCATGCGTGGCGTGCATAGGTAGCCATCCAATCTTGAATCGATCAAGCAGCATACCAAGCGCTGCCAATCCGACACACATGAAGGCAAACATACATCGATGGTCAGTCACATGCGAGCTACCTACATGTAGAAGTATGGAAGATCAATGTTGAACCCAGTTCAAAGGATGATGACGTAGCAGCGCGTCTTTTTCCTAAGCGCCGACGCGTGCACTCGGAGTCACGTCACTCTGCCTTGGAAAGGACCCTGGATGGAGACAGATTCATCAATGGGGCAAGAATTTGAAATGAGGGTATCAGTGGTTCATATTTGTTCACATGCACCTATGACATGGCAATTCGACAGTCATGGTCATGGCAATCACAGTCGTGGCAAGCAGGTTTTGTGTAGCTCCGTTAGAACATAAACAGTCCGCCTTGAATTTGTTGATTAACCTTCACAAATCCATCCGTTACTTTTCATGTCGGTGACTCGTAAACCAAAGGCAGGCACACCTTAAGATCTTGTACTTCCTGCACCTTCCACTTATCCAATTATCTTTCTCTTCATCATCATCAACAAAGTTGTCCAAGCTGAAGCGATAAGTCGAAGAGTCTCGTAAACATGGCGCGCACTTCGCCTCTGCACTGGTAAGTGCTCCGGCACCTGTCATCGACGTGAGAATCAACGTATTGACGCAAGTCAGGGTTGGCGTCGTCCTCATCCTCATCTCCTCCATTTTACTGTTGATCACCAGCGTCTCTGCCCCAGCCGTCAAAGACATCGCTATCCTAAAGGTCATGCTCACCAACAAAACCCACATCCGTAACTCCTCAGTCATATTTGGGTCTTTCGGTCACTGCATTCTCGATGTTCCTCCGGTCGAGTAAGTTCTCAAACGATTTCTGCCCCTGCTCTACCTGTCAAGGGGGTCGTAGACTGACACTGATTTCTAGCACTGATCAGGACTACTGTTTCAAGCACCAACTCGGATATTCGCCTGCCGTCATCATGGCTAATGTTGAGGGTGAGCCCACATTTCTATTTCCTAAGTGACTCGTACTGAGAAGATATCAGGTACCAAATTCAGCACGGCCGCCCAGGCCACTGTCGACGGTCTAACACGCGCCATGATCCTCCACCCGATTGCATGCGCCCTAGCATTCATCGCCTTTCTCGCCAGCTGCGGCGCCGGCGTGATTGGATCCTTAGTTGGCGCTTCCATCGCAGGCATTGCATGGATTCTTACATTGGTGGTCATGGTCATCGACTTCTCAATCTTCGGCGTCGTCAAGAAACACGTAAATAACGACAAGAGCGGTTCCCACGCCTACTATTCTACCGGAATGTGGACTGTGCTTGCGGCGTTCATCTTGCTACTCTTGGGCATGTTCATTGTCCTATTCACCTGCTTCAGTGCGAGGAAGGAGAAGAGAGCCAACACCTACAAGAATTCTGGTGACGCTGGGTATGACGGTATCAACACTGCGCCTAAGAAGAAGAGGTTCGGTATCTTCTAGGAGTCCTTCGAGTCCAGTGCTCTTCGGTAGGGGAGCGAATGGTTCGGAAATCTACGAGCGTGTGTTTCTGATGGCTTCATTCCTCTATTTCATAGGTGTATGATACCCTATTATCGAGCGAAGGCGCTGCGGTAATATGGCGCTGGGATCTCTCCATTAGGTCGAGATCAGTACGAGCAAGCAATTTCAATTTCAATTCATGAATTAACTGTATATCCAACCAGTGGCCTGTAATTCGTGCCATCATACCAGCATGGAAGAGAGCCTGCACACTGAGGTATCAATGAAAAATCTCTTTCAGACTGCCACAAATTCTATGGAAACGAGATCTGGGTATCCACGCAAGCTATCGACAAGAGAATATGGTATCAAAGAGCCATACCATATGCAGAGAACACCATGAACATCATCCGCAGCCAACGACCTCGCGGTCGGTGCACCATGCACCTCCACCCCCCTACGCCAACGCTTCCAGCCCCAGCTCACAGATGCCCTCGACCGGCTCCATCTTCGAAAAGCCATAGCCTGCCAAGCATGAACAACGAACGACATCAAAACCGTCGCAGGCTCACGACTTGCTCACGCCGCTAGTGCTATGCAATCTCGAGTGCCTATGCCCTCAGTCAGCGCCTCCGTCGACCATCTCCAAGAAGTACAGATATCGAAACGTACGGCGTCCGCTGCTGCACCTGCGGCTGGTCTTTATTCCAGAGCCGTGACTTGTACGCCGGCCAGCTCGAGTAGTTCCATGCCTTGACGAGGAAACTGTGTATCCACGACTCATTAGCATCTGTTCCTAAGATCCTTTACTGAGCGATGCTCTCCCCACTAGTCTTTAATCTTCGATCCCTTCATCGTAATGAAGTGTCACCATCCAGAACCCCCCCAGGCAGGACATACCTCTGCGTATGATCGACGTAGCTCTCCTCCCGCACTTCCCGTACCCCAACCTTCATGCCCTCTTTTGAAAAAACGACGTTCTTCTTCTGCATCTTCTGGCTGGTTTTGTCGGCGACGTCGTTGGCGATGGTGTAAACAACGTAGCCGATGGAGCCGAAGACGAGGAGGACGGTGAGGAGGATGAGGAGTGGGGCTAGGGGATGCATCGTGGCGGTTAGGGGAGGGTAGGGTGGAGGTGAGGGCGATGGTGTTGCTGCTGGTGTTTTGGGTGATAGGGTTGTGTTTGTTCGCTTGGTGAAGCTGTGGGTTTTGTTGCAGCGGAGTTTGGATGTTGTGGAGAGTCAGGAGAGGGTAAGTGAAAACTGGCTTTCTTAAGCCAAATTCATGACAGCTATGCTGCGCCCCGTGAGGCAGAGCTTAAGCTGAAGTCTCAGTGTGCTTGGCTGTGTCTGCCTAGGGTTGGAGCAGGTCATCTGTCAAAAAGTTTTCAAAGAATGCGAATCGCCACACAACAAAATCTTGCTTCAGAGCTCCTCCTTGATACGTTCACTTCTACGTAGTAAACATGATAGGCGTGCTAGTACTCAGAGTAGGTGAGTCTTGAAAGCTTCTTCAGATCAGGTTCTGCCTCTTCAAGTGTCCTTTCTTGGCCCCTATGTCGTCTCTGCCGATGCTTTCTGACGATTTACGGTACATCCTTGTTCAGAAGGATGAAAAGTCGGGTCCCTGGGTAAGGCTTTACTTACCGTCATTCATCGCGCTGAACTACCCACATCCCTTGAACTCGGCCAAAAGATTTATCAAATGTCATGAGTAAGGTACGATGTATGAGTCTGGCTATAGCACGACTTTCAGGGCACTCTTCGCCAAAGGGAACGAGCTCGTGGTACGAGCAACTGTGAACTCGGCAGCCAAGTCGGCCTTTGGAGACGAGCGGGAGGCAGACCGTATCTTACCAAATGCCTGCAGATCCTGGAATGATGATAGTTATGGTATATGAATCAGGGATACAGAATCTTCTTTCGTCACTGCCGCAGAGTGCTTTCCCCTTCTCCAGGCTCGCTAGAATCACCCTACATGATGAATCGACGACTTTCCTATCTTACCAAACAAATAGAACGACACTTGCTGAGGAGCAGTGGGACTGATCGTTGACCAACTGGACCGCTCCATTGTTCATCACGATTTCAGACTTGTGAGCCTCGATCTGGCCTCCGGTCATTTCCCACGCATGATAGGGTCTATAAGCTCGAGTCTCTTCTCTCATTGCTGTACTAGATCGCGCAATGGTTGACCGGAGACTCGCATGAATGATTCGACTTGCTGCAGTCATAGATGTGCGTTGTAGGTGTGCGTCACGGGGAAGAGATAGTCCAGTCGGCATGACACAGGCTGGACGTTTTGTATTCATTGCATGAGCGCCAATGAATCTACAATTCACCAGGATGAGCCCAGTGGACCATGGGTCACACTTGCGTGGGACTGCGGTACAAAAGCTTCCCTACAGCGGAGGCTCTTTCATCAATTCCAACCAAAATTATCACTTATGAACAGAGATATATCCCACTACACCGTATACCCAGTTGCATCCCCATCCACCAGTTCGAGAACCATCGGTCCAGAACCTGGGTCCATAGGGGAGCATTCAGAAGCCACGCGAACATCTGTTGTCTTCACTACAGAGAAGGCGCCCTTAGACGGCCGACCCAAGACAATGTCAACCAATAAGAAGAGGCATCATTCTATAACAGCCATCAACGAGGAACCCCAGAATCTCGCTCGGGAACAAAAGCAATGTGATTCCCAACTGCAGCTCGAAGAGTCTCCAGCCTCCGAGAAACGTCGATGCCAGCCACCAAGAGCCACCAAGGCGGCCGCTGAGTCTAACATTCGACAAAACGCCACTCCATCAACTCACATGTCTAGATGGGTCTCTGAGTACTCTTCCGATGACTCGGACGAAGAGTTCAATCCTGATAAAGGTGCTCACGCGACAGTATGGGAAAGACGTCGTATGATTGGAAACCGCGTCGGACAAGGATACGATAACCATGCCAGTACTGCTCCGAGCATCAGAGAACCCAAGGATAGACGACTGGCATCTGCAAGATTTTTGCGACTGGGATTCGGCAGTCAAGAACCTTTGAGGGAAGCTGCAAACAATCTCACCATTCAACAGATGAACGCTACTGTTGAGCAACTTACCAACCATGATAGATCGGGCCCTTCGCCTATGGCACTCGAGGCCGACCAGGTTAATACTACTGCAATGGACATTGACCAGCGACCAGATTTTGAGGTGTACCTGTCCGACGATTCTTCAAACTTGAGCACCGTGGGTTCTATGAGCGAGGCACAGCGTTTTAGCCCAACATCGACCATACCTCCTGAAGCTGCTACCGTGAAGATTGAGCGTCTGAGTGCAGTACCCGAAACATCGACCTCTGGGCATGCCCTTGTCGCGGATCCCGAGGAGCCATTGCCTGACGCTGCCATCTATATTGGACAACGTGACGACAGCGCTGATCTCGCAGCCACTGCAAAATCTGTCGAAGACTTTACGCCACAATCTATACTTCGTTCAATACCGGTGGTCCTCAACCCTCTCCCACTATCGCCAGTGGTGTTAAGCGTCACGAAGGAGATGGCAGCAGCACGAGTCTTAAGGCCATCTTTACCAAAGCGACCTTCGCCCCAAGTGCATGCTGGTCCATTGCCTCGACAAGCTTCAGCAGAAATGCACACTGGGGCTACCGACAATAACACTAACAAGATCCGCGAGTTTCAGAGCGAGCCCGTGTCTCATCTTGCTCTTCAAGATTCAAGCGCTCAACGTAAGGTTCGGAGCCTGGCTGAATCAGATATAGTGGGTCAAACGCCCTCAGTGCATCCACAGGTACCGGAAGGACTTGTGCATCAGCGCCAGACTGGTAACTTAAGGGCCCGCCATGTGTCCCATGATACTGCTCTACCGAGTGCTACTGGACCTTCCCGGAGCGAGGAGGCTCCTCAAGCAGTCCCCCGTTTTCTTTATCTCAAGTTTAGGCTTATGACCACGACCTCAGATGCAGACCTTGCAGAGTTTATCCACCTTATCAGAGCCCATGCAGGATGCACAGACACGGATTTCTTGGACTGTGTCAAGCGATACTTGACGAAGAAAGATGTTCTCCGCAAATTAGAGCAGCGTCCAGACTATCTAGATCTGATACTGGATCAGGCGACTGCACCGAGCACAGCGATCGCGTTACACCAAGCGTTGGTCCATGCCCTTAAAACCCTGGACGCTGAAAGAATTACAGTACAGCAGCTAGCAAGTCGAGTCCATAATCTCGATGACGAATTCTCCATCAACTATCCGAGACCTGCCGAAACCGGAGAAGATGCCCTGGCAAGCCAGAAGAAGCCAATGCGAGAATCTCATCTTGTTACCGATAACAAGAATGCCGAGACACAAGAAGGACCGTTGCCAGCATCTAAAGCCGCTGTTCTCGGAGATGAAGGTTTGAGCAAGATGGCTTCATCAGTTGATGCAGAGCCTACGGAGCCATTCAAGGCTACTCCAAGACCCGAGAAAGAGAAGGACACACAAAGAAACGAGCCTTCAGCCACTATGGACACTGGTAAGTGTCAACCCCAAGTCTCAGCAAGTGACCAGTCTGCTGAGCCAGGCCCTGCAATTTGCCATCTTGAAGCGACTCCGCAAACTTCCAGACTCACAGCTACTATCAACACTGCCCATCGGAGCTCCGTTCTCAATCGGGCCTTAGCAGTGCCCAACAATCGTTCCATCGCCGCACTGACTTCCACAGGCGACGGAAAGTATACCCTGATGATGAGATCCCGGGTTGGGGGAATGGGACAGGGCGAGATTTACCCACGCTGCGATAGATGCAGAAGACAAGATTTAGAATGCATGTCATTTAGAGCAGAGAACCAGCGCCCACGCGTCAGATGTCTCGGGTGTAACAACTCTCATTCGAATTGTACCTGGTTTGATGTGACCAGCGAGGAGATCAAGTGGCTCAATAATAGTCGGCAGGACGAAACCGAAGAGGGTGCAAGGGTCGAGGCATCCGTCGCTGTATCCCAGGATGCTACATCAAGTGGAGACGCTCCGGGCAATAATGATGAGAACACGCAGACGACTAGCGTTGCTCCAGCTCCTCTACCCGCGATGACGAATGAAGAGCACCAAAATTCTTCAACTCCTGCTCTGCGTCCAAACCTTCCCAACACCGACAAGGACTACACCGCTGAGATGAAGAAGCGCGCCTCAAAACTGAAACGCTTCGAGGAAATGCCCCTACGCTGCGATCGGTGCAGGAGGTATGGTTGGTCGTGTGCAGCATACACTGGTAAATGCTTTGACTGCGCCCGGAATGGGAAGTCTTGTACCTGGACGAACCTCAACTCGGAAGAGATCCGGTCGCTGAATGACACTGTGACCCACGATGAAGAGGATGAGGACGATGTTGAGGTTCTGAGGGAAGTAATAATTATGGATTAGAGGGAAAAATTGGAGTGTTAGGGACTGAAGGTGGGAAATGGTTCCAAAGGCGTCTGCTTTTCACCAGATTTGTGTACTGTTACTTTGACTGGGAGTCCTTTTGGACAGTGTAACATATTATCAGTCACTGTATGGCCTGTTCTGGTTATTTTGCAAACTCATGGGTGACTCCGTAGATCCCAACCGATTGCTCTCGACGCTTGACATTACACTACTGTGTGCCCCTTTCATGTTTTGCCTAGCCTCAAGATCAAGACATACCCCCGATTATATCCACCACTCCACATGACCCTATGCAATGGCCGCGGTCAATTTCCAATCGCCATCTAGGAACAAACGAGCTCCTCCTGGTCAACGCATTCACCATTTCACCCTACCCTACGCACTAGCCGCATTCAAATTCCAACCGCCCTCCAAAAAAAGCCTGGAATTCTCCATGCCCAGTACCTGGAATACCAATCCGAATATTTATTTAACTCAAGATCCTCCGGATCAAGCAAAAATCACATTAATCTAGTCCAAGAGCGGCGTCACTGAGCCATCTCCATCCCACAATGACTCGTAACTCGGTAAATCCTCCATCACAATATATCATGTGTCTATGGACGCTATATCTCACATTCGGGCAAGTTACTCTTCTCCGAGGGGTGAATACGACGACCTGTAGTCTTGCCTTTCTGAGCACAGGGAGGACGATGGGCCAATCGACTAATGACGACCCACCGCTAATTGGAGGCGAAGCTACGCCCGATAGCCGTTCGAAGGGTACCTGCACGAGGCACTAGGCAATCAACTGTTCCTGGATCCGGGCTGAAGAAAGTATGGAAAGGTGTGGGTGATTGGCGTATTGCCTGAAACGGAGCCTGCCTACTTTCGAGGGCTGTAAAACTAGCAAGAGAAACTTACCGAATCGTCATGTTCAATACGTGCGCAAATTTATCAACATAAGAAACAGCCGATCCTTAGAAGATGCTCTACCATTTAAGGGTACACAGAAAGCACTTTTGAAAGATAAAATAGGACACAAAGCGGAATTCCTCAGCATAGAGCTAACAGCTCATCTAAAGTACCTCCTTCTCACATTACCCCTCGCAGAAAAACTCTCAGGACCCATCTGGATCTTTCTAAAGCAGCAGTAAAAGGTCGATATGCTATTGATACCTTCCGCTCGGGTGCGAAACGTATCGCCGTCGTTGCTGTACCTGGACGGGGCGGTTGATGTAGCAATCCTCCGCACCACCGCCCCCAAGGACCATTCTCTCCGCCGCCTGCTGTTCATATTGCTTCGACAGGTTCCGGAGATCATCGATCTGACTCTATGCCGAGTCAGCAAGACTACCCGTAACAGCTCCGGGAGGAAGAACCGACCTTGGTCAATGTCCGCCCAGCCGTCACCAAGTAACCCTCACGTCCCTGATAGGAGTACGGTCTCACCGCAGCGTAGGGCCCGAGGTAGAAGTGTATATGGCTGAAGATTATGTGGCGGGAGATTCCGTAGCCGGGGACGAAGTAGGATCCATCGCCGGGGCTTTGGGAAGACGTATTGCTGTAGATGGAAGACATGGTACGGATGAAGGAAATAAGAAATCGGAAGGAAACGGTATGGAAATAGGACAGGAGAGATGCTGAGGATTGGTTGATGCGGGAGGAGACGGGCTGTTGAAGCTTTGCAACTCATCTTTCTTATAATTGAAGATGGTGAGGCGAGCTGAAATTGATCTCAGCAATCTTTGTGCCTGTTACACTCCTTCAGCTGTTCTTTCCGCGGATATTCGCTGTCGGCATATAGTATAGTGAGTTGAATGAATTGCAAAGATGGTCTTCGTGGAGGTTATGGCGGAAGACTAGCGACTTCTCGCTTATCAACCGATTGGCAGCCTTGTTCGAAGTTATTCCGCCTCACTTGGCCTACGACACATATCCATCCTACCAAGAGTTCGGAAATAGGCTATAGTATAGCAAGATCAAAGACGAAACTTACTTCAAGGTTAGAAGCCCACGCGATCTCCCGAGCTGAGCGGGATTTGCGGGATCTGTAAGTGGTACCCGAAATGCACTACCATGCCGCACGCCCCAGCTGAAAGAAAGAAACCTCGAGTACTGGGGCCTGTTAGGTCGAGGTACATTCGGATTGCTTGTTACGGTCTGGATGCCTTGCGTAATAGCTGCATAAATATATGTAAGAGGATCCCCACAGAACCAGCTTAACCTGAAAACACCATCCCTTGGTGACGGTACCTGCTAACTTGTATTAGATAGCGATGCACATGCACTCGCATCATAGACAAAACTCTTTGCTGTCGATCGGCATTTTACCCTCTGCAAGGACAGCAGAGACATGCGTCAAGCACATGTCTTCCACACAGAACACCGAATAATCTGAGGCTTTCTACTCCACGGTAAACCAGACACCGTCCAGATCCTAGATCCTAGATCGTCGACATTGGGGTTCAGCTACCATGTACTACAGCTAGATATGCAGAGATTTGTTATCTCCCAGGGTCGCCTCGTACACTGTCATGCCTTGCCAAAGGTATGTCGCCAACAGGAGTCAGTGTTGCCGAGAGAAGAACTCGACAGTCATAGGCAGCTGTGTCGACTTATCTTTGAGTGGGCTGGACCTTCGATATCTGCAAGGCACTCGAAGACTCGCACATAATGAGTGTGCCCGTCATCGTAGGTCCCGAAGGAGGAAGCGAATGGTAGACCCTTGAAGCCAGCTTTTGGACGTGCTTAAATCTTAGCCGACTACCCAATGATCGTACATTACAACATCAGAAGAAAGACCTATGAGTAGAACAAGCATCTGGGGACCAATGGAGCTGTCCGCAGCGAGTAACGGCCGCTCCGTTACGGTTTTCGGGATGACCGAGATAAGTTCGACGAGTCAAAGCCTGGCTGCTGTTTACGGCTGGTTCAAGCTTTGTTGTGGACTGCGTTATAAGCAGCCTCGGCCTTGTGTCTATGTCGCTGTAGTGATCTACCCTGGCAGGGCTTCATTGGTGACAACGAAGATCATTAGTAAACTGGATATTTCGACAGCCTTAGCACGGTGAAAGTCCATAACGGAACTAATGGTCACACAGGTGACGACCAGGCGAATAGTATAGGGGTCCTCGACTCGACAATAATGGCGTGCCGGGCGATTCAGCAACTGGACTACTTCTACCGTCTCCAGGGTCCTAACGTCTCTGTAGCAGCATGATTGGACTCCCAGGAGCCCTACTGCAATTGGAGATCAGCTAAGTATCTCGTGATTCATCAGCTTCTCAAGGCTACCGTGACAGGGAATGTCAGCTTTGCGATATCGGAGGATTCCAGACCCTTGGTTAAGTGTGCTCCACTGCTCACCGCCTTCAAAGGCTTTCAACGGATCGTTGTTAGCTGCAGACAGATTGCAAAGCTTGAGCCTGAGAGGTCACTTTGATTCTTCAACGCAGGACTGCTCTATTGTGTTATCGTTTCAGTACTTACCAGGGCGTTCTAATTACAAGAAGCATTCGTCAAGCATCGTTTCAACCGTGAACCCTCCTCAATGAGCTTGCCTCACTCTGGTGGCTGATATGGCTTCACCAGCATCTCGCTGAAACTGTGATCACGCAGTCAAGTCAGCAACCGTGTAAAATCCACACAGAGCGGTGAAGCGTGGGCCGAGAGCGCTTACCTCTCCAACTTCTCCTTTCCTCGGACCTCTTCAACAAGCAAAGGCATCTTGACCACGTGGAACTCGTCATACAGTTCCTCGATCTGTTCCAAGTACTTCTTTTGCATCTTCCTCCTTGCGTTGCACTGCTCGCACGCATTGCTTTTCTTCGGGAACAAAAGCTGATTAACGACTATCGCATGAGTGTCAATTTCGTACGACGTCAATTCCTGGATCATCCTCTCTGTCTCATACAGCGACAGGAACTCGGGTATACAGACGCATACGAACGTGGTCATATCTGGGTTCTTGAACTGTGTATTGACCTCGCCGATCGTCGCCTGCAGGTCCTCCATCTTCTTCAGTACTTCATCGAGATTCTGGCCGCCTGGTAGGCCACCCCGAGCGCCAATCACAGAGTTCAGCATAGGACCGAATTGCTTGGATAGCTGTGAAATTTTGTCGAGAGCTTTCTCAAGAACAGTAGGGAACTGTAGAAAGCGGAGGGTATGGCCCGTAGGTGCGGTATCGAATATGATGACTTCGTAGCTGAGTGACTTGACCTGCTTCAGCACCTCGGCGAATGACATAGCCTCATCCACACCAGGTATCTGCCGTGGCTGATCAGTACATCTTCAACTCTGCCGTCAAGTTCTTCTTGAGACCCACACTAAAAGCCAAGTCCTGCATCATACTCCCCATACCCCCCATCTGCGCCATCGCCTCTTCGGCGCCTTCTCCTCCCTCCTTCAATAGATCCTGTATACTCCCATTGGGATCAATCTCCATGGCACTCAGATTCGTGAACCCATCAACCAGCCTCGCCTCCTTGCCGAACTTCTGGCTAAAGGCATCGCTGAGATTGTGCGCTGGGTCCGTGGAGATCAGTAAAACTGATTTGCGCGCTTTGGCGAGCTGGATTGCGAGAGAGCAGGAGGTCGTGGTCTTGCCTACTCCGCCTTTGCCGCCGACGAAGATCCAGCGGAGGGATTTCTGGTTGATTATGGCTTCGAGTGTGGGTGCGAGATTGTCATCGTCGGCGTTGACGGTTGCAGACATGGCGCGAGTTTTTTGCTGATTAGACTGGGCGGAATGGAGCCTGCACTCTTGCGGATAATGGATGAGGAGTACTCAAGGAATTTCACTGGTTACTGATGATGAATTGGCTTCACTCCCTCCTGGCAAATACTTATGGAAAACTCAACGGTAATATGATCAAGGGTAATGTAGCGACAAGATACGGTAGGTATCGAATCTTGAGCAAGTGTTCTGTCACTCTGTGACGTACTTGACTGGTCGCTAGTGATGCTATATTACGGTAAAATGCGCGGACTTACCGTATTACGGTAAAATAGAAGGTTTTGCCTCGTAACACGTAAAACGCGCTAGACTCGATCTGAAAAGCCCTAACCCTAGTACGCTAGTTGATTCAGGTTAGCGTCTACCCAGGTCTTCACCAGGGTTGCATGAAAATACTGTTTTCTGGCATTTAGAAGCTTCGATAGTCATCTATCTACGCATATATCTATATATCTGAGATATATCAGGGGAATCAGGTTGTTCTTATCGATTTCTGGTGGTATTTGCTCCTAAAACAGAGGGATATCTCATGATTCTCGTAGATCTGACTTATTTCGCCATGAAGTCTGCCCGGTAAATGATCACTTTACATATCATCCTGGGGATTTCGATGAGAAACAGCCAAATCTCCATGAAAAACACACCAAAAGAGCCGGGATTTCTCTATTATCTCCTTCTCTACTAATAGAAGCTTCAGGCATCGCAAAGGAGGCAGTAAACCTCTATAATCATTGCATATTTGAGGTCGCCGGGCATCAAATATATGCCTATTAATAGGGCCCCCCCTACTAGCGCATTTTACGCTTTTACCGTAAAATGGAAATCATTTTACCGGTAAAACGACGCTAGCGGTAAAATTCTTTAGCATCACTACTGGTCGCGCCTTGAACTGCGCTTGCTCAGGCGACCAACATCGCCGCGGGGCCTAGGCTCGAGACCCCGGATAGAGGGGCACTCTACACACTTTGAGCTCCAGGAGCCGTATCTTCAGCCTCGAGGTCAGAATCCCTGATCAGATGGCCACAAGACTCTCTACTTCCTCTCTACTTCCTCCACCCTCTCGGCCCAATGCCTGAAACCGCCGACGCCATCACTTCACCCATTCGCGCTTCCGCCCCTCCCCCTCGCGACCCCATAACCTGCCATGTCCTCGACCTCACCACCGGCGTCCCCGCACCACACCTCTCCGTCTCCCTAACGCTAATCAAGCCCTTCGGACCCTCCGCGCCCATGACAGCATTCACCAACAGTGATGGCCGCATCAACAACTGGAGCACTGCGGAAGGTCCGTCTTTGGCCGAGATCTTCTCGACCTTGACGGAGCATGATGGGGGCAGAATGACTTGGAGTTTGAGGTTCGATACGGGCGCTTACTATGGGGAGGATAAGACCTTCTTTCCGGAGGTGGACGTTACGTTCACGGTTGAGGCGAGGGGAGGGGGGATTCCGCATTATCATGTGCCGTTGCTGTTGGGGCCTTATAGTTATACGACTTATCGTGGGAGCTAGACATGCGGCCTGAAAGAACTGGAGCTTTGGAAGAGGCGATGGAGTTAAGACTGGAGCCTTCGAAGAGGCTATCCGGGCGTAAAGAGCGGGACGAGATTCGAAAGACGCAAAAGCTCAATTCCTCACAGCATGATCAACTTCCAAGTCGCAGGACACATTGAACCTAGCGCGGCTAGATTTGTCACATCTTCGGAATGGATAGTAACGGATGACAAGCCTTGGATTCACAATATAAGTACGTCGAAAGCGCACTGCCCTCGAGATAAACAAGCACAGGGCTGCATTTAGGCCAGATTTACTACGAGCTAGACGTTTCCAGGAGAATGTTGTACGGTTTTCATTCAGTTGAGCAGCATTATCACGAACGAGGAGCAAATACAAAAATCGTTATTGTGCGGGTTCCTACAGCCTTCGTCTTTTCCAAAATCTCGTGTCAGGGCACTGTTCTTTACGTCTCTATGAGCATATGCAAGGCAACATGTACGAAGCGCTTCTACTTGTGGGCTCCGATTGTCCGTTGCATACATTTGGTCCGTTGCACACAAAATCTTTCACAGCGACTCCAAAGCCATCCGTTGCCCTGTCAACGGCACAGATCCAAAGACCAAAGGCTTGCTGGATACTGCTCCAGCGCCAGGCAGCGCCAGGTCCATCGAATATTACACCATCTGATCGACCGAATGCAATCAGATTGCAATGCCAGCAGCAGGACCCAGTAGCCAAATTGCTCTTGAAGAATCGGAGCCTCCCTCAGCAAGACATCGTTAGGTCCTCCTTGCTATCTAACATTCTCCATTCATAGTCCCAACTTGGGTTTTGAGCTGTCATCACCATCAAACTTCGAAGGGTCAAGTATTTGGCACCAGATAGTAAAAGCATGTGAAAGGCATGGCTAGCGCTGGTATATGAGCCTTACCTGAACAGTGTAAGTGGAATCACAAGCTTACATTAACCACAGAACTCAGCAGCTGTGCATTCGGATTGTTCAAGCTTCTGGTCTTACGGTGAGATGGTCAAGACAAGGCCAGCATTCACGGGTGGATTTGGTAGTGTTGTAAGCAAGAGATAGATCTGCGGAGACGTGTGGCCTGTCCTGGTCCATGTGTTCATCGTGCCTTAGATCTCAGGATCACAGGCGGGTAAAGCCGCTAGATAGAGTTTGACATAATCCACACTTCTTTGGTTCCTTTAACCTTGCGCATTCCGGTTCCAAACATTTTCAATTGAATGATTTATGTTCGCATGGGCCGAGGTTATAATGACGTGGGAGGGTGCACTTAGATATAATCTCAATGTCTGATACAGACCCTTTACTCGACTTCAACCCCACCTTTGACTCGACACCATCCGATTCGTAAGGTAGACACACATTCGTACTGCAAGGCCGCCACAAATCGCGTGTTATCGAACGTGCAAGCTCTTAGTCTCCCTTTCAGAACACTTGATCAGCGTGTGGAATCTGCCCGAACCTCGACATAATCATACCTGAAGGATTCAACACTCAGGATTCGCCATCAACGCCACCATCACAAATCGTAGGGGCCTGCAGGAGCCTCTCAGGAATCTGGCACTATTATTTTGGATCTAAGTACGTATCACAGTGGTAACGACACGGCTCCACAACGCATATACCACATCAGAAATCGGTCGTTACGTCGATCAGGTGCCGCGAGATCCAAACCAAGCAAACAAGACGGGCCAACCCTGGAAGCGAAGTCCCAAATACCATCATGGCTTCAGGCTTCGATGACGAAGAGCTTTCTATGTCCCTTTCCAGCTCTGTGGATAAGCGTACCCAGCCTCAACGACCTGAACCACCCCGGCCGGCGAAACCAGCAAATAATACCCACCGCTCGGACAGTACTACCAGTGAGCTTCCCAGTGGTGGTAGGGCAGGACAGCGTATAGGACAGTATGCCCTCAAGAAAACCCTTGGCGAGGGCTCATTCGGCAAAGTCAAGCTTGCGGTACACCGAGTGAGTGGTCAAGAGGTGGCTTTGAAAATCATATCTCGCAAGAAGCTCATATCGCGGGACATGGCTGGCAGGGTCGAAAGAGAAATACAGTATCTGCAGCTTCTGCGACATCCCCATATCATTAAGCTGTGAGTAGTTGCCATACTGTTCGCGACGAAACGTGTAGGTACTAATATTCATCCAGGTATACTGTAATCACAACACCTCAGGAGATAATAATGGTACTTGAGTACGCAGGCAATGAATTGTTCGACTACCTAGTCAAGAATGGGAAGATGAACGAAGCGAAAGCCCGGCGCTTCTTCCAGCAAATCGTTAGTGCAGTGGAGTACTGTCACCGACACAAGATTGTGCATAGAGACTTGAAGCCCGAGAATTTACTGCTCGATAGCGACCTAAACGTCAAAATCGCGGATTTCGGTCTCAGTAACATCATGACCGATGGTAATTTCCTCAAGACAAGCTGTGGTAGCCCCAATTATGCGGCTCCGGAGGTCATCTCTGGCAAGCTTTATGCCGGACCAGAAGTAGACGTTTGGAGCTGTGGTGTCATTCTATACGTTCTGCTTGTTGGTCGGCTCCCATTTGACGACGAATTTATTCCTGCGTTGTTCAAGAAGATCAATGCTGGCAACTATTACACGCCTCCCTATCTGAGCTCCGGTGCTAAGCATCTTATCCACAAGATGTTAAAGGTAAACCCAGTACAGCGCCTGACGATCCAAGACATCCGTGCAGATCCTTGGTTCAATGAAGATCTCGAAGACTATCTCAAGCAGCCAGTGGAGGAGTTCATCGATACCGGCGTGGATCCAAACAAAGCAATCGATCCTCGAAAATTAGCGCCAGGGAAGCCACCCGCCGTTCAGGAGCAGATTCACCAGTCTGTGGTTGGGAAACTGGGTCAGACCATGGGCTACGCCAAAGATGATGTTCAAGACGCGCTGGGCAAGGACGAGCCGAATGCTATCAAGGATGCCTATCTGATTGTCAGAGAAAATCAGATTATGCAGAACAACCGTAAGTCACTCTTCTATGCTCAAAGCTGTGGGGCTGCAGGGTACAGCAGCCTCGATATTTATCAACCTTCGTGAGCTATAACCCTACTGACACGTACAATCAGCAAATCTCACGACAGCGAACAATGTACAACCGTTCTTAGCTACGTCGCCACCACCACTATGGACCACAAAAATGCCGCGAACTCCACAATTGAGAGCATTCCCGCTTGCTGAAGTCGCACAGGCTCACGCCGACGACTTGACGGCAGCTCACGACGCTCAGAGACAAAGCCAGGACCAATCCCAGGGTGAGGACAATCAACATAATCAGGCCAATTACAGACCATTGGCAGACACACCGCAGCCAGACGGTTACATCAGCAAAGTAGGCATTCTGACCAGCAGTCTGCCTTACTATCATGACCTAGTCATGAAAGCTCGGAGAGAAGAGCAAAAACGGAAGAAAGAGGCTCGCCTCAGGAAGCAGCAGGAAAACGGAGAGCCAATGGAGCCGCATGAAGCCGAATACTTCAAGAAGTTGTCATTGGAGCCGTCTGCAAACAAAGACGAGTCAGACCAAGCGTACCCTAATCTTCAAAACCTCAAACAACATTCGAAGTCCACCTTACGTCTCAACAACATCCTCGCCAAAGCTTCGGAGCATCCCGAAGCCACTGTCCAGGCAAACAATAAAAAAGCCCGCCATACGAAGTGGCAGTTTGGCATAAGAAGCCGAAACCAGCCCCTGGATGCCATGCTGTGTATCTACAAAGCACTGAAAGCACACGGAGCGCAGTGGCATGTCATGCCACCCAAGCTGGACCCTAGAGAAGGACCAGGCCCATATCCCGTTCACGTCGCCGGCGCCACCCATATCGCCGACTCTCAACTCTCCGAAAGCCCTGAGAAGGACAAGAAATCACAATACATCTCCAACAGGGATACTGCGCCCAACCCATCTTTGGACCCAGACTATCATCAACCCCAGCCACATCCCGGCCACGACCTCTCTGAATCCTCCGATGACGAAGATGTCGACCCTACCATCATCCCCCCGGGCTACATTCCCAAAGACCCCTGGTGCATCCACGTTCGCTGGCTCAAAGAGGGCATGTATCCACCCGGCACGGTGCACGCCCACTCCGCGAACAGCAGCCGCGTCGATATCAACCACGACGAAGCAGCCGGTCGCCGAAGCAGCACCATTGGCAGCTTGGCCTCGGCCGCCGGCTCCGCCATTTCCGTCGGCACTGGCACGCAGATCTCCGTACATGCTGGGTCCTCGATGTCAGGGTCGTCCAATCCAGCAGAGCACGCGTGTTTCGTTTACATGGACGTTCAGCTCTACCAGCTGGAGACAGACACATACCTAGTGGACTTCAAGTGTGCAGGGTATGAATCAGTGAAGGAGGTCTCGGATGCGGTGAATGCGGCGGAAACGAAGCTCGTGGGAAGTGGGTTCAGGGTGGGCGACAAGGACGTCACCAGCCCGCAGCCGTTCTTGGATTTGACGAACAAGCTTGTGATCCATCTTGCGAGGGGATAGGGATCGAGGGGCTCAGGTAGATGCAATTTTGTCCTGCGGTACAGCGAGGCGCTTTCTAGGAGATGGATGACTTATGGATAGCAGTGGCAAGACGGAAATCTTCTTATACTTGCATTACGAAAGGTGAAAGCATGTGTCAAGAGAGGGATAGAAATGGTCGACAAGTAGGCACAAAATGTATACTCTACCTATTCTAATCCTCAACGTTCCAACGCATGATGTCAATTGATGAATCTGGTATTTGCAGCCAATGACGAAACCCATCTAAATTGATGTCTGTTGATCATCAGGCCAGCTACAACAGTGTCGTGGAGGACCTCCGTTTAAACTAAATTCAGTCCCTCTGGAAGCTCTGCCGTGGCCCATGCGACAAGTGGCAAGCGTAGAGTTACTGCAAGCCATGCACGGTGATTGGCTGGATGTGCTTCCTCTTTGGGACCTTGGCGCTGGTCCTTTGCTTCATTTCACTAAAGCCGTACGTGAGAGGAAAGCGTTTCCGATTACAGATGACTGCCTCTGATTCGGTGAATTGGCCCTGGCTCTGCCTGTCTCCGCCCGTCTGGTCGTCACAAGCGTCATTCTTCTGGATTGCGCCAATGACAGAGTACTGCGCGCTGCTCGCTCCCGGCCCGTTTGTCCCCAAGATTAGAGTGGCTCTACAGGGCTAACCCTATCGGTCTTTCGCGCTGCTCGAGCCTTTTTGCCCAGCTTTAACGTCACTGCCAACCCGGTACTCTACCTAGGCTCACATCCCTTCGGCGTCGCTCATTCCTCAACGGTCGACCAGAGAAGAACCTGAAGCAAGAAGCGGCACCTCCTTTCCTCAACACTCCCGAACATATCACGAATCTAAAGTATTGAGATCTTTTGTCATGCGACATTAATGGAACCTGAGTTCGCGTCCTCGCCCTCGAATTCGAAATCTCTGCACCTAGACACCGACATCTGTTCAAACACCTCGTTCAAGCACCCTACATTCTCGCGCCCAGAGCGCAGAAGAACCTCTTCGATTTCATCGAATCAAGCGCGGAGGCCTAGACGGTCGATCTTCAGAGAGATAGACGTGGATGGGACGGCGGAGAAGAGGCGAAACTCAATCTATCCTGCGTCGGCCATGCCGATAGACATCATGGAAGGGGATTACTATTCATTCGATGGATATGGCTCGCGGCAGGAGAAGGGTTCACCAACTCCTTATCTTGAGGAAGAGACAGAGTTAGTGCTGCCACGAAGGTCGCCGATACTGTTCCGGTTATCCTTGTTGGCATTCATGATGCTGGTCTCAATACCGTTGTTGTTCGATATGCCATTGATTGGCAAGCCTGGAGCAAGTACTATTGGAGCAAAGGCAGGGGTGATGAGGGGATCGGACGCCGGCGGCACATCAACCAGGACTGGACCAATTGCTAAGAGATCGGATACTTCTACGGATGTCTGCAATCGATGGGCTCATGCGAGCGCGTTGGTCAACGGCACTATATATGTATACGGAGGCCATGCTACAACACAACAAGATCAAGGCACGAGTAATAGTTGGACAAACGACTTCTTCACGATGGATGTGACCAAGAACTTCGATATTTCCAAGCCCGCGCTGAAAGGCCTTCCCCAGCCCTCTGGCCCTCCAGCTGTTGCAAATCATTACCTGTGGCAGTCGTACGACACGTTGTACTTGTTCGGCGGGCTAGTCTCCGATAGTCCCCGCGCATTCCCTCAACCATACTCGCTATGGGCCTACGATATCGCTAGCTCTCAATGGACCGAACATAGCAATCCGAAGACCTCCTCAGGAAACAATAGTGACCCTGGCAATCAACCCGTGCAGCAAGCGGCAGAAGGAGCTGGCGTCAGCGTACCCGAGCTTGGGCGAGGTTACTATTTTGCCGGTCATCTTGACCCATACACTACTCCTGGATGGCCTCTACCTATTCCTCGACAGTTTCTCAAGTCTATGATCGAGTATACATTCCCAGGTCATCAGAACAATGGAGTCCAGAGCTTAAGCGGTGGACAGAAGGCTGGAAGCGACGGCGTCTGGCGCAATATCACGCAAGGTGGTATCCAGGATACCAATACATTTAGCATCCGAGCCGACAGTGCCTTGGTTCACGTTCCCGGTTTCGGTGATCAAGGCATCCTGCTGAGTCTAGGAGGTGGTACCAATCAATCATTCGTGAGCTCCCCTTTGATGATCGAGACTCCTAGTCAAATCCTCTGGCTAACGTAGTACGTCCCCAGTCTCAAATGAATGTCATCGACGTTTACGACATCGCAACCTCAACCTGGTACAAACAATCTACCAGCGGCAGCTACCCCGTCCTGCGCGTCAACCCTTGCGCGGTCGCCGCCTCCGCTCCCGACGGCTCGTCCACCAACATCTATATGTACGGCGGCCAGAACCTAATCCCCTACCTGAACCAGACGCAATATTCCGACATGTGGATCTTGACCGTTCCATCCTTCACCTGGGTCCAAGTCGACACCACCCATCAATCGGTCCCCCCTGCCCGCGTGGGCCACACCTGCAACCTCTACGACGGCCAAATCATCGTCATCGGCGGCTACAACACCAACAACGCCAACCAGCTCGGCTGCGACACCGGCTTCTACGTCTTCGACGCCACCAACCTGACCTGGAACAACAACTTCAAAGCCCTCTCCGGCGGCACCCCCCCGGAAAACCCGCAGAACCAGCAACAAGCCCAGCAAAAGGACGTGCAAGGCCTCTCTGGCTCCTACGGCTACCAAGTCCCCGGCGCCGTGCAGCAGGTCATCGGCGGCAACGGCCAAGGCGGCGCCACCATCACCGCCCCCGTCATGACCGCCTCCGCCGGGCCCCTCGCCACGGGCAAGGCAATCACCTACACCATCCAAGGCACCTATACCATCACCGGCGCCAACGGCGCCGTCGTCACCGAAACGGGCTCCACCTCCTCCACCACCTCGCCCTCCCACAGCGGCCCTTCAGGCCCCAACATCGGCGCCATCGTCGGCGGCGTGCTCGCCGGCTTCTTCTTCATCCTAGCCTGCTACCTCGGTTTCTGCGCGTGGGTCTATCGGCGGCAGTTGGCGCTGTACAAGGACCACGTCGCGAGGACGCAGCGCGCTGCCGCCGCAGGTGGCGTTGGCGAGAAAGCAGCGTTCTTGGGCGGGGAAACGACGAGTAAGGATAGTTCGAGCGCGAGACGCTGGCAGACGGATCAGAGCAGTGGCGTGGGGAGTGGGCCGGGGGGGAGTGGTTACACGGCGAGTGGGGCCAGTAACGGCGTGCCGCCTATGCCGGCGTTGGCGGGGCCGGTGGGAGGGAATAGCACGGCGAATAGCAGTACGGAGGATCTGGGGAGGGGGATGGAGCCGACGTTCGTGGGGGTGTTGTTGAATCCGAGGAGGAGCTTGAGGATCGTCAATAGGGATTGAGGTGGTGAGGAAGGGTGAGTGTACATGATACTCCCCAGGGGGCTTGGAAGAGAGCTGCTATAGATGTGGATCGGCGAAGGTCTGACGTCGCGAGCGGTGAGGGAAGGTTGGAAAGACACACTACTTTCGTTTGGGCGTCGAGATACCAATTCTGTTGTTGTGCTTCCAACAACGGGATATCTCTTAGGGTGGGCGGTAACGATTGTGTATTCAAGGTTTTTTTCTTTTGGCACAGTACATAGGTGGCCACTATGAAATGAAGGCACGCACACGAAAGAAGCCCGGAAACGATATTTCGGATAGGTTAGCTTAGTATATGAGATGGTTGCCTATTTATTGTCTGAACGCCTGGCTGAAATGAGATGTCATAGTTGCATTTCTTTACGATCTGAAACACTTGTGATGAGATAGTTGCTATAACTCGTGATGAACCCCATCGTCGAAACGGCAGAGCATCAAGGTATACCCTTCAAAGGCAGCCGAAAACCTTTTCGTCACAGGCTGCGAACGCAAATCCGCACCTACCCACTGATGGGATCCTCTGCGGAGAGGTGACAAAGAGCATTATCATGCATTCAGAACATACAACGCCCACCAGCAGCTCGCCGGACGAAGCACATTCACGAACGAAAATTACCAGGAACGATTACGCAGGCCGGCCGAGCTGGGGTTGTGGGTTACATGCTGTCGTCGATGGGGAGGGTGGCTAGCGTTGTTTTGGGAAGGCATGGTGAGGACGGCATGTAACTGTTAGATGCGGAAAGCAGGATGATTGGGAAGGTCTTGGGGTAGAACAGATGTTACTGTAGGATGGACTTTAGTGCAAGATGACGAGCGGGTGAGGTTCTGGACTTGGGTAAGGATAATTGAATGATGGGGAGATTATATTGAGCGACTGTAAGGTCTATGATTGTTGAGTTTATCTTTGTGTTTGGACCATGGTTTATGGGCGCTTGATGGGGTGTTTCCTTGCAAGCCACCTGACGCAGCCGGGGCCATGATTGTGATTAAGATGAGGCTTGAGAGAGACTTTGAAATTCAAGGCAGCGTTGACCATTACTCATGGTGTAAAAGATGTTCGTGATATTTTGGTGACAAGTGGCTAGGCGTAACAGAAGACCATAAGGGGGAAAGAAGCATGACTCGTCAGGATGTGGTGCACTATTACTTGACACTTTCAGAGGAGAATCTTTGATGAGAAGGCTATAGGCTGGTCGACTAGTGAAGTCTGATAGCTAAAGAGAGAGAACATCCAAGTAATTTACTCACTTGGCATGGGTTCTAAGAAAAGGGTCTATAGATCGAACCGGGTTAATGTTGAATCGATTGATCCCTGACTATCGAAAGGTGCACCATCCCAGAGTATGGGAGAGTTTCCTATCACTGGAAAGCCAAAGGCCAGATCCTTCGAGCTTCTCTAATTTTCTTGGTTCGATGACTGGGCAATCCTAAGCGGCACTGATCGCTGCTTGTAGGTACCATCATCCATAGTCACTATCAGCTAGGTCGAAAAGAACAGTCAGTACGGCAATTAGCCTGAAACACTGGGTCAAGCGTTGAGTGGCAGTCGTGTACTATCCATCGTTTTATTACTTCCTTCCATATTTTTAGGCTCCTTTTTTTCGTGGGAAGGATTGAGAAAGATGTCGGCAGGCGTAAGGCTGATGTCGATCATCATTGCTTGGCGGGGCACTCGCTTAAGGGGGAATTTGATGCTCAGGCCACCTCACAACGGCAATGCACGGAGCGCGTCACGCTGGGTTCGGTGTTTATATGTGTCCAGATATTCAATTACGGCTGCCTGATGATTAGATCGGATTGTATGCACTTCAATACCTATAAGAATCACTGCATGTACCTCCGTACCTTCTGGGATCTGAATCCCAACCTCGAGCAGCCATGCAATCCTCCCCCAGCATGCTGACCAAAGTAAGTGACTCAATACTGCTTATCAACTCTAGGCTTTATTAATCTGCCACTCAGTTCGAGTCCAAATCATCGAGAGCAAAAGGCATAGCCTTCCACCCAAAGCGGTCAGTACAGGATCCACAGCATGGGACACTTTCCACTGACTTGCGCCAGACCATGGATCCTCGTTTCCCTCCATTCCTCCACAATACAATTATGGGATTACCGAATGGGAACTCTAATAGATCGATTCGAGGAACATGATGGACCTGTGAGAGGCATCGACTTCCACAAGACCCAGCCGTTGTTCGTATCTGGGGGAGACGACTACAAGATCAAGGTCTGGTCATACCAGACTCGCAGGTGTCTCTTCACCCTCAATGGCCATCTTGACTATGTCAGAACTGTCTTCTTTCACCATGAGCTCCCTTGGATTTTGTCCAGCTCCGATGACCAGACAATCCGGATATGGAACTGGCAAAATCGATCATTGAGTGGGCGCCCCGGCTAATCATACTCAATTGCACGCTGACCTTCAAATCCAGTCTGCACGATGACCGGCCACAACCACTATACCATGTGTGCACAATTCCACCCCAAGGATGATCTCATTGTGTCAGCGTCGCTGGACCAGTCTGTGCGCGTATGGGATATCTCAGGGCTCCGGAAAAAGCACTCTGCACCTACGTCCATGACCTTCGAAGACCAGGTGGCACGCGGCAATTCCAACCAAGCAGATATGTTTGGTAATACCGATGCGGTGGTCAAGTTCGTCCTTGAGGGTCATGATCGAGGTGTGAACTGGGTTGCTTTTCACCCGACTTTACCATTAATTGTTTCGGCCGGAGATGATAGGCTCGTCAAGCTCTGGAGAATGAGTGGTAGGCATCAGATGCTTCCCCCATAGTCTCACGAAGCTAAATGCTCTGCAGAAACCAAAGCCTGGGAGGTTGACACCTGTCGAGGTCATTTCCAGAATACTTCTGCCTGCCTTTTCCACCCTCACCAAGATCTCATTCTGTCTGTCGGCGAAGACAAGACCATTCGCATATGGGACTTGAACAAGCGTACCTCTGTCCAATCATTCAAACGCGAGAACGACCGGTTTTGGGTCATCGCTGCCCATCCGGAAATCAATCTTTTTGCTGCTGGTCACGACAATGGTGTTATGGTTTTTAAGCTGGAGCGAGAACGGCCGGCTTCAGCAGTATATCAGAACCAGCTCTTCTACATAACTAAAGATAAGGGCGTCCGGTCCTTCGACTTTACCAAGAATGTCGAATCGCCACCGATGCTGTCTCTCAAGAAACTTGGCAGCCCTTGGATGCCACCACGGACCCTTTCTTATAACCCAGCCGAGCGCGGAATCTTAGTCACTTCGCCTGCAGACAACGGCACGTATGAGCTAGTGAATTTGCCGCGTGATGCTTCAGGAGCGGTCGAGCCCACAGACATAAAGCGTGGGCAGGGCAATTCAGCAATCTTCGTCGCTCGTAATCGGTTTGCTGTTTTCACACAGGCAACACAGCAGGTAGACATCAAAGATCTCACGAACGCGACCACGAAGACGATAAAACCTCCTCCTAGCACTACTGACATCTACTTTGGTGGTACAGGCTGTTTGCTAATGATCACACCTACGCAAGTTTCACTTTACGATATACAGCAGAAGAAACAGCTCGCCGAACTTGCTGTGAATGGCGTCAAGTATGTTATCTGGTCGAGTGACGGTCTATATGCCGCTTTGCTGAGCAAGCATAATGTTACGATTGTCACGAAGTCTTTGGAGCAAGTGAGTACACTGCACGAAACTATCAGAATCAAATCTGCGGCATGGGATGATGCGGGCATTCTACTTTATTCTACTCTTAATCACATCAAATACACTCTGCTCAATGGGTATGTATTGAACGCAACTGAAGAGGCGTTCAAATGCTGACTTGTTCAAAGGGACAATGGTATCGTAAGGACGCTGGACCAGACGGTGTACCTTGTCAGAGTCAAGGCGCGCAACGTCTACTGCCTGGATCGAGCCGCAAAACCTAAGGTCCTAGAGATTGATCCTACCGAGTACCGCTTCAAGATGGCCTTGGTGAAGAGGAACTACGAGGAGATGCTACAGATCATTAAGACTTCGAGCTTGGTTGGCCAAAGCATCATAGCTTATCTACAGAAGAAAGGCTATCCCGAAATTGCTCTTCAATTCGTACAAGATCCGCAGACACGGTTCGAGCTTGCCATTGAGTGTGGCAACCTCGACGTGGCCGTGGAGACGGCAAAGCAGCTTGATCGACCCAAGCTGTGGACCCGACTTGGCACCGAAGCACTTTCACATGGGAATCATCAGATCGTTGAGATGGCCTACCAGAAACAGCGGAACTTCGATAAGCTGTCTTTTCTGTACCTTAGCACTGGCAATGGCGATAATCTTGCTCGGATGGCCAAAATTGCAGAGCATCGTGGAGACTTCACATCCCGGTTCCAGAATGCTCTGTACATAGGGGACGTCCAAAACCGTATCCAGATGTTCCAAGAGATCGATCTCTGTGAGTGTCAGTGCGATGAGAATCTGAAGGCCAGGACGGCTAATCTGTGTAGATCCCCTTGCCTACATGACTGCAAAGGCTCACGGCCTTGATGAAGAATGTCAAAATATTCTAGAGGCCAGCGGCTTGACTGAGGATCAAATCACTCTACCAACGATGGGAAAGCCTCTGCCGCCACCTAAGCCCGTCGTCCCAACTTACAAAACTAATTGGCCAGTGAAGGCTGCTTCGCATTCGTTCTTTGAGAAAGCTTTGCTTGGTGAGGTAGCTACGGAGGGTGATGAGATCCCGACTGCGAATGGCGTTGATCATGGCGATGTCGTGGAGGAAGAAGCTGCCATTCGCAATGGTCAATTAGGCGAAGCAGAAGACGAAGATGCAGCTGGCTGGGATATGGGTGATGACATCAATGTTGAAGTCGAACCAGATTTCGTCAACGTTGATAGCGCCGAAACTGGTCCTGGTAGCAGCGAAGCTGATCTCTGGTCTCGAAATTCTCCCATAGCAGCAGACCACGTCGCTGGTGGCTCGTTCGAGACAGCTATGCAACTCTTGAATCGTCAAGTCGGCGCCGTCAACTTCGCGCCTCTTAAGCCTCGCTTCCTGGAGATTTACCAAGCTACAAAGACTTATCTACCCGCCAGCGAAGGCCTGCCTCCACTGGTCAACTATGTTCGAAGGACAGTGGAAGAGACAGATTCTCGGAAGCTCCTGCCAATCATACCAAGGGATCTGGAAACGCTCGCAAGTACCGATCTGCAAGAAGGCTACGGTGCAATGAGATCGAACAAGCTTGACGATGGCTTGAAAACCTTCAAGCGGATACTCCATTCACTCCTCGCCAATGCCGTATCCTCCAAGTCACAGGTGGACGAAGCGAAGAAGCTTATCTCGACGGCAGCAGAGTATGCCACTGCGATGGGGCTTGAGCTTCAGAGGAGATCCTTACCTACCGAAGGCGAGGATAACTTGAAACGTAGCCTTGAGCTTTCCGCATATTTCACGATACCTAAACTGGAGGTGCCTCATCGTCAATTGGCGCTGATGGCTGCCATGAAGTTGGCATTCACCAACAAGAACTTTTCTTCGGCTTTGAGCTTTGCAAATCGGATGATCGCCAACGGCGGATCGGCCAAGTTGCTGGAGCAGGTATGGTCTCACATTGTAGCTTTGTGAGCTGGAAATTGAATATGCTGACATGGTACAGGCCAAGAAGATCAAGACGCAATGCGAGCGCAGCCCGCAAGACAAAATCGACATTGAATTTGATCAATTCGCAGAGTTTGATGTCTGCGCATCATCCTACACCCCCATCTATAGTGGTTCCCCTAGCACCACATGCCCATTCGACGGATCGAAACATCACTCACAGTACAAAGGAAAACTCTGTAGAGTATGCGAGGTATGTGAAATCGGCGCTCCAGCGAGCGGTATCCGATTGTTTGCTTCTTAGTCAGGAGAAGGGAGCAGTGGCGCATGAACTGCAAGGCATCATCTAAGTCTCCGGTCGCTATTCTATGGTTGAGCTCTAGTTGGCTCATCAAAATCAAGAAACTCTCAAATTGTTCAGTCCCACTTCTATGATCATACGCCGCTAATGACCAGCTGACCGAACCTCTGGGTTGCACGCTGTTCTATACTTTATCTCAAAGATTGAGCGTGCAACTTGGCGAGCCTGGTCCTGAAAGCGTGCTAAGTACTGCACTTTCCCTTGTACTGCTATGCTCTTTCCGAGTCCGATTAGCCAGTCAGTCATTACTCAAGCAGCATGAATGACATCATTTCCCCCTCATTCGACCTGCTCATGACGACTATACCATATGCTCGAAATCATACGACCAACGCCGCCAACACCAACCCTCAATCCCAAGCATTGAGCGGAAATGCATGGTCGGTGAGCCTCGAGATACTTATATCCTGGAGTTGGGGTAATATTGCCTCTCAAAGTCTGACAGATCTTACAGGAAGGAAGAGAACGGTATTTTCAACTACATTAGGCATATGCGGAAATATGTCTTTGACGGCTGGAGGCGAAAAAAGAAACCGCAATCTCCTCACTAGCAAAAGATACTTTAGTAAATGACATGCATGGATTGAAGATCCACCTGTCAAGAGTGTGTGCCCAACTCTGAAGTTTCAGACCAATTCGTCTATCATCAGGGACCGCGACCGATCATTAAGACTAACAAAAAACCCTGACAAGCAATCCTATTCTAGTAGTACGCTAATTCCTGCGATCTTTGCCCCTACACCAGAAGCCACTGGTCTTAGGACCTCAATTATCTGGTCTTGAAGGATCATCCGGCTAAGGGGGCGGCCGACTTCGTCCAACAGCTTACGATCTTCTCCGTTGTGCCCTTAGCGCTGCTGGGAGATTTCGCAAGCCGGAAGCCGGAAATCCCTATTCAACAGCTGACGGCGTGTTATTGGACGACCCTGACGTTTTCGCGACATCATGCGCGTTTGAATATGAAGATTGCTGTCCAGTCGCTGGAGGTCTGACCAGTTGCGTGATCGGTGCTGTTGTAATACTGTTCGGATAGGTCACATTCTCCCGTTGATTCTCTGAGCTCTTGTGGCTACTCTTCGAGGTTCTTTGTCGCTGCGTTGCATTATGCTGGTTCCTAGTTTCACTGTCACTCTGTGCTGATGCGCCGTTTCCTTGTGTTGTTGGCTGTCCTGGATTATCTGGGAGAAAGTTTTGTTTGGCAGTAACCAGGTTGTTGCACTTGTCTGACCAGCATCAGCAACCATTGCTTCATTCGATGATCGGGCGGTCTTTGTCAGAATCTCAAGACGTTTCACTCGCAAGCCTTTTGCATTGTCCTTATCATGATATTCGGATCGCTGGTAAGGCTATCTTGAAGATGCCTCGCTGTGCTGGCAAAAACCCGTGTGGAGAAATAGAAGAGTACAGCTGTGCCCTTTACGTATCGAGGGTTTGAAAGTAGAGGTTGATAGTCAGCACGATGCCATAGCTTGGGAAGCATATCCTCCTGGCACATGTAAGCACTCATACAAAATGTGAAGTCTCGGTTGTTGAAAATCTCTCGATCGAGGAGGCATCTTTCCGAGACGCTGACAAAGTCTCCGAGGTTCTCGTCTTCAGTCGACTTCATGGTACAGAACCTAGACCACATCGATACGGAGGTTTCCGTTTCGCCGAGATCTCTGTAACAGATCAGCAACCAGAGCCGCCAAGATGAGATGAACTTACTCAGGAGCTTCCGTCTCCACCCCTGGGGCCGAACCAGGTTGCTCTGTGATCCCAGACTCCACTATCTCTCCCTCCACAATATCCTCTTCATCCATTGTTAAATCGATGAAAATCTTCGCCTGCTTTCTCTCAGGCTTATGCTGCGTCTCCTCATCGGACGAAGTCGGGTCGGTCAATGGCCGTTTTGAGCTCACTGTATGGCCTTGATTCGGCGTAGCTTTCGAAGAAGATGCTAGCGCCGAATAATCCATTCCGAGTCGAGCAGAACGATCACCCTTGGAAGGGGTTTTGCCTGTACCTGGTCCTTGTTCGGATGACATGATCTAAGAGAGTGAAAAGCTGACTTTGATACTTAGAATCCCATCAAGGTCTTTTAGGGGAGACCCTCTATATAAACACTCTACAGTGTTTGCCCTGAGGTATTGCGTGAACCGGAAAACTCAGCAAGGATGACATGGCATCGCTGTTGTTACTGTACGCGTCGATCGGGTGCGCTGGACAACTCTTACGTATCTATTGAGGTTCGTCTCCCTGAGTTGGCACGTTTTACATCTCCAGCCTTGGACGTTCTGCACCGCAGCATAGCAAGGAGTTCATCCGGATGATCGTATCCTTAGTACAAGCAGTTGCATCCTATCAAGCACCGTCCGTGATCGACTGCCCTACGCGTCATTGAACGTCTCCTTCACGTTCTACCAGACTCCGATCTGTTGATGAAGCCCAGCGCGATCCTATTGATCTCAAGAACCCTTATATCACTCAGGGATGTATGATCGCATCCTTGGAAGCCTAGCTTTCCGGTTATCGGCAGGGACTCTGCCACAGGTAGGCAAAATCCCATCTGTAACACCTTCGCCGCCAAACCAAATTTCATTCCGTCAGAGCTGCGATTCTGCTCATCACCAAGAGGCTTCGAAGGACAAGCCTTCAGCTGCTTGCGAGCTTGCAGCATAAGACTCGCGCTTGAACAACGATCAAACGTGCTAACTGCTTGCAGGTCGCTGTGACCTCCTATCGGCAATCTAGGAAAGGACAGTGGTTCTAGGCTCCGTGTCGACACGTCATAGGGGGTTAAGCAGCACGAAGCGCTCGGCCGTGGGGCGAGTATTTACTGGGGCGGAGAGGCGACTAGATCAGGCGAACAAGCGGGTTGGTAAGGAGAATATGGTCTATTTGTGGTTGGTAGTTTACGGCTACTTCAGACTATGTCAAATGGAAGTACGAAACTTCCGCCGAAGGGTCCTCTATATTGATGGGAGGAGAAAACTGGTTTCGTTATCTGTATGGACACTATGCTGTTAAGATAAGCTGATCAACCCCCTTTCCAGAAGATACATCAAAGACAAATTACTTACGGGCCCAACACGAGCCTACGGCGTTGTCCGATTTGCAGATTCCATTGACGAGCGAATGAAGGCGTTCGCCATCTCCATACATCTCCTGGCTTCCTGCTCGAACCCCATGATGTTGGCCATCATCACGATATCATGGGGTGTGTTGTCTTCGACATGGAGCTCAACTGGTGGCGTCGATATGGCCGCCATCTTACTCACCAGCTTCTTGTTATCCGTGCAAAGAACCTCCGATCCGCCCGTCTGAACGAACAGCGGACATGGCGTCGGGAACGGATGACGAGCTGGCGACGGATACGGGTGCTGCTCATCCATACCATCCCCCAAAAAGGCGCATGCTCCCCACGCCGCAAACCGCGCCGGTATATAGTCCGAACGATAGTTCGAATTGCCGGTCCACGTCGCTGCATCTACCGACTCGGCTACATTCGTCCATGGCGAGAAGAGACACGCACAGCGAGGACGTGGCAGCACCGACATGGCGGACTCAGCGATATACCGCAGCAACATCAGAGCGAGATGGCCACCAGCGCTATCACCGCTGACCACAATGCGGTCGGGCGGGATGCCGAGTGTGTGGACAAGATAGGCGTACGCCGTGATTGCGTCCTGCAAAGGCGCTGGAAACCGCCCGCCAGGGTTCTGTGCAAGTCGATATTGCGGACAGAATACGAACGCCGCGCCAGCATGTTCTTGCAGGATGTGTGCAATGTACCCGCAGGTATCCGATCGGCCGTCACCCATGACATAGGCGCCGCCATGGAAATGCAACACTACGAAGCCGTTCGAGTCTCCGCTGTAGACTGTGGGATACCATGTCGTTCCCATACGGGCAGGTATTATGGCAGCATCGACAGCGCTGCCGGTGTAGATGGACGAGGGGTTGGGCTCGACGACGACGAAGCGCTCCTTCTCGGCACCTGGGTCCAATGAGAGTGGCGAGCGCGGCTGCGAGATGCTGAAGTTGCGTAGGAATACCTTGAGGAGGGTGGTGACGAGCGCTTGGCGGTATGTCCATGCTGGCCTCTGGCGGAACGGCGGCGGGATGTAGAATAGGAGCCAAAGGGGGAAGTGAGCTACGACGAAGGAGGCGGCAGCAACTGTGTGCAGTACTCTAAGTGGTTGAGTGTCGGAGGCCCACATGGTGGAAGGAGAGGAGAGTCTTTGCAATCTTGCAGTACGTGGAAACAATGAAAAGGAGAGTGCTTTCGAGCGTCTTACGGTACTTTCGGGAGCGCTGTCTAGACGGAGTGCTGCTATAGTATATGTCCTAAGCTGCTGCCTGGAGAGCGATCACGCCTGAGCACATACGGATTCGGCGAAAAACGCTTGCGCTTTTCGGATTCTCGTATCTAACCTCCCACGCGGCGCATGACTATGTCCGACAGTGCGAGACGTACAAGGCAAGGTGTTTCTAAGCTGTGTATGTGTGGTGGCTACCGTCGTAACGTAAGCTATCAGTTTTTGACCGCAAAACCCTCCTACTTTGATTGGCCCTTGGAATTATAGGAGACGGTTTACGAATAGCTATATCTGGAGTCGAGCAGGTCTCACAGTGTGTATTACCGCTGGATCTACTAGAAGATAACTGTATGGAAGCCGCCAATCGTGGTCATCGTCTCAGACTTATTAGCAAGCGAGCAGAAGAAGGCAAGTCAGTTACCAAAGAGGCGAACATGCACATCTAAGAGTACTGTAGTGCCATTTCAGCTTCATTTTGGATCAAGGAAACACACTTCTATCTTTGGAAACCTCTGACTATCATGCTAAATCACTTCGTGGCCGGGCTTTGCAATCAAACCTGTCTGCGAGTCCAGCCTGGCTTCCTCAATTCTTGTAGAACTGGCCTCTCACAGTCGGATCAATGTCGAGAGCCTCCCACGCCGCGCGGGCAATCTCTTCGTTGAAATTCTGCATCACGTAAGTCGCCAGCATATCAATGCCTGTGATCGGGTCAGCCTTGACGCTCCATGGAACATTTGGCAGGACAACAGAACTCACCGGCACCAGCGCCGCCCGACGTCCAAAGGTGGCATGGACCAGATGTGTCCGTGACCCACCTTTGATCAAGCCACTCGACCTGCGGATGGAGCCCCTTCGCCGCAGCCAAGAATCCGCGATTCGTCGTCGCTCGTTTGTGGTCCAGGACGCCGGCATCCGCCAACCATAGGGAGCCAACGCAGGTGGTCATAATGACCTTCGTCTTCTCGGCCGCCTCCTTGAGGTACTTGATCGAAGCGGCGGGGCGGTGTGTCAAGGGCGGCCCGCCGATGACCAGGATGTCGAGGTCGTGGGGAGCATCGTCGTAGGTGAAGGTCGGGACGATCTTCATGTGAGGGGTCATGGTTGCGGGTTCGAGGGTGGATGACAGGTAGTAGAATTCCATGGCGGTTGCCAGAGGCTTCAGGTGGGCGAAGGCGCCGCCGCATTCGGCGTTGCAGATGTCGATGTACTCGGTGCTGAGGTTGCCGAGGAGGTCGATGCAGGTCACGTCGGTGAGCTGGACGTTTTCTATGAAAACGCCGATTCGAAGAGGGCCCATGAGTACGGTTGTTGATGCTTGGGAGAATGCTAAGAGATCAAGCGTACTTGGTGTTGAGTGATTCCTCTGTAGGTGGGCGCGAACATTGTATTATATGCCTTGACAACCATCCATAGCTGATGTCAAAACTACCTCAGGCAAGCCCGTTTCAGGCAGCAGCCAAAATTTGTACCAATCAGATACGGACAACAGGTGCGACGAGAGAGACCGACCTACTTGAGGAAGCAATGATCAGGGAGCACAGGCAGCAGCATTTGAGGAGCGTAGGCACTAGCATGCCCAACAGCGAAGGCAGTCGAAGCCACAATTCTGTATCCCTGGACTAGCACGAAACTCGAATGGTACTTTCCGCTACTACCTCTTGCGTGACATCAACCGGAAACCTTGGTTGCATGAATATTGACAGAAGAAGATGAGAATCGGGTTTGACGGGATTTGCAGGGGTTCTCAATCATCGCAAGTGACAACGTATCCTTCGAACAGCCGGTAAGTGTGCTGACTGGCTAAAGTACTCTCTAGCCTTTTATTGAAGTACCTTCTAAGGTGAAGTAACGGGATTGCGTTTGAGATTGCTTCCGGCCATTGAACGCATATTTCCGCATATGCTTAATGTCGTGGAATATAATACCGTTCTCCTCCTTCCTATAACATCTGTCAGAATCTGAGAGACAATATTACCTCAACTCCAAAATATACGTATCTCGAGGCTCACTGACCATGCACTCTCGCTCAATGCTTCAGGTAGAGGGTTAGTGGTGGCGTTGGTCGTAAGCTTTCGAGCATATGGTATAGTCATCAAACCAGATTTTGATCCGAAAACGTGGTTATCTTGGTATCCCTATGCATTACTGCATTGACAAACGCGAAAAGTGACAGTGTAGATTTTGATAAAGCCATACATGCGACCTTCTTCCAGATTGATGAGGGTCACAGCACATCTCACCAACGTGTGCGACACTTGCGCAGTGGCCAAGCCATGATCGCTGACGTGTATAATTCGTGCATAATTCGTGCTGGGGCAGTCAGCGAACGTCGTAGAGCGGTAACATACAAAACGTCTCCCGAATGGTTTTGTCAATCTCTTAGGCTTCTAATCGAGCTCCTCTATTCCATGGACCACACCAGGTCCAAAGGCCCGAGGACGATAACGGACGCAGGCGAAGAAACTACGGAGGGAAATCACAGTAGGCAGCACCAAGCAGATCACCTGGCAGAAGCATCCCATTCACATGCCCAAACCGATCGTAACCTCATGCCGCCCCCTGAACGGCCATCTGGCAACAGGACATCATCCAGCGACGGGACGCAATCCAGATCCAGTAGAAAGAGACCAAAAAAAACTCTTGGGCCTGGCGACGGCTGAAGTAAGCCCTGCGGAAGGAGACATAGTAAAGTCAATTGCCGAAGGGCAACTTGATCCTGCCATAGAGAGGGACACGGAGGCTTCCAAGTGAATTCCTCTCAGGTTGCACGCTTGACTTACCTACTTATGACAGAGATCCAAATGCTAAGGAGCTGCAAGAGCCAGATTACCTCAAATTCGCTACTCTGATGTCGGCCGAGGACGAAGACCTACGTGATTTTGTCGACACGTTAGTCGTAAACATTTCTCTCGACAGCTTCTCTACAGACCGAGAGTTCATAGTCAGCATGACAAGGTATATGCTCCGAGAAGGTGTGTTCAACAAGTTGCACGACCGCGGGGATTATCAACTGCTCCTCTTCAGCCGCTTTGTGACTGGCATAGCTTCTTTGCTGTCAATGGCTCTGAGCTGTGTGACAACCCAGCTAAAAGACCTTGAAAAAATTGCTCGTTCTATGGTGGAAGCAAACCAGAGTGCTGCCAATAAGATAGAGGATCAGGCACGACCGCCAAGTACCAATAACAGCGCATCGGCCAGCCAGATTTATGGAGGCGGTAATGCAGACAAATCCATACATCAGCAGGCGGATCCTGCGCATGGGTACGGGGGCGTGAGGCGGCAATAAAAGGGCTTCCTGTCCCCGTCCAAATAGTAGGAAGAAGGATAAGGCGAAATAGAGGAAGAATACAGCAAGCAAGAATGCTTTAGGAGCGATTTTGCATGCTACGAATAATCAGACGAAGGCATAAAATCAGAGACTAGCGCGCTCACCTAGCGGTGTTGAGGCGATCTAGAAGTATTCGAGTAGCCCTATTATCTGTCACTACCACTAAGATCACCTTTACCATATTCTAGCACAGTGTCCCCAGCTCTGAGCCCCGCCATCTTGACACTAGCGGCCCAGAGCACCTTCTGCTTCTTTTCGTCCCTCGCTTCTGGCCCTGCTTCTGCTTCCATGCTCCCATCAAGATATAAAGCTTGAGGATGCTTGCCATAGTCTTTCTCATTGAAGCTTGCAGCCAAAAGATCACCAGCCGATTTCCACGGTGTCCGGTAACTCCCATTTGGCCGGAGCCAAGTCACGAGTGATATTACCGATCCGAGAATGTAGTGCAATAGAAATTGGATTGCCCGTGAGGCGTCTTTGACAAGCCCGGTATTGGGCATTGCGCCGGGATCAACTGCTAGAACGGATATATTGGAGAGGTCGGCAGTGGACGCTAGGCGGCGCTGAAGTTCGTACCTAGAGTATGCTCTATCAGGGCACCGCCAAAAGACCCCGGCGAGTAGACCTTACATGAACATGATCATCAGAGTCTTGCTCCGCCCGTATCTTCTGTATCCGGCAGGGTACTCGTCGCCCTTTTTATCCTTTATTCTTTCATACGCCAAAGTCTCCGGCTCGTCCCATATCGTCCTATCTTCGTCGCCCCGAAGAAACATGTTATTCCTCGCATCATGCGGATCATGGCTCCAGCTCGAGACAATAATGATCCTTCCCTCGCCCTTGTCCATACTCTGCAGTAATAGCAGTACCAACAGAAAGTTCGCTAGGTAATTGACTCCAAAATGGGTCTCAAAGCCATCCTCGGTGAACTTCTGCCCTTTGCCATCTTGTACGGCAGCATTGAGCACGAGGGCGCGTATAAGAGGAAGCTCACCAGCTGCAACACGACGATTGATCTCCCCTGCTCCAGCGCGGACGCCCCGCAAGGGTGCTCATGTCAAGAGGGAATATCTCGTGCTGAGCAGGGTGGGCGGAATCATTGACGGCTGTCTTCGCTGCGTGTGCGGTAGCGGGATTGCGGACGGTGAAGATACCTTTGTAGGTCTTAGCTTCTGGCGATGCGAGAAAGCGTGATACAGTGGCTACTCCCAGGCCGCCGTTGGCACCGGTGAGTATGAATGTGCCTTTGGGACTGGCCATTGGAGGCAATCACAGCACTTGGTAAACGTTGGCGTTAATTGGTAACAATGGACGCGTAGGAGTACGGGAATTGTAGTGGAAAGTGGTCGAAGCTCTTCGTTGATGTCTAGCCCTTGTAGTGATCACCAGCCCGTCCCACCAGGCATGCTAGCTCGACAACCCGCATTATGAACCTTAAAACGAGGAGCGGACAAACGTTGTCCGACGTTATCCTACCAAGTCCAGTTTGAGCAAGCTTACAAATACGCACATCTCCAAATCGTTGGCGGGGATACAGTATTGCCAGAGAACAACGCACCACTGATAATGGTGAATAACAATCAGCAGAACGGGCAAATTGGTACAATGAAGCGTGAGAAATAAACTGTATCAGCAGGAAGCTCTGCTTTCGGCTGTTATCATGGCACATCAACACCGGCGGACGGAAACCTTGACAAGGTTAGCACACCATTCCATAACGAGGTTTTCCACCCTCAGCGTCGAAAATCCCTGGTTACCTGCCATAAGCGCAGCGCAGGTTCTCCATCGCAACTTCCGCACTACTCGTTGAATCCATCTATCTGGTCTTGCGAGACCATGTCAGTACCTAATGTTATGTAGCGTATGACCTGGGTTGAAAGCATGTCAAGTATCTACCAAAACATCGATGCCGATGCTGTGGCGATGATTGATAATTAATGTGTCTTAGCAGCCTCAATAAATCCTATACTATTCTTACACTCCCCATATTCCTTACTCCTTCTCCTCCCATCTCCACCATCTCAACTCCACGTCTCCTATTCTGTCCGTATTCTAACCAACAGTATCCCTCATCGTGGCTTTCCGTCCCACAGCCCTTAGAATGACCAACTTCAACATCTCCATCGTTTCAGACACCGTCTGTCCCTGGGTGATTTCCTTCCCTTTCTTCCATTCTCCCATCTTCACACTAATCACCAACAGTGCTACGTCGGCAAGAACAAACTCGACCGCGCCATCGCCACCCACAAATCCAAATACCCAACCGACACCTTCCACACCACATGGCACCCCTACTACCTCAATCCCTCTGCCCCCAAGATCAGCATCGATAAACGCCAAATGTACGCCTCGAAGTTCGGCCCTGAGATATCAGCGATGATAATCCGAACCCTGCAGGACGTAGGCAAAGAAGTCGGAATCAACTTCAGTTTTGGTGGGAAGACGGGGAATACGAGGGATTCGCATCGCGTGATTGAGATGGCGGGACGGAAAGGAGAAGATGTGCAGAACAGAGTTGTGGAGGAGCTATTCGCGGCGTATTTTGAGAAGGAGCAGGACATCACGAGTCATGAGGTGCTGAAGGCGGCGGCGGTGAGGGCGGGGATTGAAGACACGGAGGCGGATCGGTGGTTGAAGAGTGATGATGGAGGCGACGCGGTTGACAAGGCGGTTATGGAGGCGCAGATGCAGGGGATCAGTGGGGTTCCGAATTTTACGTTGCAGGGTAAGTATAAGATCAAGGGAGCGCAGGATGCGGACGCATTCGTAAGGGCATTTGAGCAAGTGAAGGCTATAGCAGAGATGTAGCTCGGGTGTGCATAATGTGCATAATGTGCTGCATAGTGTGCTATCTTGCTGCCATGGTGCCAGAAAGGAGAATGAGAGGAATATCACCTCCTGACACAAAGATCGCTCCGAATAACCCACTTCTCCCCACCTGTGACTTCCGATCCTTCGTGTAGTAGACAGTCTTGACCACTGGAAAGGTTCAAGAGTCAGCTTCTATCTGGCAGATTTGAAGGGTACAGGGCGGCTAGGGTCAACAGTGGAGACCTACTGTTTATGTAGAAGCGCCATTCCTACCTCCAGACCCACCGAGACTGGCTTGGCACCCTCGCTTGACTTCCCAGAGAACCTTTTCGCTTGTCCTAGCTCAGAGTAGAAGATGGTCTCGCCTCCATGACACCCTGTCGCCGGGCTGGTCAGGTATATCAGGAGGGTCCATGTTGTTTTGGCAGGAATCGCCGGCGTTGAAGGAAACATGATGTTGTTGGACTCGTCATCTGTAGTAAAATTGAGCGCGTTAGCCCAGGACATGGAAATTCTTCTTGCAATAGTGCGAATAAGAACTAACGCAACAATCTCTCGGGCCATCGGATGCTCTATACGCTGACAAGTGAAGGCTTGAAGAGGCGAATCCATCGGACGTATTGGATGCTTGTATGATATATACATAAAATGATTAAAAGGGGCATACCACGCAATAGGCCTCCGTTCGTTCTGGCGCATGGAAGAGATGCTTACCCGACCGGAGACCGATTCCGCAGCAAGATCAGGCCGCAAAGCCGCAAGTCTGTCTGGCAAAACCCATACGAAGAAAAGCACCCAAGGATCAAAGCCGAGACTGAAGAAATTTGGCATGTCATCCCATACGCCTTCATCGAAAGGGGTCCAGAACCATACGTCGTAGATATAAAGGAACAGTGACAAAGGCCAGACCGTCTCTTCGTCGGTAATGAAGATGATTTTGACCAGTAAATCAAGCATGATCCAACAGAAGAAAAAGTTCGTCATGTAGAGGGTCACTGCGCATATGATCCCCCACAGGATAGTCTCAACGTCCATCCGTATCCCGTGGAACGAGTTTCCTACTAGGGAATATCGCAATAAGAAGGCGAGGACCGATTGTAGAGCGTCAAGGAAGATATAACAGGCGGACGGTCATGGGAAATATAATGGGAAATATAATGGAAGCGGAAGCTGTTTGTGTCTGATATTTACGAGCTAGACATGTTGTGTCGTCTTTCACCAAAGAAACGCGTATAATAAAGATTCCCTTCAACTTTAACTAACAAATAAGAACAGTATATACTGACAGTGCTGGCCAAAGAACTGGCCTTTCCCATATCGATATATTCTCAGCCTAGGATTCAACCCCAGCACGTCCCCTCCCCACAGCTTTTGAAGTGCATCTGCGTGTAGTATCCCGTCGTTTGGACTACTGCTACTGGACCCCGTGACCAGGGCTTTCAGGGCAGTACCACTCCATAGCGCTTCCGCGAACTGAGGATCATCCACCTGAAATCGATCGTTGACCCTCAGAGCCTCGTCTTTCTTAGGTTGGCCTGGAGTGGTGATGAGGGGTAAAGAACAGAGAAAAGACACATAGTTCCTGCATAAGGTAGAAGTGAGAAGATTACGGACGACAACGATTTGGTCTTCAAGAATGGTCTCCAACGATAGATCTTCCGAAGGTATCAGCGGCTGAAGTGGAGGCCAGTTTGGGGGCGGCTCCTGTACGATAGCCTTGCGCTTCGCAGGAGCCGCGAGCTTCTTCGAGGTCTTTGAAGGCATTTAACTGTTATTGACAGAATTTTTGGTGAGGCCAAGTTCAGTCCCTCAACGACAAAGAAGAGTATCTAATCTACTCAGGTGAAATGAGCTCAGGCCAGCAGCAGATCTAGGCAGAGATCGTGCGTCGGGCAATCCAGCTCCTAAACGGGTGCAAGAAGATGGAGGTGGAGACAGAGATGTGGTATTTATACATATACTGGCTTGTTCAACAATTGTTGGACGGTTGTGTATGTGGATGCGGCTCTACCTCGGGTCGATCCAATACCGTATCCTCGTGATTTAATTAGCGCCTCTTTCACCGAACGATCATCAACACTTGTAGAACCCCAGTTGACAAACACGATTGCCGTTCATGTGTTGAATCTTGCTTCACTTGAGACCGATTTCTCTCTTCTCTGAAAATTCTGGTATACGACCATATGTGCTTTTCCGGAGACGCACATCATTGCGGAAGTTAAAAGGGAAGTCGCGCCGGCAGCGCATGAGCTTGCAATTGGGTAGGAGCGCCTTGGCACCTGCAGGTTGTGCAGTCTTGACTAAAGTAGCCATGGAGAGAAACCAGCAGAACGGCGTGCACATACTTCCCAAGTACAATGATTCATCGCAGAGCCCACCAAGCGAAAGGCAAGTACAGCCGCAGACCGCCACTAGAACACCTTCCAAGCGGACGAAGTTCGAGAGATACCTAGCAAGAGAAGGAGTGCGAGCGCAGAATGTCAAGAAAGCCCTTGAAGCCTTGCATCCCGAAGACGTTGAAATCAACAAGATTATTGAAGAAATGTCTTCACCACCTTGTGACGACGTGGTTGCACCTGAAGATGAATATGGCTTCCGAGATACATCACATGCTCCGGACCTCGCACATTATCAGAAGTTTATATCTACCCCCAAGACTACTCGATCAATGACCCAATCCTCACGTGGAAACCAGACTCAAGGCGACGCGGACGACGATCCTAATACCGATGGGGCGCTTTCTATGGCGGAATCAGACATCCCCCGGATATCGGCTTTTGCGAAGCTCGAGTTCGATGATGGTGAATTTTACATGAACACATATTCTGTTGAATTAGGTCGCGACCTGAGCTCTGCTCGGCAGGCAGTCCAGGACGCAGAAGAGCCGGCGGAGAACACACGGTCTAAGAGAAGGAAGAGAAGTGCAGGTAGTGGGCCCCCTTCACGTCCACCACGTAAGGTGAAACGGAAGCATGGTCGGCATCATCCAAGCAGTGTCGTCAGCGAGAACGGAGGCGTTATCGCTGTGGATCGTTCAGACTCCGAATCAGTCGATGGACATATCGTGAAGAAGACAAAGTCCACCAGCTCCTCGTCATTGCAAATGTCTCGGAAAGGTTCGATGCTTTTCGCCCCACAAGCGACCGACTACCAAGCTTTGGCCATGGCATCCTTATTGGGTTCTGTTGCTTTCCGTCAATTCGCCGGATCTAACCTTCCGATACCAGCTCCAGAGTCATGCCCCTTGATCCCTATCCACCCGCCGGTCTCAGGGCAGACGCAGACGGACGAGAGTCGACGTTCCTCAGGAGAGGGTGCTATTGAGGACGCAGTGGGAAGCTACAAGGCGATTTCACGCAAGCACGTCAGGATCGCCTTCTGCTTCGAGAAACATTATTTCCAAATCCATATACTTGGTCGAAACGGAGCTTATGTTGACGATGAATTTTGTGCTGCCGGCGACGTTCGTCCGCTTACGAATGGAAGCTCGATCCAAATAGGCGGTGTGAGTGTCAAATTTCAATTGCCCGACGTCGCCCCAGGAGACACTGGAGCGGAAAGCAATACAAACGCCGATTATACATTCAACAGCAGATCAGGCCATATGGAACGTAGTGGTATGGAGAGTAGCAGTGAAGCTGACAATGAAGACGATGAGCCGGAAGACGCTGAAGAGGAGGCCGAAGAGGAATCAGATAGACCCAGGCGCGCAAGTCGAAAAGCAGCTCAGAAAGCTTCAACCAAGAGAGTGTCAAAGAAGGTTAGCCCTATCAAAGTAAAAGTCAGCAAATCTGGCAAATCTGGAAAACAAGCCCCTCCCAAACCCGAGATGGCACCACCAGTTCAGAAGCGCAAGGGTCCTGGACGACCGCCAAAGAACGGAATCATGTCCAAAAGGGAACAAGCTATACTTGCAAGGCAGGCAAGAGAACAAGCCAAGGCAGCTGTCCAAAAAGGCACAAACGGTGAATCAGCACAGCCGAAAGAAAAGGCTAGCCCTGAGGCCAATCTTGAAGACTCCTCTACGCAGCCGAATGGCAAGAGGAAGTACACCAAGCGAAAGAGTAAAGTCGAGCTTATGCAAGAGCAACAAGGCACTCGGGAGAGCACAGAGCATACCGATTCCGTTGCGCCCGAACAGATCGCACCGTCCAAATCTGCGAAGGAGAAGAAGCCACCAAAACCACCGAGATCGCCATCACCGGTGATTGATAGGAACTCTTTGACAGACGAGCAGCTAGCCAAGCCAACTGCTTCGTATGTGGTGCTTATCCACGAGGCGCTCACGGAGCACGCTGAACAAGGCAAGGGACCAATGTCTCTTCACCAGATATACAGCTCCATTGCGAGAAAGTACCCCTACTTCAAATTCATCGTCACCACTGTGGGCTGGCAGAGTAGCATCCGTCATAATCTTCTGCAGCATGAGGCTTTTGAAAAGATCGAGCGCGAGGGCAAAGGCTGGATGTGGGGACTCAAAGCAGGGGTGTCCATCGAGAAGGAGAAGAAACGGAGAACCACACCACCGCAATCCCATCCTCAATACTACCCACCGCCTCACATGATGCAGCACCCATTTCCCTACTACTCAGGTATGCCGCCACCGCCGAACGGATACATGCTTTATCCGCAATACGGACCACCACATGGCGTGCATCCAGGTATGCGTCCGCCTCCTAGCTACCCATCAGGGCCATTCCCTCCTCCGCACAGGGCACTTGGACAACCTCTCCCAATCATCAACGCCGCAGCCGACACCTCGTCCTCATACCAATCTCCCTACGCCCCATCTCAAAAGCCCAACCCACCTCCCCCAGCATCAGAAGCGCCAATCTCAAACGGAGCCTACCCCAAAGAACCTTCCCAGCCGCAGCAGGCTCCCACCGCTTCCCCCATAGCAGCACCCAACCCCCAACCCCCCGCCACCATCTCAACCGAGAAGCAACATAAACTCGACCACTTCCGCGCCGCGGTCATGCAGTCCGTGCCCGACAAGACCTTCGGCGAACACCTCCTCTCCTCCGCCATCGCCCGCTCCCTCGGCGCACAGACGCACTCCACCCTCCCCGGCCACGGCGCGAACCTCCCTGAGCACCCGCAGGAGCTGTTCATCATGCAGACGGTGCGCAAGATCCTGGACGAGGCGCCGAAGAAGGCGCAGACGAGTGAGAAAGGTGGGGATGGTGGTGGGAGTGTGGCGCCTGATGAAGCGGGAGGGAAGGGTGGGGAGGGGGCAGTGGAGAAGGGGGGGGAGGAGGAAGTCAAGAGTGAGGGGGAGGCTATGGAGGATGGTCCCCCGCCTGTGGAGAATGCAAGCGTGCAACCGAACGGCGTTGGCGAAGAGGCTGCGACGACGAAGTCTGGCATGGCCGTCACGGCTGGAGTGGACAACGATGCTGCAACGGCCGCCGATAGCACACCTCGAGAGCCGCAAACAGCCACAGGGAGCGAGGCCTGATGGTGGAGAAGCAGTAAGTATGCGGTTTCAAAGCACGTTTACATATTTTGGAATTGGACTTTCAGTGGCATGCTCAAGCAACTGCGCGCATGCTTTCGATGATTTCACGTTTCCACGCATCATACCGAGAGCTAGGTCGTCTCCAGATAGCTTTGTACCTGTGACAGCTGGCTTTCTGATAAAAACAAATCAAAAAGACGTTCCCCATCTTGGCCAAAAAGTGCTTACATGCGTGCGCCTTGGAAGTGCACCCTGAAGTAAACGCCTTACACCATTCATAGGGGGTCAATGCCAGGAGTACGCCTTCCTGCCAACCGTAGGTCATCAAGTGCGTGCGTTCTCGTGGGCATTTGAAGTTTTATAGAGGTAGAGGTAGAGGTTTGGATTAACTGTGATAGGGAGGAGGCAAAGCCGCGCGGAGATCTCCGTTGAATCTAAATGGGCATTTCCATCTCCGCCTGCAGCTTCCGTAGTTCCGCCTCCTCGTCGTCTTCCTCGACCGGCGCCGGTGCTCTCGTTTTCCCTTTCACTGTTACACCACAAGTCAGCCAGAATCCCCTTCCACCACCCGAAAAACGCTTCTCCTGCTCCCTCCTCCCCAGCCATCCCTCCGAAATCCCATTTTACAGACAAGAAACAGCCAAGGGCACTCACATTCGCCATTGACACCCGCGGGCAGCGTTCTCTGCAGCTGGTCCTGCGGCACCGTGCCCGTCTTCAGCATCTTCTCGTCCAGGTTCTCCTGCTCCAGGGCTGCGAGGTCGGCTTCCAGCTCGTCTTCGTCGATGGGTTCGGTGATGGGCATGCTGGTGATTGCGTTGCCGATTTCTTGGGTGAGTTCGTGCTGCTCGCGGAGTTGTTCCCTGGTGCCGGCGTGCGATGTCAGTGATGCTATGCTGGATAGAGGATTCGGGGAAAGATATGAGAGTAGGGCGGAGTGGATGGGGATGGAGAGGGAAGTGCAAGGGCGGAGGAAAGGGGGAGCAGGGAAAGGGGAAAGGGGGGAGCGGACATTGTAACATCGACGTCCTCCATTGTCATCTTGCCATGGATCTGCTTCATCGCCGCACCGGCGTTCTTCATCGCAACAAGGGTTTCTTGGTTGATGTTCGCGGATTCGATGGAGTAGATCTGCTGCTCGAGCATCGAGATCTGGCCGTTTGTTTGCTCGAGGGAATGCTCGTGCTGTTTTTTGCGCTTGAGTGCGTTTTTGGCCGCTGTCCTCGTTCAGGAGCGTCAGCAAGATCGACTCCCCGTAACACATTCCTTATACTCCGGTCGCGCCTGAAAATCACCAAGCATCGTGCTTGCCCTTGCGCGAGCTGCACTAGGCTTGGGGCAGGTATGGGATAGCATACCAGTCTTGTTGGTTGAGACATTATCCCTGGCAACCTTATCCTGCTGCGCCATCTGGTTTTCGAGGTGCTTTTCGCGTTTCTGTAGCATGTCGAGCTGCTGCCGTAGGTCGAGGATGGCTTTCTTGGGGGCATCTTTCCGCTTTTGGGCTGTTTGCCCGCCGAACCATGAGCCCCACATGTTGGGCGTTGCGGGTGGTGAGGAGAGGGATTTTCGCAGAAATGGCCTGTTCGTAGCTCCCGGAAACGGTTCAGGAGAAGAGGGTAAAGGAGATCGGATGGAGCGTTTCCTCGCTAGGGAGGACTTCAGCGTGGGCGATATCGCCCACGTGCCCCACGGCTAAGATGTGCTATCGTTCCTGTTTTGAATCTCTTTTTCGCAGCTCCAGGTGGCGTAGACTCGGGAGGATGCAAAGGTCGCCTTGGTATAGGTGATCGTAGGATGGAGAAAATGGGTGCCTTGATAGCAACTATCTCGTTGATACGAAAGAGGCTCAGAAGTCATGAAGCCTATGTCATCTGCCGGCGCTAGTAAAAACAAGCTTTCCAGTCACGTGCAAGGGCTCAAACCGGCCGAGATATCATCCCTATAGCTACTCGTACATGTTGACAGCTCTGCCCTCGACGATGTAACCTCGTACCTGAGAAGTGAAAGCATGAAGAAGCCCGAGAGATTCCATACTGGCGCGTCAATTGCATGAAGGATGAACCACGGCCCCCTCCCTTCCCGCCTCGCCTTCATCTCCGACCTACCTAGTCTTCCCCAGGGCACCAAAGTCCGCTTCTTAGGCTGCGTAACGAGCTACACCCTCTCCACGGGGACCCTGAATCTTCAACATGCGTATCCACCTCTTCCGTATCGTTGTGCCACGGTGCACGTCGATGCCAATCTGCTGCTGGAGAATATGAAGAGCACTGATACAAAAATTGGGGAATGGGTCAATGTTATTGGGTATATTGAGTGGGGAGCGAGCAAGGCTCAGGGAGCCAAAAACCTAGAGGAAGGAAACGGAATAAGGAAGAGGAAGCCGAGGGCGGAGGATGTGGTCCAGCAAGGTGTTGAGGTCAAGGTGCAGGCCGTGATGCTATGGTCAGCAGGCGCAATCAAGCTTGGGGAATACGAGAAGCACTTGGAGGACAGGAAGCGCATTGAATTGGAGAATGCAGCTGAAGCTAAATAGTTTAAAGATTGCCATAAATTCCATATTGGCCGTCTAAAGTAAAGGTAGGCGCCCAATGCGCCTTCATTAAACGTCGACCAAGGCTTTATGCACACGGCGGTCGGTGAACGAAGGCTAGCAGAGTAAACAAAGATCGCAGATTCGTCAAGGCTGGGGCTGTAGTGGTTGGTTATACAGCTGCCCTCAAAAGGCCTTCTCCGGCCTTGTTCCATATAGTGTTCGTATGTACACCTATCGCTCCGCCCGTCAAATGTTCGAAATGAACCCTACTATCGCAAGTCGTAATCCCGTTGTGGGATGCGTAAGCCCATCAACTAGCATGCATCAGTGACACCGTCCTTCTGAAACTGGTATGTGTGGAGCTACCTCCTCTGGCCTGCCATGATTTGTTGACCGTTCATCGCCATCCCGTATGGATTGGCGTGATTATTGAATTCTTGTTGTTGCTGGAAGTAGCCGCTTAAACCCTGCGCTTGCGAGACCGGACATTCTTTGTGTTGTATGAGTATCGACTTCAACTGTACGATTTCCTCCCGCATTTGGGCCACCTGCGCATTCAAGGAGTCGTTCTCGCTGCTGAACAGCTCAACCTTAGCTTGCAGACCAGCGAGCCATTGCTTCTTTCGTAGTCGGCATTTGAGAGCCGCCACCCTGGAAAATACATTAGCAACCTGGAGGTACTTGGGGTCGTCGAGCCTCTGTACCTGTTTCTCTCGAGGAAATTCTTTCTCTTCTCTTCGTCCGTCATCTTTCTACCATTCTCGTGGTACTGGTCTTCCTTCATGTCTTGTTCTTCGTCGGATTCCATGCCCATCCCGTCCATATCTGGTTGCGCAATGGCACTGTTGTTCTTCGCCTTCTTTGCAGCAGGCTGCTTCAACGGTGTATCCTCCGCTTTCCTCCGCCCATTGGTTGCCGCTGCGCCCTTACCCGCTGAGGTACGCTTGTTCTTGGAGCGTGTAGTTGGCTTCGACTGGTCACCACTGTCCTCAGCGCTCAACTCGCTTTGACCACGCGCGGATCCGGATAGACTGCCACCACCTATTGAGCCGTTGGGATTGCGCGCACCTCTCCTGTTGAGGTTCGGTGACATCTCGTGTGACTGCGACTGGCTGTTCGTAATGGAAGTCGGAGGATTCGGTATCGCAAATTGATTATTCGCTTGCGCCCCGTTCCCAGCCTGAGCAAGTAAGAACAGACCGTTAGCAGCATCGTGTTGGTTGAAATCCTGGGTTTGACCCGCCTGGCTCATGGCGGCAACTGGCGCTGTCCTCTGCTGTGGGTTATTTCCATTGGTCTGGCCTTGCTGGACTGGATCCTTCCTCGCTGCTGCTGCGCTCATCGCGGTTCTGTGGAAGTCCAATGTGGTCGGCGTTGCGCCGCCACTTTGTAGTGATGAGTATATGGCCTGAGTGTTTGGCGAAGCTGCTGGAAACATAGACCCTCCGCCACCAGGAGTCAAGCCAGTCCTTAACGATGATTCCTGCGGTGTGAAGCCGCCTCTTATCGCACCATCAAAGTAGCCTTCTCCGATCGACGAGCCGACTGGCCCACCCAGCATCGCCGGACTCAAAGGGCCCGACCGCAAGCTTGCCCAGTTATTCGGAGTTCCACCGATCAGCGGCGCAGGGGAAGTTAAAGCCGCAACTGGTGGTAAGAGTGACTGGGAGTTGTTGCCCGGTGCCTCTGATGATGGTACCCGAAACGATTGCTCAAAAGGATTGGGCTCCTCTAAGAATCGAGTATTATTGTGGGAGGAGAAATAGTCCGAGGAGTCGTTTTGTTGAATAGGCCTTGGTGGAGGTGCAAGAGGTTCATTGGAGACAAGTTTATCTTTGGTCTCTTCAGGAGGGTCTTTGACAGCTGTGAGAGGGTCTAGTGCTGTGTCAGCGACGACAACAATCGCGTAGGCAACGAACTCTGACCTGATCGCGGCGGGGTTGTATGACCGTTCCGTCTTGATTGGTTATCTATACCTGGTGATGCTCAGTATTGACGACTGGGACCTCGAAAATGTAGAGTGCGGTGTTTGCAAGCCAGAGAGCGCTTCGCCACCGTGATGTCGGTCAATGAAGATGGCGTGATGTGACGAACCTTTCTCGTCCTTGACAGTGATGCCACTGTCGTTGTCCATTTGCCAATGCGCTGCGACAAAGGATCGGGCGACGGGGAGGTGCGACTTGGGTGTTCGGAGGACCCGGTGGTGATGACGACACCCAGCGTCTACTCGAAGGGTGGTCGCGAGGCAACTCTAATTGGACCTCAGCCGCGGGCTGGCATCAAGCGTGGACCCGTTAGCGCAGTGAAACGCCTACTGGCAAGGTTTGGGGATGGTTATCCGTCTGGGGAGGATGATCGAGTCTGGCTGGCTTGGATCAGCAACAATGATGAAATGGGAGGCGAGGTGACGTTTTCCTTGAGGGGGGCGCTAGTCTTACCGCAGTGCTCTGCTTACATAACTGCCAAGATTAGATTGAGCATTAGCATTACCCGAAGATCCCCGCCCAACTTAGGGTTGTAGTACATGATACTTTAGGAACCTCGAATCTTCGAAGAAAGGGGCTTATATTGTCTACATCACTACATACATTATATATATACACTATACCAGAGTATCCCATACGTTGATACTGTTGGGTGCTATAAGCCACTTAGGGAGCCTCTTTGAAAACTCTTGAACAGAGTATGTCCCTGGAATTGCTCAACGATTCGACGGTTCGACATTGGTCCATTTGTGGTTCTTTGAGCCCATCGCTGTTTCGTCATTATGTCTCTCTAGGTCGCGAAGCAGTCGGATCATGATTTAGCTAGGCATCGCTGCCTGATCGGATTTGCTTCACATTTTGCAAGATGAATTGGACACATCAATAGCTTGAGAGCGCAGCACGAGGATGGTGCAGATAAAGATCCCTGTGCAGTGCATACAAGCTTTCAACTCTAATGCCGCATCAAGAACGCTTATACAGCTCAGGCCCTTGCTCTATGGGAACGCCCAAACACCGTCGTAACCAATATGCCAGATGCCAGAAGAAGTGGGTATCATATGCTTGGTATTGTAACATCCAGGGAACCGTATGCGTTTGGAAGTCCTCCTTGACCGGTTAATTATGCCCACCAGTGCAGAGGTCCATCATCGAAGCGTCCATTAGCGATGAGCTACGTGTACCAGGCTCATTAGTAGAAGGCAACCCACAAGGTACTTGCCCTGCCACAGTTGAGAAGAACCTGCTATCCTTTGATTTACCATTTGGCTGGAATTCGTCAACATTGCCATCGACCTGCGGTGAGCTCTTCACTCCGCCCTCCGCGCCGTCAACCTTCTCCTTCTCATGTCCGCTCTTCTTGTCGCCCCTGAACTTTACCAATCTGTTCTTCTTCGAGTTCCTCGGGCTTTTCTTCCCAGGACTGGGAGGTTCTGTAGCTTTCTTCCTCTTGTCGACATTCAATCTTTTGTCTTCTTCTATGAAGCGGCTCATCTTTCGATCTTCGACAGCTTTTCTTGCGCGATCAACGCTCTCGAATGCACCCTGCGAATCCATTTTACGCTTCACGCGCTTTACCTTGATGCGACCTATGAGCCCGGACGAGCGTACCATGTCCTCCTCCTTCTTCATCTGCCGAAGTACTCTCCATGCTGTGTCAACCTTTTGTTCGTCTTCTTGGCGCTGCTGCACATCCAGTGCTTCGAGATCTTGGCGACCCTGGATGACTCGCGAACGACGGATGAATGTGATGGGCTGTCTATTCTTGAAGATCTCCTTATGCACCCCCTTGAGCGTATATCCTACAGGCCCAAAGATAGCTGCAAAATCCTTAAGCACGAAACCACCAATGCCCTTGCCGAGACCTTGGACAAAGCCGAGCATTCCATTTTCTTTGGCGCCGTTGTAAGGTTGTAGTACTAGACCTGTGACACCGTCATAAACACCAAGTGTGAACTCCTCACCAGCGGCGCGAAGACCGGAATGGAACCCTGTGATGCGGATGGGGGTCCGGACGGTGGTATCACCATACAGCCGAGGAGCGTTGTGGAAGCCTTGGGCGATAGCTAGAGAGAGCTCCATCGGTGCTATGAAACCATTTAGCTTTGGGAGACGTCAGAAAATAATCACCAGGGTATGAAGACAAACCTCTGGCAAGAGCTTCGCCTGACTTGGCGAAACTAGTTCCTACATCTTCCACAAGCTCTTGTGCAAGGTGATCCCCTGAACCTACACCAGACATCATGTCTGCCTCGTCGGTGTCGAGCATATTGTTTGGCACTGGTCCAACGATATGTCCCTTGCACAACACATTGGACGACTCGTGGGCATCATGTCTGTTAGTACCTGAGATACGCGACTCTGGCGACCCGGGGCTTTCTTCACCCTTCCTGCGCTTCTCCTCTCGTTCCCTCTCGAGCTTCTCATGCTTTTTGATGCTCTTTGCCCATCTCACAGGCACTCCGCCGACACCTTTGACAAAACCACCAGCCCTAAATAAGTGTCGGAGTCAGCATTCCTCCTTTCAGTCAATGCAATTAGCAGAGGTGCATGCTTTTGGAGCGAATACTGCTGAGACATGTTTCAAGCACCTTGAAACACTCAGAAAGGGGCAAGAGATGCTCAGAAATCTACTTACGTGCTTGCTAAAGCAGCGCCGGCACCAGTCAAGGGCTCACCGGGCCCCTCGAAGTCGCTCCAGTCGTAGTGCCTAATGAGTCTCAGGTCTTGCCATCGGAATGTCTTCTTGTCAATGAAAAGCTGCGCGGCAAGCGCAGAAAGGCGCAATCTCGTGTCCTTGAAAAACCAAACAGCGACACGATCGGGGAACACCGTGCAGCGCATCGAAACTTCTCCATGGAGGGGTAAGTGGCGGTGGAAAGAGTCCACCGCATTCTTTGCACCGTCACCTTCCTTCGCTATGGACTTCGCGATCCTCTCCGCACTGGCTTTCGCTTCTGGCGACAGACATTGCTTGATGCCCTCCGCCAAAGCATCTACACCGAGATTCTTATATGGTACCGCGTCATGAGCACCAGCGCCTGCCCTGGCCACCATTGATCCCCAGAATGGTTGGTCGCCGAAAAAAGGAACGATCATTGTCGGCTTTCCACACTTCAGCCCGATCGCAGTAGTACCGGCACCGCCATGATGAACGACAGCGCTGACTCGTGGAAACAGCCAGTCGTGTGGTGTGTTCTCCAACATGTAGATATTCTCTGGTATATCGTCTTCGCCACCTAATCCACCCCAACCCTTGCTCACCAAAGCGCGAACTCCAGCCTGCTTGACTGCTTCGAAGATGAGGTTAGTGAAATGATCCGGATCGTCGACCACAATGCTACCGAAACCGATATACACCGGAGGCTCGCCTGCGTCGAGGAAAGCGCTTAGACTCTCCGGCGGCTTGAAAGATGATGCCAGGTCAAGGAACACAAACCCCGCGATGTCAATCTCAGGACCCCAGTCAGACGGCTTTGGAATTAATCCCGGAGACCAACAGTAACTGTACGGCACCTTCAGGCGAAACAGCTGGCCCGGTGCCCAGAGTGTGGAAACGGGCTCCAGGCCAAGGGTCTTAACACGAAAGCGGTTTACCAGGTCGCCGAGGCCTTGCCAGGTCATCATTTCAACCAAAGGATATGACATGAAGTTCGTGTAATTCGTATCAACGTTGGTGGACTTGATATTAGCCAAAGGGTGGGGAAATTGCTGTGTAGGAGAATAAGGGAATGTAAACATTAGATGCAAAGGTATACCCAAGGCCTCCGCACAATGTACATGGGCGAAAGAAGGAGGATTGGCGATGATAGCATCCGCTACGAAGGGTGTTCTGTCCATCATCATTCTCTTGTTAGACACGTTGGTCTCGTCATCCGTGACATTGACGCAGGCTCGCCAGAAACCTTGGAACATCTCGAACATGGCGTCTCGCCTGCGACCGATTTCTCCAGTCTTCACTGTAGAGACTGACGGTATCAGGCCTGGATTCTTGACCATGAACGCCATTAGGTCTGCTGGGTCACCTCCGACGGAGAAGAACTCCAAGCCTGAGTCCTCTTCGACGAATTTTTTGAAAGCAGGGTGTGTCGCAATACGAACTCGGTGTCCATAGTCTTCTTTCAACAACTTTCCTATTTTTAGGAATGGCTGTATATCTCCTCGGCTTCCTATGACCATGATGACAACATTGAGTATTGGTGTCGACGAGAAGTCCTCTATACCAGTATCACCTAGCGAGGTTGATACAAGGTCGGGTCTACGAAGGCCAGTGTCAGGAGAAGTTGTCTTTGCGGGCTCGTTCGTCGGCGGAGGGCGATGGCGTTTGGGGGCCAGATGGTGATGCAACGAAGCGCCAAGTGCCTTTGCCAAATAGCCACGGTTCGATGTTTCATTGACGCTAATGTCCAGTCGACCGCTGGTTCTATCAACCTTGCCCTTTGTTTGAAAGTTGTCATTGCCCACTGAAAACCTGTCGTAGTGGTTCGCATCCGAAGCTCGAGTCTTTGACCGAGCTGTCCCAGATGATCCTTTCACCTTTCCTGTTAGGATATGCTTATCTATCAACGAGGGTCTTGCTCCCGGATTGGTTTCTTTGTCTTGGTACTTGGAGGAGGATAGCGCTGGGGTTGCTAGGTCGGGTTTGGTGTCAACACTCGTTGGACGCGTTGTTGGCGAGGATCTAGCAGATTCGGTGCTGTGCCGAGGAAGTCGAGAGGTGGTGGAATCGGCTGGATATTTGTACCATGCTGCTGCGTGGTAGTATCGGCGTCCATGCTGACAACTGTAATTGAGAGTTTGGACTGAGTAAAGTGATGATTCGTCGCTGTAGGAATGAAAAGAATACGATAGACAATGATAGGGCACTGCGGTTTACGGATTTAGAAAACAGGGGCTTGATCAAAGGAAAGAAATTCGCAAGGAAGGTGCGAACTTGATTGGGAGAACAGCACATCAAGGAACTGAGACGTGATACAGCATTGCAGGCTTCACACAAGACTCGGTCATGAGCCAGACTTCAATCACTTTGAAACTGAGATAAAGGGAATCCATAGATACGGGGAGGTCATACATCATGAGGGTTAATTGATATGATGTCAATTTGTGTACGGAGCTCGACCTCATAAGTCCTGGTCGTGCCAAGACCTGGCCGATAGGTGACGTTCAGGGACTTCGGGGTGCTAGGTGCCCCAGAGTCCGCAAGCCGAGTCGCCTGGGCGACAACCTTCAGGTGGTCCTTCGGGTAGCCTCCAGCTAATTACACTAGTGGCGCTACTAGCGTCAACCAGGACTTTTACTATAGACCTCCGTACTTACTTTAGACTTCGAGGCAGCGAGATGATTCGCTACGGATATCAATTTCCGGCAGGCACGGAACGACGGGAGCGCGGAGCACTAGCAAAAGCTAGACCTCTTGTTGCTAGCTGCAGAGAACGCTCCGCCAAGACAGCAAGAAGGAATGACATCACATGTGACGCACACCGCTGGTGGTGGTGGTGCTGGTGAGTTTGGCCGCCTTGCAACCAGTCGGTATTACTGTGGACAAAGGAATCTGACGAAGCCCGTTGCCATCGGGCAATTGTGTTGACGGCTTTACGATGGGCTGGGACAATGGAGGACGCAAACCGTAAAAGCATATTGCTAGCCTTTGGTCATATAATCCATACGGTAGGAAAGTGCAAAGGCGACATTTGTTATGTATTTTGACTCGAATAACCCTTGAGAATTGTACCATGCCACCGGGAGAGATGAACAGCATTATCCACAATATCTTACAGCAACCCTGCCAGCCTCAACTTCTCCGAATCACCACCGGCGTCCCTGACCACCTTCTCGACCGCCAGACTCAGCCTCCTCTTCTTCTCATGAGCCTCCAAATCCCGCCTTGCTTTCGTCTTCGAGCTTCCACTTGGCGCCACACCAGTGAGAATCTTTTGGCTGTCATGGGGTGTGAAATTCACAAAGCCCAATGAGCCGGCGGATTTGGCCGTTCTCAAAGCGGGTGCTGAGCCCTTGCGCCGATGAGTCTTAAAGCGTTGACGTGCTTTGGAGGGAGACTTGGCAGAGGGTGGTGGTGGAGGTGACGGGCATGCGGAGGATGCTCGCGATGAAGGAGTGCTGGCCCTTATGGTACTCTCTTCCTTTGGTGGAGGTGGAAAGTGGACGTCGTTAGCGGCCATCGGGAAAGGGTCCATGGGCGTCCTGAGATAATCCAATGAAGCATCTTCGGCGGTGAATTGGCCATATGGATCGATTATCAGGCCGTGTGACGAGAAATCTGAGTCGTTTCGGGCCAGCGTTGGTGTCGATTGCGCGGCGCTGAAGTTGTCGTAACAAGCGCCAGACGACTCAGGCATGTTTTGAGACCAGTCGGGCTGAACCTCTCGAGGCGAGATTGTGAAGTCAAAGTCGTCAACGTCAGTTATAGGATGCGGCCATGAGGGTGACCTTAGATGATTTGATGCAGGATGAGAAGCAGCCGCATAGTCTACCGGATGTTGCTGATCAAAACAGCTTGGCGATGGCAGAGGACTTGGTATAGCCCTCTGTGTCCCAGCGAAGGCCTGCGCTGCTTTAGAAGCTTGATCGAAGCTTTGCTGCCGGTGATGGTGCTGATGACTCGAGGTCGAGCCCTTGTTGGAGAAGGTAGCGGATGGCGGAGGTGACAGAGGGAGGTTGCCCGTGGGCGTCTGCAGACTAATCTGCTCGAAGCGCTGGGTCCATTCTTGATATGAGGGCGTTTCGTGGCGGTAGTAGTACGATGGACGCATCATGTTGGGTGACTCGCTCGTAGTAGTAGCGGCGGGCTTCGCTATGCGCTGATTTCGGCTTCGTAGGGTTTCCGGCGTGAACTTTGCTTTGCGCCGTAGGGGCAAAGCTGGGGCGCTTGCGAGCGATGACGATTGTGCTGCAGGAGCCTGATATGGCAATTTCCCCTCTAGATTGAGGAGCTCCAAGCCTGATATCGCTGCCGAAGGTTTATCGAAGTACAAAGATCTATGGTGTCGTCTCGAGAGTAATGGGTCGCTAGAATAAGCAGGCGAGAACGAGCTGTACGAAGAGCTGTGCAAGCGTCTAGCGTGCGAACGTCCAGAGCCTGACAGCGGCTGAGCCGTAGTGTAGCCGCTACTTGCTGCTGTGTCTTCGTCAAGGCCGAAGTCGAAGCCGCCAAAGTCATAGCTTTCGTTGACATTATCGCTAGAAGAAGACGAATCTTGGCTGATGTATTGATCAAAGAAATTGGTGAAAGGATCTTCCGTGACCTGTGTAGAGGGTTCGACGCCTTTGTTATCGTGTCGGTAAGGCAAATTGAGCGAGTGGTAGGTAAGCATGGTTTCTGTCCGCATGCGGCTGTGCTCGCAGGATTCGCAGGTTAACGCGCGAAGCGCAGCAGAGTTCAGATCTTGAATTTTGTGATCGGAGTCAGATAATAAGCAACAGTCCTTAGGATTTCGAAAATAAACACTTGAGGCAGATGCATACATTTTATGTTCTCTGGCGCTCTCCCAGCCCCAGCGATTGGCGTAGCATTCGCAGGGTCGATGGAATGCAAGACACTTGCGAGACCTGATTGGCTAGATTACGGAGAGCATCAGGAGAGGCATTTCAAAATGCTGCATGCGGTGGTTGAACTGACGACTGTCGAGGAATGCAAACACGTGATTACCCGAATGGCACCACTCTCAAGGCTTTGCCAAACATATCAAAGGAAAGCACGAGCACGAGCACATCACAAAGAAATACTTCTCGCACACGGCAGTGGTCTGATTGGCTTAGCCAGTGTGAATATGAGAGATCAGTGATCGGCGATATGAGAGCAACGAGATTGCCCTTACCATCTCTGGAGCATGGCACAGGCATGCCATATCATCAAGCATGGATAAGAACAAGATTAGAGCAGACCCACCTTTGGAGACTGAGTGCATTGCGGTGCTGTTGCGAGCGGAAGCTGCCTTGGAGTCTTTTCAGGATTTGTCTCTTCAGATTACTAACCCTCACGTTGCAGACGTAATGGATCAAGTCCAAGAACGTGCTGGATAAGACGGTGCGACACAATGGGTTGCTGGGCATCATTCACTCACGTCGAAACGTCGTGTAATGTAGTCGAGGCTCTCAATATTTGAACTCAGACGTCAAAATTTTGGACGTCGGGCATGCGACCCAACCCGCCGCCTCCAGTGCCTTTGATGCTTTGACTGAGACCTTTGCCTTCAATCCCCACCTGTGGTTCCTCATGTACTCCACCCGCGCTACGATCAATAACGTGCTTTCGTAACAATGATAATATCTCACTATTCTTCCATCTTTGTGGGACCGGACGATGCCAAGGTTTGAATGCGCCAATTGTTTGTGCCCACTCACCACTCCTTGGTGCACCTTGTCTCCATTGATCTGTCTCGGACTTGTCCATGGCTTTTCCTTGAGCAACCGGAGTAGAAAGGTCTGGACCGCTGCCTTCAGCTGTTTCGAGTGATGTCTGTGATGGTTCTTGGGTGGCCCAATAATAAATGTCCCAGTCATTTTCGTCAAGGAAAAGATCGTATTGTTCAAGTTGTTTGGGGGTCATGTGAGCGAGATTGTTATCGGCAAAGGTGGAGAGGAGAAGATCACTCTCAAGAGTTCCCCTCTTGCGACTCTGATCTGCGGTGGCATGACTGTGTCAGTAGAATCGTCCCAACACGATTAGTAATGTGCAAATAGTTGAACAGACATAACAACCTAGCGCGCATGGTATTGCCATCCTCGCCAGTCCGCCTCAATGGCTCCACCTTGAACTTGGCACCTTCCATCTCTCCGACATCGAGTTCAGCATTCACGCCCTCCTGGGGTGCACCCTGTTGCGTTCCACCAGTCATACGCTCCGTGTTCTCAGGAACTGAGTCCTTTGGCGTAAAGTCTGGGTCGACGGAGCTGAGCAGCTCTGGTGGAGGCTTGTCCGCGCCAACACTTGGCATCTCGTTTGCAATGGTCGAGTTTGTGTTCGTCAAATGGGGTCCATCCGACTTGGATTTCTGCGTTTTCTCCCAGTCCGCCGCATTGTCGTGTGGACGAGGTGCAGCTGCGAGTTGGCGGGGTAGGGAGGTGCACAGAGGTCTGCGACCAGCAATTGAGGTTCCATAGGAACGGCACACGGTCCTGAACAGTGACATGTCGAAGTAACCTGGGATATTTTACAGGAAGAAGGAGATATGATCTGGGCTGCAGTGAGAGAAGGAGCGCCCGAGTAGCGCTTGCTGACATCAATGATGAAGGCTTCGATTTGGCGCACGGCACTTTGGTCCGGAAATCTTCGCCTCGGCACAGTTCTTGCCTTTAGCGCTTTCACAACGATTGTCGCCCCTTGGCCTTATTTTTAGATCCCCGACCCCAACTTCTGGCAAGATGCTTTTGATCAACTTTCGCATTTCTTGATTTATTACTATCAAAATCTCACGTTTGATAGAGTAAACTTTGCGCTTTTACTAGCATATCTTTGATAGAGTTTGAATCAACATTGAAAAAGTTATTTGATTGCAAAGTTTTTGTATTTTAGAGTGTGTTTCAAAATTAAAGATCGACTTGAACTTCTTAAAGTACTAGTATATGTTAACGAACTTTGCAATTTCTATAGCTCTAGCAATTCTTGATCAAAACTTATAAGCAAAGCAATTTTAGAAAGTGCAAAGTTCACTCTATCAAACGTAAGATTTTGATAGTGATAAATCAAGAAATGCGAAAGTTGATCAAAAGCATCTTGCCAGAAGTTGAGATCGAGAATCTAAAAATAAGGTCAAGGGACGACAACCGTTGTGAAAGCGCTAACTGTAAGTCTCTCAGATCCATTTATTCTTATTATCGTGTCAAGCAAGTTTCTGTGTCGCAAGCGAAAAAGTAATTATTTATTTGACTTGCGAAAACACATTCAAAATTCTACTTTGCAGGTCTACTACTCACGCAATCGACTATTAGACAGCTTCAAAATTTTGACAATAACACAACTTTATATACTTTACAACTTGTGCGTAATTTCAAGATATAAAACTCAATTGTGCATTGTAGCATTGAGAATCTTAAAATGTTGCTCAAAGTGCTTTTTGACACACAACTCTAACAACTCTAAGAATTTTTTTGCAAACTTTTTTTTTTTTCAAAAAACATGTCGAACGAAACAGCATCTTATCGCATCTTTAGAACTTACATTAACACACATTTATATATCTCAAAATTACGCAGAAGTTGTAGAGCATATCAAGTTATGTTGACATTACAATTTCGAGGTCGTATAATAATCAATTGCGTTGATAATAGACCTGTAAAGTAGAATTTTGGGTGTGTCTTCGCAAGTCAAATGGATAATTACTTTTTCGCTTGCGACACAGAAACTTGCTTGGCACGATATGAAGTAAATGCAACGCTTGCACATCCCGTACTTTGAGGCAAAGAGTAGTACGTCCATCACAACTCACTCTTATGAACAAAGTCCGAACAGCACCTCGATCACCATTGATCGTTTGCTGTCGGCTTACCCCCATTTCCTTTTCTTCGTCCCATATCCAGGCCCTAGCGCTACCCCAATTGTCCCTGCTATTGAGGTTTTTCAAATTCCAATACGTCATGTTCCACTCGTCGATACCGCCGAACTCGTGTCTGAGCCGATGATAGCGGCGAATGTAGTCCCAATTGCTGCCGCACGTTTTGCCCTGAGCCTACCATTAAGGTTAGTAGGCGGAGGCTGCTTCTGGCGTCTAGTCCTTGTACTTGAGCATCAACATCGCTGTTATTCTCTTACAAGGCAAAAGCCAACAGCAAGCATTCCTCATCGTAGACCACCTAGCTCATCACAAACTAATCATCCACACAGTCGACTAACGTAAAAGAAAACCAAGCTGTTCCTGGCCGCCAAGTGAAGAATTTGTCCGCTAAGGGTGCTTTGCTATGCTGTCGCTCAGTAGCACCGGGAGGACCACAACCGATTGCGTGCTCTGACTGGGGTATGCTTAGATCATGTCAGATCACTCCTTTGTGCTCGGTAATCTCGATTCTCACCATCGGACAGCATGTAAGGCACTAGGGAGCTGAACTTATATTCTATTGCTATAATGAAGGGCCTGTTATCGTCGTAACTCAACCTAGTAAGGTGGCTTATGATGGCTCCGGGAAGCTACCTAATATATAACAATCTTTCGTATGATGATCACCAGGTGGTGTGGCCTAGTTGGTTTAAACGATGGCAATCATGGCAGGCTGCGGGTTTCGGTTTACACCACTCCACACATCTCCCTAAAGGAGTAACCTAACGCAGGTAGGGGGGCGAAAGTTTCCCTATCATCCGTCCTCATCCTTTTTGCAACCTCCCTTGAAGATCACCCGTTGTTGTTGCGAGAGATACTTTATCGCGAGCCTTTCCAGGAACATGTGATGGCGTGGAAGAGCAGAGACGTTGTGAGGTTCCCAGTTCGATTCCGCGCCAATTTGTTTGTTTCTTGGAGAGAACAATGGGGACGTCTCCGGATTATCTCCGGCTCTAATATCAGACCACACCTGACCGTGATACCATTAAGTTAAGGTCAGCCCTACCCTGATCCTCCGTCCCCAAGGTGTGCGTCCGTGAACATCGCCGCTTGGTTCGTCTCAGCCGGACCCAGCTGTGCGTCCTGCTTCTGCGGGCTTTACGCCGCCGCGAATACGAGGTGGACGATGAAAGTGCGGTCCTGGCTCGTTGCTCCGACAAGGGTGACGCTGCGATCATCAGAAAGCGTCGGGACGCCTTCGCCTGTGCCTTGGAAGGTGTATTTGACGTTGCTGGTCAGGAAGGTGTTCTAAGTGAGCTGACTTGTGGTTGGTGTTGGGTATCTGAGAGTGTCCCACGGACTTTTCTGATGCGCTGGCTACTGAGTGAAGGACTAGCTAGTATTGTGGTTGGGTATCAAAAGATCGTACGTCCAATTTAGAAGGGGCCTTCTAGTGTTTCACATTTATACTGGAGCGAGCTTTCATATTTATGGGCTTGACCAGCGGACAGCACATCTCAGGGAAGCCACAAACGTCCTAGGATTGGCTAATCTCTTCAGTCTCTATTTGTTGAGCAGCCGAGTCAGGTAGTTTGACCAAGGATCCCTGTAATAAATAAAGTTATATTGAAAGTGCTAAATGATACGTCATCTTGTGTATCTCATCTGACAGGGTCTGACATATCAGGTCGTGTATCAGAATGTTCCAAGTGCGCAAGCTACAGCGGCAGAATGCAAAGCATGAAATCGCTACCAAAGACTGAGACTGCTTGATAGATTTGTCGAGCAGTAGCTATGCTGGAGCTTGTCGTCTGAAATTGCATTGTGCAATACTACGGCTACCGTGCGAACCGAGACTCTTGGGCGATCGTTCATCTGCTTGCCTGTTATCTGTCGACGCTTCCAATGCCATTCAAGCACCCGCTGATATCTGGACCGTGTCTGTGGAGACAAAGATATTGGCACTAGCCGGAGGCGTGCATCATTGCCGACACTGCAAACAAACAACACGCATTTTCAGTAAAGCTTTGGGGTCAATCATTTGGGTTGTGCAAGTCAGCCAGCAAGGATTGAGGTGCTGAGCGGGAACAGGACGTCCATCAAGGACGTCAATTCGTTTTGCAGGTTTGCCCGGCCTGAGTGTCAAGACGGCTGCATGTCAAATTACCAAACCGAGACCAGCTAGTGCGCTGCCAAAGTCGTCATTTTATGCTCGTCTCGGAGTAGGTTTAGCCGCTTGGCATTCGCTTGATAACCAATCAATTGGAAGACATCTAGTGACTCCAGACACGCTGATTGAAAGTTCCTACGATGTTCCATATTCCGATGACGCATCGTTGACGATCGCCTTGCCATCGAATCTGCTCAGAAATTTATTTAGCAAATTTGTCGTGTCCTGCGTCGCATCACATCAAGTTAGCTTCAGCCAAATCGCTAGAACCTAAACAGCATGCTGGAAGCCTCCGAAGATTCCGTGTCTAGCGCTTTAGATCTCCGTTCGACTCGCCCATGCGCCGAGGAGCAGGAGCATGGTTGGCAATAAGGACGACCCGTTACGGTGTCTCGGTTACGATCCTTTCATCATCCATCCGTTGCCGGTCGCTCCGATTGTGCATCAATAGTGAGAGTATTGTAGGGCATGCACATCGAGAATTTTTCTGAAATAAGAGATGTTCGAATCGAATCACTCCTCGGGCTCAGGAATGTGCACCGCCGGGTTCTTTTTGGCATTGCAATTGGAAGACAATCCAACACGCCTTCACGTCAAGAAGTGACAGCGTTCGGCAAGAATAGGAATATGGTAGGCACTCACTCACCTAAGGGCGCCGCTCACACAGGATCACCCGCAGTCCCGCGACGTTTACTCCTACCCAGGTCGCGAGATGGCGCTGGGGATTGGGGCAGATTCATATCGCTTGGATCGAGAGCAACTTCTTTGGTATACCTATGGTACACTAGTCATACTTCCAACGAGACAGCGGATGGTCTGCTTGAGCAATGACCAAAACTTAGGATGGCATCCTAAGAAGCGCTAAAGTGCTCCTGCGTTTCTCCTGATATATGAAGTACAGTGGTCTTAGCTGTGCACGAACGGACTCTTGTGTGCCCAATAGCTAAGAGCTATCTGAAGTCGTGGATAGCGTATCAGGAGAATAATCAATGTCTGACTTCGGCCTCGTCTCACGTGCCCTTGAGTAAACCTCGCTACGGTAACTATGTATGTAAGCTCACCGGGACCCTAGTAGCCTCTCTAAGTCTTGTTCTCGCCGAAGCGACTCAAGGGAGGCTGTACAATCCTCGGTCCTCTGAATGGATCGTATTCCACCTCTGGCCCATGAGACTTTTCCGTGCTCGAATGACGATGATAGGCGCAGTTGTGATTCGGTGTGTCCTCAAACTTATTGAGATACTCTAGACCGAACGCGAGGAAACTGGCCAGGGTCATGGCACACTTACCGCCAGCACATATCAGTTCTAGAAACTCTTGAGACATTGCTGGCGGAATCAGACCGTGTACCCGAGCGAAACCCAGAGCGTTGAGGGCCGCCTTGGCCATAAGTCGGATCAGAAAATGACAAAGCTTCTAGTCGTTAAAATTTTCGTGCACATATTTTACGTCCTGCGCCCGCACAGGATTAGAACCATCGCGAAAGTAGGCTCTGATCAAATCAATGCACTCGTTGTGAAGCTGCTCGATCAGGAATTTCTCGGATGAAACCAGTAGAGCAAGGTAAGCAGAGCTCTCATTCGCGTTAGCCGGTCCTCGCAGTGTAGTCCCGTATATCCATGTGACGAAGAGTTCCATTGCTGAGGCGTCCTCGTCGACAAGGAAAACCTCCTTTGTTTGAGTCTCCTTATAGCCGCCCTGGAACATGGCTCGGAAGTACTCCGAGCGGTTGCAAAGCAAGTCCTTGTGAATATGATATCTCTTGCGCTTGGGGCCTACGCAGATGTTGACCATGTCCTCGAGGAGTAAGCTAGAATCGAACGATTAGAATGGGAGCCCAATCGAAGATCTAGAAAGGGAGTGTACCCTGCCACGGCTGTGAGTTTTGACTGCAAAGGCTTGTACTCGACTACATTCTGACCATTTGGTTTCTGGAGTGTTTGATAGTCCCCTGCGCGAATCAGCTCGGCACGTCTGGCGCTTTCTTAAAGAATCATTCGCTATAAAGGTTTACTGACTTGAAAAGAAGCCCTCGAATATTTTAGGCGAGGTAAATGCCTGTGAAGGCAGCCCTGGGGTTTGGTTGGTCGCTGCCATTGTTGCTACAGCATTGAGTTCTTTTCAAGAGGTGGGTTGAATTGGGCAGGATATCCCGTATGATTTTTACGTGTATTTCCGGCCAATTGAGAGTATGGTCCTCTGAGCAACGCGTGCCTCTAGCCAGCGCGAATGACCCTAAGAGTGCCCGCTTGTGCTCGCTTGTCGATTTTAGCGTTGGCAGTTGTACTGACTTCGAGGTATGGATGGCTCACATCTCAATTGACATGTCCAGTGTCTTTTGCAAGTTCGACAACAAAGCTGTCAGGATTCAATCTGGCCACGTCCGACGAATCCCCTGCAGTTATCCTATGCAGTGGTCAGGTTCGATGACAACGCCTATTTCCTCTTTCGCTATCACTTCGTCTCTTTGACGCGTGCTGAGCACAAGGTGGACATCTTTTCACTTCGGCATCTCTGAGCCGGCTATATTATTGTGCAGGTGAAGCCAGGCCGAGGAAAAAATTCACCAGATAGCAGATCACATGGCCGAATCAGGTTTACATAGAGCTGGAGTAAATGACACGCTTGTATGTGGGAGCATACATAATTTGGTCGAACCGCATACCAAAGAGAAGCCATACACCTCACCACTATATCAAGTGTTTCGACCTGTGAGAAGTCAACTAGCCTGGCCTGATCCACTGCATGAACCAAATTGGAAACATACCTAAAGTAAGCTCTCAAGTACACCACCTGCCAAGCCCCTAAGCCAACCAGCATACCCATCGTACCAAAGGCAAACCACTTCACCCGCTCATTCGTACTTTCGTTCGTATCCCGGAGTTTTTGTTCTCTCGTCCTCAGGTAATCCATCTCTCCTACAATTTCCCCAACAAGCTCCTCGATCCGACGAAGCTCAGTCTCGACCGGCCTCAACTTCTCCTGCGCTTGTATTGCCGACCAGTCTCGGGCATCGGCTCCGATGTCGATATCAAGTTCTATGTGGCGGGTAGGGTTCATGACGGACTCTAGGGAACATGAATACAAACTGGATGTGGTACTGGGTTCTTAAGAGACATGGCTTACGGTGAGTGACCAATTGATTCTCGAAGCAGACATCGAAAGCCGAATCGGCGTGAGAAGTGAATGCCATTCGAGTCTCGCCAGCGAGATCTCTTGGCTTGCCGTATTCGTTACCCACAGCATCGCTGATCTGAAGTGTGATGACAGTATTTAGCAACCATTACCTCATGCAACGGCTTGAAGGGGCGATCAGCGTGCACTTACGTGCATATTCACCATCTGCCCATCGCCCTTGTTGCCACCCACTATCGCTGTGACAAGCACTAGGGTGTCTTTGGCGACGAAATTTCGTATGCATCTTTCGTATTTCGAGCTGTGTCCTGTATGCGCCTGCAGATCGAACTTCAGGGTCGAGGCCAAGGGCAGAAACAGCAGGGTCAGCCGTAATATGAACGACAAAGGAGCCATAACGAACGATCGTGGCGTAACAATTGGACTGACTTTTGATAGACCGATGGTGAGATTTGACCAGCGGGCGCCTCGGTTGAACCTCGGAAAAGCTCCGGCCCGAGAAGCTAGGAGCGCGCCTCCCACGCGCCGTGAATTCAATCATCTCCTCAATGTGTTGATTCTAATCAACATTGACGATGCTAGCGTGACTTGAAAGTGTTGACGTGAATTGGCCTGAGTTGGCGTGCAGCTTGATCATGGATATGAAACCTTGCACAAAGTCCATCCCTCCTTCAATTCCGTGATCAAGATCCGCAACTCGGAATCAGCAAGCAGCCATGGCCGCCAAACAAGCTCAATCGGTGAGCATCTGGACTCAAGTAAGCACAAAGCCCAGAGCTCTACAGTCAAACCAGGCTCATCTTTATAGATGTCCTATGCACCACCACGAGGACCTTGTTCCCAGAAAATGTCTATCGTTAGCACCTGCTCCTGCTACCGCTTCATGATCCACCCCCTCAAAGCAGCCACGAGCTTCGAGTGCGATGGTTGCGGGCATCATGCTAGCTTCCACAAGATGGACAACCAAACGGATGAGGAAACGGTTTTGCGATGGAAGGCGTTCGACACTGATCGGGACCAACATTACGCACAGCAATCTCATATAATGGATACTTATGGCGAGGCTTTTGGGAAAGGTGCCTCAAAGCGTCGGAGAATCGAGGATGGCCCCACTGAAGAGGACACGGCTGCTGAAGAAGTGGTCGAGCTACCCCGAGGAGAAGTGGCAAGGGTCAAGAGGCGGGTGCATGGTAAATAGAATGGTCTGCCGGATACCATGTAAAACTGGGAGAGAGCGTACACAACCGTCTTGAGCACTATTCTTACATCAAACCTCTAGTGGAGCTGCGAAGGTTGAACAAGGCTTTCTCTACTACTTTGCATGATCTAGGGTCTTGGAATGTCATCTCAATTGCTGGCGGGACGGGCACTGTTTTGAGACAGTGTAGAGCGATCATTGTCGCTGGCGTTCGCCGCACCGTCGGTCAACAAGGTTCGAATTCAATGATATAAAGAGAGAGCTGCCCTGGAGCATACCACCAGCATTCCCTTGTTGGTGAAGAAAGCCTTCTATCCTATCCGATAATCCTGCCACCCTTGCTCTGCTCGTTACGCGACAAGTCTGCTTCCGTTGCAGCTCCTCTCGAACGAGCGCAAGGATAGCAGACAGGCGGATCACCTGACGGATCAAATGGACACTGTGGGCCTTGCTTGAGTCGTACGTGAATCTTCAACCTGGCTATCATAACGCTAAGTGTCCACGGCAGCTGGCTGAATCTAAATCCTAAGCCAATACCCTTTTCACATGACTTCGCAAGTGGCGCTAGCGAAGACAGATCGTTTTCCGGGTGGCAGGCATTCGACGATTCTGAACCCTCAGTTGCAAAAGCGACCCGCGTCGGGTCGAAGATGGAGAAGTTCTCAAACGTGTGCCTTCGACTTCCGTAGGAGAAAAGCGCAACGGGCAAAGCTCGTCTCGGTGGACTTGAACCATAAGGCCCCTTCGAGCACTGTTCGCTTGACCTTGGGTTCAGCCAAAGATTCCCGTGTGAGACAGCTGAACGCCTCGGTCTTTTCGTGCAGGCTGTGCAGATCCACTGCTTGGCCAAAGGTGCTCGGAAAGGATAAAAAGAGACTAGCAGCAAGAGACTATGAGAAGACTCAGTCAAACAGCCCAAAGAAGCATGTTCAGGCCACCCAGAGTGAGCTATCCGACTTGGAACATGTGCAGTGGCAGTAGATGCGACTCGATCCTGAGTATGCTGAGCATCTTCCCTGGCGTATCGGAGATCCAGAGATCAAGATGCTGGTTTTCATAGCATGTTCGCACCGGTTGAAAAAGTCTCATGCACGTATCGTTGAGTTGCTCTACAGAATCATATTCGCACAAAGCAGTACGAGCAGCGAGACGGAATATTATTGTATCTACAGGTATTCGATCGTTGAGGAAAACAGCTTAGCCCATGGGCACGTCTTCCCAAGATTACGGCTGCTTTCGTCGGTCTGTTGCTGAGTGGAATCGGTTCACAAGCTTCGCCATGAACCAATCCCAACAGTCAACCACAAATCGCGTAAGTTGAGAACCTGCGCCCTGCTAGGCCAACCAGGAAACGCTTCTGATGAGAAGTAGATATCGTATTAGCAAGAAACATTGACTCAAGCGAATGGCCCAGATCTGATTCAAGTACATGACGTGCGTCAAGTGCAGCAATCACAGATATTAGAAAAGGTCTAGCGAGAGACTGAGGGGAAGATGAGGAACAAAGGCTATCCTCGTGGGTATCGATGCGAGATCTCCGCTAGTCCGCTTGGTACGACAGCAGGTAGAGCAGCTTCGACGTCTTGACAGACGTTGCGACGGCCGGATAGTGATCGTTGGCGTAGCTGTTGTGGACAATGCAGATAAGAAGCTGTGCCCCTCCCCGTGAAGGTACCCGCTGGCTGAGCTTACAGCTTGTTCGTTCTTGGAGCAAGAGAAAGACTTGGAGTACTAGGTTCCCCATCAAATGTAGGTCGACGAAAGCCATCGAGTGTTCTTTCTGGAGTGCAACGAAAGCCCCAAGGGTATGCAAGTCAAGTTAAAGTGATTCGACGAATAAGAAGAACTTAGAATATCTCGTCGCCTAATTGCTTGAGCTGAGCAAACACGATAATGTGCTGTTTCATACATGGACTCGTCCTCAAGCCCTCGCCTAATAACACCTTCGTGATGGCTCATGCTGCCATTGCCGAGCTCTTTCGATGGCCCAGCTACCATTTGCTGGATCACACCATGCGGGGTCAGGCATTGAGATCTCCACATTAAAATAGGAGCAGAAACACTCATCCCCATAGCAAGCCAACCTACAACGCGGACGCTCCCAATCGTCCAGTGTCTCCATGCACGGCCAGTCGCGCTTGAATTCCTCGTAAACATCGGGGTCTAGAATCGCTTTCCGACCGAACCTCTTCTCAAACACAGCTTTTGATTTTCTTCCAGTGGTTTGTCGTGCGAAAAGAATTTCTAGCTGCATCTGGCCTTCAAGGAATGAGTACTCGTCGGCGGCCCCCTCATCAATCCATTCACCGGTCATTAATCGCTCCGTGTAGTCTATCCATTCTTGAGCCTTGGCTCCACTGCAGTATGTGGTGTTAACGTACGCGTGAGGAACAACGATTCTAGGCTTGTCGACATTGTTCAGGAAGCGATATATCGTCATAAGTTTCTAATCAATATCATAATGGCCAAATTCATCTTTCGCCGCGAAGGATGAGATTTTCAGAGTGGCGCTAGTGATGCCATCTGTCATCCATCTCCCTCTTTCAGATTCAACAAATTCAACGGTGAGCTGTGGAATGCGTCGATGGAGGGCAAGGTCTTTGCAAAAGCTCTGAACATGTTGCCAGATGTGCCACATCTCGTGTGGTCTATCTGAATCAGGAGCATAGACGTTCAAGATTATGTGCTTCATCCTACCAAGCCGGGGAACGTGGCCTTTGACTTTGAAGCACCACTGGGAAAACTCGTCAAAGCCAGCCCGATTAGCTGTAATGCTGTAAGTGAAGGTTTGTTGGCGCTTTCGTAGAAAATCGATGCATTCGTAGTGGATAAATCTGTTGGCGCGAAGCAAGCTCGGCTGAGGCGCTGTATCGAAGCACACCTGGTATATCTGATGCCGTAGCTCTAGCGGGAGTCGAAGTACTCGAGACTGTGACTTGTCCATGGGAAAGAGTGCAACAGGATATAGTTCCGGATCCTGGAGGATGTAAGAATAATAGAAAACGAAGAATGACTGGGAGCAGAAGAGAATATTGATAAAGATGGATGGACTGATCGAGAATGACAGTACTTAGGCATGAGAAGATGGGAGCTGGCAGTGATGCGCTAAGTTTCGAAGAAACGGGAGAATAAAATGCTTGGCAATACTCGAGTGGCGCGAATTAACATATCGGATTCAAACGGAAGCTGTATTTTACTCGGATACCCAGCGGGCCGAGGGAAGAATGGTCAACAGATGAGTCGCGCAAGAGTTCAAACCGTTGATGTTCTTGGCTTCAAGTGCCTGAGTAATCCCACTAGAATGCAACCTCTCTTCCATCGAGTGCCCTCTCCTACCCTACTCCATCCCATCGAGCATCGCCACGTCAATCAACCGAGAGAGCGGATGAGCCCGGGCTCGGACTCCTTGTTGTGCACGGGGTAAGAATTCCATTCTCGAGGGGCCCTGTTGCGTCGCTGGTCACCAAAACAGATCGCGACCTAGGAAGGCGCGGAGCATCGATGTATCTCCCGTGAGAGCGGACCAGCTGCTGCTCCGTGCTATTGGAAGTGGGCGCTCGCCTGTCCCACCCACCAAACCAGTCAGATTGCTGAGTGGCTTGTGCTCAAGTGCTTCCTGGTGCGACTGTAGATCTCCTTTGTGTGTGAAGGCTTTTCGGCACACTTTCCAAGCCACTGGAATCAGATCGCTTGCTCCTCGATGCTTCGTTGATTGCTGATGCTGTTGCAAGTTCGCTTTACATGCGAAGGTTTTCGGCACTCTCTGCATGCGACGGAAGTGAGAGCGGGGGCGTCCTGATGCGTATAAATCAAACCATAAGTTCGGTCTTCCACCGCCTCGTGCCCAGTTGACTTCTGGTGATTTTGCAAAAGTCCGTCCACACTCCTGGCAAGCCACTTTCCTTTCAAATGTCGGCGCTGGTGGACTATTTGGTCTTGTGTGCACCATATCATTATGTTGTTGCGCAAGTGTAGCCGTATCGACGAGTTCCTGTCCGCAGTGGCAAACACTGTTGGCTTTGGCCGCGGTCGGTTTTCTTCGACTTCCAGGAGGCTTGCAGTGCTTATCTTGGAGGTGCTGGTCGGGGGCGACCTGACCCTTGTGAAGTCGTCCGCAAACGCAACAGTGCCGGTCGATTTGAGACTGCGCTCCGAGTACTCGTCCACAATTACAACAGTGCTCGTTGACAGCGCGTTTGTCTTTGAAGTATTGTTGACAACAGTAACAAATATATCGGGGAATGTGGCGAAGGAGGTGTTTATCCAGCTCGTATTGAAATGAAAAGCCTTTCCCGCAGCAGCGACAAAGACATCGAAATACGTGAGAAGAGGACTCGATATGCATCCACCAAAGATTCGGCGAATCAAAATACCCGTCGCACCCTTTGCAGAAGCCATGCTTCCGCTCACGCTGATGCGATCGTAGTTCGTCCAACCACTGAAAGCTCGAGGTACAAAACCCACAGAACTTTGTATGAGGCATTCCTCTATGTTTCTTGAACTCTTGATTGAAACCAAAGACTGTAGAACATCGAATGCAGAAGCAGTGACGCATCGATCGTTGGTGCTCTAGAAGAACTGCACGACTTTCAAAATAGTATCAATGCTGACCCATCCATAATTGTGAGCCAGATTTAAATACTCTTCACAAGCATGTCTGTATTACTTGACTAGCTGAGTGGATATAAGCATTGGAAGTTGTGTAGAGCTAGTAAGAGTCGATGGGTGCATTGTCCCTCTTGTCTGGAAGGCCTGGGCAAGTCGCTACTTCCTGATCTGTCCCTGACATAGCGCACGGTTTTGGGGATTCTGACGCGATAGGTTCCGCTTGTCCTAAAGCTTACTCGTTAACGACCCCTTTCGCGTTACACAACAATCCTAAAGTAAGTTAAGTATAGTCCATTAGCAATTAGGAAGTCGTAGTCTAAACCACAGCACCACAGCACCACAGCTCTTGATTAGCTCGTTGACCGAGCTGATGCTCAGACTCGTGGAATGACAATCTGCTGAGTGGTCAAGAAAGAAACAGAGTTGACAGCCTGGAGAAATAATCCGAAACAGGATGATCTTGGTCCAGCAGGAAGAGGTACTTCAAGGCGAAAAGCGCTTTGACACCTTGACACAGGAACACGAGACGAACAACATAGACCATAGCACAGTCAATCCTGAGCTTGTCGAGCACATATCGGACTATCCAGGCCAGGCTGTGGAAAGCTTGGATTTCGACAGTAAGATTCCTGAATGATAGAACCGACTACATGTGCGCATGTGCGCATGTATATCCTCGGCGACAGGTTCGACATACCCAATCGACGTCAACACACTACGTTATAGCTTCCGATCTTACTTGACCGACCTTGGGGAAAACCCTGCATTCACACCAATTTTATCATCATCATGCGCTTTGTTTTCGACTCGACACCAGAGAACGATAAAGAGCTTCGGCCGCTGATTATCTCCGAGACAAAACAATACCTGAGTGAACTAATGCGAAAACAGAGTTGCTCTGGACGTTTCCGCGAGCTGCTTAGAGACGAGCCTGCCCTTTCGTGGCAGCTACTCGATCGCTGCATTTCAATGCCACCAGCTTGTTGCAGGGCACGAGGGTGGGCGCAACGAATCTGGACATAAAGATGTTCCTCCACCTCATGAGTCTACTCTAGGCCCTTGAACTCTCAGCGCTTTGGTAGCGAGGGCTCAATGAGCATCCAGACGTGACAATGTGTTCTTGTCAGGAGCAGATTGCTTGTGGTTGCTCCTGCCGCGCGCTTGCGCTTACGTTTCAAGGTCGAAATCAGGGGAGCAGGGGTGACAGCAATCCTACTTTTGGCTTTGATGGAGGAGAATTTGAAGCAAGCTTTTCATGGCTCGGAACTAGCCATCGGCAGTAAGATCTACGACTGTCGGGTTGTATTGAGCGTTCCATTATGAGGCCATAATCCTGCAACATCGTAATCCTGGCCAGAGTTATGTGAGAGCAAAGCAACGATGAAGAGCGACCCAGCGAAACATGTCTGCATAATGGGTTTATGCACCATCATCCGTTGCTTTCACCAGCATTCAGCCATCAGTTTCTGTCGATGGTTGCCCCAACAAGCGCCCATATAAGACTTGTTAACGCCCAAGAACATCGCCCCTACTCAGGCCGATCTTTCAAAACCGCCCAAAATTAAGCGAGAACCATACATCTATTAAATTGCTTGCCCAGGACATTGAATCCCCGACGAAATATACTATTGAAAAGCTTGCAGTGACTCCTTTGCTCTTCAGATTGAGCTGAACATTCTTGCCAGCGAAAGTAATTCATCATCTAACGTGGCTGAAATGCTGTCGAAGGTCCGTTGAGCCTATTTCTGGGCGATTTGAAAAAATCGGCCTGAGTAGCGTCAGTTCTCTAGAGTATCGGAGGTGCTGTACGGCATGGAGTAAAAGGTATCCGCAATACACCCTATGGCGAACGACGTATTAGAGCAATAACCGCCATCAAGGCGAGGGCACCTGTATTTAGGGGCAAGGTTGAGGTTTTGTTCTCAAGGGCTCGCATTGAGGATTTGATTCGGCTATGAGTAGCTGGAGGGAGAGTTGAATCGAAGAATGAAGGGATTAGAAAGTACCAGCGGTCGAAGGTGCTTTTGTGAGAAGGCAGGATGGCATGGCCTTCAGAATTGCTACACTTGAATTCTAGCCCTACATAGATCTCCGTACTTTATGGTGTGACTGCACGCTGGAGAGTGGCGAGCTGCTCTGGGAGCCAATTCTAAGCAAGTGCACGTCTTACTCCTTCAAACACTATTTTGTATCAAGTTGTACAACAAGCAGAAAACTCATGGTATTGACCAGCGCCAGCACCAACACCCGAACTCCATCAACATACCTCCCGATTCTTCCTACCATGCCCATCCCACCTCACCGCCCCCCACCAGGTGGTCCAAACGGCCCGCCACCCTGCGGTGGACTCATACTCTGCCCCATGCCCTGCATTCCAGGTCCTGGGCCCATCTGTGGCGGCATCTGGAAATTTGGTGGTGGCATGAACCCTTGTGGGGGCATACCTCCTGGCGGGGGGAAAGGCATGTTCATGGGTGGACCGTTGGGGCCGGGTCCACCTGCAGGTGGGAAGGGTGGGAAGGGCATGCCGCGACCGCCGGGTGCTGTGGGTGGTATTAGTGGGCTTTTACTGCGGAGATCGCTTGGTAGGGAATTTAGAGGATGATCAAAGACATACGTGGCATAAAGCCTGGTCCACCGGGCCCGGGCATACCCATTTGAAAGGGTGGTGGTGGCATTCCTCCTACTTTACATCAGCACTTCATATTGCAAAGAGCGCATGTCGCATGAGACGTTTCGTTATCGACGGTGAGGGGAAATACCAGGAAAGCCGAAAGGCGGAGGTCCGAAGCCTGGCCCACCCATAGGTCCACCGGGTCCACCTCCTTGTGGTCCTAGCATTGGGTTTGCGCCTGACTCGCCGGCTGCTGCATAGGAGGAGGTGATGCTGTCGATTACCGATTGTGCTTTTTCGTGACCGATCTCTGTTTCAATCCGTACATCAGCCTTCAATGCTTCGGTTAGGTAGTGCTCCGAGGCACTATCGGTAGCTTATAGTTGCGCATGGTGGAAAGGCGAAGAGGTAGGGAGAAGGGCGTACGTTGGTAGTAGTCCAGTACGTTGCGTTCATGATTTCGGCCAGCATTGTGGGCTTTCCGTACGCTCATCGAGTCGTGAGTAAGGTAGACATCGCAGTAATCGCCTGTACCGGTCAATAAATCGAGAGGGCGCGTTCAGAAAAAAGGGAGCTCCTACAAAAGAGTGCTACGAATGTTAGCTCATTGTGCATTTCCGGTGAAAGAGGGCGAAGACTTATATTTCGGCATTTTGTTAGAAACTAATTACTCCCCGCCGCGGACCAAAAGGGAGGAAGAGCGTCAATGTAGTAGATAATTTCCATGCTCGACGGTTGAAGTATGTAAAGTAGCTATGGGCCAATTCTCTGTGCCAAGCCTGGTCACAGTAAGGTAGGGTTGAAGGCTTAGGGTTATAAGTGCTGAAGCACTCAGGGGCCTAGTTCATATGAAGTGGAACTTCACTTCACCCTACTCTACATGGATGGAGATGACGAGCGATGGTCGATCCGATTCACATTTGTTGCTTCTGTCATGCTCTTCAAGGTTGGGAGGGTTTTGTCCGGTATTCTGAGTTAGAGTCGTCATGATCTCATAACTATCTACTGTACCAGGACTTTAATCATTAATTGTTACACTGATGATAATTGTGAACCATGGCTACATATGATTGTCGTAAAGTATACTACTCGAGTAAGTATCTCAGTAGATGCAGATTCCTCGGAATGCCATGGACTTTCTAGACCTGTTCGCCCATGATCTGGTACAAGCAGCGCTCATTACACCGTCGTATCATCGCCTATATCCGATGCTGCCTCCAGGCATTTTGACCGGCGCTGGGCATCGGGCGATATGTTTCTTCACGTACACGTTCGGGCTGGGACCGCAATGAATACTTAGCCGGGGGTGGTGGTCCCGGCGGTCGTGGAGGCTGATAATTGGGGTTAGGGCGACTCCGAGTCCCAGGATGGCCCCGGTGTAAATACGGTTCGTTGGAGGCGTTGTAAAAGCCACGCTGAGCGGAAGACCATTGACGGTAGGCGTCGAGATCGCCGACATGCTGCGGGCTGTTGTTGCCATAGCCAAGCTGCTGAGGCCCCGGGTAGGGATCGCTCATAGGATTGCGTCTTGCATCTTGGGTGTTGCTTTGGCTTGGGGGTGCAATGTGGATCGAGCCTCTGTTTGTAGGTGCTGGGACCTTTGGACGAACGAAGGTCACCTCCTCGTCCGAGTCGGAATCAATACTGATCGGCTCCGGCGGTTGCTGTTGCTGTGCTCTACCCCTGATCGCCAAGCCATTCTTCGATTGATTTCTTGGCTGGTTCAACATGGTGTTGCCACTTAGCGACCAAGTCCCCGTACCCATCCGTTTCCCCGGCTTTCGAACCGGACAGTCATTGCCAAGGTGCTGAGGACGGCCACATTCGTAACAGTAGATGTACTTCCAGCGCCTGTCGGACTTATCTAGGGGCGTAGGAGGTCCTGATGTACGCCAGAGTAATTCGCATTCGTATTCCGTGTGCCCTCTGTTTTGGCACAGGTCGCAGACGATATCGCTTGCGGTGAGCTTTAATTTGCTGGGACAGTTCGCCGCGTCGTGGCCCTGACTCCTGCATCTGAAACACCTCATTTTCTGCGGACAGAACGGAACGAAATGGTCATTGTAGGAGCCACAGTCAGCGCATGTCAGCGCTTCACAATCCTGCGCCATATGTCCAGCTCTCACGCAGACCAAGCATCTGATTGGAATACTCCGCAAATCGAGATCATGAGGATCATGAGTGATATAGAAGTACCTTAGTTGCGCATCGAGATCTTCATCACCCAAGTCGGCTAGTGTTTTTGGTTGCGAGCTCTCAACGGTTGTGCTTTGAAATTGAGGGTTGCTCTGTTCAGGGAGACGCATCGCTTGATCTGCATCCGCATATGTGACCATCGCATCAACTTCATTTGATGCGTCTCGCCGACCGGGGACGCTGCGGGCCCATTCTTGGCGGTCTTCTTCCATTTGGACCACCCTATTCGGGGAATGGTAGCTCCGCTGCTGAGAGCCACTCATGAGATGACTCTCACGATTTTCTTCAGCCATGGGAGCTGTTTCTGACCATTCACCACTTTCTTGCTCATTCGTCTCGAAATTTAGCAGTACACAATCGTCGTTTTCATCAGACTCGTTATGATTTCGAGAACCGAGCTGAGGGTTTGGAGGAAGCTTTACATAGAAACGCTGATGATCATCTTTCGATGGCGGTAAGTCTTCAGTAGTGTGCTCATGACTTACCGGCTGCTGCCTTTTTTTATGGGTTGTTGCTAGACGCAGGTTCTCTGATGTGAGTATCCGAGGCTGCAACGCCAAACCCTTCGCTGCCAGCTCTTTGTCCAGCTCACCATGCTTGAATTCCTCCAGTCTACCATCCTTCATGCATGCCTCAACAAAATTCCATAGCGGAGGTCTGGGCATCCTCATGTTCTTAAAGCCTGAGACGCCTGGTGGGAAAAGATGCTGATACTCTTTGTCTTCTGTGGGAAAGTACTGGGTATAGGCCAAGTCGACTTCCGCGATATGAATCGACTGCTGGAGCTCTTCATGCTTCGTGCTGCCCGTTTTCGGAACAGGACCACACTGCGCTAGGAGTTTCTGCAGTTTCTGTAACGACCGGGTACACATTTGTTGCTCTTGAAAAGCTGTTATCAAAGAATTAGAGAGGGATATACTAGGCTGAGTTGTGTCATGACTAACCCCCAAATTGCTTCTTGGGTTTCCACAGCGAGGTTCTGATGGCGCCTTTTGTGCCAGCGTTCCAGTTGACCTTTGGTGCACCATTCCCAGGAGACTGATCGGTTTGCTGGATGTTTTTCTGTTTTCCGCGCTTGGCGCGTTTTCGAGGAGTATGGGTGGTGGTCTCGGTATCGTCTGCATCGTGTACTCGCTTGATCGATGCATTTCGAGAGTCTGAGTCCTCCATTACTGTTGTCATGTGATCAGCCATTGTGGCGTTAGGTGGTTCAGAGCTGAGAACGATGTGATTCATTTGAGCGCCCAAATAGTGACGGCATTCATGGTCAGAATGGCAGACTTTTTGAGAACGCGATCATCCTGTTTTCACCCGACCAGATTTATCAATCCACAAAAGTGTGTGGGGGATCTTCAACCACATCGATATTGAAATGAAGACCTGACCCCTCGTAAATCATGTCGCGTCATTAAGACCAGGGTCTAGCGGCGCTTTATGCACGTGCCAGAGATCCCTGGTTGGGGCAAGCCAAGCTCTTTACTTAGTCCTGCCTGATTCGTATTTCTCCGGTTGACCAGATTGACTTATTCTCTGTCGACTTCCATACTTACTACGAGCTGAGCATCTTACAATCTATCACATCCGCATCTTCATTTACCGTCGAACTTGACAGGCAACTGACCTGCTAGCGCCCTTCTCCGACCCACGGCCTCCAGCCGTTGTGGAACTGTCGCTACGGAGTCCTGGTACAACGTTCGAGAGATTATATCTATCCCGTAATTTTGTCAGTCCCTTCATGCAATCCGGCTCAGAGATTGTTTGTGCTTCCAAGCCAGCGTAGAGCTTCGATATTGTCTCCTTCTGCCCGTGTCCTCCCTCCCACAATCCGCCACTAATGCTATGCCCCAGATCTGGTTTGCTCCCCGCATGTTAAGCAATACCATCACACAAGGCCCACCTCGCGACCTTGAATTACATAAATAACCGCCAATCTGTCTCCCCTGATTCTCCCGCGGACTGTCCACTTTGCTCCCAACAGCGACAAAGCCCCGCTCCCGCAACCAACTTCTGACGACGGAGCGATGAACAACGGGAAGAAAGGACGGAGGAGGCGATCTAGCAGCTTGCTGTATCAAGAGCCGCCGGAGAGTATGGAGCACATGAGCGACCAGTCTGCATTGCCGAATCTGAACGCCGACTGGGTGAACGCTAAGGGTGAGCACCCCACTCGTAGAAACACAGGGCTACTGGAGGGAGCCCTCCGAAATCCATAAGAGCTCTTTAAAGCTGATATACCTCATATGCGCAGGCGCCTGGTTCATCCACCCCCTTCTAATCTTCCTCCTCAAAATCCTCTTCGATACCTTCCCGCGCATCAGCCAAGAAACCTCCTGGACACTCACCAACATCACCTACATGTTCGGCTCCTACATCATGTTCCACTGGGTGCAAGGCGTGCCCTTTGAATTCAACGCCGGCGCCTACGATAATCTCAATATGTGGGAGCAGATCGACAATGGCGACCAGTACACGCCCGCCAAGAAGTTCTTGCTATCTGTGCCGGTTGTGCTATTTCTGTTGAGCACGCATTATACGCATTACGATTTGTGGTTTTTCATGGTCAATCTGGCGGCGTGTCTGGGGGTTGTGATTCCGAAGCTGCCGTCAGTGAGTATTCGCCTCTTCGATGTAGAGTAGGGATTTCAGCTCACGTGTATGCACAGAGCCATCGCATGCGCGTATCGATGTTTTCGGGGAAGCCGGAAGATCGGTCAGGGTAGCTTTGATCTTCTTGCACGACGGCGTAGGGCTCGGAAACAGGGGAAAATAGGTTAACAGGATGGCCTACTGAGAAGCTACCTCAGGGAAGTGGTAGCTAGCAAAGGAAACAGAACCTCTTCGGCTTGCTATGTCTGAAATCCCTTCTCTCATATCTACACATCGTCCGTCTCCCTCTTCAACTTCACCTGCGATCTCCTTCACACTGAAATGTCTCTCCAACTTCGACTCCAAGTCTTACATCACCTCCATTCTCACAGTCACCGCTCTATTATCTCTCTACTGTGTCCCTTCTGAACCATTTTTACAACTCAAGCATCCTTCTTCCCTCCACGCACATCCATCTCTCCGCCACACATCCCTTCCCTCTCCCCGCACCATCTTCTTATTCTCTCCTCCTCCCCTTCCGACTCCTCTCTCCTCCCACCGCATCTCTCCGCCTTCCCTCTCCCCCTTTATCTCCCCCCAAGGCTTCCCAAGCCCCTTTCCCCTTGCATACCA
>JAABUQ010000234.1_pt1 | contig 124696 bp, 115 predicted proteins | sample 5560001 | NCBI WGS metagenome assembly JAABUQ01 (sample SAMN10711888, study PRJNA513371) | rock metagenome | isolation source: Antarctica rocks | place: Antarctica: Victoria Land, Finger Mt nord | collected 2015-12-18
CGGCAACCTCAAGACATGGCGAATCCTCCACACCGACTACCGCAGGCCACTCGACACCTTTAACCGGACCATCAGCACAGTCATCGCACTCGAGTTCTACCGAGCCACGTTGTGAATAAATCTCCTGCACTCGACTCCGGCGCTCCGTACCCGAGCTTCAGTTCGTAGACCAGAAAGGTCGTCGTTGCCTTGGTCGACGCACCGAGGTCGTCGTCGAAGGTCTCGGGGACCAGCATCTCAACGGTCAGGTCGATCTCGCGCGTCGTGCTCCGGTAGCCATCCCAGAACAGGTCCCTGGGGTCGCCACCCCGGATACCCGAGGCTCCTCGGACCTTCTGACAGGCCTCGACCAGGGAGTCTGTCACCAGGTAGGACAGGAACTCGATGACGTCGAAGATGTTCGACTTGCCGATGCCGTTGGCTCCGGCGATGCAGGTGAAGGGGCCGAACCGGACGTCGATGTCGAGCAGGTTCTTGAATCCGTTGACCTTCAACCGGGTCAGCATCGAACTGTCTCCTCTCGGCGGCTCAAGAGTACCGCTCGGTCACGCGCGCCTAGCCTGACCGCCGTGCCCGCCGACGCCCCGACCATCCTCGCCACGTCCGGCGGAGTCCAGGCGAGTCAGCGTCTCCGCTGGGAGGTCGGCCCGCTCACCCGGCACGCGGTGGAGCTGGCGGGGGTCACCGGTCGCGCGCCGCGCGTCTGCTTCCTCCCCACCGCCTGCGGCGACGACCGCGCGCTGGTCGCCGACTTCCACGCCGCGGCCGCGCTGCTGGGGTGGGAGGCGAGCTCACTGTCGCTGTTCCCGATGCCGTCCCAGGCGGACCCGGCGGCGCACCTGCTGGCCCAGGACGTCGTGTGGGTGTGGGGCGGCAGCGTCGCGGGGCTGCTCGCGATGTGGCGCCTGCACGGGCTGGACACCGCCCTGCGCGACGCCTGGCAGGCCGGTGTCGTGCTGACCGGGGTCTCGGCCGGCTCCATCTGCTGGCACACCGGCGGGACGACCGACAGCTTCGGCCCGACGCTGCGCCCGGTCACCAGCGGCCTTGCCCTGTTGCCGTTCTCCAACGGGGTCCACCACGACGTCGAGCCGCAGCGCAGACCGTTGTTCGAGACGCTGGTCGCGAACGGAACGCTTTCGGACGGGTTCGCCACCGACGACGGGGCCGGTCTGCTCTACCGAGGGACCGAGTTCGTCGAGGCCCTCGGCGAGACCGACGGCGCCGGTGCCTACCACGTCGTTCGCGACGGGGGACGCGCGCGGTCGACGCCGCTCGACGTCCGCCGGCTGTCCTGAGCGCCCTGCGGATGCGCGGCGACGGGGACGGCTGGGTCACCGTCGCCGACCGCGAGCGGCGGTGGGGACGGTTCGGTGCGGCCGGGCTCCTGCTGCGGGCGCCGGGGCCGGACCCCACGGACCCCCTTGTGCTGCTGCAACTGCGGGTCGGATGGAGCCATCACGGCGGCACGTGGGGTATCCCGGGCGGCGCCCGCGACTCCCACGAGTCCGCGGTGGCGGGCGCCCTGCGCGAGGTGGCGGAGGAGACCGGCATCGACCCGGCGGTGGTCGGGGTGCGCGGTGAGCTCGTCGACGACGTGGGTGGGGACCCGTCGGGCTGGACGTACACGACGGTGGTCGCGGACGTCCCCCATCCCCTCGCCACCGTCGCAGACCGCGAGAGCGACGCTCTCAGCTGGGTGCCCGAGTCCGCGGTCGTCGGCCTCGATCTCCATCCCGGACTGCGATCCAGCTGGGACCGGTTGCGAGCGCGTCCGGTGACGCTGGTCCTCGACGTCGCCAACATCGTCGGGTCGGTCCCGGACGGGTGGTGGCGCGACCGCGTCGCGGCGACCACCCGGCTGCTCACGGCGGTCGCCGCGGCAGTTCCCCGCACCGTCGAACCGCCCTCCACCGTCGAACCGCCCCGCACCGTCGAACCGCCCCGCACCGGCGTGGTCGGCCGTGAGCGTCCGCAGGGTGGAGCGCCCCGGTTCGTCCGGGTCACCGACACGGTTGCTGTCGTCGAGGGCGCCGCGCGAGCGTGCCCCGACGTCCCGGGACTGCGGGTCGTCCGTGCCGACGGCTCGGGGGACGACGCCGTCGTCAGCGAGGCGGGGCCGTTCGGCGCGGCCCTCGTGGTGTCCGCGGATCGCGGCCTGGTGTCACGGCTGCCGGGTCGGACGACGGTCCTGGGCCCCGCGGCGTTACGGGCCTGGCTGCCCGGCACGCACGCCACCCGGTGACATCGACTCATGACGGGGAGTCACTTCGCGGTCGCGGGGACCGGGACACGGACTGTGTCAGCGGCGCGTGACGGGCAGTTACGCACGGGACGTGCAAAGGTGTCGCCGTGATCTTCCCCGACCGGGAGCACGCGCTCGACACCGGGGTCGACGTAGTACAGAACGTGACGATTGTCACCGACTGTGAGACCGGGATGCTGCCCGTACATCTGCGGGACGACAAGGGAGTGCACATGTCCGCGAGCACGAAGCGCACCGTCTCCGCCGGCCGTCGGGTCGGTCCGAAGGCAGCTGCCACCGCCGGCGCCGTGGGGCTCGTCGCCCTGGTCGGGGCAGCCGGCACCGGTACGGCGTCGGCCGAGGCGTCCTCGAGGCCGACCGCCGACCGGAGCTCGTCGGCCGACTGTGTCCCGACGACGAGCTCGTCGTTGAGGTCGGTGCTGCAGCACTCGGTCGACTCGGCGGGAAACACCCTCCGCGCGACCGTCACCCTCACGGGGGACAAGCCGTTGTGCACGGCGCTGTTCCTCCGCGGCGCGGCCTACAGCTACGACACGGCGAACGATCAGTACCCCCAGACGCTGCAGTCGGTGGGCACGACCGTCCGTGTCCTTGCTCCCGGGACGTACTCGGTCGCGGCGCCCGACCTGTGCGGTCAGCTGGACATCTACGCGGAGACGGGGTCCGCCCCGCAGCCCTCCCCCCATCTGACAGGTCCCGGGCAGCCGGACGAGCCCCGGTTCCTGTCGACGGTGAGCAGGGGTGCCGACACCTACCAGGCCGCGGCGCCGCGTTCGTGTGGGACATCCAGCCCGACCCCGTCGCCGTCCCCGTCGGACACGCCGAGCCCGAGCCCCACGTCCCCGACGCCCACGGTGACTCCGACGCCCACAGTGACTCCGACGCCCACAGCCACTCCGACGTCCACTGCGACACTGCCGCCGCCGACGGTGCTGCCGACCCGGTCCGAGAGCCCGACCCCGACAGCCAGTACGACCCCCACAGCCAGCACGACATCGACTGCCGGTCCGACGCTGCCGCCGCCGACGGTGCTGCCGACCCGATCCGAGAGCCCGACCCCGACAGCCAGCACGACACCGACAGCCAGCACGACATCGACTGCCGGTCCCACGCTGCCGCCGCCGACGGTGCTGCCGACCCGATCCGAGGCCCCGACGCCCGGTCCGACCGCCAGCCCGAGTTCCAGCCCGTCCGTGCTGCCGACTCGATACGAAGCCCCGACCCCGCCGGCCGGCGGTGTCGGTCACCTGCCGCGTACCGGCGGCGTCTCCACCGAGGCGGGCATCATCGGCCTGGTGTTCCTCGGCGCAGGTGGTGTTCTGCTCGTGGCCAGCCGTCGCCGCAGCTGATCACCCGCGGAGCGCAGCGGGCAGGATGGCGGGCGATGGACAACGACGAGCCCGCCACCGCCCCAGCTTCGACCGCGGCCACGCCCGCCCCGGACCCGGTCACCGGCGGCGACACCGTCACGCGGGCCCGACACGCCACGGTGCTCGTCGTCGACTACGGCGCGCAGTACGCGCAGCTGATCGCCCGGCGCGTGCGGGAGTGCGACGTCTACTCCGAGGTCGTCCCCCACACGCTCAGCACCGCGGAGCTGCTGGCCCGCGAGCCGGCCGCGATCGTGCTCTCCGGTGGCCCGTCCTCGGTCTACGCCGACGGCGCTCCGGCCGCGGACCCTGCCCTGTTCGACGCGGGCGTCCCCGTCCTGGGCATCTGCTACGGCTTCCAGGCGATGGCCCGCGCGCTCGGGGGGACGGTGGAGCACACCGGCCGCTCCGAGTACGGCCGCGCCACCGTCTCCCACTGGGGTGGGTCCGCGCTGCTCGACGGGCTCCCGACCCGGCACCAGGCCTGGATGAGCCACGGTGACCAGGTGACCGCCGCGCCCGACGGCTTCGAGGTCACCGCCACCAGCCCCGGCTCCGCGGTCGCCGCCTTCGAGGCCCGCGGTCGCCGCCTCGCCGGGGTCCAGTTCCACCCGGAGGTCGCCCACTCCCCGTTCGGCACCCGCGTCCTGGACCGGTTCCTGCACGACGTGGCCGGACTGGGCCGGGACTGGACCACCGCGGGCGTCGTTGCCGAACAGGTGGAGCGGATCCGCGTCCAGGTGGGGCACGGGCGGGCGATCTGCGGGCTGTCCGGCGGGGTCGACTCCGCGGTCGCGGCGGCGCTGGTGCAGCGCGCCATCGGTGACCGGCTGACCTGCGTCTTCGTCGACCACGGCCTGATGCGGACCGGTGAGCGCGAGCAGGTCGAACGGGACTTCGTGGCCGCCACCGGGGCGCGACTGGTCACCGTGGACGCCGCGGGCACCTTCATCGCCGCCCTGACCGGCATCACCGACCCGGAGACCAAGCGCAAGACGATCGGCCGCGAGTTCATCCGCTCCTTCGACGGGGCCGCACTGGATCTGATGCGGGCCGCGGGGTCCGGCTCACCGATCACCTTCCTCGTGCAGGGAACGCTCTACCCCGATGTCGTCGAGTCCGGTGGCGGGACGAACGCGGCCACGATCAAGAGCCACCACAACGTGGGCGGCCTGCCCGACGACCTCGCCTTCGACCTCGTCGAGCCGTTGCGGGACCTGTTCAAGGACGAGGTGCGCGCGGTCGGGGCCGAGCTCGGTCTGCCGGCGGACATCGTCCGGCGCCAGCCGTTCCCCGGTCCCGGCCTCGGCATCCGGATCATCGGGGAGGTCACGCCCGAACGCCTGGCCGTCCTGCGCGCCGCCGACGCGATCGTCCGGGAGGAGTTCACCGCGGCCGGGCTGGACGACACCGTCTGGCAGTGCCCGGTGGTCCTGCTCGCCGAGGTCCGCTCGGTCGGGGTCCAGGGCGACGGGCGCACCTACGGCCACCCGGTGGTCCTGCGCCCGGTGACCAGCGAGGACGCGATGACGGCGGACTGGGCGCGCATCCCCTACGACGTGCTGGAGCGGGTCTCCACCCGGATCACCAACGAGGTCCCCCAGGTCAACCGGGTCACCCTCGACATCACCAGCAAGCCGCCGGGCACGATCGAGTGGGAATGAGCCGTGCAGCGCAGCCCGTCCCGACGCGTCGACCGAGGCGGTCAGCCGATGTGGTGGACGTCGAAGATCTCGGCGGATGACCCTTCCGCGAGTCCCGCGTCCGTTGCCGTCCCGCCCATCCAGGCGCGGACCAGCTCCTCGATCGGCCCGAACCCCTGCGGGAACTGGGACGCGTGGGCCGCGAGCGCGCGCATCTTCACATCTACGTGGGCGGTCACGTCGGACACGTGGTTGTTCTCCCGGCCGCCCTGCACCCAGATCTCGTGGACGGTCCACGGCTCGAGGCCCTCGTCCCGCAGCAACTCGACGTGGGAATACGGGTTGCGCGCGTCGGGGTAGACCGCGCGCAGGGTGGCCTCCCCGGTGTGCATGTGGTCCGGGTGGCAGACGGGCATCCGCGCGAGGTTCCACTCGGGACTGGACACGAGGACCCGGTTGGGGCGGACCTGGCGGATCACCCGGCTGATGTCGCGGCGCAGCTCGGGGGTGACCTCGACGAATCCGTCCGGCTGCGGGTCACCGTTCGGGCTGCCGTCGGGGAGCGGATGGCCGAGGAAACGGACATCGTGCACCCCGACCTCGGCGCCTGCCGCGCGCTGCTCGGCCATCCGCATCGCGGGCAGGTCGGTGCGGGCCACCGCGTCGTCGAAACCGCCGGCGTCACCGGTGGTGACCAGCAGGTAGGTGACCTCGATCCCCACCGACGTCCAGCCCGCGATGGTCCCGGCCGAGCCGAAGTCGATGTCGTCCGGGTGCGCCACCACGACCAGCGCCCGCTCCACCTCGCGGTCGGGCATCGGGACCTCGCGGTCGGACATCGGGACCTCGCGGTCGGGCATCGGGACCTCGGGGTCGGGCATCGGGACCTCGCGGTCGGGCATCGGGACCTCGGGGTCGGACATCGGGCCGGTGGCGGGGTCCCGGGGCATGGGCGCAATCCTGCCGGTCCCGTCAGCCCCGGCGCGGGCCGCCCAGCTCGCCGAACCGGACACTTTCCTCCACGACCTCCCGGCCCGGCTGTACGCGACCAGGGCGGATGCACCGGGCGACGCCAACTCGCGTCGGAAAGTGTCCGGTTCGGGGCCGGACCGATCCATGCGGGCCGGGCCGGGTTGTCCGGTGCGTCTCCGCGGGCGACGATCACCCGATGGGACTGCTGCGACCGTCGTTCACCGCCACCGTCCTCGTCGGCACCGCCTCGGGGCTGCTCGCGTCCTGGGTGAAGGTGCTCGCCGAGGCCCCGATGCAACGCGCCGCCGAGAGGGTCTGGCCGCCGGCCCCGGGTCAGAAGGACCTGGTCGGCGCCGACCCGGCCGACCAGCCGGAGCGGATGCCCCCTGCGGTGCTGGCCACCGACGCGTGGAAGCGCATCACCGGTGAGCAGCTGGACACCCCGACCGCGCTCAAGGTCCAGGGCGTCATCCACTACGCGTTCGGCGCGGGCGTCGGTGCCTTCTACGCCCTGGCGGCCCGCAGTCGCAAGGGCGTGACCATCGGCCTCGGCGCTCCGGCCGGCGCTGCCCTCTACGGGATGACCCACGCGACCCTGATCCCGGCGCTCGGGGTCCAGCCCGGGCCCAGGACGTTGCCCCGGGCCGCGGTCGCCTGGGAGGGCGGCTCGCACGTCGTCTTCGGGATCGTCCTGGAGATCAGCCGCGCGATCCTGTCCGTCCCCGTCCGATGACCAGCTCGAGGACCCGGCGCGCGGTCCCGTCCGCCGCCTGGGTGACGGGGGCCGTGGCCCTGCTCGCCGGCTGCACCGGCGGCGGGAACCGTGCTGACACCGCGCCGACCGGGACGAGTCGGACCCTGGTGTCGGCCGAGCCCGTGACGGCTGCGGCGGGGCCGAGCGCTGACGCCCGCATCGCCGCGGCCCGGGAGGCCGTCTTCCGGCTCGGCACGGTCGTGCCGCGCGGTGGCCCCGGTGCGGACATCGGGGCCACGACGTCAGGGAGTGCGGCGCTCGTCGGGCGGGACGCGGACGGGCTCCTGGACACCAGGATCACCGGCGGGTCCTGGACGGTCCGCGTCACCTGCACCGGTCGTTCCCGGGTGACCGCATACGCCGCGGCCCCGTCGGTCCTGGCCCGCCTGGACGTGGGTGCCACAGCCACGCCGGACACCCGGGGGACGGCCCGGACGGTTGTCCCGTCCGGCACGATCGTCGCCTTCGACGCGGGCCGGCCCGGCCCGGACGGGTTGGAGGTCCGGCTCACCAGTGAGGACGCCGTCCCGCTCACCGGGGTGGCCTACGAGCTGGCTCGCGCCGGCTGAACCTCGCGCCGGCTGAACCTCGCCCCGGATGCGGCGACGCGTCGCACAGACGTCCCGTCGGGGTCGGGCCGTAGTCTCGAACGGCGATGAACCCTGCCCCCCAGCTCCAGCCGGACCTGCTCGCCGGACTGCTCCCGCCGGTGGGTCCGCGAGCCGTCCCCACGGTCGGTGGTGGGGACGCGGCGTCCCGGGCGCGTGAGGCCGGTGCGCGTGCCCGCGTCGAGGAACAGGAGCGACGCGACGCCCACGTCGAGCAGCTGCTGGCAGGACTGAACGACTCCCAGCGGGCCGCCGTCGTCCACACCGGATCGCCGCTGCTGATCGTCGCCGGGGCCGGGTCGGGCAAGACCCGCGTCCTGACCCGCCGCATCGCCTACCTGCTGGCCGCCCGGGACGTCCACCCGGGGGAGGTCCTGGCGATCACCTTCACCAACAAGGCCGCCGGTGAGATGAAGGAACGCGTCACCGAGATGGTCGGCAACCGCGCCCGCCTGATGTGGGTGTCGACGTTCCACTCGGCGTGCGTGCGGATCCTGCGCCGGGACGGCGCCCCGCTGGGCATCGGCGGCTCCTTCTCCATCTACGACCAGAACGACGCGCAGCGACTGATGACCCTGGTGTGCCGCGACCTGGACCTCGACGCGAAGAACTACAACGCCAAGGGCATCCAGAACTGGGTGTCCAACCACAAGAACGAGCTGGTCGATCCCGACGAGGCCGCCCGCCGTGCCGCGAACCACATCGAGAAGACCTACGCGGAGTGCTACGCGCTCTACCAGCGGCGTCTGTCCGAAGCCGGGGCGCTCGACTTCGACGACCTGATCATGCGGACCGTGCAGCTGCTCCAGCGGTTCCCCGAGGTCGCCGAGACCTATCGGCGGCGGTTCCGGCACGTTCTGGTGGACGAGTACCAGGACACCAACCACGCGCAGTACGTCCTGGTCCGCGAGCTCGTCGGTCCCGGCGTGGGGGACCGGCCTCGTAGGGAGGACGGCTCACCCGGCATGAGACCGGGTGAGCTCGTCGTCGTCGGGGACGCCGACCAGTCGATCTATGCCTTCCGCGGCGCCACCATCCGGAACATCCTGGAGTTCGAGCGGGATTACCCGCAGGCGCGGACGATCCTGCTGGAGCAGAACTACCGGTCCACCCAGAACATCCTCACCGCCGCCAACGCGGTCATCTCCCGCAACCCGGGCCGCGGTCCGAAACGTCTCTGGACCGACGCGGGGGCCGGGGAGAAGGTGGTCGGTTACGTCGCCGACGACGAGCACGCGGAGGCCCAGTTCGTCGCCCAGGAGGTCGACCGGCTGACCGACACCGGTGAGTCCCGCCCGGGCGACATCGCGGTGTTCTACCGGACCAACGCGCAGAGCCGGGTCTTCGAGGAGGTGTTCATCCGCGTCGGGCTGCCTTACAAGGTCGTCGGCGGGGTGCGCTTCTACGGGCGCCGCGAGATCCGTGACGCCCTCGCCTACCTGCGCCTGCTGGCCAATCCTGCCGACAGCGTGTCGCTGCGGCGCGTCCTCAACGTGCCGAAGCGGGGCATCGGGGACCGCACCGAACAGGTCGTGGAGGCCTTCGCCGCCCGCGAGCGCACCACCTTCGCCGACGCGCTACGCCGAACCGGTGAGATCGGTGATCTCGGAACGCGGGCGATCGGCGCGCTCGGGGCGTTCACCGGTCTGGTCGACGACCTGCGCGAGCTGGCCGACGGCGGCGCGGGCCCCGGGGACCTGCTGGAAGCAGTGCTCGCGCGGACCGGGTACCTGTCCGAGCTGGAGGGGTCCAGTGACCCGCAGGACGAGTCGCGCGCGGAGAACCTGCGCGAGCTGGTCGCGGTCGCCCGGGAGTTCACCGAGGCCGAGACCGAGGGAGGGCTGGTCGGGTTCCTGGAGCGGGTCGCGCTGGTCGCCGACTCCGACCAGATCCCGGACGACGACGGGGGCGACGTCGACGCGGAGGTCGCCGCGGCCCGGGCGGCCGGTGTCGTGACCCTGATGACGCTGCACACCGCGAAGGGCCTGGAGTTCCCCGCGGTGTTCCTCACCGGGATGGAGGACGGCACCTTCCCGCACAGCCGGGCGCTGGCCGACCCCGCCGAGCTGGAGGAGGAGCGCCGGCTTGCCTACGTCGGCGTCACCCGGGCCCGGGAGCGGCTCTACCTCACGCGCGCGGTCACCCGGTCCGCCTGGGGTGCCCCGCAGCACAACCCGGCCTCCCGGTTCCTCGACGAGGTGCCACCGGACACGATCCGGTGGGAGCGGTCCGAGGCGGACACCGTGCGCTGGGACTCCCAGGCCCGGGACGCCTCGGAGTGGGCGGGCTGGAACCGGTGGGGGAGCCGGTCGCCCGGCACCTCCAGCCGGGAGGACCGCGGCGACGGTGACGGCACAGCCCAGCACGAGCGCGGCGGCGGCGGGTCGGTGACCGGGGGCGCCTGGACGCCCTCGTCGGCCGGCCGGGCCCGCGTCGCGCCCCGGCCCCTCCCGTCCGCGGGCACCAGGCCGCCGATCTCGGTGGCGCCCGGCGACCGGGTCCTGCACGACCAGTTCGGGATGGGCACGGTGGTGGCGACCCAGGGTGCCGGTGACCGCGGCGAGGCCACGGTCGACTTCGCCGACGACGGCAAGCCGAAGCGTTTCCTGCTCAGGTACGCCCCGCTGACGAAGCTCTGACCTCGGCACGGCTCGCCGTGCACGACCGAACGGGTGGCGGTGCCTGCCCGCATCAGGCGCCCGGCTGCACCCGCAGCCGGGTCACCTTCTCGACGAACACCAGCCGCTCGGGTGACTCGATCAGCCTGACCCGCTGGCCGTCCACCTCCACCAGGTCGGCCAGTGTCGTCAGCGTCCCGTCGCCCACCGCCCCGTCACCCATGACGCGGACGGCGTCTGCCGAGACGGCCAGGAACTCACCGAACCGGGCCAGCGAGACCGATGCGCCGCCGTCCCCCGCACCGTTCAGCGACAGGTACTCGGCCAGGCGCCGGAACAGCTTCGGCAGCACCACGATGTCCGTCTCCAGCTGCCTGCGCCCGGTCACCTCGAACCCCACGGTCGTCACGTCCCGCGCCCAGACACCGACCCGAGCCGCCCGCGCGGCCACCGCGGTCGCCGCCAGGGCCTGACGCAGGTCGCCCGCCAGTTCGTCGTAGAAGGTCGGGTAGGCCAGGCCGTCCGCGAGCTGCGCGGTGTTGACGGTGTCGCCGAGCATCGCCGGGGTCAGCGTCACCGGCCCGTCGGCGCCGCCTGCCGACCCGCCGGCCGACCATGCGGGACCGGCGGACGCGCGGTCCCCGGCCAGGACGAAGGCGATGGGCCGACCGTTGATGTCCGCGCCGGCGGTGACGACCCACCCCGGGACGTCCGTCGGCTGCGGATCACCGATCGTCCCGGTGTCCGCGGACCGCTGCCAGGAGGTGAACCCGAGGCTGTGCAGCAGGGCCGCGGTCGCCGCCACCGCGAGGTCCGCGGGCTGGTGCCAGGTGCCCCGGCCACCCGGTGGGGAGAAGTGGGTCTCCAGGGCGTCGATCGCGTCCAGGCGCAGCTGGGCGCCGCCGGAGGCGTTCACCCGGGCGCGGATCCCGGCCCGGGACCATGCCGCGGGGTCGTCGGGGACGAACCGGACCGAGTCGCCGTCCGGGCTCGCGCCCGCGATCCGGAACCGGCCCGCGATGGACGTCGGGGCGACCGGCCGGGGCGGGGACAGGTAGGAGAAGGCTGTCGTGGGCTGCTCGGTGGTGATCACCGGTCCACCGTGACACCGCCCCTCGACGGAACCCGCCCCCGGACCTCACCGGCCGGGAACCGTCGACCAGTGGCCAGCTCCCGGCAACCCCCGTTCACCCGCCGACCTCACGCTCCCGGGTGGACACCCAGCAGCTCGTCCTTGTCGGCCTCGTCGCGATGGCCGGGCTGTTCGAGTTCACCAACGGCTTCCACGACTCGGCCAACTCCATCGCGACAGTGGTGGCGACCGGGGTGCTGAAACCACGGCTGGCGGTCCTGTGGGCGGCGGGGTTCAACTTCCTCGCCTTCTTCCTGGTCGGCACGGCCGTCGCGGACACCATCGGGGCAACGGTCAAGCAGTCCTCGTTCAGCTTCGCGGTCGTGTTCGCCGCCCTGCTCGGGGCCATCACGTTCAACTACCTGTCGTGGCACCTGGGATTGCCGACGTCGAGCTCGCACGCGCTGGTCGGCGGTCTGGTCGGCGCGGGGATCGCCGCCGGGGGACTGGGGGCGATCAAGGCTTCGAGCGTCGAGAAGACGGGGTTGTTCATCGTCATCAGCCCGGTCGCCGGCCTGCTGCTCGGTGCGCTGGTGATGCTGGGACTGCGCGGCCTCCTGCGCACCAGCGAGGTCGCCCGGACCGAGAAGCGCTTCCGGGCCCTGCAGCTGGTCAGTTCCGCTGCGGTGTCCATCGCGCACGGCGGCAACGACGCGCAGAAGACGATGGGTGTCGTCGCGGCCCTGCTGGTCAGCAGCGGGCACCTCACCGCCGGCGCCGGGGGCAAGCTGCCGATCCCCGATTGGGTCGCGATCGGCTGCTACGTGGCCATCGCGATCGGGACGCTCAGCGGTGGCTGGCGGATCGTGCGGATGATGGGCACCTCGATCACCCGGCTGCGTCCGGTCAGCGGGTTCGCCGCCGAGACCTCCGCGGCTGTCGCGATCATCAGCTCAACACTCATCGGTGCGCCGGTGTCCACCACCCACACGGTGGCCGGCGCGATCACCGGGGTGGGGACGACCAACCGCGGCGCCTCCGTGGACTGGAAGGTGTTCGGCAAGCTCGTCGTCGCCTGGGTCGTGACGATGCCGATCGCAGCGGCGATCGCCGCCGTCGCGTGGGAGCTGACCACCCGGCCGGCGCCGGTCGTGGCCGGCGTCGTCATGACGGCGATCGTGCTGGCGCTCATCGTGCTGTTGGGCATCGCGCTCCGCCACGCACCGAAGGCCTCGGACATGAGGACCGACGACCAGATCGACGCCGAACGGGACCCGGAGCGCGAGTACCCGCTGCGTGCCGGCGGCGGGTCGGTGGGTCCCGGCGGACCGACACCGGCCGTGACACCGGGTGCCCACCCCGCCGCGGTCGCCGACCGTCAGCGCGCGGCGGTCGGCTCCGAGCCGCTGTAGCCGCTGCCCGGGGTCGATACCCTCCCCCCGGGGGCCGGTCCGGCCACGGCACGGGCGGGTTCCGCTGCCATCACGCCAGCAGCGGGGAGGACGACCGTGGACCTGTTCGAGTACCAGGCGCGCGACCTGTTCCAGGTGCACGGTGTGCCCGTGCTGGCCGGGGTCCTGGCCCGCACGCCGGAGCAGGCGCAGGAGGCGGCGGCAGCGATCGGCCCCGCGTCCGGCGGTGTCGTGGTCGTCAAGGCCCAGGTCAAGACCGGCGGTCGCGGCAAGGCCGGCGGGGTGGAACTCGGCCGCTCCCCGGAGCAGGCGGCCGAGGCCGCCGCGCGGATCCTCGGCATGGACATCGGCGGCCACACGGTCCACGCGGTGATGGTCGCGCAGGGCGCCGACATCGTCGCCGAGTACTACGTGTCACTGCTGCTGGACCGCTCCGAGCGCCGGTACCTGGCGATGGCCAGCGTGCAGGGCGGGGTCGACATCGAGCAGCTGGCCGTCGAGCACCCGGAGGCACTGGCCCGGGTCCCGGTGGACCCGACCGTCGGGATCGATGCAGCCACGGCCGACGAGCTCGTCGCCCGGGCGGGGTTCGACGCCGAGATGGCGCCCGGTGTCGCCGCCGTCCTGCGCGGGCTGTGGGAGGTCTACCGGGCCGCCGACGCCACGCTGGTCGAGGTGAACCCGTTGGTGCTCACCTCTGCCGGCGCCGTGGTGGCACTGGACGGGAAGGTGAGCCTGGACGACAACGCCGCCTTCCGGCACCCGGAGAACACCGCTCTCGCCGACGCGGACAGCGCAGCCGGGGACCCCCTGGAGGCGCGCGCCCGGGCCAAGGGGTTGAACTACGTCAAGCTCGACGGGTCGGTCGGCGTCATCGGCAACGGTGCCGGTCTGGTGATGTCCACCCTCGACGTGGTCGCCTACGCGGGGGAGCGGTTCGGCGGGGTACGGCCGGCCGACTTCCTCGACATCGGGGGCGGTGCGTCGGCGCAGGTGATGGCCGACGGGCTGGGCATCGTGCTGTCCGACCCACAGGTCAGGAGCGTGTTCGTCAACGTCTTCGGCGGGATCACCGCGTGCGACGAGGTGGCCAACGGCATCGTCGGTGCGCTGGCCGCGCTCGGTGACTCGGCGAGCAAGCCGATCGTCGTGCGTCTGGACGGGAACAGCGTGGCCGCGGGGCGCGAGATCCTGGCAGCGGCCGCACACCCGCTGGTCACGGTCGAGGAGACGATGGACGGCGCCGCGGCGTCGGCGGCCGCGTTCGCCGCGGACCCGGCGGCGGTGGGCCCCGCCGCCGAGGCCGGGGCAGCGCTCGCCGTCGAGGAGGGGAGCTGAGATGGCCGTGTTCCTGACCGGCGCCAGCACCGTGCTGGTGCAGGGGATGACCGGGTCCGAGGGGCGCCGGCACACCCAGCGGATGCTCGCGTCCGGGACGAAGGTCCTCGCCGGGGTCACCCCGGGCAAGGGCGGCCAGAGCGTGGACTTCACCGGTCCCGACGGAGGACCGCTCACGCTCCCGGTGTTCGGTTCGGTCGGTGAGGCGGTCGCGGCGACGGGAGCGGACACGTCCGTCGTCTTCGTCCCCGCCCGGGCGACGGCGCCGGCGGTGCAGGAGGCGATCGACGCCGCCGTGCCGCTGGTGGTGGTCATCACCGAGGGTGTGCCCGTCCGGGACACCGCGGAGTTCTTCACCCGGGCCCAGCGCTCCGGGACGACCCGGCTGATCGGTCCGAACTGCCCCGGGTTGATCTCGCCCGGACAGTCCAACGCCGGCATCATCCCGGCCGACATCACCCCCGCCGGGCGGGTCGGGCTGGTCAGCAAGTCCGGGACCCTGACCTACCAGATGATGTACGAGCTGCGGGAGTTCGGGTTCTCCACGGCGGTCGGCATCGGCGGGGACCCGATCGTCGGCACGACCCACATCGACTGCCTGGCGGCGTTCGAGGCCGACCCGGACACCGACGCGATCGTGATGATCGGGGAGATCGGCGGCGACGCGGAGGAACGGGCGGCCGCCTACATCGCCGACCACGTCACCAAGCCCGTCATCGGGTACATCGCCGGGTTCACCGCGCCCGAGGGCCGGACGATGGGTCACGCCGGGGCGATCGTGTCCGGGTCCGCCGGGACGGCCGCCGGCAAGCGCACCGCTCTCGAGCAGGTCGGCGTCCGGGTGGGCCGCACCCCGTCGGGGACCGCCGAACTGATGGCCGCGGTGATGCGGGGCCTGACGGCCTGACCTGTCGGCCTGCGTTGGCCCGGTCAGCGGGTCCAGGCCGTTGGCCCCGGTCAGCGGGTCCAGGCGTCCACGCGGCGCTGGAGGTCGGTGCGCAGCTGGGCGGTGCACCGGTCCTGGGTCGTCGTGGTGATCGCGGTCGAGGCGCAGCTGACGTAGGTGCGGCCCTCGGTCCAGAAGACTGCCGTCAGGGCCGCGAACACGATCGAGAGCAGCACGGCCGGGATCCCCAGGCCGACAGCGAACCCGCCCGCGGCGCCCGAGGTGCGGGCCCGCCTCGCGAGGCGCCGGGCGCGGACACCGAACACGATGGCGGCGACGTCCAGGACCCCACCGATCGGGAAGAACAGGATCGTCAGACCGACCCCGGTGATCGCCAGGAGCAGTGCTCCCCGAGCGGCCCGGCGCGCGGCGGCCGCCAGCTCCGGGCCGACGGGTTCCGAGGGCCGCCCCGGCGCCGGTGCGAACCCCGGTCCGGGGCCGGTATCGGCGGACGAGGGCCGACGGATCGGCTCGCCCGGGCGGTAGCCGCCGTCCTGCTGTCCGGGCCGGGCGGACCCCACCGCCTGGCCGGCTCGTGTCGCCCTCGCCGCCTCCGACGCCGCGGAACCGCCGGCCCAGCGACCGTCCGGCGGTGGCTGCTCCGAAGCCGAGACCGACGGCCCGCCGTCCTCGCCGGGGCCGAACCGATCGGGGCCGGCAGCGGGCGGCTCCTCGGTGGGAGGGCTGTCGCCGTAGGGACCCCGGTCCGTGCGCGCCGGCGGGCCGATGCGTGTCCCGACGGGCTCACGGGCGGTCGCGTAGGGGAGGCGCGCGGCGGGCGCGGCGGTTCCGGTCCGGGGGAGCGGGTCCAGGGTCGACAGGTCGTCGCCGCCGGCGGGCGCACCGCCGGCGTCCACACCGTCGCCGGGGCGCGGGCCGCTCGGTGCGTCGCTGTCCGGCATGTCGTCAGTGTCCCGCAACCGGGGCGGGACCTGGAGATCGGCGCTGCGGGCCCGCAGATCGGACCTGCGGACCCGTAGATCGGCGTGCGCGGGGAGGGGACGCGCCGGTCGCGACCGCTATCGTCCGCACCCGTGGGCTGCCGTGTCGTCGTGCTGGTCTCCGGCGACGGGAGCCTCCTGCAGTCGCTGCTGGACGCGACCGCCCGGGCCGGCTACCCGGCCGAGGTGGTGGGGGTCGTCTCGGACCGGCCGGCGGTCCGTGCGCTGGAGCGGGCGGTGCTGGCGGGTGTCCCCACCTCGGTGGTCCGCCCCGGCGACCACCACGACAGGGCCTCCTGGGACGCCGCACTGACGGAGGTGACGGCCGTGCACCGCCCGGACATGGTCGTCCTGGCGGGTTTCAACCGCCTGGTGGGGCCGGGGTTCCTGGCCCGCTTCGGCGGCCGGGTCCTGAACTCGCACCCGGCGCTGTTGCCCGCGTTCCCCGGCCTGCACGCCGCGCGGGACGCCATCGCCCACGGGGTGAAGGTGTCGGGCGCGACGCTGTTCGTGGTCGATGCGGGCACCGACACCGGGCCGATCGTCGCGCAGGTCCCCGTACCGGTGACCGAGGACGACACCGAGGCGACACTGCACGAACGGATCAAGCAGGCCGAGCGGGTGATGCTGCCCGACCAGGTCGGCCGGCTCGCCGGGTCGGGGTTCTCCATCGACGGCAGGAAGGTGGTCATCGGGTGACGACGGACCAGGCGGCGGGTGACGCGACCGGGGCGGACGGGCGGACCGCGGAGCTCCGGCCCATCCGGCGAGCACTGCTCTCTGTCTATGACAAGACGGGACTGGAGGAGCTGGCCCGCGGACTTGCCGCCGCCGGCGTCGCGCTGGTGTCGACCGGCAGCACCGCCGCCCGGATCGCCACGGCCGGGGTGCCCGTCACCCGGGTCGAGGACCTGACCGGCTTCCCCGAGTCCCTCGACGGCCGGGTGAAGACGCTGCACCCGAAGGTCCACGGCGGACTGCTCGCCGACACCCGTCGCCCGGAGCACGTGGCCCAGTTGGGCGAACTGGGCATCGAGGGTTTCGATCTGCTGGTCGGCAACCTCTACCCGTTCGCCGCCACTGTCGCGTCCGGCGCGGGACCGGAGGACTGCATCGACCAGATCGACATCGGCGGACCGGCGATGGTCCGCTCCGCGGCGAAGAACCACGCCAGCGTCGCCGTCGTCGTCGACCCCGGCCGGTACCGCGACGTCCTGGCGGCGGTCCTCGCCGGCGGCACGACGCTCGCCCAACGGCAGGTGCTCGCGGCCGCCGCGTTCCGACACACCGCCACCTACGACGCGGCCGTCGCCGCCTGGATGGCAGGTCAGTTCCTCGGTGACGGCAGCGGGTTCCCGGGCTGGGTGTCGGTGACGGCCACCCATGCGGCGGGGCTGCGGTACGGGGAGAACCCGCACCAGCCGGCCGCCCTCTACGCCCGTACCGACTCCCCGGCCGGGATCGCCCAGGCCGAGCAGCTGCACGGCAGGGAGATGTCCTACAACAACTACGTCGACGCCGACACCGCCGTGCGCGCGGCCTTCGACTTCACCGAGCCGTGCGTCGTGATCGTCAAGCACACCAATCCGTGTGGGCTCGCGGTGGCCTCGGCCGGTGCGCCCGACCCGGTGGCCGACGCCCACGCCCGCGCCCATGCGTGCGACCCGGTGTCCGCCTTCGGCGGGGTCGTCGCGGTGAACAGGACCGTGACCGTCTCCGCCGCCGAGCAGATCGCCCAGGTCTTCACCGAGGTGGTCGTGGCCCCGGACTTCGAGCCGGCCGCGCTGCAGGTCCTGTCCCGCAGGAGATCCCTCCGGCTGCTCCGGCTGCCCGCCGGGTTCGGCCTGTCGCGGGAGGACCTGCGCGCGGTCTCGGGGGGACTGCTGGTCCAGGTCGCGGACCGGCTCGACGCGCCGGGTGACGACCCGGGGGCCTGGACGCTGGCGGCGGGCCCGGTCGTCGACTCCCCGACCATGTCCGACCTCACCTTCGCGTGGCGGGCGTGTCGGTCCGTCCACTCCAATGCCGTGCTGCTCGCCGATGCCGGCGCGACGGTCGGGATCGGCATGGGTCAGGTCAACCGGGTCGACTCGGCCCGGCTGGCGGTCGCCCGCGCCGGGCCCCGGGCGGCGGGGTCGGTGGCCGCGGGGGATGCGTTCTTCCCCTTCGCCGACGGCCTGCAGGTCCTGCTCGACGCCGGGGTCCGGGCAGTCGTCCAGCCGGGTGGCTCGGTCCGGGATCCAGAGGTGATCGCCGCGGCGGAGGCCGCCGGAGTGTCGATGTACCTGACGGCGGCGCGGCACTTCCGGCACTGACCGGGCAGGTGGGGTGACAGGACCGGCACGAACCGCCCCTCAGGCACGCCTTCCCTACCTGGCGGGCACCGCTCGCCCTCTCTACCTTGGGCTCCATGACGACCACCGCCCCGGCGAACGCCCCGGCCGACGAGGCGGGCCCCGACGCCGTCGAGGTGCCCTCCCACGGCGAAACGCACGATTCCCGTCTCGCGTCGCGGCTGAACTGGCTCCGGGCGGCAGTGCTCGGCGCGAACGACGGCATCGTCTCGGTCGGTGGCCTGGTCGTCGGTGTCGCCGGGGCCACCGCGGCCCGCGGGACCCTGCTGACCGCGGGCTTCGCCGGACTCGCGTCGGGCGCGGTCTCGATGGCTCTCGGTGAGTACGTGTCGGTCTCCAGCCAACGCGACACCGAGCGGGCCGCCCTCGAGCTCGAGCGCAGGGAACTGGCCGAGACGCCGGACGAGGAGCTCGCCGAACTGACCGCGATCTACGTCGGGAGAGGGCTGTCCGCGCAGACCGCGCAGGCGGTCGCCGAGGAGCTCACCGCGAAGGACGCGCTGGCCGCCCACGCCGACGCGGAGCTGGGCATCGACCCCGACGACCTGACCAGCCCGGTCCAGGCGGCGTTGGCATCGGCGGCCGCCTTCACGGTGGGGGCGCTCCTCCCGGTGGCGGCAGTGCTGCTGGCCCCACCCGGGGTCCGGGTTCCCGCCGTCTTCGTCGGGGTCCTGGTCGCCCTCGCCCTGACCGGTGCGGTGGGCGCGAGGCTCGGGCGTGCCCCGGTCGGCCGGGCGCTGCTCCGGGTGGTGCTCGGCGGCGGGGTCGGGCTGGCCGTGACCTACGGGATCGGCACGCTGATCGGCACCGCTGTCTCCTGACCCGGCAGGACCGCCGGACCGCGTGGGACCGTGGGACCGGCCGGGTTGCACCCCTGACGGTCCGGGTCTGGGAGACTGACCGCTCGTGACGGCGATCCGCATCGACGGCCGGGCGACGGCGAAGGCGGTCCGCGAGGACCTGACGGTCCGGGTGGCGGCACTGGCCGCCCGCGGTCACACCCCCGGGCTGGGGACGCTGCTGGTGGGCGACGACCCGGCCAGCCAGGCCTACGTCGCCGGCAAGCACCGCGACTGCGCGAAGGTGGGGATCGCCTCCGTCGAGGTGAGCCTGCCCGCGGACGCGACCCAGGACCAGGTGGAGCGCGAGGTCCGCCGCCTCAACGCCGACCCCGCCTGCACCGGGTTCCTCGTGCAGGTCCCGCTCCCGCGCCAGGTCGACGCGGCGCGCGTCCTGGAGCTGGTGGACCCGGTCAAGGACGCCGACGGACTCCACCCGATCAACCTCGGGCGTCTGGCGCTCGGTGTCCCCGGCACCCGGCCGTGCACGGCCCGGGGGATCGAGCACCTGCTGCTGGCCTACGGGGTCCCGACCGAGCGCGCGGACATCTGTGTCGTCGGGCGCGGTACCACCGCCGGCCGACCGACCTTCCTGCTGCTGGCGAACCGGCTCGAGGCGGGCACCGTGATCTCCTGTCACCGCCCGACCCGTGACCTCGCCTTCCACACCCGGGCGGCCGACATCGTGGTGGTCGCCGCCGGCTCGCCGGGACTGGTCACGGCGGACATGGTGCGGCCCGGTGCGGCGGTGATCGACGTGGGCATCACGCGGACCGCGGCCGGGCTGGTCGGCGACGTCGACCCCGGGGTGGAGCTGGTCGCCGGGTGGTACGCGCCCGTCCCGGGCGGGGTCGGCCCGATGACCCGGGCGATGTTGCTGACCAACGTGGTCGAGGCCGCGGAGGCCGCCGCCGGCGGGGCGGGCTGAGCGTCCGTGGCCGGACGGCACCTGCCGGGTGAGTGGCCGTTGACGGTCGTGCTCGCCGTCGCCGCGGCCGCCATGGTGGTGGTGGCGGAAGGTCACTTCAAGCGGGGGTCGCTGCTGTTCGCGGGGGCGGTCCTGCTGGCGGCGGTGTTGCGGGCCGTCCTCCCCACGTCCGCGGCGGGGGCCCTCGTCGTGCGCGGACGGTTGCTGGACGTGCTGACCGCCGGCCTGCTCGGCGTCGCCGTCGTCGGCCTGACCCTGATCGTCCCGCCGTTGAACCGGTAGCGCCGGGCCGGTGGGTGTCCGACACCCGTCACCGACGGCACCGGCCTCCCGGGCTACTCACCGCCCGGGTTCGTGCCGGTCTCCAGCAGCGGTAGGGCGAGCGCGAAGCTGGTCTGGCCGCCTGTCACGACGACGGCGTCGCCCTGGTGCCGGCGGGCGATCTGACGGGTGATGGCCAGCCCGAGTCCGGCCCCTCCGCCGTGGGCGGGGATGCGGGGACGTGCCTGCTCGAGGCGGGCGAACCGGTCGAAGACCCGTTCGCGGTCGTGCGGATCGATGGGAGGTCCGTCGTTGGAGACGGACAGCGTCGCGAGGCCGTCGCCGGTCCGCAGGCCGATCGTGACCGTGGTGCGGGCATGGACCCGGGCATTGTCGCCGAGGTTGCGCAGCGCCCGGGTGAGCTCCCCGACCGACCCGAGGACCCGGGCGGCGTCCGGGCCGTCCACGACCACGCTCACCCCGAGTGCCCGCAGGCGGCGAGCCTCCGCCAGCACCAGCTCGTCGAGGTCGACCGGGACGTGCCGGAGCTGGGCGTGGCCCTCGTCGGTCCGGGCCAGGAACAGCAGGTCCTCGAGCAGGTCACCGAGGCGGTCCGTCTGCGTGGACAGGCTGTCCAGGATCTCGACGGCCAGCTCCCGGTCCGGGTGTGCCCGCGCCACGTCGATCTCCGTGCGCAGTGCAGCCAGGGGGCTGCGGAGCTCGTGGGACGCGTCGCCGACGAACTCCCGCTGGCGGCCGGCTGTCTCGTCCAGCCGGCTCAGCATCTCGTTCATCGTGCCGGCCAGTCGGGCGATCTCGTCGTGCGTCGGGGGGACGGGCACCCTCGCGCCCGGACTCGCACCGCTGATCGCGTCGGCGCTGGCGCGGATGCGTTCCACCGGGGCCAGCCCCCGCCCGACCGCACGCCAGGTGGTACCGGTCACCACGACGAGCAGGAGCGGCAGTCCGACGGCCAACAGCACCCCGAGTCGCGCCACGGTCGTGTCGACCTGCCCGAGCGACGTCGCCACGTACACCGATCCAGGCCCACCCGTCAGGGTCACGGGTTGGACCACGACCCGGAAGGACTGCCCCCCATCACCGATGGGGAGCCCGGTCCGGGTGGAGACCGGCGGGTAGGGCCGGGGCGGCCTGGCGGGTAACAACGGTGGTTCCCCGAGGATGTTGGCGCTCGCCGCGACGACCGCCCCCGCGGCGTCCACGACCTGCACGACGGAGCTGTCCTCCCCGGTGCTGGCCACGGTTCTCGGTAGTCGTGCGCCGGCGGCAGCTGCCGCGACGTCACGGGCCCGGGCGTGGCCGGCCGCGTCCAGACTGGCGACCAGGGACCGGTGCACGAGCAGGACCAGCAGGACGCCGCCGACGAGGAGGGCGAGCCCGACGGCGATCGTGGCGATCGCCGTCGCGCGGCTGCGGATGCCCACACCGGCCAGTCGGGCGCGCACGCGGTGGCGAGCACCGGCGCCGCCCTCACGGGATCGACGGTTCATCGGGCGCAGCCCGCTCCTGTTCCAGGCGGTAGCCGGCCCCGCGCACGGTCTGCAGCAGGTGGGAGCCGAACGGCTGGTCGAGTTTCCTGCGCAGGTACCCCACGTAGACCTCGACCACGTTGGAGTCGCCCGCGACGTCGGAGTCCCACACCTGCTCGATGATGTCCCGGCGACTGACGACCTCCCCGTGCCGGCGGGCGAGCAGCTCTGCCAGGGCGAACTCCCGCGCCGTCAGGTGAACCTCGGTCACACCCCTGAAACAGCGCCGGGACGCGGGGTCCAGACGCAGGTCGCCGACCGCGAGCTCCGGCGCGCGGTCGCCGGTCCCGCGACGCAGCAGGGCCCGCAGGTGGGCCGTCAACACCACGAAGGAGAACGGCTTGGACAGGAAGTCGTCCGCGCCCAGGTCCAGGGCGTCCGCCTCGTCGTACTCGCCGTCCTTGGCGGTCAGCACGAGGATCGGCACGGCGGAACCCCCCTGCCGAAGTTGCCGACAGACCTCGTAGCCGGACAGACCGGGAAGCATGATGTCGAGCACGACGACTGCCGGGTCGAACTCCTTCGCCATCCACAGCCCGTCGACCCCGTCGGCCGCGGTCTGGACGACGAAGTGTTCCGCCCGCAGCCCCCGGGCGAGCGCCTCGCGCAGGCCGGCCTCGTCCTCCACGACCAGGACCTTCACCGTGGCGTCCCCCCGCGGTCTCGTCGGCTCGGTGCCCCGTCTCGGTGCCCCGTCTCGGTGCCCCGGCTCGGTGCCCGGACCGTCCGGAGCCGACCCGCTCGGGCCGGCTCCGGACGGTGCCCCGCGGTTCGGGTCCTAGTGCTGGCCCTCCTGCTGGGTGTCGCTGGTACTGCCGGCCGGGTCCGCGTAGCCGCCGGGGCCGCTCTGGTCACCCTGGTCACCCTGCTGCAGGGTGTCCCCGTCGGGCGATCCGGGTGTCTCGGCCGAGGTGACGGACGTGGTGGTCGGGCTCGACGGGTGCGGCGAGGAGGCGGACGCCGTCCCGACTCCGGCCGTTCCGATGACGGCGGTGGCCACGGCCGCCACGAGGTAGGTGCGCTTCTTCATCTGGTGGATCTCCTTCGTCGCGCGGTGGGTGCAGCGGTGTCCCGCTACGACCGAACACTGCGGTGACGCCGGTAAGAACAGCGTGAGAGGCAGCCCTCGGTGTCATCCGGTCGGTGCGCCGCCAGGGGCTCAGCCGACGTGGACGAACGGCCGGCGGGCCGGGTCGTCCTCGGCCTCGCGGAGCACCTCGCGCGTCACCGGCGCGACCTCGCCGTGGCCGAAGACCAGGAACCGCACGATGTTGGACAGCGGGTTCCCCTCGGTCCAGGTGAAGTAGACGTGCGGGATCGTGTCGTAGGTGTCGCGGATCTCCAGCAGCAGCGCGGCGATGGCGTTGGCGACGGCGCTGGCGTCGCAGGTCAGCACCCGGAAGCCGTAGCGCTCCTCCCCGTGCACCACCAGCTCCTCCTCGAACTCGGAGGCGTCGCGCACCACGATCTCCAGGAACAGCACCGGCTCGCGGTCCGGGATGTGGTTGGTCTCCCGGGCCCGGCGTTCCTTGTCCAGGTACTCCAGGGCGTTGCGGTCCGCCGGGTCCGAGGGCACCAGGCGCACCGTGCCGTGGGCGGCCGCGGACAGGAAGCGGCGGGCCGACGAGTCCAGCTCGATGGAGGTGACGCGCAGCTCGGTCGAGCGGGTGATCCGGGCGATGAGGGACACGAGCAGGATCCCGGCGATGAACAGCCCGGCGATCCGGACGCCCTCGGGTCGCTCGATCACGTTGGCCACGGTCGTGTACAGGAAGACGACCGTGATCGCGCTGAAGGCCAGCGGTGCGGCGATCCCGGGATGCACCCCACGCGCCCGGCGCCGCCAGCTGGACAGCGTCACCGCGGAACTCGCCGACAGCATGAGCACCAGCACTCCCGTCGCGTACGCCCCGCCCTGGGCGTCGACGTCCGCGTCGAAGGCGAGCGTCACCACGAACGCGATGAGCACGAAGATCAGCACCAGCGGGCGGACGGCGCGCGCCCACTCCGGTGCCATCCCGTAACGGGGCAGGTAGCGCGGGACGATGTTGAGCAGACCGGCCAGGGCGGACGCCCCGGCGAACCACAGGATCGTGATCGTCGAGACGTCGTACACCGTCCCGAAGGCGTCGCCGAGGAAGGAGTGCGCCAGGAACGCGAGGGCGCGGCCGTTGGCCTCGCCGCCCGGGCGGAACTTCTCGGCCGGGATGAGCACGGTGGTGGCGAAGCTGCTCGTGATGAGGAACGCGCTCATGATGACCGCGGCGGTGGTGAGCAGCCGGCGCGTGCCCGCGATGCGCCCCACCGGGTTCTTCGGGTCGTCGCCCGGGGCGCCCCGGACCTGCGGCATCACCGCGACGCCCGTCTCGAACCCGGACAGCCCCAGGGCCAGCTTCGGGAACACGAGCAACGCGACCCCGATCACCACGAACGGGCTGGAGTAGTTGGTCGTCAGCAGGCTGCGCCAGTCACCCACCAGCCGCGGCTCGGCCACCACGTGCGCCAGCGCGACCCCCACCACGACGACGTTCATCGCCAGGTAGACCCCGACGATCCAGACGGCGATCCCGATGGCCTCCCCGAACCCGCGCAGGAAGACCGCGGCCAGCAGGGCGATCAGCACCAGGGTGATCAGGACCTCGCGTCCGTGCAGGAACGCCGGCGCGAACGGGTTCTCCACGACGTGCGCGGTCGCGTCCGCCGCGGACAGCGTGATCGTGATCATGAAGTCGGTCGCGAGGAACCCCAGCAGGATGAGGACGAACAGCTTGCCGGCCCAGAAGCTCAGCAGCTTCTCCAACATCGCCACCGAGCCCTCGCCGCGCGGGCTCTCCGCGGCGACGCGGCGGTAGATCGGCAACGCGCCCAGCAGGGTCAGGGAGACCAGCACCACGGTGGCGATCGGGGAGACGGCGCCCGCGGCCAGCGCGGCAATACCCGGCTGGTAACCCAGCGTCGAGAAGTAGTCCACCCCGGTCAGGCACATCACCTTCCACCACGGGTGGGTGTGCGCGTTCCCGGGCGACGGTTCGCGGTGCGGCCCCGGCACCCGCTTGGCGCGCACGACGGTTCCGTCCAGCAACCACTCACGGGTACGCCGCCCGGCCGCCTGGGCCCGGGACCGGCGGGCGGAGGCGCGCTCGGCCTTGCGGGCGCCGTCCGGGGCAGAGGGCCGGGCAGTGCCGCGCGCGCGGCCGCCGGGACGCGTCGTGCTGACCACGGGCCTCCCTGGACATGGACCGGCGCGGGTGTCACCCCGGCCGGAAGGTCGTGTGCTGCGATCGTCACGCTAGACGAGGGGCCGGCCCGAACCGCCGCGGCCAGACTGTCGGTGTGCACCGGCTCGTCGTCCTGTCCGACACCCATCTGCCCACCCGGTCGCGCGACCTCCCTGCCGGGCTGTGGGCAGCCCTGGACGACCTCGGCCCGGACGACGTCGCGGTGCACGCAGGGGACTGGGTCGACGAGGCGGCCCTGGACCTGGTGCTGGCGCGGCTCGCCCCGGCCGGTGCGGTCCTGCTCGCGTGCTGGGGCAACAACGACGGACCGCCGCTGCGTGCCCGGCTGCCCGAGGTGGCGCGGGCCACCATCGGCGGCGTGCGGGTGGCCGTGGTCCACGAGACGGGCCCGGCCACCGGCCGGGAGGCCCGGGCGGCAGCCGGGTACGGCGCGGAGACCGACCTGCTCGTGTTCGGCCACTCCCACATCCCCTGGGACACCGTGACCGAGGTGCCGGGCGGTCGGTCGCTGCGCCTGCTGAATCCCGGCTCACCGACCGACCGGCGCCGCCAGCCATTCCCGAGCTACCTCACCGCGGTCCTGTGCGACGGCGCAGTGTCCGAGGTCCGGTTCCACCGGCTGCCCGTGCGGGGTGGTGGCGGGCGGGTCGTCCCGCAGGCCGACGGCACGGTGCGCCGCCGTCCCTAGCCTTGCCGGTGTGGACAGTCGTGGCGGGCCCGGTGCTCCCGGCGACCTGTCGATCGCCGGCCGGGTCGACCACTGGGCGACGGTGGCGCGGTCGCATCCGATCCTGGTCGACGCCGTCCTGGTCGGGGTACTCGGCGGGCCGCTGGTCCTGCTCGGCCCGGGCGTCGGCGCGAGCGAGACGGCGATGCTGCCGTCCTTCGTGCTCGGGGTCGGGATGGTCCTGCCGCTGGTCTGGCGGCGGGTCGCGCCGCTGGCCGTTCTCGCCACCCTGTGCGCCGTCGGCGCCGTGCAGCTGCTCGCCGCCGGACCGCTCGGCATGACCTACCTGCTGCCGGCCGACGCGGGCTTCGTCGTCGCGCTCTACACGGTGACGGCCCGTGCCCGGACCGCTGTGACGCAGTGGGTCGCCCTGCCGGTCGGACTCGGCGCGGCGCTGCTGTGCGCGTTCGTGTCGTCCAGCTCCCTCCCTGTCCTGGTCCTCGCCGTGCTGGTCGCGGTCGTGTCCGGGACGCTGCGCCGGGTCCGGTCCGCCTACGTCGAAGGCCTGGTGGAACGGGCCCAGGGCGCCGAGCTCGAGCGGGTGCAGCAGGTCCACCTCGCCGAGTCCGCCGAGCGCGCCCGGATCGCCCGGGAGATGCACGACGTCGTCGCCCACTCGCTGTCGGTGATCATCGTGCAGGCCGACGGCGGGAGCTACGCGGCCCGGCAGGACCCGGGACGGGCCGTCGAGGTGCTCGGGACCATCGCCGCGACCGGCCGCGAGGCGCTGACCCAGATGCGGCAGCTGCTCGGGGTGCTCCGGGAGGACCCGTCCCCGGGTTCGTCGGTGCCCACGACCCCGCAGCCGGGCCTGGCCGAGCTGCCCGCACTGGTGGACAGGATCGCGGCGACCGGGCTCCCGGTGCACGCCGACCTCGCGGGGACGACCGTCGCCGCCGACATCCCGCAGGCGACCGGGCTGGTCGGCTACCGGGTCGTGCAGGAGTCGCTGACCAACGTGCTCAAGCACGCCGGGCGGGTCGGCCGGGTCGACGTGACGGTCGAGCGGATCCGCGACCGCCTGCGGATCGAGGTGTCCGACGACGGTCGGGGTGCCGCGGCGTCTCTGGGCGGCCCCGTGCCCGTCCCCGGTGCCGGGTCCACTGGTGCGGGGTCCGCCGGTGCCGGGGCGACGACGGTGCTTCCCGGCCCCCCGGCGGCCGGTCAGGGCTTGCGGGGGATGCGCGAGCGGGTCGCCCTGCTCGGCGGGCGCCTGGTGGCCGGCCCCCGACCGGGCGGTGGCTTCCGGACGGTGGCCACCCTGCCGGTGCCGCTGCGCGACGGTCGCAGCGGACCCGTCCCCGGGTGGGTCCGGCCGGCCGGCCGGCCGGCTCCGGGCCGTGATCCCAGGACCGATCCCAGGACCGATCCCGGGACCAGGCCCAGGACCGGGCCCCGGACCGGGCCCGTGCGGCCGGACGGGTCTGCCCGCCCCGACGGTCCTGCGAGGCCGGTGGCCGTTGCGCCCTCCGGCGAGACGGCGCTGCTGCCGCCGGAGGCCGCGCCCGGCGGGGACGCCTGGACCACCTGGGAGCAGCAGCGCGGCTCCGGTGGCCGGCGCGGTCGCGGGGGGCGCGGGGGGCGCGGGGGGCGCGGGTGACCACCGCGATCCGGGTCTTCCTCGCCGACGACCAGCACCTGGTCCGCGCCGGGTTCCGCATGGTCCTGGACTCCCAGGCGGACATCGAGGTGGTCGGTGAGGCGGCCGACGGGGCCGACGCGGTCCGTCAGCTGGGCCGCTTGTCCGCGGACGTCGTCCTCATGGACGTCCGCATGCCGGTGCTGGACGGGATCGAGGCCACGGCGCGGCTGCAGGCGTCGTCCGGCGGCCCACGCGTGCTGGTGCTCACCACGTTCGACCTCGACGAGTACGCGTTCGCCGCCATCCGTGCGGGCGCGTCGGGGTTCCTGCTCAAGGACGCGCCGCCGGAGGACCTGCTCGCCGCAGTCCGGACGGTCCATGCCGGGGACGGCGTGGTGGCGCCGAGCACCACCCGGCGGCTGCTGTCCCACCTGGCGACGCTCCCCGGGACTCCGCTCCCGACGGCAGGGGACGACCCCCGCTTGGCCGCGCTGACCGACCGCGAGCGCCAGGTGCTGGTCAAGATGGGCGAGGGGCTGAGCAACGCCGAGATCGCCGCGGCGCTGTTCCTGTCCGAGACGACGGTGAAGACCCACATCGGTCGGGTGTTCGCCAAGCTCCGGCTGCGCGACCGGGTGCAGGCCGTCATCCTCGCCTACGAGACGGGCCTGGTCCGTCCCTGAACGCGGATCAGATCGAGCGTCGCGCCCGATCGAGCGTCGCGCCGGGCAGACCACCGGGTCGGCTCGGCCGCCCGCGTGCCGTCTTGCCCTCACCGCACCGAGACGGTCAGCACCCGCAGGCCGCGGTCGACGAACCCGACCATCCACTGGAAGCTCACGTCGGGGTCGGCGGTCCACTGGAAGCCGTTGCCCGCCTGCAGGATCGCGAACCCGTGCAGGATCGACCGGACGGCGCGCATCGCGTGGTCCAGGTCGCCGTCCGCGATGCCGTAGCCGCGCAGCACCGCGGCCAGCGACGCCACGAGGCGACGGCTCGCCGCGTCGAGCGGGTCGTCGTCGCCGCTGACCTCGGCGCCGACCGTGGCGGTGTAGCCGCCGGGGTGGGCCATCACGTACTCCCTCGTCGCGGTGGCGAACGCCGAGAGCGCGTCGAGACCGGCCAGTCCCTCCACTGCTGCGCCGACCGCGTCGCCCAACTCGGTCAGGGCGAGGCTGGCGATGCGGTGCTGCAGGTCGGCGACGCTCTCGACGTGCTTGTACAACGACGGCGTACGGACCCCCAGGCGTTCGGCGAGCAGGCCCATCGTGAGGCCGTGGAACCCCACCTCGTCCGCGAGCGCCGCGCCTGCGGCGACGACGGCCGCGGTGGTGAGTCCGGCTCTAGGCACCCGCGTGCTCCTCGAGGAACGGCAGGACGGCGGCAGCGACCGCGTCGGGCGACTGGGCGTGCGGGTAGTGACCCGCGCCGTCGATCATCGCGACCGTACCGAGTCCGGCAGGCAGCGCGGCGACGATGGCCTCGGCCTCGGCCCGGGGGTCGACCCAGTCGGGATCGTCCGTGCCCATGACGATCAGCGCCGGGCAGCCGACGGACGCGAGCTTGGCGGCGGCGTCCTTCGGCGCGGCCAGGCACATCCTCCGCAGGGCCGCCATCCGTCCCGGCTCGGCGAGGTTGCCTGCCAGCGAGGCGATGTGCGCGTCGTAGTCGACCGGCCTGACCCCGGGGTAGGCGATGTCGAGGTAGCGCTTCCACTGCCCCACGCTGCCGAACAGGGCCGTGAGCAGCAGCCGCGTCGTCCCCGTGCGGTAGCGAGCGAGCGCCAGGCCCCGTACCGACGGCTTGGGCACCCGGGTGAACGGCCCGATCTCGACCACGGCGCTGATCAGGGCAGGCGCGTCCGCGGCCGCGATGGTGGCCGCCCCGCCGGCGAAGGAGTGGCCGATGACGACGGCCGGGCCGCCGAGGTGGCGGATCAGCGCGAGCAGGTCGGCGGCGGTGTCGGTGCGGGTGTAGGAGGCGAACCCGACACTCGACTCGCCGCTGCCGCGCAGGTCGGCCGACGCCACCCGACAGCCGGCCCCGACGAGCAGCGGGGCGAGGAACCGGTACGCGGTGCGGCGGTCGCCCATGCCGTGCGACGCCACGACCAGCGGGCCCTCGCCCGCCACGTCGTACGCGATCCGGCCGCCTTCGACCTCCAGGAACTCGGTCATCGGTTTCTCCTCGACTGCTGTGGCGAACGTTCGTAGCCTAGAAGCTATACCACCTAGCCAAGCGGGGCACGACCTCGCCACGTCGACACCGCGGCCGGTGGGGCCCGGGGTGCCACCGGTCGTGGTCCCTGGGGACGACGACCCGGAGCGGCGCGCTGCCTACCGTCGCCCCCATGAGCAGCTCCGCACCCGTCGCCCACCCCGCCGCCGGCTTCCCCGACACCGCCCGTCCGGCCATCCGCGTCGAGGGACTGCGCAAGGTCTACGGCAGCGGCGACAACGCCGTGCACGCCCTGGCCGGGATCGACCTGGAGCTGGGCGCAGGCCGGTTCACCGCGGTGATGGGCCCGTCCGGGTCCGGCAAGTCCACCCTGCTGCACTGCGTCGCCGGTCTGGACAGCGTGACAGCGGGCCGGATCGGGTACGCGGAGCCCGACGGTTCCGGCTGGACGGACATCACCACGCTGCCCGACCGGCGCCTCACCCATTTCCGGCGGGACCGCATCGGGTTCGTCTTCCAGTCGTTCAACCTGCTGCCCACCCTCACCGCCGAGCAGAACATCCTGCTGCCACTGGACCTGGCCGGGCGCAAGGTGGACCGGAACTGGTTCGACGGCCTCGTCGCCACCCTGGGGATCGGGCCGCGACTGGGGCACCGCCCGGCCGAGCTCTCCGGCGGCCAGCAGCAGCGGGTCGCCTGCGCGAGAGCACTGGTCACCAGGCCGACCGTGGTGTTCGCGGACGAGCCGACCGGCAACCTGGACAGCAGGTCCTCGGCAGAGGTGCTGTCCTTCCTGCGACGCTCGGTCCGCGAGCTCGGCCAGACCGTGGTGATGGTCACCCACGACCCGGGTGCGGCTTCCTACGCCGACCGCGCCGTCCTGGTCGCCGACGGTCGCATCGCCCGGGACATCGACATGCCCGAGCCGCAGGAGGTGCTCGACGCGTTGGGATCGCTCGCCGACGGCGGAGCGGTGCTCACCACCGAGCCCGACGACGGAGCACCGCTCACCGAACCCTCCGGTGGGACCGCTCCGGCCGGGGCACGCCGGGCATGAGGTCCGTCGTCCTGGCGCAGCTGCGCCGACATCCCGCCCGGTACGTCGCGACCGCTCTGGCGATCGTGCTCGGCACCGCCTTCGTCGCCGCCGGGTTCCTGTTCACCTCGACGCTGCGCAACACCCTGGGCAACGCCCTCGTCGCCGACGTCGCCCGCGCGGACGTCGTGGTCGGCCCGACGTCAGCGGCCGGCTTCGCCACCCTGGACGCCGCCCAGGTCGCGGCGGTCACCGGCACGCCCGGCGTGGCGTCGTCGCTGGCGGTCACCAGCGGTGACGCCCAGGTCGACCTGCCCCGGGTCGGGCGCCAGGGCGTGACCACCCGGTCGGTCGCGACAGATCCGCGCCTGTTGTCCCAGCAGGTGGTCGCCGGCAGCTCACCGTCCGGGGCCGGCCAGCTGGCCATCGGCAGGTCCGCCGCCGACGCGACGGGCCTGGGTGCCGGCTCGACCGTCACCCTGACCAGCGGTGGCCAGGACGACGGCGGCGGTCCGGCCCGGTCCGTCCGGTACACGATCAGCGGGGTCCTGGACCCGCGCGGCGACCTCGGGTCGTTCGCGCAGGGCCTGGTCTTCTACTTCCCGGACGGTCACCCGGCCGGGACCGTCAACGGCGGGGTCGAGCGGGTGGCCCTGCTGGCAGCCGACGGCGTGGACCCCGAGAAGCTGCGGGTCGACGCGGCCGGCCGGCTGGCGGCCGTGCCCGCCACTGCCGACCCCGGCACAGGTACCCGTCCCGAGCAGGCCCGGGTCTCCACCGTCACGCAGTACCGGCAGGCGTCGATCGCCGACATCGCGGTCGCCGTGCAGCTGGTCGGAGCCTTCGTGCAGGCGTTCGCGGTCCTGGCCCTGGCGGTCGCCGGGCTCGTCATCGCGAACACCTTCGTGATCCTGCTCACCCAGCGGACCCGGGAGCTGGCGCTGCTGCGGTGCGTCGGAGCCGAGCGCCGCCAGGTGTTCCGCTCCGTGGTGGCCGAGGCGGCCGTGCTGGGCGGGCTGTCCGCGCTGCTCGGCGTCCTGGCCGCCTGGGGGATCGGCTCGGCGGCCGTGTCGGTCGCGAACCGTTTCGACCTCCCCGTCGCCATCGCCGCGCCGAACCTGACCTGGACCGCCGTCGTCATCCCGCTGGTCGCCGGGCTCGTCGTCACCGTGGTGGCCGCCCTGGCACCCGCCCGCCGGGCCACCGCCGTGGCGCCGGTCGCGGCCCTGCGCCAGGACCTCGGTCTTGCCGTCCGCAACCGGCGCGGCCTGCTCCGCCTCGTCCTCGGTCTGCTGCTGATCTGCGTCGGAGTGCTGGGGATGCTGGCCGGTGCCGCGGCCGCCGGAGCGACAGGTGTGCTGCTGACAGCACTCGGCGGCGCGCTGAGCTTCGTCGGCGTGCTCGCCGCGGCCCGACTGTTCGTGCCGGCCGTCGCCCGGTTGATCGGTGCCGTGGTCCGCGTGCTCGGCGGCGTCCCGGGCAGGCTGGCGGTGCTCAACGTGCTGCGCAACCCCGCCCGGGCGACGGCGACCTGCACCGCCCTCGTGATCGGGGTGACGCTTGTCGCCACCGTCGGGGTGGGCGCGGCGACCGCACGCTCCAGCGCGCTGAGCCTGGTACTCGGCAACAACCCGGTCGACGTCGTGGTGTCCACCGGGCTCGGGTCCCGGGTGCAGCCCGGGACCCTCGCGACCGACCGCCCCGCCGCATCGCCGGCGCTCACGGCCGGGACGGCATCCCGGGTGGCCGGTGTCAGCGGTGTCGAGGCGACCGCGACGCTGGTCGAGGCACCGGTCCAGCTCGTGCTGCCCGGCAACCGGCGTCTGTCCGGCCCGGTGAGCGGCGCGGACCCGGCGGCGCTGACCGGCGTGGTCCGGGAGGACATCGCACGGCCGCTCGGCCCGGACACGGTCCTGGTCGGCAACGAGCTGTACCTCGACGGACCCGCGCTGCTGGACGGGGACACGGTCTCGGTGACCGGTCCGCGCGGGGCGACCCGGGACCTGACAGTGCGGTTGGCGGCCGGCCTGCCCGTCGGTCTGCTGCTCGACCAGACGACCCTGGCCGCCGTGTCCGGGACGGCCCCGGTCCCGACGACGACCTGGTCCAGGACGTCCGCGCTGGACGCGACCGGGGACATCACCCGCGTCGACGACACCGTGAACGGGGTGCGTTCGGCCATCGGGAGCAGCCCGGCCGGGCTCGGCGGCGGCGGCTCCGACGTCCTGCAGGTCAGCGGGGGCGCCCAGATCGCGGCGGCCCTGGTCACCGTCCTGGACGCGCTGGTCAAGATCCTGACCGCCCTGCTGGCGATGGCCCTGCTGATCGCGCTGGTCGGGATCGCGAACGCCCTGAGCCTGTCGGTGCTGGAACGCCGGCGGGAGAACGGGCTGTTGCGGGCCCTGGGCCTGGGGCGGGGCGCGCTGCGCGCCACGATCGTCTGGGAGGCGCTGACCCTGGCCCTGGTGGCGGTCGGTCTCGGTCTCGGACTCGGTGTGCTCTACGCCTGGATCGGGACGCGGGCGGTGTTCTCCGGGTCCACGAACGGCGCGGTGCGCACGGTGTTCACCGTCCCGGTCGGCCAGACGCTGTTGCTGGTGGCGGTCGCGGTCGCCGCGGGCCTGTTGGCCTCGGTGCTGCCCGCCCGGCGGGCGGCCCGGACGGCCCCGGCCGCGGTGCTGGCCGAGGACTGAGGTCTTCGAGATGTGTCCGAGTTCCTCGGTGAGCGCGCGGCGGTTCTCACCGGGCGGTCGGTCTGGTTCGGTGGGCAGGTCGAGCCAGGAGGAGTCCCCGATGAGTGCGGCACCCGAGGACGCCCGCGCTTTCGCGGTGGCGTTCCGGTCGTTCCTGGAGTGGGTGCACTCCGGAGCAGGCGGCGGGGAGGCCAGCGAGGTGGTGGCGCGGCTGCGCGACCACCTGGGGCCGGACCGCGCCGAGCGTTCGGTCGTGGCCCGCGAGCTCCCGCCGTACGAACAGGTCAACCTGCAGGTGGCACTGGACGCGTGGTCGGCCCGACCTGGGCGGACCGTGACCACCCTGGGCCTGTCGGCGCCCCCGCACCACGGCGGCGTGACGGCCCGGCAGCTGCTGTCGGGCGACGGCCTGCCGCCGCTGAGCCTGGGCGCGCCCGAACTGGTGGACCTGCCGAGCGGGCCGGGGCGGACGCTGGCGTGTCTGCAGACCGGAGTGCTGCTCGTCGAGGACGCGCTCGGGGCGTATCTGCTGCTGGTCCGTGGGCCCGAGCGGCACCAGCGTCCGTCGCTGACGGTGGAGGTGGCGGGCCTGGAGGTGGTGGACGCCCAGCAGGTGCACGCGGCTCTCGACGTCCTGAGGTCGGAGCTGAACGTCTACCGCGGGCAGGTGCTGGAGCTCGCGCAGGACCAGGAGGGCGGCCTTCGGTTGGGCTTTGCCGAGCTCCCGCTGACGGCTCGCGAGGACGTGGTCCTGCCGGAGGCGGTGCTGCGGCGGGTCGAGCGGCACACCCTGGAGATGGCGACGCACCGCGAGGCGCTGCGCGATGCGGGACAGCACCTCGAGCGGGGACTGCTGTTGTACGGCCCACCCGGTACCGGCAAGACCCACACCACCCGCTACGTGATCGGTCAGCTCGCCGGCAGCACGGTGCTGCTGCTGTCCGGGCGGTCCCTGCACCTGGTCGGCGCTGTCTCCGGCCTGGCACGGGACCTGCAGCCCAGCGTCGTCGTGCTGGAAGACGTGGATCTCGTGGCCGAGGACCGGGGGTACGGTCCCGGCTCGAGCCCGGTCCTGTTCGAGCTGCTGGATGCGATGGACGGGGTGGCGGCGGACGCCGACCTGCTGTTCCTGCTGACGACGAATCGTGCGGACCTGCTGGAGCCGGCGCTCGCGGCCCGGCCCGGCCGCGTCGACGTCGCGGTGGAGATCGGCCTGCCGGACGCCGACGCCCGCCGCCGGTTGTTCGCGCTGTACGGCCGCGGCGTGCCGTTCCGGCTGGAGGACGGCGACGTCGAACGGGTCGTCGACCGGACCGAGGGCACCACGGCGAGCTTCCTCAAGGAGCTGGTCCGCAGGGCCGTCCTGGAGTCCCTGACCGAGCAGACCCCGCTGCACGCGGTCACCGCGACCCACCTCGATCGAGCGCTCGCCGACCTGGTGGACAGTGCTCAGCACGTCACCCGGGCGCTGCTCGGCGTCGGGACCGATGGCGAACCAGCGGTGCCGGCAGGCCGTGCGGCGGCCGGCCACGGCGGCCTCGTGACCGGGCGCGCGGTGCCCGTGAGCGCTGTGAGGTACAGCAGCAGGTGATCGACGAGCGCGACCCACGGGACGGAGTCGGAACAGCCGTCGTGCCGCCGCGACCATGTCGGTGTTGACTGTCGGTATCGGTCCTGTCACCGATGCCCCCGCCCCACTCCCTGGAGGAGAGACCATGCGCCGTCGCGCTCTCGCCGCATTCGCCCTGACCGCCACCGCAGCCCTGGCGGCGGTGTCCGCCCAACCCGCCACCGCAGCGTCGTCCGTGCGGAGCGGTGTCCCATCCGCCGCGGCGACCCGGTCGCGTCCGGTGGCGCCTCCGGCGTTCCGCCGTGCGCTGCTCGCCGCAGCCGGCCACGCGCAGGTCACCGTCGGTTCACCCGTCGCCGCGGCCGTTCGCCCGATCGGTAACGGCGTGTCCACCGACCTGCCCACGCGCGTGTCGTTGGGCGCCGACCTGGTGCGGGTCCCCTACACGGTGGTCGTACCGACGGGGTCGGTCAGGGACCCGGGTGTGGAGATCGGCCTGGTGGTCGGGACCAGTGGGGGCACCGGTGCCCTGGTGCTCGACTCGTTCACGGTCGGGACAGCCGGCCAGACCACCTTCCGCGGTGCGCTGACCGTGCCCAGCAGGGCGGTCGTCCGACTCGGCAACGCCGCGTGGGTCGTCGCCTACGGCAGCGTGTCCGGCACCACGGCGAAGGCCGCCGCCACCGGTACCGTCGTCAAGGTCACGTCGCTGCTGGGTGAGTCGGTCACCCGTCGCGGTGACAGCGTCCGCGTGGTCGGGGCCACGAAGATCTTTGCCGGCGGGACCAGCTACACCGCCCGCCCGGGCATCCGGGTCGGCGTCGACCGGTACGCGGGCAACGGCCGGTACGTCAGGCTCGCCACGGTCTTCACCGACCGGCTCGGTCACCTCGACGTGACCGTGCGGATCTCGTTCCGGGCCGGCATCCGTCTGACCACCGCCGACACCGGCGCGGTCTTCGGCGCCGTCACCCCCATCAGGGCGGTCTGAGCCGAGACCTCCGTACCGGCGCCCACCCCCGCGTGTCGGCTGGGGTGGGCGCCGGCCCGTGCACGCGGGCCGGCTCCCAGGCTGTCGACGGCGCACGTCCAGGCATGGCCCCGACGGCATGGCCCCGATGTCGGAGGTGTCGGCCTGTCCGCCCCCGGTCCCCGCTGGGCGGCGGACGTCAGATGGCCACGAACTCCTCGATGGGGTCCTCGATGGCTGCGTAGGGGTCCGTGCCCGCGTACTCCTCCTGGAGCCGCCGGGCACGGGTGCGGTCGAGTCGGTGCGGACCGCCTCGACCGCACACCGAAGGGTGCGGTGTCGACGCTGGAGCAGGTCGGAGGTGTGACATCCACGGCGAAGAAGGCCGCCGGGCGACGGCCGGGGGCACCGAGGAGCACGCGATTCCCGGTGGGAGGGCCGGACGCCCGGGGTCGGATCCAGCGACGGACATGCGAGGTCGGCGGCACCGTCGGGGCTGTCGCGTCACCCTTCGCACCGGAACCATGTTCGCCCATGGTGGCCCGCACCGGGGCGGAGCTCGTCCCGGTCAACGGACGAGATCCGCGGCGATCGGTGACAACGGTGCCACCTGCCCGTAGGCGGACGACGACGCAGTGATCACCCGGGCGTCACTGGCCGCGGGACTCGGCGGCCGACGATCCCGGGACGACGGAGGGAGTTGGGATCCTGGGGTCGACGGTCGTCCCCGGGACTCAGCTGTCCCGATCGGGCTTCCGGAGCGGGTGCGACTCCACCGCGTCCGTGACCGGTGGGTCCGGGCGTGAGGGGCACTCCGTCGACAGGTGGCCGCCTCCGGTGCGGCAGGCGCCCGGGAGACCTAACGTCGCGGCGTGCTCCGGCTGGTGCGGTCCCAGGTGCGCCGGCACCCCGGCCGGTACCTCGCGACCGCCGTGGCCGTCGCGTTGGGGGCCGGCTTCGTCGCGGTGGCGCTGCTGTTCACGGCGACCCTGAACCGGACGCTGGGTGACGCGCTGACCACCGAGCTGGCCGGGGCCGAGGTGGTGGTCGGCGCGCCGCGCGTCACGGCGGGTGCCAACCAGGTGGACCCCTCCCTGGTCGGCGACATCGCCTCGACACCCGGGGTCGGCGCGGTGGCGGGACTGCTGACGGCGCGCGCCCAGGCCGTCCTCCCGAGGTTGGGGACCACGCCGTTGGCCGTCGGGCTGGTCGCCGACGATGCCCGCCTGCAGTGGCAGCACCTGTCCGCCGGGACCTACCCGAACGGTGCCGGGCAGGTGCTGCTCGACAGCGAGACCGCCCGGACCGGGCTCGGCGTGGGCTCCCTCGTCCGGATCGGCCGGTCCACCGCCGACGCGGGCCCTCCCGCCGCGGGAACACCTCCGGTCCCGGCCCTGACGGTCCCGGTCCGGGTGAGCGGGATCGTCGACCTCGGCAGCAGCCTCGCCTACTCCCCGCCGGCGGTCTTCGTCAGGACTGCCGACGCCCGCGCGACGGGACTGCTCGACGGCTACTACCGGATCTCGGTCGCCGGGGACGGCAGCGTGGGCGACGACGTCCTGCGCGACCGGGTCGCCGCGGTCGTCGACTCCTCCACGGCCGGGGAGGGCCTGGTCACCCGGACGATCGCCGGACAGCGCGCGGCGGCCATCGAGGCCGTCAGCTTCGGTACCGACATCCTGGGCGGCTTCCTGCTCGGGTTCGCCGCCATCTCCGTCGTGGTCGCGGGTCTGGTCATCGCCAACACGTTCGCGGTCCTGCTGGCGCAGCGGCGCCGGGAGCTGGCCCTGCTCCGGTGCGTGGGTGCCGACCGCCGCCAGGTCCTCGGCTCGGTGCTCGGGGAGGCGGCGGTACTGGGCACCGTCGCCGGCATGGTCGGTCTCGGTGGGGCGCTGGCGGTGACGGCCACGGCCGTCCGGGTCGTCAACGCCATCGGCGTGCCGGTCGTGGTCAGCCCCGTCCAGGTCGACCCGGTCGCGATCGTCGCGCCGCTGGTGGTCGGTGTGCTGGTCACCGTGGTCGCCGCGGTCGGCCCGGCCCGCGCCGCGACCCGCATCACCCCGATCGCGGCGCTGCGGCCCGACACCGCGGTGGTTGCCGGGACCGCCGGCGGTCGACGCCGGGCGCTGGCCGGGCTGGTGCTGGTCGCAGCCGGAGCGGGACCGCTGGCGATCACCGTCACGCGCCGAGGGCTGGCGGCCGGCGGCGGGCCGGGCGGGGTCGGGCTGGGGATCCTCGGCGGGCTGTTGACCTTCCTCGGCGTCCTGGTCGCCGGCCAGCTGGTGGTCCCGAACGCGGTCCGGGTGGTCGGGGTCCTCACCCGCACCCTCGGGCGCACGCCCGGGCGGCTCGCCGTCGCCAACGCGCTGCGCAACCCGGCCCGGGCTACCGCGACCTGTTCGGCCCTGGTGGTCGGGGTGACGCTGGTGACCCTCGTCGGCACCGGGGCGGCCACCACCCGGGCCACGTTCCTGGCCGTCATCGAGCAGTCGGACCCGATCGACGTGACAGCGACCGTCCCGGGGCTGGTGCTGACAGCGCCCCAGCAGGGCGACCCGGTCCCGGCGACCCCGGCCGTGTCGGGCGCGCGTCTGACCGCGCTCGGCGCTGTCCCGGGACTGTCGGCCTCGACCCGGCTGGCCACCACGACGGTGACCCTCGCGAGGCCGGGCGGCGAGGGGGACGCGGTTCGCACCGGTCCCGTCAGCGCGACCGACCTGGCCGCCGCCGCGCGAGTCGTGCGCGGCGGCCTGCTCGACGGCGCGCGGGCCGGGCAGCTGCTGGTCGCGCCGGACCGGCTGACCCGACGCCTCGGCGTCGAGAACGGCGCGCGGGTCACGATGTCCGGTCCCCGGGGTTCCCGGGGTCTCACCGTGCGCGTCGTCGCCGGTCTGCCCGTCCCGGTGCTGGTGGACACCGCCGACCTGGTCGCGGTCACCGCTGTGACGCCGGCGCCCACCGCCGTCTGGGCCCGGACCGCTGCCCTGGACCCGGGGGGTGACGCCGGGCAGGTGTCCGCGGCGGTCGCTGCCGTCCAGCAGGCGGGCGGTCAACCCGCCGGCAGCCGCGCGGGCCTCCTCGTCGGCGGCGGGGCGTTGCGGGCCGGACGGTTCCTGCAGATCCTCGATGTGCTCCTGCTGGTCGTCACCGCGCTGCTCGGGGTCGCGGTGGTCATCGCCGTGCTCGGGATCGGGAACACCCTCGGGCTGTCGGTGGCCGAACGGCGCCGGGAGTCCGCGCTGCTCCGTTCCCTCGGCCTGACCCGCACCGGGCTGCGGCTCACCGTCGCCCTGGAGGCGGTGACACTGGCGGTCGTCGCGGCGCTGGTCGGGACGGTCCTGGGGATCGGGTACGGCTTCGCGGGGATCCGGGCACTGCTCGGGCAGGCGGTGGACATCCGCTTCACCGTGCCGGTCGGCCAGGTGGCCGCGCTTGCCGGCGCGGCCGCACTGGCGGGACTGCTGGCCTCGGTGCTGCCCGCGCGCCGCGCGGCGCGGACCCCGCCCGCGCAGGCCCTCGCCGAGGACTGATCCGGCCGGGTCCGGACGACGCGGCCCGTCGTCACGACCGACGGGGGCCGTCAGGACCGGCAGCGGCGCTCCCACAGCGACAGCCCGGTCACCGCGGCGACGACGACCGCGATGCCCGTCCACTGGCTGGCATCGACCACCGTGTGGAGGACGAGAACGCCCAGCACGGCACCGACCACCGGGTAGGACAGCTCGGCCAGGGTCGCCCGGGTGGCCGGCGTCGACCGGAGCCCCGTGTAGTACAACCACAGCGCGAGCAGACCGGGGACCCACGCCAGCCCCACGATCCTCGGCAGCGCGCCTGGCGGCACCGTGAGTGACCGGTGGGTCGAGACCGTGACGACGAACGCGGTGACCAGGCCGATCGCGAACCGCAGCGTCACCAGCTCCCGCGGCGTCAGGGCACCCGTGAGGCCGCGCCCGAGCACCGTCCCGGCGGCCCAGAGCACCGCTGCCCCGACGGCGAGCAGTGCGGGCGTCACGTCCCGGACGCCGACGTGCAGCGGCGCGGCGAATGCGACCAGCCAGGCGCCGACGAGAGCCGGGACCGCGAACAGCGCGAGGCGCGGACGCGGACGCTCCCTGAGCAGCAGGGCGGCCAGGGCGATGGCGAACACCGGCTGCAGCTGCTGGAGAACCGTCGGGGTCACCGGGTCACCGAACGCGAAGGCGCGGCTGAACAGGATGGTGGCGATCGCCGAGGAGCCCGCCCCGATGACCAGCAGCGCGGCGAGCTGCCGCCCGGACAACCGGCGCGCCGCGCCCAGCGCACCCGGGAGGAACGGGGACAGCGCCAACAACGCCAGCAGGTGTTCCCACATCACGAGGGTCGGCGCCGGGACGGTCTGGACGAGCCTGCTGCGCAGCAGCGTGTCGGTGCCCCACAGCGACGCGGCGAGGGCGACCAGCCAGGTCCGGTCCCGGCCACGTGGGACGATCTCGCGCCCCGACCGATCTGCGGGGCCCGACCGATCTGCGGGGCCCACCTGACCCGCGGGGGCCGCCCGGTCGGCCTGCCCGACCGTCGAGACCGGACCGGGGGATGCGAGCGGCGGCGCAGTGGTCGTCACGAGCCCCAACGTACGGGCGGGGGGTGTCGGGCTCACCGCAGGTTACGGTCGGCGCTCGTGGACCCGGCAGCCGTGAACGGCCCGCTCCCGGTGGTGGTGGTCGGTGCCGGGCGGGTCGGCGGGACCCTGGCCGCTCTGCTGCGGCGGGACGGCCGGGAGGTGATCGTGCTGCGCCGCGGTGACGATCTCGCGGCCGGGGTCGTCCGAGCGGGCACGGTGGTGCTGGCGGTCGGCGACGACGAACTCGCCGCCGTGGTGGCGGACCTCGACCGTGGCGATGCCTTCCGGCCGGGCCGGCTGGTCGTCCACCTGAGCGGTGCTCTCGGCACCGGCGTCCTCGCACCCGCTGCGCGCGCCGGTGCCCGGACGGCCGCGCTGCACCCGGTCGCCCCGTTCACCGGCGATCCCGGCACCGACGCCATCGTGCTCGCCCGGGCCGCCCTGGGACTCACCTCAGACCCGGACGCCCGCCCCGCAGCCCTGGCGCTGGTCGCCGCGTGGGGCGGCCAGCCCGGCCTCGTCGTCGACATCGCCGAGTCCGACCGACCCGCCTGGCACGCCGCGATCTGCACGGCCGCCAACCACGCCTTCGCCGTCGTCACCGACGGTGCGGAACGCCTGGCCCGGCTCGGCGTGCCAGATCCGAGAGCAGTGCTCACGCCCGTCGTGGAGGCGGCGGTGGGCCTGGCGCTGTCGACCGGCCCGTCGGCGCACACCGGCCCGGTCGCGCGCCGTGACGCCGGGACCGTGGCCGGCCACCTGGCGGTGCCGGCGCCGCGCGCGTCGACCGACGCCTACCGCGCGGTCGCGTCCCTGCTGGCCGGCCAGGTCGCCGGTCGGGGGCCGGCGCGTCTCGGCGCCGTGCGGGTGGCCGCGACCGTCGCCGAGCTCGACGCCGCCCTGGCGGTCACCGCCCGTCCGCGGGCGCTGGTGATGACGATGGGCGCCCTGCACGCCGGGCATCTCGCCCACCTGTCGCGGGCCCGCGACCTGGTCGGGCCGACCGGGACGGTCGTGCTCAGCATCTTCGTCAACCCGCTGCAGTTCGGGCCCGGCGAGGACCTCGACGCCTATCCCAGGACCCTCGCCGCCGACCTCGCCGCCGCGGAGCGGGCCGGAGTGGACGTCGCGTTCACCCCGACGGTCGGGGCCGTCTACCCCAACGGTGCGCCGGTGGTCCGGATCGACCCGGGCCCGCTCGGCGCCCAGCTGGAGGGTGCGGCCCGGCCCGGCCACTTCGCCGGCGTCCTGACCGTGGTGTCCCGCGTGCTGCGCCTGGTCGCCCCGGACGTCGCGACCTTCGGGGAGAAGGACTACCAGCAGCTCGTGCTCGTCCGGCGGATGGTCGCCGACCTCGGTCCGGACGTCGTGATCGAGGCGGTGCCGATCGTCCGGGAACCCGACGGTCTCGCGATGTCCAGTCGCAACACCCGGTTGTCCGGCGCGGACCGGGCGCGGGCCGCCGCCGTCCCCGCCTCGCTGCGGGCCGGGGCCGCCGCCGGACCGCGGGGGTCCGACGCTGTGCTCGCGGATGCCGCAGCGGTGCTCGGTGACGCCGGGATCGCCCCCGACGGGCTCGTCCTGCGGGACCCGGAGCTCGGGCCGGCGCCCGCGCAGGGCCCTGCCCGACTGGTGCTCGCCACACCGGTCGGCGGCGTGCGCCTGCTGGACAACGTCGCCGTCCACCTCGGGGCCGAACCGCGGTCCTCCCGGCCGCCCGCCCGGTTCGCCTCCGTCCCGGGCCCGGACGACGCCTGATGCTGCTGACGGCCGACATCGGCAACACGAACATCGTCCTCGCCCTGTTCGACGGCGAGCGACTCGTCGACTCCTGGCGTCTGCACAGCGACCGGCGCAGCACCCCCGACGAGCTGGCGCTGTCTGTCAGAGCGGTGCTCTCTGCAGCGGGCCAGGACCCGGCCGGTCTGGACGGTGTCGCGGTCTGCTCGACGGTGCCGGCGCTGCTGAGGACTACGAGAGCGATGCTCGCGCGTTGGTTCGAGGATGTCGACGCCCTCGTCGTGGAACCCGGCACCGACGTCGGGGTCCGTCTCGACGTGGAGAACCCCCCCGAGGTGGGCACCGACCGGGTGATGAACACCCTGGCCGCCGGCACCCTGTTCGGTGGTCCCTGCGTCGTGGTCGACCTGGGGACCTCGACGAACTTCGACGTCGTCGGGCGCGACGGGGCCTACCTGGGCGGGGCGATCGCGCCGGGCATCGAGGTCAGCCTCGACGCCCTGACCGCGCGCGCCGCCCAGCTCTCGCGGGTGGCGCTGCAGGCGCCGCCGTCGGTGATCGGCCGCAGCACCGCCGCCTGCCTGCAGTCCGGGGTCGTCTACGGGGCCGCCGGGCAGGTCGACGGGATCGTCGGACGGATCCTGCATGAGCTCGGCACGCCGGTCACCGCCGTGGTCGCCACCGGTGGTCTGGCGCCGCTCGTGGTGTCCGCCAGCCGGACCGTGACCCACCACCGCGCCGACCTCACCCTGGTGGGGCTGCGGTTGGCCTTCGAGCGCACGCGGGCCTGACCCGGAGTTGGGCACAGGGGCTGGGAGACTGCGCGGGTGAGCAGCGACGAAGGCAGCCCGCCCGACCAGGCCGATGTGTCCGAGCAGTTCCGGGTGCGCGCGGCCAAGCGCCAGGCCCTGCTGGACGCGGGCGTCGACCCCTACCCGGTGACGGTCCCGCGCACGCACACCCTCACCGAGGTCCGCGCCGCCCACCGGGACCTGGCTCCGGACGAGGCGACCGGGTCCGTGGTCAGCGTTGCGGGCCGCGTCGTGTTCGCCCGCAACACCGGCCGCCTGTGCTTCGCGACGCTGCGGGACGGGGGTGCGGGGGGTGGCGCGACCCTCCAGGTGATGCTGAGCCGCGATCGCGTCGGGGAGCGGCGCCTCGCCGACTGGAAGGCCCAGATCGACCTCGGCGACTTCGTGTCGGTGACCGGCGAGGTCCTCTCCTCCCGGCGCGGCGAGCTCTCCGTCACCGCCGACACCTGGGTGCTGGCCAGCAAGGCGCTGCGCCCGCCGCCCAACCAGCACTCCGGCCTGTCCGAGGAGGCCCGGGCCCGGCGTCGCTACGTGGACCTGATGGTGTCCGAACGCGCCCGCGAACTCTCCCGCTTGCGCCCGGCGGCCGTAGCTTCGATCCGCGCCTTCTTCGCCGAGCGCGGGTTCACCGAGGTCGAGACGCCGATCCTGCAGACGGTGCACGGCGGTGCGACGGCGCGGCCGTACACGACCCACTCCCATGCCCTGGACATCGACCTGTCGCTGCGGATCGCCCTCGAGCTGCACCTCAAGCGGGCGGTGGTCGGCGGCATCGAGCGTGTCTTCGAGGTCGGGCGGGTGTTCCGCAACGAGGGGGTCGACGCCACCCACAGCCCCGAGTTCACGATGCTCGAGGCCTACGAGGCGTGGGGGGACCACCGGTCGATGGCCGCGCTCACCCGGGACCTGGTCGTGGCGGTCACGCACGAGTCCACCGGTTCGGGGCTGTTGCACGCCGGCGGCCACGAGGTGGACCTCGACGGGCCGTGGCACGAGGTGACGCTGTTCGGGGCCCTCTCGACCGCCGCCGGTGAGCAGGTCGACATCCGGACACCCCGGGCGGACCTGGAGCGCCTGGCCGCCCGGCACGCGGTGGAGACCGATCGCGCCTGGGACGACGGGAAACTGGCGCTGGAGTTGTTCGAGCACCTCTGCGAGTCCTCGCTGGTGGAACCGACCTTCGTCTACGACTACCCGCTCTCGGTCCGGCCCCTGACCCGCGCACATCGCGGCGAACCCCGTCTCACCGAGTCCTGGGACCTGTACGTGGGCGGGGTGGAACTGGCCACCGCGTATTCGGAGCTGGCGGATCCGGTGGAACAACGGGACAGGCTCGCGGCTCAGGCCCGACTCGCGGCGGCCGGTGACCGGGAGGCCATGGCCTTGGACACCGACTTCCTGGAGGCGCTGGAACACGGGTTCCCGCCGACCGGCGGACTGGGCATGGGCGTGGACCGACTCGTCAGTTTCCTGGCCGGCGGTCCGGTGCGCGACGTGATCCTGTTCCCACTGGTCCGTCCCGCCGGCTGAGCAATTGCCGACACGATGCGAATGGGCGTCCGGACGGGGTGTCGGGCCACTCGGGGGGCTATCCTCCGGGGGAGCTCGTGAGTCCCTTCCCAGGAAAGGTCCGACATGGCACAGAAGGTCCAGGTCATCCTCGTCGACGACATCGACGGCGGTGAGGCCTCGGAGACGGTCTCGTTCGCCCTCGACGGTTCCTCCTACGAGCTCGACGTTTCGGCCGACAACGCGTCGAAGCTGCGCGAGGCATTCGCCCCGTACGTCGGGCAGGCCCGTCGCGCCGGTCGTCCTTCAGGCTCGGCACCCCGAGCCCGGCGGACCGGTGCCGCTCCCGCCCGGCCGGCCAACAACGACAACGCCGCGGTCCGCTCCTGGGCCAAGGAGAACGGTCACGCCGTCAGTGAGCGCGGTCGAATCTCCACACAGATCCGTGAGGCCTACGACAGGGCCCACGCCTGACCGTCGGCCCTCGACCGTGAGCTCGTGACGGTCCACGCGGGAAGGGCCCGCGCCGGACACCCGGCGCGGGCCGTGTGCTCCGGCTCGTGTCGTGTTCAGCCGGGGGCGGAATCGTCCCGCCCGGGCCCGCGGTGGGCACCCCGGGGTCGTAGCGTCACGGATGCGTGGCCGCTCCGGCGGACCACCACCACCGACCGATGCTCTCGAGGGGCTCGCCCATGTTCGAACGCTTCACCGACCGTGCCCGCCGGGTGGTCGTCCTGGCCCAGGAAGAGGCCCGGATGCTCAGCCACAACTACATCGGCACCGAACACATCCTCCTCGGGCTGATCCACGAGGGTGAGGGCGTCGCGGCCAAGTCGCTGGAGACGCTCGGCATCCAGCTCGAGGCCGTCCGTGGCCAGGTCGAGGACATCATCGGACAGGGCAGCCAGGCCCCGGCCGGGCACATCCCGTTCACCCCGCGTGCCAAGAAGGTCCTCGAGCTCTCCCTGCGGGAGGCGCTGCAGCTCGGGCACAACTACATCGGCACCGAGCACATCCTGCTGGGCCTGATCCGCGAGGGCGAGGGTGTCGCCGCCCAGGTGCTCATCCGCCTGGGCGCGGAGCTGACGCGGGTCCGCCAGCAGGTCATGCAGCTGCTGAACGGGTACCAGGGCAAGGAGGCCGCGACCGCGGGCGCGCCAGTGGAGGGCACGCCGTCCACCTCCCTGGTGCTGGACCAGTTCGGCCGCAACCTCACCCAGGCCGCGCGCGAGTCCAAACTGGACCCGGTCATCGGGCGCGAGAAGGAGATCGAGCGGGTCATGCAGGTGCTGTCCCGACGCACCAAGAACAACCCGGTGCTGATCGGTGAGCCCGGCGTGGGAAAGACGGCCGTGGTGGAGGGGCTGGCGCAGTCCATCGTCAAGGGCGATGTCCCCGAGACGCTGAAGGACAAGCACCTCTACACCCTGGACCTGTCCGCGCTGGTCGCCGGCTCCCGCTACCGCGGTGACTTCGAGGAGCGGCTGAAGAAGGTCCTCAAGGAGATCCGTACCCGCGGCGACATCATCCTGTTCATCGACGAGATCCACACCCTCGTCGGGGCCGGCGCCGCCGAGGGCGCGATCGACGCGGCATCCATCCTCAAGCCGATGCTGGCCCGCGGTGAGCTGCAGACCATCGGTGCCACCACGCTGGACGAGTACCGCAAGCACTTCGAGAAGGACGCGGCACTCGAGCGACGCTTCCAGCCGATCCAGGTCGCCGAGCCCTCGATCGCCAACACGATCGAGATGCTCAAGGGCCTGCGGGACCGCTACGAGGCCCACCACCGGGTGTCGATCACCGATGCCGCCCTGGTGGCCGCGGCGCAGCTGGCCAGCCGGTACATCGCCGACCGGTTCCTGCCGGACAAGGCCGTGGACCTGATCGACGAGGCCGGGTCCCGGCTGCGGATCCGCCGGATGACCGCACCGCCGGACCTGCGTGACTTCGACGACAAGATCGTCACGGTCCGCCGGGAGAAGGAGTCGGCGATCGACTCCCAGGAGTTCGAGAAGGCTGCCTCGCTGCGCGACCGGGAGAAGCAGCTCATCGCCGCCAAGGGCGAGCGCGAGAAGCAGTGGAAGGCCGGCGACATGGACGTGGTCGCCGAGGTGGACGAGGACCTGATCGCCGAGGTCCTGGCCACCGCGACCGGCATCCCCGTCTTCAAGCTCACCGAGGAGGAGACCTCGCGTCTGCTCCGCATGGAGGAGGAGCTGCACAAGCGGATCATCGGCCAGGAGCAGGCGATCCACGCCCTGTCCCAGTCCATCCGCCGGACCCGTGCCGGACTGAAGGACCCCCGTCGCCCCGGTGGGTCGTTCATCTTCGCGGGCCCGACCGGGGTGGGGAAGTCCGAGCTGTCCAAGGCCCTCGCGGAGTTCCTGTTCGGGGACGCCGACGCCCTGATCCAGCTCGACATGAGCGAGTTCTCCGAGAAGCACACGGTGTCCCGGCTGTTCGGTTCCCCCCCGGGTTACGTCGGCTACGAGGAGGGCGGGCAGCTCACCGAGAAGGTCCGCCGCAAGCCGTTCTCGGTGGTGCTGTTCGACGAGATCGAGAAGGCCCACCCGGACATCTTCAACTCGCTGCTGCAGGTGCTGGAGGACGGGCGGCTGACCGACTCCCAGGGTCGTGCGGTCGACTTCAAGAACACGGTCATCATCATGACGACCAACCTCGGGACCCGGGACATCTCGCGCGGTCTGAACCTCGGGTTCACCCAGAGCGACGACAACCAGGGCAGCTACGAGCGGATGAAGACGAAGGTCTCCGACGAGCTCAAGCAGCACTTCCGTCCCGAGTTCCTCAACCGGGTGGACGACGTCATCGTCTTCCCGACCCTCACCCAGGACGAGATCGTGCAGATCGTGGACCTGCTCGTCGCGAGCGTGGACGAGCGGCTCAAGGACCGGGACATGGGCCTGGAGCTGACCGGCCCCGCCAAGGCGCTGTTGGCCAAGCGGGGGTACGACCCGGTGCTCGGGGCGCGGCCGCTGCGCCGGACGATCATGCGCGAGATCGAGGACCCGCTGTCGGAGAAGCTGCTGTTCGGGGAGCTGAAGGCCGGCACGATCGTGGTGGTCGGTGTCGAGGGCGAGGGCAAGGAGGCCCACTTCACCTTCACCGGCGAGCCGAAGTCCGAGCTTCCGGACTCGCCTGCCGTCGCGATCGCCGGAGCGACCGGCATCGTGGTCGCCGCGGAGGGCGTGGCACCCGTCACCGAGTGACCAGCGCTCAGCTGGGAGTGTCCGAGGGGCCGGTCCGCGTCACGCGGGCCGGCCCCTCCGGCGTCCCTGCGACGGCGGTGGCGCGGTGGGTGCACGCCGAACTGCACGGGAGGGCCCGGGTGGCTCGGACCTGCGGTGAGAACGCCCGATGTGCAGATCCGCGTGCGACCCCGACGCGAGCGTGGCGGCCGGACCGGGCGGACGGTACCCGCGCGGGCGCTCAGCCGGCGGCGTCGAGGAAGCGTTTCATCACCGGTCCGGCGGTCCGGGCCCCGGTGCCGCCGTCCTCCACCAGCACGGCGACGGCCAGGTCGCCGCGGTAGGCGATCATCCAGGAGTGGGTGGGCAGGTGCCCCCCCGCCGCGGGTGCAGCGCCGTATTCCGCGGTCCCCGTCTTGGCACCGGTCGCCGAGCCCCGCAGTCCGGCCGCGGTGCCCGTGGCGACCGTCTCCTGCATGAGCGAGCGCAGCTGGGCCACCACCCGGGGGTCCAGCGCAGGGGGCTGCGCGGCCACCGGCGGCTGTCCGGTCCCGGTCACCAGGGTCGGGGTCTGCGCGCGCCCGGACGCCACCGCGGCCGCGACCAGCGCCATCGACAGCGGGCTGGCCAGCACCCTGCCCTGGCCGATCATGGCGGCTGCGCGCTCGGTCTCGCCCACCGGAGCGGGCACCGAGCCGCCGTAGGAGGTGACGCCCAGCGTCCAGTCCAGGCCGAGGCCGAACTGGCGGGCCGTGGAGGTGAGCGTTGCCGGCGCGACCCGGTCCCGGAGGCCGATGAACGCGGTGTTGCACGACTGGGCGAAGTCGGTACTGAACGGCACGGCGCCGCTGGCGTTCTCGCCGTCGATGTTGCTGAACCGCCGGCCGTCCACGAGCACGGTGGGCGGGCAGGCGACGACAGCCGACGGGGACAGCCCGCCGCCGAGCAGTGCCGCGGAGCTGACCACCTTCATCGTGGAGCCCGGCGGGTAGCGCCCGTTCAGCGCGCGGTTCAGCCCGTCCTGGCGGTTCGCGGCGACACCGTCGTCGGCCACCGCGAGCACCTGCCCGGTCGAGGCCTGGACCGCGACGAGTGCGCCGGCCTGCGGAGCGGTGGCGAGGGCCGCCTCGGCCGCGCGCTGGTCGGTGAGGGACAGCGTGGTTCGCAACGGGGCGCCGGGCGTACCGGGAAATCGCTGGAGCACTCGCAGGGGGTCCCCGCCGGCCCCGGACACGATCACCAGGCTGCCGCCGGGCGTCCCGGCCAGCTGAGCCTGGGCGGTCCGCTGGAGCCCGGTCCGGCCGACGTAGTCGGCGGGACCCACCAGCGGACCGAGCTCGTCGAGGGCCTTCTGGTCCAGGCTGCCGGCCGGGACCACCCGGCCCAGGACCGTCCGGGCGAAGGTGGGCGAGGTGGCGAGCGTCGTGGGGCGGACGTCGACCACCACCCCGGGGGTGGCGTCGAGACGGGCCCGGAACGGCGCGAACTCCGAGGGGCGCAGCGTGGTGACGGACACGAACGCCGTGGGCGTGGCGGCCGCGACCCGGGTGCGCAGCGCGGTGACGTCGGGCTTGCCGGGCAGGGACGCGAGCAGGGCGTACGCGGCGGCCGGCTTGCTCAGGCGGCCGCGCTCGATCCCGACCTCGTAGAGGTTCTGCGGGGTGGTCAGCGCCCGGCCGTCCCGGTCCAGGATGCTCGCCCGGACCGGGAGGGTGCGGGTCCGGGACAGTCGGGTGGTGGCGGTGAGGTCCGGGTGGACGAGCGTCGGGCTGAAATGGACGATCGGGCCGGCCGCGCCGGCCGCGCCGGAGGCGCCGGCCGCGCCGGAGGCCCGGCTCGCGTCGACCACGTGCACCACGATCTTCCACCGCGCGTCGCCCAACCCGGTGATCCGCGCGGTCACGGTGGCCGGGACGTCCACCGCGCCGGCCGCGGCTGTCCGGGCCTGCCCTGGCACCGCGGTCACCCGGGTCACCCCGAGCCGGGTGTTGGTGGTCGAGAGCAGGGTCGCGGCAGCGGCGGGGTCGCTGGTCAGGGCGGCAGCACCGCTGTTCTCCCCGGCCGACCACGCGGCCAGGTAGCGGGTGGCGACGTCCAGGGCCGCAGCGGTCGGGTCCGCGGTCGGCCCGCGGCCTCCCGCCGTGGTCACGCCCGGGGTCGGCCCCGCGCCGCCGCTGCCCGTGCACCCGGCCAGGGCGAGCGCTGCGGTCAGGGCGCCCGCGGTCAGGGCGCCTGTGGTCAGGGCATCGGCGACGAGGGCACCGGCGGTCGAGACGGTCCGGCGGCGGGTCCGCGCGGTGCTGCCGCGGGAAGGTCTGGGCGCGGGACGGCGGAACTGCATCGGGCGGGGTACTCCTCGGTCTGGACGACGGGATCCGGTCCAGCATCACCTCTGAGGACCCGCGGGGCCGTGCGGTTCGCGCGCGACCCGGGCCGCGTCGTAGAGGTCGCGGACGATGTCGGTGATGTCCGGCTCCCGGACCGCGAGGTCCAGGACGTCGGCGCGCGCGGTCACCGCCGCGATCACCGGGGCGACCGAGAGGCCGGCGTCCACCGTCAGCTCCTGGTTAACCCCGTCCCCCCCGCACCGCGTCAGCGCCGTCCCGGGCACCCCGGTCAGCGGGGACACCGGCCGGGCCCGGCCAGCTGGACGGCCAGCACCCGACGAGATCCCACCGCCGCCTCGAGCTCGCGGCGGGTCCCGGCGAAGGCGACCCTGCCCGCGTCGATCACGACCATCCGGCCGGCGAGTCGGTCGATGTCGGGCAGGTCGTGGGTGGTCAGCAGGATCGTGGTGCCCCGCTCCCGCTGCTGGTCGGCCAGGAACCCGCGCAGCCGCTCCTTGCTCACCACGTCCAGGCCGATGGTCGGCTCGTCGAGCACGAGCAACTCCGGAGAGTGCAGCAGGGCGGCTGCGACCTCTCCTCGCATCCGCTGGCCCAGGGACAGCTGCCGGACCGGCGTTGCCAGGAACGGACCGAGCTCGAGCAGCTCTGCGCACCGGTCCAGCGAGGGGCGCCAGACCCGGTCCGGCAGCCGGTGCACGGCGCCGAGCAGCCGGAAGCTGTCGGCCAGCGGCAGGTCCCACCACAGCTGGGTCCGCTGCCCGAAGACCACCCCGAGGCGGGCTGCGAGCTGGCGGCGGGCGTGCGCCGGCTCCAGTCCGCAGGTGCGGACCGTCCCCGCCGTCGGGGTCAGGATCCCGGTGATCATCTTGATCGTCGTGGACTTGCCGGCGCCGTTCGCGCCGATGAAGCCGACGCACTCCCCGCGGCCCACGCTGAAACTGATCCCGTCCACCGCGCTGACCCGGGTCGTGGTGCGGCGCAGCCTGCCGGTGGCCCGGCGGACCACGAAATCGCGCCGCAGGTCCTCCACCAGTACGACCGCCTCACCGGCGGACCCGGTGGGTGCTGACCCGGTGGGTGCTGGGTCACGGCCGGGTGCGGGGCCACGGGCCGGTGCGGCGCTCATCCGCCGGCCCCTGTGTGGTGGCGCAGGGCCAGCCGCCAGGCGCCTGCCGCCAGCGCGACGGTCCAGAGGCCGGCGAACGGTGCACCCCAACAGACCCAGGCCGGGACGGGCCCCGTGTCCGTCCGGTCGAGCACCACCAGAGCCGGGAGGTAGGCGACGAAAGCCGCGGGCAGGACGAAGGTGAACAGCCGGGACAGCACCGTCGGCAGGACGCCCACCGGCCACTGGGACAGGTAGTTGCTCCCGTACGTGAACGCGTGGCCGAACTCGGAACCGTCGACCAGCCAGAACGAGATCGACCCCGACAGCACGAACAGCGCCCCGAAGACGACCGCCCCGCACAGCGGCGTCGCGACCGTCAGCGCCACCCGGGCCGGCGTCCAGTCCACCGGCGCGAGGTGCAGGGCGACGGGGAGCACGACCAGCGCCGCGGCCAGGCGCCCGACCCGGCGCAGCGCCACGTCGTCGGTGGCGATCTGCAGCAAAGGCGAGAACGGACGCACCAGGACGGTCTCGATCGTTCCGGTCCGAACCCGCTCGTGCACCCGGTCGAACTGGCCGAGCACCAGGGACCCGAGCGCGAAACCCAGCTGGGCAAGGGCGAAGACGAGGAACAGCGAGCGGAAGTCCAGACCGCCGATCGTGGGTGCCCGGCGCAGGACCGCGAAGAGCTCGACGAAGTCCAGCCCGACGAACGCCAGCTGCCCGACGAACGCCAGCTGCCCGGCGACGTCAGCGGTGAAGCTGCGCCGGTAGGACAGTTGGGCACGCACCTGCGCCCAGGCGAGGACACCTACGACGCGAGCGGTCGACGGGACCTCGGCGAGCCGGCCATGCGACGGGATCTCAGCCACCGTTGACGACCACCCGGTGTGTCGCCCGCCGCAGCACCCAACGGACCAGCACGAGCAAGGCGACCAACCAGGCGGCCTGCACCGCCAGCCCTGTCAGGGCGGCGGCCCCGACGCGGTGCTCGACGGCGATGTCGACAGGGATCTGCAGCATCGAGGGGAACGGGGTCTGGTCCGCAACCGCGACGGCCGGGCTGGGTAGCACCGACAGCGGGACCACCAGGCCTACCGCCACGTTGGACACCGCCAGGTACAGCGTTTCCAGTCCACGGACGTCGGCGGTCCAGAAGGCCGCCGCCTCGACCAGCAGGCGGCAGCAGAAGCTGACCGCCCAGGCGAGAGCAACGCTCACGACGAACAACGGGACGGTTGCGGGGTGGTGGGGAACGGCGATCCCGTAGACGAGGGCACTGAAGGTCATCGGTGCCAGGAAGCGGAACGACGCCGCCTGCAGAGCGCGGCCGGCGTCGTCGGCCATCCAGGCGGCCACCGGATCCACCGGCCTGGCGAGGTCGACCACCACGTCACCGGTCCGGACCCGCAGGTCGACCCTGCTGGACGTCCCGCCCAACAGGGCGACGACCCCGAGCAGCCCCTGGCTGATCCACGCGTAGCTGGACAGCTCGGCGCGGTCGTAGCCCCCAAGGCTCCCACCGGCCGAGTCGGCCGCGGCGAACAGGACGCCGAGCTTGATGATGCCGAACACGGTGTTGGTCGTGGCGCCGGCGAGTACGGCCGCCCGGTAGCTCAGCGTCCGGCGGAAGCCGGCCCCAGCCAGGCGCGCCAGCACGGCCGCGGTCGACATCCCAGCGCCGGTCGACCTCGCTTCGGCCGCGGTCGTCACCCCACCGGCTGCGGACACGGGAACGGGACCGTACCTTGCTGCCCACCATGGCCACAGCACTCACGCCCGTTCCCCCAGCCGCGCCGGACGACCCCGGCGGCTCGGACGGCCCCGGCGGCTCGGATGACTCCGGCAGTTCCGGCGGTCCGGCCGCGCCAGGCCGGGGGGACGAGGGCACCCACCGCAGCGGTCGCGCCGCGCTGACCGTCGGAGCTCTCGGCGTCGTGTTCGGCGACATCGGGACCAGCCCGATCTATGCAATGCAGACCGTGTTCACCGCCGACAACCACGCCGTCGGGACCAGTCGGCCGGAGGTCTACGGGATCGTCTCGTTGGTCTTCTGGTCCGTCACCCTCGTCGTCAGCGTCAAGTACCTCGCGTTCATCCTCCGGGCCGACAACGGAGGCGAGGGCGGGATCATGGCCCTCACCGCGCTGGTGCAGGGCCAGCGTTTCAGGTCGGCCCGGACCAAGGTCCTGCTGGTGACCCTCGGCCTGGTCGGGGCGTCGCTGTTCTACGGCGACGGCATCATCACCCCGGCGATCTCCGTGCTGTCCGCGGTCGAGGGTCTGAAGGTCGCGACGCCGAGCCTGGGGTCGCTCGTTCTCCCGACAGCGCTGGTGGTGCTGGCGGTGCTGTTCGTCATCCAGCGCTTCGGGACCGCGGTCGTCGGGCGGCTGTTCGGGCCCGTGATGCTCGTCTGGTTCGTGGTGCTGGCGGTCGCCGGCGCCGCCCAGGTCCTACGGGATCCGGCGATCCTGCGCGGGCTGTCCCCGACCTACGGGCTGCGGTTCCTGCTCGACCACGGGACCGTCAGCTTCATCGCGCTCGCGTCGGTGGTGCTGGTCATCACCGGGGCGGAGGCGCTCTACGCCGACATGGGCCACTTCGGGGCCGCCCCGATCCGCCGCGCGTGGTTCTTCCTGGTGTTCCCGTCGCTGACGCTGACCTACCTCGGTCAGGCCGCGCTGATCCTGGACAGGCCGGAGTCGGTGGAGAACCCCTTCTACCTGATCCTGCCCGGTTGGGCGAGGCTGCCGATGGTGGTGCTGGCCACGGTCGCGACGGTGATCGCCTCCCAGGCCGTCATCTCCGGGGCGTTCAGCGTCAGCCGGCAGGCGGTGCAGCTCGCTGTGCTTCCACGTCTGACGATCCGGCACACGTCGGCGAGCGAGGAAGGCCAGGTCTACGTTCCCGCCGTCAACTGGCTGCTGTTCGCGGCCGTCGTCGTCCTGGTGCTCGGCTTCGGCTCCTCCGCAGGGTTGGCGTCGGCCTACGGGGTCGCCGTGTCGGCGACGTTCATCCTCAACACGGTCCTGTTCCTGGCGGTGGCCCGGGTCATGTGGCACAAGCCGCTGTGGCTGGTGGTGCTCGGGGCGGTCGTGTTCCTCACCGTCGAGGTGAGCTTCTTCGCCTCGACGCTGACGAAGATCGCCCATGGGGGCTGGTTGCCGATCGTGGCTGCGGCGATCGTGTTCACCGTCCTGGTCACGTGGCAGCGCGGCGGGCGCACCCTCACGCACAACCGGACCGAGAAGGAGGGTTCGTTGCAGGAGTTCGTCGAGTGGCTGCACGCGGCCGACCCCCCGGTCCACCGGGTGGAGGGGACCGCCGTCTTCCTCAACGCGAACGCGCGCACCGCGCCGCTGGCGCTGCGGGCCAACGTGGAGCACAACCACGCGGTGCACCGCAACGTCGTGATCGTGACAGTGGTGTTCGAGAAGGTGCCGCACGTGCCCGAAGCGGAGCGCCTCGTCGTCGACGACCTGGGGTACCGCGACGACGGTATCGGCCTGGTCACCGCGCGCTTCGGTTTCCAGGACCAGCCGGACGTCCCGCTGGCACTGCGCAGTGACTCGGCCGCCGGTCTGGAGCCCGGCGCGGACTTCGACACGGCGACGTACTTCCTGTCCCGGATGACCATCGCCCGGACGGCCGCGCCGGGGATGCCGGGCTGGCAGAAGCGCCTGTTCCTGACCCTGTCCCACAACGCCTCGCACCCCGAGGAGTTCTTCGGGCTGCCGACCGACCGCAGCATCAGCATGGGGGCGCAGGTCGAGATCTGACGGCGCGACGGCGGATGGTACAACGAGCGGTGCCGGGAGCCGCGGCGGCCCGTAGGATCGTGCGCCGGCGGACAGCCCGCCGGCCCGTGCGGGACGGTGTCCCGCACTCGACAGGAGGACACCATGCTCGGCACTATCATCGGCCTGCTCGTCATCGGTCTCATCGCGGGCTTCATCGCGCGCGCCGTCGTCCCGGGCCGGGACGCCATGGGTATCGGCGCGACGATCCTGCTCGGGGTCGTCGGCTCGTTCATCGGCGGTTTCCTGGGCCTGCTCCTGTTCAACAGGGACCGCAGCGGGGGCTTCATCCAGACGTCGAGCTGGCTCGGCTCGATCGTCGGCGCGATCATCGCTCTGCTGATCTACCGCGCCATCAAGGGCCGCCGCACGGTCTGATCGACGGGCACGGCCGGTACCGCGGCAGGGGCAGGACCGACCCGAGGTGGTCCGCCCCTCCCGCGTCGGGCCCCGTTCCGGACCCGGCTCAGGCCGCCAGGTCCTCCCGGACGCGGCGCTTGATCCGGCCGAGCATCCCGGCCATCCCCCGCAGCCGCAGCGGGCTGATCGCGGCGGCGAGGCCGAGCCGGTCCGGGACGTCGTTGGGGGTGCCGAGGACCTCCGACGCCGGCCGCCCGTCCAGCCCCTCCCGCAGGATCCCCGCGAACCCCCGCGTGGTCGGGGCCTCCGCGGGCGCGTCGAAGAACAGATGGACCGGGCGCGAGCCGTCACCCGTCTCGCCGGCCTCGACCTCCACCGCCAGATAGATCGGGCTCTGGCACTCGGCGACGCGTTCCAGCGCGCCACCGGCGTCCCGGGTCAGCCGGTCCGGCGGCGCCGGGAGGTCCCGGGAGAAGTCGAGCAGCAGCTCCAGGCGGTTGCGCTGGGCCAGTGCGCCGAACTCCTCCACGATCCCGGCGAGCGCCGCGGACAGCCCGTCCTCCTTCCCGGCTGTCGTGTCCCCGGCCGCCGCGTGCCCGGACGTGTCCGCCACGGTCACCGCCCGGCCGGGACGGTTCCCGGCTCAGAGCCGGTGGCGATCGGGACGCGCACGGTGTTCCCCCACTCCGTCCACGACCCGTCGTAGTTGCGGACGTTGTCGAAGCCCAGCAGGTACCGCAGCACGAACCAGGTGTGGCTGGAGCGCTCACCGATCCGGCAGTAGGCGATCACGTCGTCCCCCGGTGCGAGTCCGGCGCCGTCGAGGTAGAGCTCCTCCAGCTCCCCGCGCCGGCGGAAGGTGCCGTCCTCGGCTGCCGCCTTCGCCCACGGGACGCTGGCCGCGGTCGGGATGTGGCCGCCGCGCAGCGCACCCTCCTCCGGGTAGTCCGGCATCGTCGTGCGTTCGCCGCTGTACTCGGCGGGACTGCGGACATCGATCAGCGGACCGGCACCCAGGTGGGCGAGGACCTCGTCGCGGAATGCCCGGATCGGTGCATCGACGCGTTCGGGTGCCTCGTAGACCGCCGCGGCACGGCGTGTCCGGTCGGTGGTCATCGGCCGGTCCTCCGCGATCCACTTGGCGCGGCCGCCGTCGAGCAGCCGCACGTCGGCGTGCCCGAACAGGGTGAACACCCACAGGGCGTACGCGGCCCACCAGTTGTTCTTGTCCCCGTAGAAGACGATGGTGTCGCCGCGGGTGACGCCCTTGCCGGACAGCAGCGCGCCGAACTCGGGCGCGTCCAGGTAGTCGCGCGTCACAGGGGCGTTCAACTCGGTGTGCCAGTCGACCTTCACCGAGCCGGGGATGTGGCCGGTCTCGTAGAGCAGCACGTCCTCGTCGCTCTCGACGACCACCAGTCCCGGGTCGCCGAGGTGGTCGGCGAGCCAGTCGGTGGTGACCAGGCGTTCGGGGTGGGCGTAGTCGGCGATCTGCGGATCGCGGTCGAACTCGACAGGCATCGGGGCCTCCTCTCTGGTCCAAACGTCCCACAGCCCGGTCTGTCCTCGGAACGCAGGACGGCCCCGGCGCGATGGTGTCCGCGTCCGGGGCCGTCCGTGCTGTGCGGTGGCTGGTGATGGATTCGAACCAACGTAGGCGATGCCGGCGGATTTACAGTCCGCTCCCTTTGGCCACTCGGGCAACCAGCCGTGCCCGGCGAGGATAACGGACCCGCGCCGTGCAGCTGGTCCACACGTCTCGTGCACGCCCCGCTCCGCCACCCGCGTCAGACCAGGCTCTGCGGCGGGCAGCGGCGCAGGCCGTCGGTGAGAACGGCGATGCACCGCTGGACCTGCTGCGGCGTGGTCTCGAGGTCCAGGAAGCACCGACCCGCGACGGGGATCGACGCGGCGAGCGCCGCCACGTCCTGCCAGCGGATGTCCTCCCGGAGACTTCCTGCACGCTGCGCGCGGTCCACGAGCTCGCGGACGAGACGCAGCAGGCGATCCCGGGCGGCGGCCACCCGCGCACCGCCTCGTTCCTGGAGGGAATCCGACAGGCCCGCGTTCTCCCCGATCCGGACCGCCAGCGTGCCGAAGAAGCCGACGAACTCGGACCAGGGATCCTCGCCTCGCAATGCCTGCCGGGCATGCGCGCTCAATTCGTCGATGACGTCCAGCAGCACCGCCTCGAGCAGCCGCGCACGGTCGGGGAAGCGTCGGTACACCGTGCCCACCCCGACGCCGGCCCGACGCGCGATGTCGTGGTAGCTGACGTCCAGGCCCAGGTCGGCGACGGCCCGGCGGGCGCCCGCCAGCACCCGCTCGGCGTTGCGCCGGGCATCTGCCCGCAGCGGGCGGACCGGTCGCGATCCGGCGGCAGCGGGGGCCGGGTCGGTGCGAAGTCCGTCCGTCACGAGCGGAGGCTTCCGGGCTGTCGGTCCGTCGCCATCGCATCCGCGACCAGGTCGTGGGAGTGCTGGCGCGGCTCGTAGCCGTGTACGAGGGTCGCGATCATCAGCTCGTCGGCTCCCACCCTCGCCGCCCGCTCGGACAGATCGGCTCGCACCCTCGCCGGACCACCGACGACGTGGGTGGCCAGCACGGCCCAGACGTATCGCTCCGCCGCGTCGGACCGTTTCCGCCGCGTCGGACACCGCGTGGCGCGGCCGTCGTCGACGAACCCGGATCCCGTGTCGATCGCTGCCAAGTCGGCGCGGGACATGAACGGTTCGCCGGCACCAGACAGGCCCCGGACCAGGTTGCGGGCGGCTGTCTCGTTCATCTGCTCGGCTTCGTCGTCAGTGTCGGCGCAGACCCACCGACGGACACGATGGTGAACGACTCGGCCAGTGTGGTGGACGGCTGGAATGTCGACCGGTGAGCGTCCAGTGCTTCGACGGTGGTGTGCGCGGCAACCTGGTCACCGCCGGCGCCGCGGCCCAGTCCCAGGTCGATTCGTCCCGGGTGCAGGGCCTCCAGTATCCCGAACTGCCCCGCAGGTGCGGAGCTGGCCATCCACGGCCGACCGTGGCGCTCGGCGACCCGGAAGCGCGTGTAACGGCGGCCCTCGGCCAGTCGCGCCAGCTCCGCGGAGTGCGCCAGCGCATCAGCGGGCGGGCCGCCGGTGGACACGGGGCCGTGGTCCAGGGCGGAGATCCACGGTAGCGGGGTCTCAGGCACCGACGGGCTCCGGGGCAGCGGTGGGAACAGGTGCGGGCATCGGCCGAACGGATGCCGTGAGGTCGAAGACGTCCGCGATGCGGCCGTCGCCTCCAGCAGCTCGCGGAGTCGTTGCGGCGCCGCGGATATCGTTCGCGGCCAGCTCCCGGGCCGGTGCGCGGTGGGGGTCGGCACCGCGGTCGTCTCCGCGGTGACTGGCGACGAGTCGAGAACGGAGAGGTCTATCGGGGCTGCCTTCCATCACATGAAGGTGGGGTGGACAGGTGGTTCCGGGGGCGTCCCAGCCGGTCCCGGGCCGAGCCGGTCTCACGTCGCAGGCTCCGGCCGGCGGGTCCGTGGGGGTCGGATGCCGTGGCGACCATGCCGGTCGGCCGACACGGGAGCTGGGTCTGCTCAACGGTGCGATGGGGCCGCCGCGGTCGTCACCGCCGCTACCGGCGACGTCCCGGGCCGGGGCGTTGCGCCGTCCATTGTCACGGTGCGCCGAAGTAGCAGCCACCGTCCGTCAGTCTTCAGCAGTACGTCGGCGTATTCCCCGACCATGGTGATGGCACTGTGGGCCTCGTCATCGGTGGCGACGATGTGGAAGAAGCAGTGGGAGGTCGCCGTGTTTCCGTCCACCAGAATCCGGACGTTGGACAGGAAGTGGCGTAGCCGTGGCATTCCACCGGCCTCGAGATCGCGCGCGTGCCGGGCGAAGCGGTCCTTGTCGGGCCAGACCCGGAACGTCTCGTACGCGCCGTTGAAGACACCGTCGGAGGTGAAGCAGGCCGCCCATCCGTCGATGTCCAGGGCGTCTGTGGCGACGTTGTACTCCGAGAGCAGGTCGTTGATCGCTTCTCGATCCGATCCGGTCATCCGAACGTCCTCTCCCGCGTCGACAGGTCGCCCTTCGGTCAGGGTCGGAGCCCGATGTGGACCAACTCTGTCCGTCTGTGACGCTACCGAAGTGGACTAGTTCTGTCCAACTGTTGGAACGAGTTCGTTCGGTGGTCGCAGTCGAGCTCGCGGGCGACCTCCGGACGGCGACCAGTCCGCCGGCGTGGACCCCCGCCTGGGTGAATGCGCTGAGTCCGATCGGCACGGCCGCAGTGGGTACACCGCGACTGCATCGACACCGGGCCCCGGACCCGGACCTCGACCCGGACCCGGACCCGGACCCGGCTCCGGACCCGGGGAAACGACGTCCTCGACCCGCTACTGGCGGCGCCGCCTCCGATGAGGCCGCCCACTCCCACCGCGGACGGCAGCGCCGGGAGCGGTGCGGGATCGTTCCTGAACGCGGTGACGTCCCTGGCTGCAGCCCCGGCGCGGACCGAGCGTGTCAGGGAAGCCGGTACCGACCGTCTGGGTCGCGGACGGCGAGCCCGTCGATCACGAGGCCGGCGAGGGCGCGGTCGCGTTGGACGCCGTCGGGCCACACGGCGGCCAGCTCGTCCGCGCGCACCGGTTCCCTCGTGGACCGCAGTACCGCGACGAGCAGGCCGCGGACCTGCCGGTCCGTACCCACCCACGCCTGGGCGCGGCGACGCGGACCGGGCTCGGGACGCCCGTCCGCCAGCCAGCGGCACGCGGGGGCCAGCGGGCAGTCCGAGCAGCGCGGTGCCCGCGAGGTGCAGACCAGGGCGCCGAGTTCCATCAGCGACACCGACCACGTCGCGGCCGCCGCACCGTCGGCGGGCAGCAGCGCCGTCGCCCGGGCCCGCTCGGCGACCGAGACCGACGCCGGCGGGTGTGCCCGACCGTCCAGCACCCGGCCCAGCACGCGCCGGACGTTCGTGTCTAGGACGGCGTACCGACCGCCGGCAGCGAAGGCGGCCACCGCGGCGGCCGTGTACGGCCCGACACCGGGCAACGCCAGGAGGGTGTCGTGGTCGGTGGGCACCCGGCCGCCGTGGTCGGTCGTCACCGCGACGGCCGCAGCGTGCAGCCGCAGGGCCCGTCGGGGGTAGCCCAGGCGGTCCCAGGCGCGGACCGCTGCCCCGGGAGTCTCCGCGGCCAGCGCGGCCGGCGTCGACCACCGCCGCAGCCAGCTCACGTAGACCGGCAGCACCCGTGACACGGGGGTCTGCTGGAGCATCACCTCACTCACCAGGACCGCCCACGCGTCGGTCCCCGGCGCCCGCCACGGCAGGTCGCGGCGGTGCGCGCCGTACCAGGCGAGCAGCGGCGCGCCGAGCCCCCCGCTCGGATCGGTGACCTCCGGCTGTCCCGGCGGTTCGCTCCCGGGATCGGCGGCGCTCACGGCCGTGGACGGTAGGCCCGGCGTGGGAGCGCGGGGCGACGGGGGCACGTCCCTACCCTCCGTCCAGTGGCAGGCAACAGGTACGGAGCAGCACCTTCGGCCGGGACCTACCGGCGGCGGCGCCGAACCGTTGCGTTGCTGGTGCTCGTGCTGACCGTCGTCGCCGTCCTGCTGGTGCGGGCGGCGACGTCCCCCGCACCCACCACCCCAGCTGCTGCTGCCGGCCCATCCCGTGCGGCCGGCCCGTCTCGTGCGGCCACCCCGTCTGCCGCGGCTACAGCGTCCGTCGGTGCCAACTCGACCCCGCCGGCCACCCCGACCCCGCCGGCCACCCCGACCCCGCCGGCCACCCCGACCGCGCCGGCCACCCCGACCGCGCCGGCCACCCCCTCCCCGGCTACCTCCACCCCGCCCGCCACGACCCCTGTCGCCACGGCTCCAGCCACCCGGGTCGCTCCGTCCCCCGGCACGTCACAGGCACCGGTGCCCTTCCCGGGTACGGGACCCGCCTCGTCCCTCGACCTCGTGCGACCGTCCGGTGTCCCGACCCCCACCGGAGGCTCCGACCCGACCGGGCCCGTCCCGCCCACAGGCACGGGACCGACGCCGTCGTCGATGCCGGGGTCGCCCGAGGCGACCGGTGGCGGTGTCCCGTCCACCTCCTCGGCCATGACGTCGGTTCCGCCGATGTCCCCGGTGACCCCGAACGGCAGGACGAGCACCCAGGGCGCGGCCGGGACCGTCGCCCTACCCCGACCGGCGGTTGCGGCGTGCGGCACCGGTGACCTGACCGTCTCCCTGGCCGTGTCGGGTGTCGGCGGGGCCGCCCCCCGGGCCGGGGCGCCGGTCCGCCTGGCCGCAACGCTGGGCTCGACGGTGGCCTGTCGACTGACCATGGGGCCGGGTGCGGCCCGCCTGGGTGTGAACTCCGGCGCCGACCGCGTCTGGGACTCCGCGCGCTGCCCGGTGGCGACGACCGGTCTCGGTCCCGTCGGGCAGGCGCTGGTGCTGCCCGCCCAGGTCACCGTCCCCGCGGCCGGAACGGCACTGGTCAACGTCGTGTGGCCGGCGGTGCGGCTCGGCGCCGGGTGCACCCCCGCGCCCACGGCCCTGCGCGCGGGTACCTACACGGCGAACCTGCAGCTACCCGGCGCACCGCCGGCGATCACCGCCTTCCAGCTCCGGTGAGCCCGGCGGTGCCGACGCCACCGGTCGAGGCGATCCGTGGACTGTTCGAGGCGGCCGGGTCCAGCGGTGCGCTGGCGGCGTTGCGGGCGGAGGACATCGACGCCGCCATCGGTGCGGCGGCCGCGACGGCGGTCGCGTTCCTGCGCGTCGCCGCCACCTGAGCTCACGGCCCGGCCCCGCCGTCACCAGGTCGTCAGGCCGGACAGGACGAAGGGCACCGCGGCACTGAGCGTCCCGGCCACCACGAGCACCGTGTCCGCTCGACGCCAGCGGGCGGCCTCGGCCCACGTGCGGTGGCGGGCGACCGACCCCAACCCGCGGGCCTCCATCGCCACGGCCATCCGCCCGGCGTCGCGGATGCTGGTCACCAGCAGGGCGAACGTGACCCCGCCGGCCGCCCGGACCCGCGCGATCGGGGACCGGCCGCCGGCCACGCCCCGCACCCGGCGCACGGCGAGCACCTCACGGGTCGTCTCGAGAACGACCTCGACGCGTTCCAGCGCGGCGACCGCCGCGACCACCGGCCGGGCCGGGACGTGGAACCACTGGCCCAGCTGGTCCCCGAGCTGGGAGGGTCGGATCAGGCCGGCGAGCAGGACCCCGGGTAGGACCAGGACCAGTACGCGGGTCGCGGCTCGAAGCGCACCTCCCCAGCCGACGTCGCCACCGCTGAACAGCCAGGCCGACCACCCGAGCGACAGAGCCGCCACCACCGCCGGCACCAGCCGGAGCACGGTCCGCGGGGTGGGGGTCGCCACCAGGGGCGACAGCACCACGAGCAGCGCGAGGGAGACGCACCCGACCTGCCAGGAGTCGACCCCCACGGAGCCGGCGACCGGGAGGAACGAGGCGACCAGCAGCGCGGTCGCACCGGCCCGCGCGGCCGGCGGCCGCCACGTCCCCGCCGGCCCTCCGTCTGTTGCCGGGTCGCTCACGTCGCGGCCGGGGACATGGACGGGTCGGCACGCTCGGCGAGGCGGTGGCCGACGACGCGACCATCGGCCAGCCGGGTCTCGACGTCTGCGACTGAGTCGACCAGGAGCTGGTCGTGGGTGCACGCGAGGACGGCGACCCCCGCGGCCCGCGCGGCCGCGACCATCCCGGCGACGGCCGCCCAGGTGGCCCGGTCCTGCCCGACCGTCGGTTCGTCCACCACCAGGACACCGGGCCCATGGGCGACAGCGGCAGCCAGCGCGAGCCGGCGCTGCTCGCCTCCGGACAGCCGGTAGGGGTCGACGGCGCCCCGGCCCGCGAGTCCGACGGCGCTGAGCAGCGCGGCGACCCGGTCGTGCAGCGGGCCACGGTCGAGCCGACCCAGCGCTCGCGGCGTCGCCGCCACCTCCGCGTCGGCCCGGCGGGCGACGAAGGCTCGCTCCGGGTGTTGAGCGACCCAGCCGACCCGGGCGGCCAGGTCCCGGGATCGCCACCGGTCCACCGGGCGCGTCAGCCGGCCCCGGAGGACCGGGTCGACCAGCACCGACCCCGCCGTCGGACGGAGCATCCCCACCAGCAGCTGCGCGAGGGTGGACTTGCCCGCACCGCTGGGGCCGGTGAGCGCCGTCACCCGGCCGCCCGGCACTTCGAGGGACGCTGCGGTGACGGAGTCGGTGGTCGTCCGCGCGCGTCGGTGGGACAGGACGACGGCCGAGAGCGCCGCTCTGCCGGGGGCGCCGACCGGGGTCCACGGAGTGAGCATCGACGGATCGATGTCCAGCGGCACCGGCGGTGTGAGGCCGGGCAGCCAGAGGCCGGCCGCAGCCAGGACGTCCCGGCGCCGGTCCAGGACCTGCCCGGCCGGGCCGTCGGCGAGGACGCTGCCGTCGTCGGCGAGGACGACGAGGCGGTCCACGACGTCGAGCCAGCGGTCGAGGTGGTGGTCCACCACGACGAGGGCTCCGCTGCGCCGACCGACGGCCGTGAGCACGGCGGTCCGGGCCGTGTCGGCGGCGGCCGGGTCGAGCATCGCGAGCGGTTCGTCCAGCAGGAGCAGGGGTGGGCCCATCGCGAGCGCCCCGGCCAGGGCCAGTCGCTGGCGTTCGCCGCCGGACAGGGCTGCCGTGCGGTACGCCGGGCCGTAGGGGAAACCGACGTCCGCCAGAGCGGTGCCCACACGACGGGCGATCTCGTCGCGGGACAGCGCCAGGTTCTCCGGCCCGAACGCCACGTCCCGCCCGACCCGGCCGGCGACGACCGCGTCGGCCGGTTCCTGCAGCAACAGTCCGACGGGCGGCGGGACCGGACCCGCACGACCACCGGAGCCCGCGAGCGGGACGCCCCCCCGCGCGACGGTGCCGGTGAGGGTCCCGGACTCCGCGGTCGTCAACACCCCGGCCAGGGCCCGCAGCAGCGTGGACTTCCCGCTGCCGCTGGGCCCGGCGAGCAGGACACGCTCACCGGGCGCGACGGTCAGGTCGACGCCGACCAGGACCGGTTCCCGGCGGCCCACCGGACGCCAGCCCAGCGCGCGCGCTTCGACGGCCGCCGGTGTCGCGCCCGACCTGGTGCCCATCTCAGCTCGCGGTGCGCTCGGCGTGCTCGACGCCGGCCGGGAAGGCCGACAACGCACCCGTCCCGGCGAGCGCCCGGACCAGCAGGTACCCGCCGAGCCCGGCGACCACCGCCCCGGACAGCACGACGAAGCCGAGGTAGGCCCAACGGGCCGACCACGGCTGCTCGCCGTAGTAGGACCACCACTCGTACCCGACGATCTCGACGACAGCGGACGCGATCCCGGCGGCCACGGCGACCACGAGCGACCAGCGGCGCCAGAGCACGAGCGCGAGGACGAGCTCGACCCCGAGGCCCTGCATCACCCCGGAGATCAGGACGGTGGCGCCCCACTGGTTGCCGAGTGCCATCTCGACGAAAGCGGCGACCAGCTCGGTGAACAGCGCCGCGCCCGGCCGTCGGATCAGCAACGCCCCGACGACGGCGGGCGCGAGGTACATGCCGGACAGCAGACCGCTGGCCGGTGCCACCGCGACGAACAGCGGCGCGGCGAGGGTGTAGACCCCGTTCCAGGCCAGGAAGACGACGCCGAACGCGACGCCCACGACCGCCGTGGTGACCAGGTCCACCACCCGCCACGCCGTGAGCGGTCCGGACGCGCGGACGGTGCCGTCCGGACCTGTGAGGTCGTGCTGTGGTGCGTCGATCGTCATGTGGTCCCCTCCGGGTGCGGAAGGGGGAGGCACAGCTGAGAAGCCCGACTCCCTACGCCGGTGTGAACCGGATCAGGTTCGAGGGTCTGCGGACGTCCGCACTCTCAGCGCCGTGGCGGCGCTCCCCTGTCGAAGACACGACCGTACCGCGCGGGACCAGGACCGGCGGTCCCGGTCCGAACAGGTGCTCCGCGGGGCCGGGGCGGTCTCAGACGTAGCGCTCGAGGATGCTCGACTCGGCGAGGCGGGACAGTCCCTCCCGGACGGCGCGGGCGCGCAGCTCCCCGATGCCCTCGACCTGCTGGAGGTCCTCCACGGACGCGGCGAGCAGCTTCTGCAGACCCCCGAAGTGGTCGACGAGACGGTCCACCACCGGGGCCGGCAGTCGCGGCAGTCGAGCCATCAGCCGGTGGCCGCGGGGGCTGACGGCGGTCTCGGCCAGCAGCGGCAGGTCCAGGGCCCGGACGACCGGCAGGGGGGCGAGCAGGTCCGTGGCGTTCAACGCGTCAAGCTCGGTGAGGTTCCGCGAGAGGTTGTCCGGGTCGGGCACGTAGTCGCGGGCGAGCAGCTCACGTTCGGTGTCGGCCCCGGCGACGAGTTCGTCCAGTTGCAGGGAGAGCAGTCGTCCCTCGGTACCGAGCTCGACGACGTACCCGGCGACCTCGGTGGCGATCCGGCGCACCATCTCCAGGCGCTGGGCGACCGCGCCCACGTCCCGAACGGTGGACAGGTCCTCGATCTCCAGTGCGGACAGGGTCCCGGCGACCTCGTCGAGCCGTTTGCGGTAGCGCTCCAGGGTCGACAGGGCCTGGTTCGCGCGGGAGAGGATCTGGGCGGGGTCCTCGATGACGTAGCGGCGGGTGCCCAGGTACACCCCGACGATGTGCATCGACTGGCTGACACTGATCACCGCGTGGCCGGTCTGCTGGGCGGTGCGTTGGGCGGTGCGGTGCCGGGTGCCGGACTCGCTGGTGGGGACCGACGGGTCCGGGACGAGGTGCACGGCGGCCCGGACGATGCGGTCGGTGACCGGGTCCACGATGATCGCGCCGTCCATCTTGGCCAACTCGCGCAGGCCGGTGGCGGTGAACTCCACGTCCATGCCGAAGCCGCCGGTGCAGATGGCCTCGACGCCCCGGTCCCAGCCCAGGACGATGAGTGCGCCGGTCCGTCCGCGCAGGATCCGTTCGAGGCCCTCACGCAGTTCGGTACCCGGCGCGACGGCGGCGATCGTGTCGCGCAGCTGGTCGGCCGCGTTCGCCGACTGATCGGCACCGCGGTCGGTGGGGGACGTCGTCACCACCTCCGATCTGGCCTGCTGGTGAGGTCGAATCCTACGTCCGGGGCGACCCCTGATCCCGGTGTCGGACACGGACAGCGGCCAATTCGTCACCGGATCGGGACATCGCGGCCTCGTTCGCGCGCACCGTCCGCCGTGGCGGGCCCGACCGGCCGGTGGAGAGTCGCTGGTGGTCCAGTGCGCTGGCCGCGCGGTCCCCGGCCAGGAGCGCGGCCGCCAGGTCGGTGGCCTCGACCACCAGCAGGCCGTCCGGGATGTCCGAGGCCGCCACACAGCCGCGCGGGACGATCGCACCGCGGAAGCCGAGCCGCGTCGCCTCGGCGAGGCGGCGACGAGCACCGGACACAGGGCGCAGCTCACCGGCCAGGCCGATCTCCCCGAACGCGACGAGGTGCGCCGGCAGCGGGCGGTCCTGTGCGGCGGTCGCGACGGCCAGCGCGACGGCGAGGTCGACGGCCGGCTCGGTGAGCCGGCCACCGCCGACGGTCGCCGCGTACACCTCGTGGCTGTGCAGTCCGACCCCCGCGCGGCGCTCGAGCACGGCCAGCACCATCGCGGTCCGGGACGACTCCAGGCCGTTGGTCGTCCGGCGCGGGACCGGCGCCGTCGAGGCGACGACCAGCGCCTGCACCTCAGCGACCAGCGGGCGGGTGCCCTCCAGCGCGACCGTGACGCAGGTGCCGGGGACGGGACCGGCGTGGCGGGACAGGAACAGCCCGGACGGGTCCGGCAGCCCGGTGATGCCGTCCTCGGACAGCGCGAAGCAGCCGATCTCCTCCGTCGGGCCGAAACGGTTCTTCAGGGCGCGGACGAGCCGGAGCGAGCCGCTGCGCTCACCGGTGACCTCCAGGACGACGTCGACCAGGTGTTCCAGGGTGCGCGGGCCGGCGACCGAGCCGTCCTTGGTGACGTGGCCGACCAGGACCACGGTCATCCCGCGCGCCTTCGCCAGCCCGATCAGCGTGGCAGCGACCTCCCGGACCTGCGTCACCCCGCCCGGGCCGCCCTCGATGTCCGAGCTGGACACCGTCTGCACCGAGTCCACGACCAGCAGGGGCTGCGATCCCTCCTGACCGGCCGCCCTCCCGAGCACCTGCTCGACGTGGGTGAGCACCGCTCCGAGCTCGGTCTCCGCAGCGAGGAACAACCGGTCGTCGATCGCGCCGATCCGGTCCGCACGCATCCGCACCTGGGCCGTCGACTCCTCCCCGGACACGTACAGCACAGGGGCGTGGGTCCGGGCCCACCGGGCGGCAACGTCGAGCAGCAGCGTGGACTTCCCGACACCGGGCTCCCCGGCCATCAGGACCACGGCACCGGGGACGAGCCCGGTCCCGAGGACCCGGTCCAGCTCGCCGATGCCGGTGGCACCGGCACGGGCGTCGGCCGCCCCGACCTCGCCGATGGGCACGGCGTCCGCGGTCACCGGGCGCGCGGCCGTCACGGCCCCGGCACGGACACCGACCACGGCGGGACCGGCGGGACCGGACCCGCCGGGCCGGCCGGCACCTGTCGTCGCCACGAGAGTGCCCCAGGCCTGGCACTCACCACAGCGTCCGGCCCACCGCGTGGTGGACCAGCCGCACTCGCTGCAGCGGTGGACGGTGCGGAGGGAGGCCACGACAACGACCGTAGGGAGCACCTCCGACAGGACGGCCCCGCCGCGCCGTCCCGCCCGCGGTGGAGCCGGACGCCGCGGGGTCACGATCCGGGATCGGACCTTGACGGGCCGTCGGGCGCGAGGCAGGGTTCCGGTTGGAACGATCCTTGGATCGCTCCAACCGGAACATGTACCGACACTCACACCACACCGACACGACACGACACGACACCGACACCGACGTCGACCCGGGAGGACCCGTGGAGGCTGTGGCCCGGCCCACCCTGTCGTCCGTGGCCGTCGCCGCGCGCGTCTCCCGGCAGACGGTGTCCAACGTCATCAACAGCCCCGAGGTCGTGGCCGTCGCGACGCTGGAACGCGTCCGAGCGGTCATCGACGAGCTCGGCTACCGACCCAACGCCGCCGCACGCCAGATGCGGACCCGCCGGTCCCGGCTGATCGCCTTCCGCATCGAGCCCACCCGCGACGGAGTGAACGGCGTCGTCGCCGACCGTTTCCTGCACGCGCTGACCGAGAGCGCCCAGGAGTCCGGCTACCGGGTGATGCTGTTCACGGCCGCCGACGACGACGCCGAGATCCGCGCCTACGACGACCTCATGGCGTCTCTCGACCTCGACGGGACCGTGGTGTCCTCCACCCACGCCGGCGACCGCAGGACGAGTTGGCTGACCGACCACGGGCTCCCGTTCGTCACCTTCGGGCGCCCCTGGGGGACCGCCGGTCCCGGGGTCGATCCCCGAGCTGCGGACGGCCCGGCCGCCGGGGCGCACCCGTGGGTCGACGTCGACGGCGCCGTCGGCACCGCGGCCGTCACCGAGCACCTGGTCTCCCTCGGCCACCGGCGGATCGCCTTCCTGGGGTGGCCGGCGGGGTCCGGGGTGGGGGACGACCGCCGGGCCGGCTGGCTGCGCGCGTCGATGGCGGCGGGCCTGTCCGTGGACGGCATGAGCCACAGCGCGGTGGACGACACCACGGCCGGCCGGGCCACCACCGCGGCGCTGCTGGACACCTGCCACCCCACCGCGCTGGTCTGCGCGAGCGACACCCTGGCGGTGGGAGCACTGCTCGAGGCGGGAACGCGCGGGCTGCGGGTCGGCCGCGACCTGTCGGTCACCGGCTTCGACGACACGCCCGCGGCCCGGGCCCTGGACCTCACGAGCGTGTCCCAGCCGCTCGTCGAGGCGGCCCGTCGGTGCGTCCGGACCCTGGCGGACTCACTCGCCGGCGCCCCCGCACGGTCCGCGGACGCCCGAGTCCTGTCCGCCCCCGCGGTCCTGCTCGACCCGACCGTCACGTGGCGGCCGTCGGTGGGACCACCGGTCACGTCCGACCAGGCAGGCAGACCCGTCCAGGGCCGCGACGACGCGGCCACGACCAGGAGGAGCAGCACATGACCACACGATCGAGGACCCACGGGTTGCGCGCCCTGGTGGCCGGTACCGCGGCGGCGCTGGTGCTCGGCGCCTGCGGCGGGAGCGGCTTCACCGGCTCGGCCGCCGGCACGACCGGTCCGAGCCAGCAGTCCGGCAGGGCAGCCCTCAAGGTCCTGGTCGCCACCGGTGGGACCGCGGACCTGGACTCGGTCAAGGAGGCGGCAGCCGCGTGGGCGCAGAAGACCGGCAACACCATCGAGGTCAGCCCGGCGCAGGACCAGCAGCAGCAGCTGGCACAGGGATTCGCCGCGGGCAACCCGCCGGACGTGTTCTTCCTCGACGCCTCGCTGTTCCCCACGTACGCGAAGGCCGGGAACCTCTTCGACTACGGCGACCAGATCAAGAACCTCGACTTCTACCCGGCCCTGAAGCAGAGCTTCACCTACAAGGGGTCGCTGTACTGCGCACCCAAGGACTTCTCCAACCTGGGCCTGGTCATCAACACCGACCTGTGGGCCGCTGCCGGCCTGACCGACGCCGACACACCGAGGACCTGGGCGCAGCTGGAGTCGGTCGCGCGCAAGCTCACCACCAAGGGCGTGGTCGGACTGGGCCTCGGGGACACCCACGACCGGGTGGACGCCTTCCTCAAGCAGGCCGGCGGGACGGTCACCAACGCCGACCAGACCCAGGTCACGGCCGACACCCCGGCGAACGTCGCCGGGCTGACGTTCGTCCAGAAGCTGCTGGCCGAGAAGGTCGCCGCGTTCCCCAAGCAGCTGGACTCGGGCTGGAGCGGGGAGGCCCTCGGCAAGGGCAAGGCCGCGATGGTCGTCGAGGGCAACTGGTTCACGGGCGCAGCCGCCGCGGACTACCCCAAGCTGAAGTGGCGTGTCGCGGAGCTCCCGGCCGGCCCGGCGGGCAAGGGCACGCTGACGTTCACGCAGTGCTGGGGTGTCGCCCAGGCGGGCAAGCACCACGAGCAGTCCGTGGACTTCGTGAAGAGCCTGTTCACCACCCGGCAGCAGCTGGCGTTCGCGTCGGCGTTCGGGGTCATGCCGTCGCTGGTGTCGGCCCGCGCCGCCTACGCGGCCTCGATCCCCGCCTCGCAGAAGGCCTGGCTCGCCGGTGCCGAGTACGCCGTCGGACCGGTCAGTGCCCCCGGCCTGGACCCGGTGATGAAGGACTACGACACCAAGCTGCAAGGTCTGCCCGGCGCCAGTCCGGCCACGATCCTCGCCACGGTGCAGAAGAACGGTGCGGCCGCGCTCAAAGCGGGTGGCTGAGTCGTGAGCGGTCAGCTGACGGTCCGGGCGGTGGCTGCCCCCCGACCGCGAGGTGGCGGGCGGGGGGCACGCCGGGGAGGCGTGCACAGCGGGCAGGGGCTCTCGGCGCTGCTGTTCATCAGCCCGGTCGTGGTGATCCTCGGCCTGTTCCTGCTGGTGCCGATCGGAATGGCTGCCTGGGTCAGCGTCTCGGACTGGACCGGACGGGGGAGCCCGTTCGCCGCCGGCGTCCACTTCATCGGCCTGCGCAACTACCAGGCGTTCGGCCAGGACGGCCTGGCACGCAGCGACCTGATGACCAGTGTCCGCAACAACTTCTACTTCGTGGTGCTGGTCGTCCCGCTGCAGACGGTGCTCGCCCTCGGGCTCGCGCTGGTCCTGAACTCCCGACGACTGCGTGCCAAGTCCTTCTTCCGGGTGGCCTACTACTTCCCGTCGGTGACCTCCTCGGTCGCGATCGGGATCGTCTTCCTGTTCCTGTTCGCCAGCTCGGGTTCGGTCAACGCCCTGCTGGGCCTGGTCGGGGTCAACGGGCCCAGCTGGTTCGCCGACCCGCGCGGGTTGGTGCACCTCGCCCTGTCGGGACTGGGCATCGTGGACCCGTCGAACCCACCGGCCGCACTGGTGGGGCACGACCTGTTCGGGCTCTCGCTCTGGGAGTGGCTGGCCGGGCCCAGCGTCGCGATGACCTCCATCGTGGGCCTGGTCATCTGGGTCTCCGCCGGCGGTTACCTGCTCATGTTCCTGGCCGCGCTGCAGAACATCCCGGAGGACGTGAACGAGGCGGCGGCCGTCGACGGGGCCAGCACCTTCCAGCGGGTGCGGCTGGTCACGGTCCCGATGCTGCGCCCGACGATGTTCCTCGTCCTGACCCTCGGGCTCATCGGCACCTGGCAGGTCTTCGACCAGATCTACATCATGAGCCAGGGCAACCCGGCCAAGACGACGCTGACGCCGGCCTACCTGAGCTACACGACCTCCTTCACCTCCAACCAGTGGGGGCAGGGGGCCGCGATCTCGTTCCTGCTGTTCCTCCTGATCATCGTGCTGACGCTCGTCCAGCGCTCCGCCCTGCGCGAGCGGGAGGACGTCCGAGCCACCCCCCGCCGGGGACGTCGCCGCCGTACCGCGGAGGTCGGGTCGTGACGATCAGCGTCGAGTCCACGCCGGGACCGCAGGTGGCGGCCGTCGCGGCCGAGCAGCGCCACAGGGCGCCGTCCTCCGATCCCGGCCCGGTCGGGTACGACCGAACGCGGTGGGCGAAGCCGTTGTTCTACGCGATCCTCGTCCTGGTGGCGGTGATCTACCTGATGCCGTTCGTGATCCAGATCGGCACCGCGTTCAAGACCGACGACGACGCGACCAACCACGCGCTGAACCCGATCCCCCAGACGTGGACGCTGGCGGCGTTCCGTCAGCTGGCCGCTGTCGACTTCCCGCGCTGGTTCGCCAACACCGTCATCGTGACGGTCTTCGTGACAGCCGGGCGGGTCCTGTTCGACTCCCTCGCCGGGTACGCCCTGTCCAGACTGGTCTTCCGCGGCCGGTCGTTCCTGTTCGCGGCGATCGTCGCGACGATGGCCGTCCCCGGCGTCGTGCTGCTCATCCCGAAGTTCCTCGTCCTCAACCAGCTCGGGATGTACAACAGTTACAGCGGGATGATCGTGCCGCTGATGGCCGACGCCGCCGGTGTGTTCATCATGAAGCAGTTCTTCGACTCGATCCCGGTGGAGGTCGAGGAGGCGGCCCGCATCGACGGGGCCTCGACGTTGCGGACCTTCTGGTCTGTGGTGCTGCCGATGGCCCGACCGGCGGTGATCACCCTGACCGTGCTGGCCTTCCAGGGGTCCTGGAACGAACTGCCGCACATGATCGTGTCGCGGTCGGACAACAACCTGAACACCCTGACCACCGGGGTCGCCTCGCTGGTGTCCGGCCAGCTGGGGTCCGGCAACAGGTTCCCGCTCAAGCTCGCGGCGGCTCTGGTCATGACGATCCCGGTGGCCGTGGTCTACCTGGTCTTCCAGCGCAAGCTCGTCCGGGGTGCGAACAGCGGCAGCGTCAAGGGGTGAGGGTGTACCCGTGACCCGACAGCCGTTCCTGCACGACCTCGTCGTCGCGGTGTCGGCACCAACGACCGCCGTCGCCGGCAGGGACGGTCAGATCCGCCGGGCCGGTGCCGACGGGGGGGCCCACGGGATCTACGACGGGGACACCCGGGTCCTGAGCCGGGCCGTCCTCACCATCGACGGGGTCGAGCCGGAGCCGCTGGCCCACGATCGGGTGGACACCGACGAGCACCGCTTCCTCGGGGTCGCCCGGGACCTCGGCGACGACGGGCCGGACCCGACGGTCTTCGTGGAACGGACACGGCGACTCGGGCCGGACGGGGTCACCGAGCGGATCGAGCTGGTCTCCCGGTCCCGTCGGCCCATCCGGGCGACGGTGAGGCTGGGACTGGGGTGCGACCTCGCGCCGATGAACGAGGTGAAGAGCGGTGCTCCGGCCGGCGACCTCGTGGCCGATCTCGTCGCCGACCAGCTGAGGTGGACCGGACCGGGCCGGCGGGTGGTCCGGGTCGCCCCCACCGGCAGCCCCGACGTCACGCCCGGACACGGTGCCCACCTCGACTGGGACGTCGCACTGCCGGCGCGGTCCCGGTGGTCGGTGACCGTGTCGGTGTCCACCACCGGCGGCGTCCGACCGGTGGTGGCGCGGCCGCGCGAGCGCTGGTCCTCGTCCGTCCGGGTCACCGCGGAGGACTCCCGGTTCGACCGGCTCGTGTCCCGCTCGGTGCAGGACCTGCGCGGTCTGTGCCTGGCCGACCCGCTCGCACCGGCAGACCAGTTCCTCGGCGCGGGGGCGCCGTGGTACCTGACGCTGTTCGGGCGGGACTCGCTGCTGGCCGCCCGGATGCTGCTGCCGTTGGGAACGGGGCTCGCCGCCGGGACGCTGCGCACCCTGGCCCGCCGCCAGGGCAGGGTCCACGACCCCACCGCCCAGGAGCAGCCAGGCAAGATCCTCCACGAGGTCCGGTCGGTCGCACCCGGGCAGGAGGTCACCTACGGGGGCACACACGGCGGATCGAACCGGGAGATGGTGCTCCCGCCGGTCTACTACGGGACCGTCGACGCGACAGCGTTGTGGGTGAGTCTGCTGCACGACGCCTGGCGGTGGGGGATGCCGGCCGGTGAGGTGGAAGCACTGCTCCCGGCCGCCGAGGCAGCCCTGGGGTGGCTCGCGGACGAGGCGCTGGACGCGCGTGGTTTCGTCTCCTACGAGGACCGCACCGGTCACGGACTCGCCAACCAGGGCTGGAAGGACTCGCACGACTCGGTCCAGTTCCGCGACGGTTCGCTGGCCCGGACCCCGGTCGCCCTGTGCGAGGCGCAGGGATACGCCGTCGCCGCGGCGCGTCAGGGCGCGGACCTGCTCGACCACTTCGACCGCGGCGGCGGCCCGCGCTGGCGCGACTGGGCGCAGGGGCTCACCGACCGGTTCAGGGCCAGCTTCTGGATCGACTCCCCGTCCGACGGCGGCCTGCCCTACCCCGCGATGGCACTGGACGGACACGGCCGACCGGTCGACTCCCTGACCTCGAACACCGGTCACCTGCTCGGGACCGGCCTGCTGGACGAGACGGAGACCGCGGCTGTCGTGTCCCGGCTGGGATCCCGGGCCATGGACAGCGGGCACGGGCTTCGCACGATGGAGGCCGGGGCGGCCGGCTACAACCCGTTGAGCTACCACTGCGGGTCGGTGTGGACCCACGACACCGCGGTGGTCGTCGCCGGCCTGGCCAGGGTGGGGACGCCGGCCGCCCAGCGGGTCGCGTCGTCGCTGACCCGCGGGCTGCTCGACGCCGCCGAGGGGTTCCACCACCAGCTGCCGGAGCTGTTCGGCGGACAGTCCGCCACACCGGGGAGCGCGCCGGTCCCCTACCCCGCCTCCTGTCACCCGCAGGCATGGGCGGCGGCGTCGGCCGTCGCCCTGCTCGGTGCGGCGCTCGGCGTCGAGCCGGATGTGCCCGGTGGGTCGTTGGGGATCCGCCCGATGGCGCCGGCCCCCTTCGGCCCGCTCCGCGTGACGGGCCTGCGGGTCGCCGGTCAGGCGCTGGAGCTGGCGGTCGGCTCGGACGGCCGAGTGGAGGTCCACAGTGCCCCGTCGGGCCTCCGTGTGCTCACCGGGCCCGTTCCACTCACGACCGCGGCCCGGCACGTCTGAGTTCGGGCCCGGTCGGACCGGTCATCCGGGCGAACGCGGCCCGTTTGCTGGACCGGCAACAGACGTTGCACAGTCCGGCGACGGGCCGCACGTTCGTGGGTGGAGGTGGTCGTCATGACCCGAGAGATGGTGCCCGAACCGGCTGGGACGTTCGACGTCGCGGTGATCGGCGGTGGCGCGGCCGGCATGAGTGCGGCGGTCGTCCTCGGCCGGGCTCGTCGGTCGGTGGTCCTGATCGACGCGGGGGTGCCGCGCAACGCCCGCGCCGACGGGGTCCACAGCTTCCTGACCCGCGACGGGATGACGCCAGACGACCTCGTCCGGGCCGGGCGACGGGAGGTCGGGTCCTACGGCGGCCTGGTGGTGCAGGCCGAGGCCCGGACCGCGCGCGCCCTGGGTGACGGGTTCGAGGTGACCCTCGACGACGGACGTGTCGTCGGCGCCCGCCGGCTGGTGGTGACCACCGGCCTCGTCGACGAACTGCCTGCCGTGCCCGGCGTGGAGCAGCTGTGGGGCCGTGGCGTCCTGCACTGCCCGTACTGCCACGGGTGGGAGGTCCGGGACCGGGCTGTCGGGGTCCTCGGCACCGGACCGTTCGCGGTGCACCAGGCGTTGCTGTTCCGGCAGTGGACATCGGACCTGGTGCTGTTCACCCACACGGCTCCGGACCTGACCGGCGAGCAGGCCGAGCAGCTCACCGCCCGTGGCATCCGCGTCGTCGAGGGCCCCGTGGCCTCGCTCGAGATCGTGTCGGACCGCCTCACCGGGGTGCGGCTGGCGGACGGCACGGTGACACCGCTGCACGCCCTCGTGGTCGCGCCCCGCTTCGTGGCCCGCTCCCGGCTGTTGGGCAGCCTCGGTCTGCACACCACGCCGCACCCCATGGGTGCCGCGGTGGGGGAGTCCTTCGCCGCCGATCCGACGGGTCTGACCGCCGTTCCCGGGGTGTGGGTGGCCGGGAACGTGACCGACGTCCAGGCCCAGGTCGTGACGGCTGCGGCCGAGGGACTGGCGGCGGCCGCCGCCGTGAACGCCGACCTGGTCGCCGAGGACACCCGTCTGGCTGTCACCGCTCACCGGGAGGCGGCGTGACACCGGCCCATCAGGTCACCGGCTCGTCAGGTCATCGGCCGGGCGGGTCGGCGGGTCGGCGGGGTGGGGCAGCAAGACCGGTCGTCGGCCGGGACGAGCCGAGGCCAGCCGCTGCTCGCACAGCCGGGCCAGCTCGGCGTAGGCCGCCGCGCCGATCAGCTCCGTCAGCTCCGCCCGGTAGCTCCGGTACACCGGCCGGGTGGCGACGTGCGCCTCGGTCGCGCCGGTGCAGTACCAGTCCAGGTCCGCCCCGCCCGGGCCCCAGCCGCGGCGGTCGTACTCCGCGACCGTCACCATCTGGTGGATGGTCCCGTCCGGGCGCTCGACGGTGTCGTAGGTCCGCCGGATGGGTAGCTGCCAGCACACGTCGGGCTTGGTCTGGAGGGGTTCGCGGTCGGACTCCAGTGCCAGCAGGTGCAACGCGCAGCCCTCGCCCCCCGGGAAGCCCGGGCGGTTGAGAAAGACGCAGGCCCCGTCGACGACCCGGGTCTTGCGGGACGGACCGGAGGCCTGCCGGTCGGTGGCTCCCGGTTCGTCGTCATCCGCGGGGACGGTCTCGACGATGCCCCAGGCCCGGCCGGTCCCCGCGTACTGCCACTGCGCGTCGGTGAGCTCGCGGGCTGCCCGGCGCACCCGGCGCTCGTCTGCACCCTCGGCGAAGTGCGCGCCGAGGGTGCAGCACCCGTCGTCGGGCCGGTCGCCGTAGATGCCGCGGCAGCCGGACCCGAACACGCAGCCCCAGCTGGACGTCAGCCACGTCAGGTCCACCCGGTAGACGACGGTCGCGCCTCCTGGTCGACCGGTGTCCGGATCGGGGAACTCCGCCCACAGTCGCGGGAAGTCCAACGCCACCTCGACCATGGGCTGACCGTAGGCGCTCCACACCGACGGCTCGGCTGAACCGAGGCCGTCGTGTCGAACCGCGTCGTTCGACCTGTCGGACAGGACGGGCCCGCGTTCGATGAGGTTCGGGTCACGACCATCGATGCGTGCCGGCCGTGTCGGCACGGTCGCGGGCTACTCGGCGGGCCGGTTAGCTTCGGTCGGGTGGGGGCCGTGACCTGCCCTGTTGGGTGGGCGGGCTACCGGTTGATGTTCGTCGGCGGTGGTCTGGTCAGGGGTCGTGGAGCCGGTGTTGCGGCCAGCCGGGCCGGGCTGGCCTGTGCCCGGTTCCAGGTCTGGCTCTTGTGTGATCCGATGACGGCTTGTCTTCGGGTGCCTGCTCAGGGTTGCGGTCTGCGTGGTCGGCGCAGCGGTCTTCGCGGCGGAAGGGCTCCTCGTGTCGGTGTCGCCTGCTGGACCGTTCACCACCTCCGGGACTCCCGCTGAGAAGGCCGCGAGGACCGCGCTTAGGAGGGCCCGGCGGGGGTCCGGGGTGCGGGTCGGGGTGGCTGGTGCGGCGGCGGTGACTGCGGCGGCGGTGGTGTCGGTGGGTTTGGTGGCGGTCGCGTCGCCGGCGGCGGCTGCGACGGTGAGCCCGGCCCCGGCGGCGGGTGCTCGGCGCAGCGGGACCCGGTTGCCGTTCGCGGTGTCGGGGACGGCGAAGCTGTCGGTGACGTCGGGACGGGTAATGCGCTGTTCACCGATCAGCTGCTCACCCTGCCGGGGGTTGAGGTGCCCGCGCTTCTCGGACAGTGGATACTATTCTTCGACTCAGGAGAGGCCAGGTCGTCAGTCGAGGAAAAAGGGTGTTCAGCCCGGAGTTCCGTGAGGACGCTGTCCGGCTGGTGGTTGATTCGTCCCGGCCGATCGCGTCGGTGGCACGGGAGTTGCAGATCGGTGAGGGAACCCTCGGGAACTGGGTCACCATCTATCGACGCGACCATGCCGGGGAGGAACCCGGCCTCGACGTCGGCGACCGGGCCCGGCTCCGTGAGCTGGAACGGAAGTACCGGGAGGTGAAGGTGGAGAACGAGTTCCTGAAATGCCGCAGCGTAGGTCGCCCAGGATCCCCGGTGAGCGAGACCTACGAGTTCGTCGACACCACGCTCACCGAGCCCAGCTGCCCGTTCCCGGTCCGTCGATGTGTCACTGGATCGACGTTTCTACGTCCGGGTTCTCCTCGTGGCGGGCCCGACCGAAGTCCGCGATCGCGCGCCGACGCGACGTCGTCACAGCGCTGATGAGCGAGGAGTTCACCCGGTCCGATGCGACCTACGGCTATCACCGGTTGCACGCCGCGCTCGCCCGCCGAGGAGTCACCGCGGGCCGGGAGCTGGTCCGTCACCTGGCCCGTGAGCTGGGACGTGTGCCCTGCCAGCCCCGGCCCAGCCGGCTGGGGCTGACCCGCGCCGACGCGGCGGCCGGTCCGATCCCGGACACACCGACCGCGGCAGCAACTACACGTCCACCAAGTTCCACACCGCCCTGGCCGCCCTGGGATTGCGCCATTCGACCGGTAGGACCGCCGTCTGTTTCGACAGCGCGATGGCCGAGTCATTCTTCGCGGCCTTCAACAATGAGCGGGTCCACCGCACCGTCTACCCGACCCGGGCGCACGCGATCCGCGACATCACCACCTACATCGACAGCTGGTACAACACCGAAAGGTTGCACTCCGGACTTGGCTACCAGACGCCCAGCGAGATGCACGCCAGCTACCGAGCAGCAGCCTGAAAGCGCAAGAACCATGTCCGAGGAACGCGCGGCAGATCAGGCGGCCGACCAGTGCCCCTTCTGACCACGCGAGCCAAACTAGGTCGTAGCTTCTTGGTCGGGGCTGGCGTCTTACTAGCAACGTCCGCCGGCCTGGGCCTCTGGTCGAGGACGTACTGGGTGGCCGGTGTGTCCTTCGGGATGCTCTTGCTCGACACCCTCATGTGGGTGTCTTTTCGGCGGATTGTGACGCCGCGCCGCATGGGAACGTACCGAATAGTTGCGTTGACAGTTGTCGGGACAGTATCGCTCGTTACAATCCTTCTGGTCCTGGCACGTAATGTTGTCTAGCCGCACGCGCACGTTTCTATTATAGGGAGGGAAGGCGTAACGGCTGTTGACTTCAGGAGGTCACCCGATTCTGTTCGAGGTATGATCCAGGCTGGTCGTTGCGTCGTCTATCTACTCGTTGAGCGCACGGGCCGATTCAGTGAAGCGAAGGACATCAGAGGTGTGAACAACAAATCCCGTCGGCCTCGTCACCGACTTCAGCGCCCTCGCGTACACGTACTCCTTCGACCCCTACGGCACCGTCACCGCCACGAGCAACACCAGCGGCACCGGCTACCCCCAGAACCCCTACGTCTTCGCCGGGGGCCTGCAAGACCGCGCCACCGGACCCATCCGCTACGGCGCCCGCTGGTACAGCCCCACCACCGGCACCTGGACCCAACAAGACACCCCTCAACGCCCCCCCTGGACCCCGCCAACGCAAACCGCTACACCTACGTGGGCGGCGACCCCATCAACGCCGCCGACCCCACCGGGCTCGAACCGCTTATCAAGCGACTTGGCTGTAAAGCGCCTGGCTAAGGAGTTGGTATCGACGCGGGTTCAACCGTGGGATCATCGGATCAGCCGCTACACCGGTGGTTGGTGTTGCGGCTGGGGTCGTGGTAGGTAACGCCACCGAGGGCGAAGTTGAGCGAGGCTGCAATGGTGACGAAGGAGTCGCGTTGGCACAAGACACCGCCCTGGGCAGCAATTCCGTAGCCTCAGCAGTCTAATCTGACCGGAGAAGTCGTGACGAGTCCAGCCGAACAACCCTCAGACGGACAGCTGACGGTACGGCGCGTGCCCGGGGGAGCTCGAGACTTACTGGCTTCCTACAAGGTGTGGGTCGATCAGATCCTGATCGGAAGAACTCGTACCGGAGATGAATCAACAGTCCGATTGACCAACGGGTCCCACAGCGTTCGAGTTCCGGTCAATTGGACTGGCAGCCCGAGCGTCAGCGTTGACATCAAGCCTGGCGAACAGAGCGTGGTTGAGGTGGCAGTGAAGTCTCCAGTCGATTTTTGGTCCGATGTCTTCGCCAGGGACCGATACATTTCAATCAAGGTCTGCGAGAAGATCTAGATCTGGTCATCGTGACCGGTGGATGTGGGCGTACCACCGACGGTCAATTGGGCTCTACGCCACCCCGTGTGGTGGCGTAGAGCCCCAGAAGTCTCAGCTCACGGGCCCAGGTGACGGACCAGCTCGCGGCCGGCGGCGACTCCGTGGCGGGCGAGCGCGGCGTGCAGCCGGCGATAGCCGTACCTGTCTTCGGAACGAGTGAACTCCTCGCTGATCAGCGCTGTGCGGACGTCGCGTCGCCGGGCGGTCGCGGAGTGCGGCCCGGCCGCCACGCAGAGAACCCGGACGTGGACACCTCCAGCCAGCGGCACATCGACGCGACCGGAGAACGGACAGAGGGCTCGGTGAGCGTGGTGTCACCGAACTCGTGGGTCGCGCTCACCGGGGATCCTGGGCTACCTACGCTGCGGGCCATTTTCAACAACTCGTTCTCCAGCTTCACCTCGCGGTACTTGCGCCCCAGCTCGCGCAACCGGACCGTTCGCTCACGTCACACCCGGCTCTCCCCGACATGGTCACGACGGTAGACGTTCACCCAGTGCCCAGCGGTCCCTCACCGACCTGCAGCTCCCGCGCCACCGACGCGATCGGCCGCGACGAATCAACGACCCGTCGGACAGCGTCCTCCCGGAACTCCGGGCTGAACACCCTGTCTGCTCGACTCACGACCTGGCCTCTCATCTGAGTGAAGTGATTGTCTCCACTGGCTGAGAAACGCGAGGCACCTCGGGGACGGTCCGTCGGGGACGGGAGACGAGGGAAGAGCCGCGGTCTACCGTCGCCGCGTGCAGACAGCAGGGACGAGCTCAGCCGGTCGGAGGGTGGCGACCGTGGCGGTGCTGTCCGACGTCCACGGCGTGCTGCCCGCCCTCGATGCCGTGCTGGCCGAGCCGGCCGTCGCGGCGGCAGACCTGGTCGTCGTCACCGGTGACCACGCGGCCGGCCCGCAGCCGGTGCAGGTGCTCGACCGCCTGCTCGCGCTCGGCACCCGGGTCCTGCTGGTCCGCGGCAACGCCGACCGGGCCATCGTCGACCTGGCCCGGCACACGGACAGGCCCGGCTCGTTCGGCGTGGACCGCTGGGCGGCCGACCAGCTCCGCCCCGAGCAGGTCACGCTGCTGGCCGGTCTCCCGCACCCGGTGACCGTCGAGGTCGACGGGTTCGGGCTGGTCCTGTTCTGCCACGGGACCCCGCGCGACGACGACGAGGTGGTCCTCGTCGACACGAGGCCCGCGCGGTGGTCCGAGGCCTTCGCCGACGTCCCGGCCGAGGTCCGCACGGTCGTCTGCGGTCACACCCACATGCCGTTCACCCGGCTGGTCGACCGTCGCCTGGTCGTCAACGCCGGGAGCGTCGGCATGCCCTACGGCCACGCGGGTGCATCGTGGGCGCTGCTCGACGCCGGCGGCGTCGCCCTGCGCCGGACGGCCTTCGACCCCCACGCCGCCGCCGCCGCCGTCGTGGCCGGCTCGACCTACCCGGACCGGGCGGCGTGGACGCGCGAGTACCTGCTGAGCCCCGCGTCGGACCTGGCGGCCCTGGACGCCTTCGGCCCGCGTGACGGTCGCTGACCCGTCCGTTGATCCATGCGCTGACCCGCGCGCTGACCCGGCCGCTGACCCTGCACACCTAGGGTGAACGGGTGCGCCTCGGGGTCCTGGACATCGGCTCGAACTCCGTGCACCTGCTCGTGGTCGACGCCCACCGCGGGGCCCGCCCCCTGCCCGCCACCCGGTACAAGACCGAGCTGCGCCTGGCCGAGAACATCGACGACCACGGTCACATCACGACGAAGGCGGCCGACGGTCTGGTGGCCTTCGTCCGCGACGCGGTCGCGGTCGCGGAGGACAACGGCTGCGCATCGATGCTCGTGTTCGCCACCTCCGCGATCCGGGACGCCGGCAACGGCCAGCAGCTGCTGGACCGGGTGTCGGCGGAGACCGGTGTCCCCACCGCGGTCCTGCCCGGCGCGGACGAGGCGCGGCTGACCTTCCTGGCCGCCCGGCGATGGTTCGGCTGGTCGTCGGGCCGGTTGCTGGTCTTCGACATCGGCGGCGGGTCCCTGGAGATCGCCTCCGGGATGGACGAGGTGCCGGACGGGGCCGTCTCGGTGCCGCTCGGCGCCGGTCGGCTGACCCGGGAGAGGTTCTCCACCGATCCGCCGCCGGCCGAGGAGCTCCGGGCCCTGCGCCGCCACGTCCGCCAGACCGTCGCCGACGTGGTGGCGGACGTCGGCCGGCTCGGCGCCCCGGACCACGCCGTGGCCTGCAGCAAGACCTTCAAGCAACTCGCGCGGGTGACCGGTGCGGCCCCGAGTGCGGCCGGTCCGATGGTGAAGCGGGTGATCCGTCGCGACGTGCTGGCCCAGAAGCTCCCCGAGCTGTCCACCATGAGCGCGGCACAGCGCGCCCGGATCCCCGGGGTCAGCCCGACCCGGGCCGAGCAGTTGCTGGCCGGCGCCCTGGTCGCCGAGGCCGTGATGGACCTGTTCGGGGTCCCCGAACTGGAGATCTGTCCGTGGGCGCTGCGGGAGGGCGTGATGCTCGAGCGCCTCGACGCCCTGCCGCCCCCGAAGGCCTCGACGGTCACCCGGTGACCGACCCGGCCGACCGTGAGGCGGACGAGGTGGGGGCGGACGAGGTGGGGGCGGACGGGGGTCCGGGCGACGCCGACGAGGACCGGCCGGGCAGCGGTGAGTCGTGGCGCGAGAGGCGCCGGACACCGCCCGGGCCCACCGCACCCGGCGAGCGGCCCGGCCCGCCGCGTGACGCGGCCGGCTACCGCGCCGCGCCGTCACCCGTCGCGCTCGGGACCTCGTCGGTCTTCCCCGACACCGTCGCCGGCTCGTTCGACATCGCTCAGGAGCTCGGCTACGACGGGATGGAGGTCATCGTCACCGTCGACCCGGCCAGCCAGGACACTGCCGCGATCGAGCGGGTCGCCTCCCGGCACGCCCTGACCGTCGAGTCCGTGCACGCGCCGACCCTGCTGCTCACCCAGACCGTCTGGAGCCTGGACCCCTGGGAGAAGCTCCGGCGCAGCGCCGAGATGGCGCAGGTGCTGGGCGCCCCCGTCGTGGTGGTACATCCGCCGTTCCGCTGGCAGAAGGAGTACGCGAGCCGGTTCGGTGAGGGCATCGCGGAGCTGGGCGACGCCTTCGGCGTGACCTTCGCGGTGGAGAACCTGTACCCGTGGCGGGTCGCCGGCCGGACGATCCAGGCCTACGAGCCCTCCCACGACCCGACCGGGTCCGCCTACCCGGCGCTGACCCTGGACGTGTCGCACGCCTCCGCCGCGGGCTCGGACTGCCTGGCGATGGCGCGGGCGATGGGTGACCGACTGGCCCACGTCCACCTCACGGACGGGTCCGGTGGTACCCGCGACGAGCACCTGTTGCCGGGCCGCGGCACCCAGCCGGTCGCCGAGCTCCTCCGGCACCTCGCGGCGGAGGAGTTCGCCGGCGCCGTCGTGCTGGAGGTGTCGACGACCAGGGCACCGGACCGGGCTGCGCGGGTCGCCTGGCTGGCCGAGGCCCTCGCGTTCGCCCGGGAGCACCTGGTCGCCCCCGTGACCGCCGGCTGGACCGTCACCCGCGACGGCGTCGCCACCGTGTGCGGCGGTGCCGACCGGCTCAGCGGTACCGCCTCCCGCCGGTCCGCCTCCCGCCGGTCCGTCGGCGCGGGGGACGATGTACGCAACGGTCCGACGCCGACCCCGACGACATGACACGGCCGCCCACCTCTTGCCGGCCCACCTCTGGCCGGCCCACCTCTTACCGGCCGACACCGGACGACGTGGGCCGGGACGCTGACACGGGCGTCAGCGGAAGGCGTCGACGTGGTCGGCCGCCCAGGCGTCGAAGGGTCGGGCCGGGTGGCCGGTGATCGTCTCGACCTGGGCCGTCAGCTCGCTCGGTGTGTCGACCCGCGCGGCGAGGAAGGCCACCAGGGTCTCGACGATGGGGGCCGGCAGGTAGGTCGCCATCCGCTCCCGCGCCTGATCCGGGGTGAGTTCCTCGACGTCGAGCGACCTGCCGAGGGCGCGTCCGATCGCCGCGACCTGTTCGCGTTGGGTGACGTTGGCCGGCCCGGTCAGCACCGGCGCCTGCCCTGTCAGCTCGTCGCGGGTGAGGGCCGCGACCGCCACGTCGGCGATGTCGAGCTCGTGGATCGGCGCCAGCTGGGCATCCGCGTGAGGCAGCTGGACCGAACCTGTCTGGCGAACCGACCGCACCCAGGTGAGGGTGTTGGTCGCGAAGTCCCCGGGGCGCAGGAAAGTCGCCGGGAGACCGGAGGCGGTGATCGCCTCCTCCAGGCCCCGGTGGTGCTGGGCGATGGCGTTGCTGTCCGCCCCGGACTCGACGACGCTGGCCGAGGACAGCAGGACGATGTGCGGGTCGCCGGCGGCATGCGCTGCCTGCAGGAACGGGGCCAGGTCGTCGGTGCTGGCGTACAGGAAGACCCGGTCCACCCCGTGCAGGGCCGGCCCGAAGGTCGCCGGGTCGCCGAGGTCGAAGGCGACCGCTGTCCCGCTGGGCAGGCCCGCCGACTCCGGCCGCCGACTGCCGCCCCGGACGTCGACCCCCGCCTCCAGCAGCGACCTGAACACCGCTCCGCCGACACTCCCGGTCGCACCGGTCACCAGAAGGGTCATGTCCGGATCCTGCCCTGTCACGCGTTCGAGTCGTGCAGCGGGCCCGGGAGCTCCAGTCAGGCCTTCGCCGGGGTGGCGGTGCGCGCACCGGTGACGCGGGCCGGGCGGCGCGTCGTCGGCCACAGCACGAAAGTTGTCATTGCCACCGCGTAGACCAGCCAGGCCACGACCTGCGCGACGAGAGGCAGGCTGGGCACGCCGAGCATCCCGGTCAGCAGGGCTGCACCGGCGGTCCCGGGGCGGACGAGCCAGGAGAGGTCGAACGCGGTGGCCTGCCCGACGGTGAGCAGCCCGGCCTCGTCCAGTGCACCGATCCCCTTGACCACCAGTCCCGCGGCGATCAGCACCAGCGCGACACCGGTCACCGTGAAGAACTTCGCGAGGTCCACCCGGATGCCGCCGCGGTAGGTGGCGTACCCGAGTCCGATCGCGAGCACGAGGCCAAGCACCGCCCCGAGCGCCCCGGTGGAGGCATTGGCGCCGGCGGCGTCGAACTGTGCCACCAGGAACACCGCGGTCTCGAAGCCCTCCCGCACCACCGCCAGGAAAGCCATCACGACGAGCCCCGTGGTGGTCCCGCGGGCCAGGGCCGACCGCGCCGAGGTCTCCAGGCCCGACCGCAGGTGTCGGGCGTTGCGACGCATCCAGATGATCATCGACGTCACGAGGAGGACGGCGACCAGGGCGAGTACCCCCTGGAAGGCCTCCTGAGGACGGGGAGCGAGCTGCTGCTGCGCCGCCGACAAGCCCATTGCGACGCCCACGCACAGCAGCACGGCCAGACCCACTCCGGCCCACATGGACCGCAGGGCGTCACGACGGCCCTCACGGACGAGGAAGGCCGCGACGATGCCGACGATCAGGGCGGCCTCGACGCCTTCGCGCAGGCCGATCACCAGGGTTGTGAGCACGATGTCTCCCGCTCGGACGGCTGTGGCGGCCCCGGAGGCGAACCGCGCCGGTGCGGAACGAAGGGCCGCCTCTCCTCCAGTGGGGCCGAGCGTACGGGGTGGGTCGCCTTTCCGCGACGCTGGGGTTGCGTAAATGAGTCGGGCCGGGCCGGCCGGTAGCGTCCTGGCTCGTGGCAGCCCTGCTCGAGCGCATCGGCCCTTCCGCCGTTCTGCGGCGGGCCGTGCTGGCCGCCGCCGGTGACGACCGACTGCGCGACGCCGTGTCCGCGGCCCCGGCGTCCGCCGCGGTGGTGCGCCGCTTCGTCGCCGGAGCGGATCGGGCCGGGGCGCTGGCCGCCGTCGCCGCCCTGCGGGCCGAGGGTTTGGACGTGTCGCTGGACCACCTCGGGGAAGACACCGTCGACCCGGGCTCGGCGGCCGCCGCCGTCGCCGCCTACACCGGCCTGCTCGCCGAGCTGGCCGAGGACCGGCCCGGGCCGGGCGCCGAGGTCTCGGTCAAGCTCTCCTCGGTCGGGCTCGACCTGCCAGACGACGGCCCGGCCCGCGCCCTGGCCGGGGCCCGGGAGATCTGCACGGCGGCGCGCAACGCCGGGACGACGGTGACCGTGGACATGGAGGACTCCTCGCGGACCACCCTCACCCTCGGGATCGTCCGGGAGCTCCGGGCCGACTTCCCGGACACCGGGGCCGTCGTCCAGTCCGGCCTGCGCAGGTCGGAGGACGACTGCGCGGCCCTGGCCGCCGAGGGCGCGCGCGTCCGGCTGTGCAAGGGCGCCTACGCCGAGCCGCCCGAGGTCGCCTTCACCTCCCGCTCCGAGGTGGACCGCTCCTACGTCCGCTGCCTGTCGCAGCTGATGGCCGGGACCGGGCGCCCGCTGGTCGCCACGCATGACCCACGGCTGATCGCGATCGCCGACGCACTGGCGGTGCGGTCCGGCCGGGGACCGCAGGACTGGGAGTACCAGATGCTCTACGGCATCCGCCCGGACGAGCAACGTCGGCTCGCGGCGTCCGGCTTCGCAGTCCGGGTGTACGTCCCGTTCGGCGCGCAGTGGTGGGGCTACCTCGTGCGCCGACTGGCCGAACGCCCCGCGAACCTCGCCTTCTTCGCCCGCGCGCTGGCCGGACGGTCGTGACCCGGTCCCCGGCCGATCGGTCCCCGGCCGACCCGCCGGGGGGTGGGGCCGTCCCCCTGGTGGGTGTGCTCGGCGCCGGGAAGCTGGGCGAGATCCTGGTGGCCGGTCTGCTGCGCGGGGGCTGGCCGGCCGACCGGCTGCAGGCCGCGGTCCGCCGCCCGGGGCGCGGCGCCGAGATCGAGGCCCGGCACGGCATCGTCACCGGCCCGGCCGAGCAGGTCGCTGCCGTCGCGGAGGTGCTCGTGCTGGCGGTGAAGCCCCAGGACGCCGCAGCGCTGCTGGACCAGGTCGCCCCCGTCGTGCCCGCCGGTCGACTCGTGGTGTCCGTCGTCGCGGGGCTCGGGTCGGCGTTCGTCGCGGGTCGACTGCCGGCGGGGACGCGGGTGGTCCGGGTGATGACGAACACCCCGGCCCGGATCGCCCAGGGCATGTCGGCGCTGTCCGCCGGGACCGGGGCGACGTCGGCGGACCTCGACGTCGTCGAGCGCATGTTCACCCCGCTGGGCGCGACGGTGCGGGTGCCGGAGTCCCAGCAGGACGCGGTGACGGCGCTGTCCGGCTCCGGCCCGGCGTACTTCTTCTACCTGGTCGAGGCGATGACGGACGCGGGCATCCTGCTGGGGCTGCCCCGTCAGGTAGCCCACGACCTGATCGTCCAGACCGCGGTCGGCTCCGCGCTGTTGCTGCGCGAGTCCGGTGAGCACCCGGTGACGTTGCGGGAGGCGGTCACCTCCCCGGCGGGGACGACGATCAGCGCCGTCCGCGAGCTGGAGGTCCACGGTGTCCGGGCGGCGATGCTGGCCGCGCTCGAGGCCGCCCGCGACCGCGCGCGGGAGATCGCCGCGGAGCTGCGCTGAGCCGGACCCTCAACGAACGCTCGGAGCTGCGCGCAGGTCGAGCTCCATGCGAAGGTGCGGGCCGATGCCGGGCACGTCGAACTGGCCGCCGTCCACGGTGAACCCGGCCCGGTCGTAGAAGGTCCGCGCGCCCATCCGCGCCAGGCACCACAGGACCTCCGCCCCCGCGCCCCGTGCGCTGCCGACCGCCGCAGCGAGCACCAGCGCGCCGATCCCCTGTCCACGTACGCCTGCGTCGGTCGCCATGGCGCGCAGCCGCACCGCGGAGACACCCGGTCGCCACGGGCACGGCTGGTCCATCAGCGTTGCCGTGCTCACCGGTCCTCCGGAAGCCGCCGCGTCGACGCGCGCGTCGTAGGCGGCGAGGACGACGGTGCCGGGGTCGTCGTCGCCGTCGAGCCGAGCGTCCGACACGGGCCGACCCGCCCGTAACACCCGTGCCCGCAGCGGGACCACCACCCCGGCCGTCACCTCCCGGACCTCCACCGTCACCACACTGCCCGATCGGGATCGGGGCTGCGGCGGCCGCTGACGGCTGTACCGCCCGGCGGACGAGACTGGGCCCGTGTCCGCCGATCGCGCCTGGCCGCTGCTCGCGGCCGTCAGCGGCTGGTACCTGCTGGGGTTGTCGGTGACGGTTGCTCTCGTCGTGTACCCGGCGTTCGCCCGGGTCGGGCCGGACCGGTGGCCCGCCTACCACCGCCTGCACAGCTCGGCGATCACCCGGGCCGTCGGCCCGGCCTGGCTGGTCGAAGGGGTTGCCACGGCCGGGTGGCTGATCGACCGGCTGGGCTGGGGCTGGGGCTGGGGCTGGGGCTGGGACGGGGGCGGGCGGCTGACGGTGCTCGCGCTGGTGCACACCGCCGGGGCCGCCGCGACCGTCGGCCTGACGGTGGCCGGTGCCGTCCCGCGCCACGCCGCCTTGGCTGCAGGTTTCGATCGGGCGGCCCACGGACGACTCCTGGTCGCCCACCGCTGGCGGACCGTCGCCTGGACAGTCGCAGCGGTCTCGGCCACCGTCGCGCTGCTGGACTGAGGCGGCGCGCCGCGGGCCCGTGGACAGGGCCCGGCTGACCACGGGGGCACAGCTACGTTGCCGTGGGTGACCCAGCCCCCCGTCGACCGGGCCCGGGCGCTGTTCGCCTGGGACGACGCGATGCAGCGCTACGACTTCGGCCCGCTGCACCCGATGCAGCCCGTGCGGCTGCGCCTGGCGACGTCACTGAGCCGTGCCCTCGGTCTGTTGGACGTACCCGGGACGCTGGTCGAGACGCCCCCCGTCGCCACCGACACCGAACTCGCCACCGTCCACGAGCGCGGCTTCGTCGAGGCCGTCCGGGCCAGTTCCACCGGGCACGGTGCTGCGCCCGGAGCCGGCGTCCGCGGGATCGGGACCTCGGACAACCCCGCCTTCGCCGACATGCACGAGGTCAGTGCTCGCGCCGTCGGCGGGACGCTGCTGGCAGCGCGGGCCGTGGCCGAGGGGCGGGTCCGCGCCGCGGTCAACCTGGCGGGCGGACTGCACCACGCGATGCCGGACCGGGCGTCGGGCTTCTGCGTGTACAACGACATCGCGGTCGCCATCCGTGACCTGCTGGCCCGCGGGTTCGAGCGGGTCGCCTACGTCGACACCGACGTCCACCACGGCGACGGGGTGCAGGAGGTCTTCGCCGACGACCCGCGGGTCCTGACCGTCTCCCTGCACCAGGACCCGGCGACGCTCTGGCCGGGTACCGGGAACGCCGACGAGACCGGCGGCCCGGCCGGGCGGGGGACCACGGTCAACGTGCCGCTGCCGCCGAACACCGGGGACTCGGGCTGGCGCCGGGCCTTCGATGCGGTGGTCCCCCCGGTACTGCGCGCGTTCGGCCCGAGGGTCCTCGTGACCCAGCACGGCTGCGACACCCACCGGTCGGACCCCCTCGGCGGCATGCGGCTGTCGGTGGACGGCCAGCGGGCGGCGGCGACCGACCTCGCGGCGCTGGCCGAGGAGCTCTGCGAGGGGCGCTGGGTCGCGACCGGGGGCGGCGGGTACGCGCTGCTCGACGTCGTCCCCCGCACCTGGGCGCACGTGGTCGGTCTCGCCACCGGCCGGCCGGTCCCCACCTGGACCCGGCTGCCCGCGTCGTGGTGTGCCGAGCGGGACGTGGAGCGCGGCCACCTGTCCGACGACTGCGAGGACCCGGCGACGACGATGGGCGACGGCGTGGACCCCGCGTTCCGGCCGTTCTCCGGCGGGCACGACCCGGCGGACCCGGTGGACCGCGCGGTCCTGGCGGTACGTCGTGCCGTGTTCCCCGGGTTCGGTCTGGACCCGACCGGCTGACGAGGTGCCCCGCGGAGCGCGCGAGGCACTAGCCTCTCTACACGCACCAGCCCCTCGGACACGACGGGAACCCGGGAGCGTTCCGGGTCGGAGGAAGCATGTCGTCGGGATCCACAGGCGCCCCAGCACCGTCGGGCCGTCCGAGCCGGACCGCACCGGCCTCCCAGCCCAACGCCCCGGCTGCCCGTGAGGTCTCCGATCTGACGAGCCGGTCTCGTGAGCGGCCCCTTCCCGAGGTGCGCTTCCTCACCGTCGCCGAGGTCGCCTCGGCCATGCGGGTGTCGAAGATGACGGTGTACCGGCTGGTCCACGGCGGGACCCTGCCCGCCGTGCGGGTGGGCCGCAGCTTCCGGGTGCCGCAGGACGCGGTGACCGACTACCTGCGTGACTCGTTCTTCCAGGCGGGTTGACCTTCCGGGCGGGTTGAGCCCGAGCCTCGGTGAACCCGGTCCGGCGAGGGTGAACCGGCACGTCCCGTCGCCCGGCCCGGCTAACCTGGGCGCCGGCCGCCTCCCGGGCGGCCGCCCGGCACGTGCGTCACCCGCGCTGTGCCGTGGTGTCGAGCAGTGGTTCCGTCGTGAGGTGCCGCGGGCACGGACGACCCGGGCAGCGGCCTCGCCGTTGGACCGGCCGTCCCCCGTCGGCGGCAGCGCGGTCCGTCGAGAGAGGTCATCCGTGGGTTCGGTCATCAAGAAGCGACGCAAGCGCATGGCGAAGAAGAAGCACCGCAAGCTGCTCCGCAAGACGCGCGTGCAGCGCCGTCGTCTCGGCAAGTAGCACTCGACAGCGCTCCGGTCCGGCTCAGGGGGTCGCGGTGGCGGGAGAGCCCGGCGGGGGCCTGGTCCCGGTCGAGCAGCCCTCCCCCGACGGAGCTCCGACCGGCGGACCGTCGTTCACCGGGGAGATCACCCGCTTCGCCCGGTCCCTGGCCGGTGCCGCGGGCGTGCTCGGTCGACGGGCGCTCGGGGAGGCGGCCACCGTCGACGGCTTCGGTCTCGACACGGAGCTGACGGACCTCGTCATCGCACCGCTGCTCCGGCCGCTGTACCGGTCCTGGTTCGACGTCGACGCGCAGCGCCTGGCGGTCCTTCCCGACGAGGGCCCGGCGCTGGTGGTGTCCAACCACTCCGGGGTCCTGCCGTGGGACGCCGCGATGCTCGCGCTGGCCGTCCACGACGAGACGTCCGAGCACCGCTTCCTGCGACTGCTCGCCGCGGACCTCGTGTTCGACACCCCGCTGCTCGGCTGGGTCGCGCGCGGCGGGGGAGCCACCCGGGCGCGGCCCGCCGATGCGGAGGCGCTGCTCAGGGCCGGGGAGCTGGTCGGGGTCTTCCCGGAAGGGTTCCGGGGGACCGGCAAGCTCTACCGGGACAGGTACCGGCTCCAGCGGTTCGGCCGCGGCGGCTTCGTCGCGGTCGCGCTGCGGACGGGGGCGCCGATCGTCCCGTGCGCGGTGGTCGGGGCAGAGGAGTCGCACCCGATGCTCGCCGACGTCCCGGCCCTGGCCAGAGCCCTGGGGATCCCGTACTTCCCGATCACGCCGACGTGGCCGTTGCTGGGTCCGCTGGGCCTGGCACCGTTGCCGGCTTCCTGGACCATCCGACTGGCCGACCCGATCCCGACTGCGCACCTGGGCGCCGGTGCGGCGGACGACCCGGACCTGGTCCGCGCGCTTGCCGACCGCGTGCGGGACACCGTCGCGGACATGCTCGACGACATCCTCCCGACGCGGAGGGGCTGAGTCGGACCCGGCTGCCGCGTCAGCCGGCGGGGCGGGCGCGCGCGGTGACCGCCGTCCCGACACCGACCGCGAGGCCCACCACCAGACCGACCGCGGTCGCCTGCGCACAGCGGTAGGCGGCCCGCCGCCCGCGTCGGTAGTCGTCGACCGACCACCCCCGCGAGCGGGCGAGCCGCCGCAGCGCACGGTCGGGGTTGATGGCATGGGGGTGGCCGACCATCGAGAGCAGCGGGACGTCGTGGGAGGAGTCGGAGTAGGCCGAGCAGTGCGTGAGGTCTAGGCCGTGGGTCTCGGCCAGCGCCGCGACGGCCGCCGCCTTGGCCGGCCCGCGCAGGACCTCCCCGATCAGCCGGCCGGTGTAGTGGCCGTCCACCGACTCCGCGACGGTGCCGAGGGCGCCGGTCAACCCCAGTCGGGCAGCGAGGGTCGTGGCCACCTCGACCGGCGCCGCCGTCACCAGCCACACGTGCTCGCCGGCGGCGACGTGCGCCCGCGCGAGCGCGACCGTCCCGGGCCAGGTGTTGTCGGCGACGATGCCGGTCACGACCTCCTCGGTGATGACCTGGAGGTCCTCGACCGGGTACCCGGCGATCAGGGTGAGCAGGCGGTCGCGCGCCGTCTCCACGCCGGAGGAGCTCTCCGCGCCGCTGACGCGGAACCTGACCTGATGCCAGGCGCCGCGCAGGATCGCGCGGTGGGTGAAGAACCTGCGGTGCCACAGGCCCACAGCCAGGTGGAACAGGGCGGCCCCGCGCACGACCGTGTTGTCGAGGTCGAAGAAGGCTGCCGCGTCGCCGGTGGTGGGGCCGTCGCGAACCTGCTGGCCGGCTGAGTCGGGCACATCGGGACCGCGCCCGTCGGTGGCGGTCCCGGGACGCCGGTCACCGCCGTCGTCGCCCGGGTCACCCACCTTCGCAGCGTAGGGGCCGAAGGGCCCGTCGCGGCTGTCCGCGGTGAGGGGGGACGAGCGCGCTCCGATCGGCGGGCGGGGGCACCGGCGGTCACGATGGACAGGTGGTCGGGAACGAGGTGGACGGAGCACGCGAGAAGCCCGGGCCGGCCGAGGAACCCGGGACGACCGAGGGGACCGGGACGACCGAGGGGACCGGGACGCCGGTCCCCCGGGTCGCGCTCTGGACGCGGGTCGACTGTCACCTCTGTGACGAGGCTCGTCGGGTGGTGCGTGAGGTCTGCGGCCAGACCGGGGACTCCTGGGTGGAGGTCGACGTCGACGGCGACGAGCGGCGGCGCCGCGAGTGGACCGACAAGGTGCCGGTGGTGACGGTCGACGGCACCGTCGTGGACTTCTGGCGCGTCGACCCGGTCCGGTTGCGCGACCGGTTGACGGGGCGTCGTACCAGGTGGCGGGCGGCTCGCGGCCGGGAGTGGTGACGTCGGGCACACGACTTTGTGCCTGCATTCACAAAGTCTTAGCGTGTCCGTGTACCCACCGGCGGTCAGCAGCGTCAACCAGGCGCCCCGGGCCTCCGCGCACATCAGGGCCTCCGCGCAAACCAGGTCTCCGCGCCCACGGTCTGCGCGCCGGGGCCCGCCACAGCTCCGGACGACGACACCCCGAAGTGCACGACCCCGGCACGTCGGCGACGGCTCGCGAGAGGGAGGTGGACCGATGGCACAGGACCTCACGGCACATCAGCGCCTCCTCGACCAGCTCCCCGAGGCGACCGTCAACCAGCTCCCGTACTACCTGCGTGCGCTCACCGGCCTCGCCGACAGTGGTGTCGTGACGATCTCCAGCGAAGGGCTGGCGCGAGCCGCCGGGGTGACCCCTGCCAAGCTCCGCAAGGACCTGTCCTACCTGGGCTCCTACGGCGTCCGGGGCGTCGGCTACGACGTCGCCTACCTCTGCCGGGAGATCGAGAGCGCGCTCGGGCTGGCGCACGACTGGCCGGTCGTCATCGTCGGGATGGGGAACCTCGGCCTGGCGCTCGCCAAGTACAGCGGCTTCGACTCCCGCGGTTTCCGGGTCCGCGCCGTGCTCGACGTGGACCCGTCGGTCGTGGGCACCCGGGCAGGCGCCCTGATCATCCGGCCCATCAGCGAGCTCGCCGAGGCGGTCAGCGGCACCGAGGCGGCGATCGGGGTCATCACCGCCCCCGCGTCGGCCGCCCAGGACGTCTGTGACCAGCTGGTCGCCGCCGGGGTGACGAGCGTCCTGAACTTCGCCCCGGTGCTGCTCCGTGTCCCGCCGACGGTCGACGTCCGCACGATGGACCTCGGTGTCGAGCTGCAGATCCTGGCCTTCCACGAGCAGCGCCGGGCCCTCGCCGGGGTCCGCACGTTCCCCTCGGCATCGGCATCGGCATCGGCATCGGTAGGGCGCTCGATGGCGGCGGCACAGCCATCGGCCGGGGTGGTGGCCTGATGGGGCTCCTGACGGTCGGGCTGTCCCACGCCGGCAACCCGGTGTCGCTGCTGGAACGGGTCGCGATGGGCCCGGAGGCCGCCGACAAGCTGGCCGCCGACGCCGTCTCGGCCGATCACGTCAGCGAGGCGGCGGTCGTCGCGACCTGCAACCGGGTCGAGGTGCACGCCAGCGTCGACCGCTTCCACAACGGCGTCGAGGCACTCACCGAGGCCCTGGCCCGGCACACCGGCGTCGGGGTCGGGGAGTTGACCCCGCACCTGGCCGTGGCCTACGAGGGCGCGGCCGTCCGGCACCTGTTCTCGGTCGCGGCCGGCCTGGAGTCCGTCGTCGTCGGTGAACCGCAGATCACCGGGCAGATCCGGATCGCCCTGCGCCGGGGCCAGGACGGCGAGACGGTCGGGCCCGTGCTGAACGAGGTCTTCCAGCAGGCGCTGCGGGTCGGCCGGTCCGTGCGCGCGACGACCGGGATCGACGAGGCCGGCCAGTCGATGCTCGGGGTCGCCCTGGACCTCGCCGGGGGCATCCGTCCCGGGGCGCGGGTCGTGGTCGTGGGCGCCGGGTCGCTGGCCGGCATGGCGTGCGCGACGGTCCGCCGGCGGGGTGCGGGCAGCCTCGTCGTCGCGAACCGGAGCATGGACCGGGCACGGTCCACGGCGCGGCTGCACGGTGGCGTCCCGCTGACCCTCGCCGACACCGCCGGCCTGGTGCGCGCGCTGCGCTGGGCCGACCTCGTCGTCGCGTGCACCGGAGCCCCGCACGTCGTGCTCCCGGCGAGGGTTCTCGCTGCCGCGCGAGCCGGCGGCGACGCGCACCCCCTGGCCGTCGTCGACCTCGCGCTGCCACACGACGTGGACCCGTCGGTCGCCGCACTGCCCGGCATCCGCGTCGTGGACCTCGCGGCCGTCGCGGACAGCGGTCGGGGGCGGGTCCGCGAGAGCGGTATCACCCGCGCCCACGAGCTGGTCGAGGGCGAGGCCGTCGCCTTCGAGGCCCGGGGTCACGCCCGTGCCGTCCAGCCGGCCGTCGTGGCACTGCGGACGATGGCCGCCGGCGTGGTCGACGGGGAGCTGGCCCGGCTGGACGCCCGCCTGCCGAGCCTGACCCCGGCACAGCGGGAGGAGGTGTCCCGCACGGTCCGGCGGGTGGTGGACAAACTGCTGCACCACCCGACGGTCCGCGTCCGTGAGCTGGCCGGCGGGCAGGGTGGCCTGGACTACGCGGACGCGCTGCGGGAGCTGTTCGCCCTGGACCCGTCGACGGTCGATGCCATGACCTCGGTGACCCCTGTGGCGTCGGGCACCCCGCCCACCCCGGGTCCTTCGGGGGCCCGGCCGTGAACCCGCCCGCGCTCCGACTCGCCACCCGCGGCAGCGCTCTGGCCCTCACCCAGGCGGGGACCGTGGCAGCACGGCTCACCGAGCTGACCGGTGTGCGGGTCGAGCTGGTCCAGGCCCGGACGGTCGGGGACACCGACCGGCGCGAGCTGACGGTGATCGGCGGGACGGGCGTGTTCGTCGGAGCCGTCCGGGCCGCCGTGGTGGAGGGGCGGGCCGAGCTGGCAGTCCACTCCTTCAAGGACCTGCCCACCGCCCCGGCGCCGGGATTGGTCGTCGCGGCGGTGCCGCCACGGGAGGACCCGCGCGACGCCCTGGTCGCCCGGGACGGCCTGCGCCTGGACGAACTGCCGGACGGGGCGCGGATCGGGACCGGGTCGCCCCGGCGTGCCGTACAGCTGACCGCGCGCGCCCGGGACCTGGGTCGCAGCTGGCGGGTCCAGCCGATCCGCGGCAACGTCGACACCCGCCTGGCCGCGGTCGGTGCAGGTCTGGACGCGGTGGTGCTGGCAGCTGCCGGCCTGGCGCGGCTCGGCCGTTCCGGCGCCGCGACGGACCTGCTGTCGCCGATGGTGATGCTTCCCGCGCCGGCGCAGGGTGCCCTGGCGGTCGAGGCGCGACCGGACCTCCCGGACTGGCTCGCGGCGGGTCTCGCCACGCTGGACGACGTCACCGCGCATGCCTCGGCGGTGGCCGAACGCGCCGTCCTGGCCGAGCTGGGCGCCGGCTGCTCGGCCCCGGTCGGGGCGCTCGCCCACGGCCCGACGGCGTCGGCGGCGGACACCCCCCTGCGGGTGGATGCCGTGGTGGGGACCGCGGACGCCGGGACGGTCTGGCGGGCATCGGCCACCGGGCCGTGGACGTGCCCGGCAGACGTCGGGGTGGACGCGGCCCGTCAGCTGCTCGCGGCCGGCGCCGGCGTCGTGGCAGGCATCACGGCGGGGTCCGCGTGAGACCGCGACCGGGCCCCGCCATCGAGCGGGGCATCCCGACGCCACGACCGGCACATCCACGACCGGCACGCGCACACGACGCACGGGTACGGACCGCACCGACAGGTGCTCTCAGCAGGTGCAGGCACGGCACGGGCCCGACACGTCGCGCAACGGCCGGGGGGCCGGCGATGCGGGTGGGTCCGACGGACGTCAGGGAGAGGTTGCGATGAGCGTGGCTCAGGCACAGGACGTGACGGTTCAGGCCACGGGACTGGTGGACGCGGTCCTCGACGGCGCGGTGCGGCAGGAACGGCTGCTGCGACAGCCCCCCGTCCGGAGGCGCGCCGGTACCGGTGAGGCACGGGTCCTCGGCCCGGTCGGTGTCGGCACGACGACCCGTCAGGTGGTGTTCGTCGGCGCCGGCCCCGGTGAGCCGGACCTGCTGACCGTCCGTGCCGCGGCGCTGGTCTCCGCCGCGGAGGTCCTCGTCGTCGCCGACGTGGCAGCGGCGGGGCGGTGGGCGGTGGTGGCGCGCGGTGCCCGGATGGTCGGTATCGACGCGGCCGGCGGGCCGGCCGAACGGGCTCGCCTGCTCGCCGACCTGTGCGCAGGCGGTGCCGCCGTGGTCCGGGTGGTGCACGGCGACGTGCTGTCCGCCCCGGGACTGCCCGAAGAGATCACGGCGTGCCGTGCCCTCGGCGTCGGGGTCCGCATCGTCCCGGGCCTGGCACCGGCGACAGCGTGGACGACCTTCGCCGGTGTCCCGCTCGGGCGCCGTGACCTGGGACCGCTGCAGGTGCTGGACCTGCGCACCACGGTCGACACCGACCCCGCCGGTCCGGTCGCGGTCACCCTGCGGGACGGCGGGACGGCCGTCGTTCTCGGTGACGCGGACGCGCTGACGGGTTTCGGCCGGACCGTGTCTGCCCGGCTGCCCGGTGTCGGGGACGTCTGCGCGTTGGTGACCCGCAACCCGGGGACCGTTCGTCAGATCTCCGCGTCGGGGACGCTGGGGCGCATGGCGCAGTGGGACCGGACCGGAGTCTCCGCGCAGGGTGCGACCGGTGGCGACCACGACCAGGGTGGCGAGGCGGTCCTCGTCCTCGGGCCCGGCGCCGGGGACACCGAGCGTCTGGACTGGTTCGAGAGCCGCCCGCTGTTCGGGTGGCAGGTGCTGGTGCCGCGGACCCGCGAACAGGCGGGCACGCTCGACGCGGACCTCCGTGCCCATGGCGCGGTGCCGGTGGAGGTCCCCACGATCTGCGTGGAGCCGCCGCGCACCCCGCAGCAGATGGACAAGGCGATCCGCGGCCTGGTCGAGGGTCGCTACGAGTGGGTCGCGTTCACGAGCGCCAACGCGTTGCGTGCGGTCCGGGAGAAGGTCACCGAGCTCGGGCTGGACGCCCGTGCGATGTCGGGACTGAAGATCGCGGCTGTCGGGGAGGCGACCGCGGACGCTCTGCGGGCCTGGGGGATCGAGCCCGACCTGGTCCCGACCGGCGAGCAGTCGGCGGCCGGGCTCGTCGCGGAGTTCCCGGGGTACGACCGGGTGCTGGACCCGATCAACCGGGTGCTGCTGCCGCGGGCCGACATCGCGACCGACACCCTCGCCGCGGGCCTGCTCGAGATGGGCTGGGAGGTGGACGACGTAACCGCCTACCGGACGGTGCGCGCCGCGCCGCCACCCGCCCCGGTCCGGGAGGCCATCAAGTCCGGCCGGTTCGACGCCGTGCTGTTCACCAGCTCCTCGACCGTCCGCAACCTCGTCGGCATCGCCGGCAAGCCGCACGCGACGACGGTGGTGGCCTGCATCGGCCCCCAGACCGCGCGGACCGCCGTCGAGCACGGCCTGACCGTTTCCGTGGTCGCCGACAGCCCGTCGGTCCTGGACCTGACCAGGGCGCTGGCGGACTTCGCCGCCGGTCGGGCGGCCTCCCTGGCCGCCGCCGGCAAGCCGGTCGTGCCGCCGTCCCGGGCCCGCGCCCGCCGGCCGGCGGCGGCGAGGACGAAGCCTGCGGAGGCTCCCGTGGTGGCCCCGGCGCAGGGGCAGCTCCGGTGACCGGCGCCTTCCCGGCGCTGCGGCCGCGCCGGCTGCGGCGGACCCAGGCGATCCGGCGACTCGTCGCCGAGACCACGGTGTCCGCTCACCAGCTGGTGCTTCCGCTGTTCGTCCGGGAGGGCGCCGCGGAACCGGTGCCGATCGCTTCCATGCCCGGCGTCGTCCAGCACAGCCGTGAGTCGCTGCGGAGGACGGTCGCCGAGGCGGCTGCCGCGGGAATCGGCGGGGTGATGCTGTTCGGGGTCCCGGAGCACAAGGACGCCGTCGGCAGCGGCGTCGAGGACCCGGGCGGGGTGCTGAACGTCGCCATCGCGGACGCGGTCGCCGAGGTCGGCGACGCGCTCCCGGTGATGAGTGACCTGTGCCTGGACGAGTTCACCGATCACGGCCACTGCGGGGTCCTGGCGGCCGACGGGACCGTGGACAACGACGCGACGCTGGCCGTGTACGCCCGCGCGGCGGTCGCGCAGGCCGCCGCGGGGGCTGCCGTGGTCGGGCCCAGCGGGATGATGGACGGGCAGGTCGGTGTGGTGCGGAGCGCGCTCGACGGCGCCGGGCACACCGGCACGGTGGTGCTGGCCTACGCCGCGAAGTACGCCTCCGCGTTCTACGGTCCGTTCCGGGAGGCCGTGGGCTCGTCTCTGCGGGGCGACCGGCGGACCTACCAGCAGGACGGCGGGAACCGGCGCGAAGCCCTGCGCGAGGTGGCACTGGACGTCGGGGAGGGTGCGGACATCGTGATGGTCAAGCCGGCGCTTGCCTACCTCGACGTGCTCGCCGACGTCCGGGCGGCCGTCGACGTGCCGGTCGCCGCCTACTCCGTCAGCGGGGAGTACGCGATGGTCCAGGCGGCTTCGGCGAACGGCTGGATCGATCGCGACGCCTCGGTCCTGGAGGCACTGACCTCGATCCGCCGGGCCGGGGCCGACATCGTGCTGACCTACTGGGCGCTGGACGCCGCACGCCTGCTCGCCGACGGCCCCGCCCGGTGACCTCCTTTCCCTACGAGGCCCCCGCGTCCGCCGCGCTGTTCGAGCGCGCGCGGGCCGTCATCCCCGGCGGTGTCAACTCCCCGGTCCGGGCGTTCCGCGCGGTCGGGGGCGCGCCGCGGTTCATGGCCTCCGGGCACGGGCCCTACCTGGTGGACGCGGACGGCCGCGAGTACGTGGACCTGGTCTGCTCCTGGGGGCCGCTGCTGCACGGCCACGCGAACCCGGCGGTGCTGGACGCGGTGATGACGGCCGCCGCGACCGGGACGTCGTTCGGCGCACCGACCGAGGGCGAGGTCGCGCTCGCGGAACAGATCGTGGCCCGCACCGCCGTGGAGCAGGTGCGGCTGGTGTCCTCCGGTACCGAGGCGACGATGTCCGCGGTCCGGCTGGCCCGCGGGGTCACCGGACGTCCGCGGGTGGTCAAGTTCGCCGGCTGTTACCACGGTCACGTCGACGCGCTGCTGGCCGCCGCCGGGTCCGGGGTCGCCACCTTCGGCCTGCCGGACAGTGCGGGGGTGACCGCGAGCGAGACCGCGTCGACGATCGTCGTCCCCTACAACGACCGGGCCGCGCTGCGGGCCGCGTTCGAGGCCGACGGCGCCGACATCGCCTGTGTCGTCACCGAGGCGGCCGCCGGGAACATGGGGGTCGTCCCGCCGCGGGAGGACTTCAACGCGTTCCTGCGCGACACCGCCCACGCCCACGGAGCACTGCTCCTGATGGACGAGGTGATGACCGGGTTCCGCGTCAGCCGGTCCGGCTGGTTCGGGCTGGACGGGGTCGCCGGGGACATCACCACCTTCGGCAAGGTGATGGGCGGCGGCTTCCCGGCCGCGGCGTTCGGTGCGTCGGCGCAGGTCATGGCCCATCTGGCGCCGACCGGGCCGGTGTACCAGGCGGGGACCCTGTCCGGGAACCCGGTGGCGACCGCGGCCGGGCTGGCAACGCTGCGCCTGGCCACCGACGACGCCTACGCCGCCCTGGACGCGACGTCCCTGCGCCTGCAGGCCGAGGTCGCCGCCGCGCTGACCGCTGCCTCGGTGCCGCACGTGCTCGGGGTCGCCGGTTCGATGTTCAGCGTGTTCTTCACCGATCCCGACCTGACCCCGGTGGTCACCGACTACACCGGCGCGCGCACCCAGGACGCCGCCGTGTACCGGGCCTTCTTCCACGCGATGCTCGCCCGCGGTGTCTACCTGCCGCCGTCGGGGTACGAGTCGTGGTTCGTCTCCACCGTCCACGACGACACCGCGCTGGACCGGGTGGTCGCGGCGCTGCCGGTGGCCGCCCGCGCCGCCGCGGCCGCGGGTGCCGCTCTCGTGGGAGCGGGTACGTGACGGTCCGCCCGGTGACCGTGCACCTGCTCCGTCACGGAGAGGTCGACAACCCGGACCGGGTGCTCTACGGCCGGCTGCCCGGCTTCGGCCTGTCCGCGCGGGGTCGGGCAATGGCGGCGCGGATCGCCTCGGTGCTGCAGCTCGTGCCGACCGGGCGTGCCCGGGTCGGGGTGGTCGTCGCCTCCCCGCTGGAGCGTGCCCTCCAGACGGCCGCACCGACCGTCGCCGCACTGGGGCTGACCGTCGACACCGACGACCGGCTGATCGAGGCGGCGAGCATGCTCCAGGGTCGCCGGGTCGATGCCTCCGTGCTGCGCGACCCCGCGTTTCGGCGGGCGCTGGCCCACCCGTTCCGGCCCGGGTGGGGTGAGCCCTACGACGAGATCGCCCGCCGGATGTGGGGCGCGGTGGTCGACGCCGCCGCACGTGCGGACGCCGCCGGGTGCGCTGCCCTGCTGGTCAGCCACCAGCTCCCGGTGTGGACCGCCCGGCGCTGGGGGCAGCGGCGTCCGCTGTGGCACGACCCGCGCTCGCGGCAGTGCCGGCTGGCGTCGCTGACGACGTTCACCTTCGACGCCGACGGACTGTTCGACGGCTCCGGGACCGGCGACGGCCCGCTGGGTCTGCCGGGCGCGGCCTCGTCGTCACACACCAGCCCGGAGACGCTGCGCGACGCCCTCGTCGGCGTGGACTACACAGAGCCCGCACGGGACCTGATGGCCGGTGCGGTGGACGTGACGGGTCCGGGTGCCGGGCCTGGACCGGCTGTGACAGAGGAGGCCCGATGACGGTCGGACGGCGGTCGGTGCTGCGGGCGGCAGGGATCGGTGCCCTGGTCACGGGGCTCGCGGCCTGCACGGGCGGCGGTGGGGACCCGGCCGCCACCGGACAGCCGGTGAACGGTGGTGCGGGGACCACGGTCGACCCGCGCGTCCTGTTCATCGCCGCAGCCGACCGCAAGGCGGGCCCCGCGCTGAGCGGCACGCTGCTGGACGGCACCCCGTTCGACCTGTCCACGTGGGCCGGCAAGCCGGTGGTGGTCAACGTGTGGGGGAGCTGGTGCGGCCCGTGCAAGGACGAGCAGCCGGGCCTGGTCTCCGCGGCCACCCGGCTGACCCCGGCGGGCGTGCAGTTCATCGGGCTGGACCAGAAGGACAGCGTGGCCAACGCCCTGGCCCACAACCGGCACTTCGGCGTCCGCTACCCCAGCCTGTCGGACACCTCCGGCCGGCAGCTGCTCACTTTCCGCGGCCTCATCCCGCCGGCGGCCATTCCCAGCACGGTGGTACTGGACGCGCAGCACCGGGTCGCGGCGGTCAAGATCGGCCGGACGACGGCCACGACGGTCGTCACGATGGTGGCGCAGGTGACCGGCCGACAGGTCCCCGCGTGAGCACCGCTGCGTCGGTGCTGGCCGCCACGTCCGTGCTCCCGGCGGACGTCGGCGGCACGTTCTACGACATCGCCTGGTCCGGTTCGTTGGTGCTGGCCGTCCCGGTCGCGGTCCTCGCCGGGGCGCTGTCCTTCTTCTCGCCGTGTGTACTGCCGCTGGTCCCGGGCTACCTGTCCTACGTCACCGGGATGACCGGGACCCAGCTGGCCTCACCCGATGCGCGCCGGACCCGGCGGACCGTCCTGGGCGTGGCCCTGTTCATCGTGGGTTTCACCGTCTGGTTTGTCTCCCTGGGCGCTGCGTTCGGCTTCGTCGGCCTGCGGGTCGCCGAGCACCGTGTCCTGCTGGAGCGGGTGCTCGGACTGGTGGTCATCGTCATGGGAGTGGCCTTCGCCGGCGGGTTCGGCTTCCTGCAGCGCGACGTCCGCGTCCACCGGGTACCGGCGGTCGGGCTGGCCGCCGCACCACTGCTCGGGGTGCTCTTCGCGGTCGGCTGGACCCCGTGCATCGGCCCGACGCTGGGCGCAGTCCTCACCCTCAGCGCGGTGGACAACGGTGGGGCCGACCGCGGAGCACTGCTCACCGCGGTCTACTGCGTCGGGCTCGGGCTGCCGTTCATGCTCGTCGCGGCCGGCTTCGACCGGATGGCCGGGACGCTGCGCTGGTTCCGCCGGCACGGCCTCGGTGTCGCCCGGTTCGGCGGGGCGGTGCTCGTCGTCGTCGGCCTGCTGCTGGTGAGCGGGCTGTGGACCGCAGCGGTGGCCCAGTTGCAGGTGTGGTCCGGCACCGTCTCCACGCCGGTCTGAGTCGTGGTCGACACCGCTCCCCGGCTCAGCACACCGGACCAGCCCCGGTTCGCGGAGGACACCGCACCGCAGCGTCCGACCGGTCGTCCGCCGGCCATGTCCGCGGGCGAGACGGTCCGCTGGGTGTGGCGTCAGCTGACGTCGATGCGGACGGCGCTGGTGCTGCTGTTCCTGTTGGCGGTCGTCGCGGTTCCCGGTTCGGTGGTGCCCCAGACCAACCAGGACGCGACGGCCGTGGCGACCTTCCGCGTCGCCCACCCGGGCCTGTCCGTCTGGTATGACCGGCTCAGTCTCTTCAGCGTCTACAGCAGCCCGTGGTTCGCCGCGGTCTACCTGCTGCTGTTCACGTCCCTGGTCGGCTGCATCATCCCGCGGACCCGGGTCCACCTGCGAGCACTGCGCTCCACGCCGGTGCTGACGCCGCGGGTGCTCGCCCGGATGCCGGCGTACACGACGTGGACGACGGCGGCGGACCCGGCGGAGGTGCTGCGCGCCGCGCAGGACCGGCTGGGTCGACGGCGCGGGACGGCCCCGGGTCACCGGCTGGCGCCCCGGACCGGTGCGCTGGACCCGGTCGCGGCCGAGCGCGGGCACCTGCGTGAGACCGGCAACCTCGTGTTCCATGTCGCGCTGCTCGTGGTGCTGGGTGGGGTGGCCGCCGGATCGCTGCTCGGGTACCGCGGAACGGTGATCGTGACCGAGGGCACCGGGTTCTCCAACGAGCAGTCGCAGTACTCCGACCTGACCACCGGCGCGCTGGCGGGCCCTGGGCGACTGCCCCCGTTCACCGTCGACCTGAAGCGCTTCGACGCCACCTTCTTCCTGACCGGGCCGAGCATCGGGGCGGCAGACCAGTTCACCGGCCAGCTGAGCGTCACCGACTCCCCGGGCGCCCCGGCCCGGGACGCGACGCTGCGCCTCAACCACCCGGTCCCCGTGGACGGTGCGCAGATCAGCCTGCTGGGCAACGGCTACGCCCCCCAGATCACCGTGCGGGACCCGCGGGGTGCCGTCGTCTACCGCGCCCCCACGGTCTTCCCGCCCCAGGACGCCGACTACACCTCGGCCGGCGCGGTCAAGATCCCCGACGCCCGGTTGGAGATCGCCGGGTTCTTCCTGCCGACCGGGGCGACCGGTGCACAGAACTCCCTGTTCCCCGGGCCGGCCAACCCCCAGCTCCGGCTGATCGCCTACCGCGGGGCCTACTCCCTCGGGGCCGGGTCGGGGTCGGTGTACGTCCCGGACTCCGACCTCATCGCCACCGGGGTGCTCAAGCCGGTCCTGACCCCCACCGGACAGCCGATGAGTTTCAGCCTGCGGGCCGGTGACACGTTCAGGCTGCCCGACGGGACCACCGTGCGTTTCGACGGGTTCAAGCGGTGGGCGAACGTCCAGGTGGACTCGGATCCCGGTGCCGGCTGGGTCCTGGGTGGCGCTGTCGCCGCGGTCGCCGGACTGTGCGGGTCGCTGTTCGTGCGGCGTCGGCGCTGGTGGGTGCGCGCGGGCACCGACGCGTCCGGGCGTAACTTCGTCGAGGTGGCGGGGCTGGACCGCAACGACAGCACCGACCTGTCCGAGGAGATGACCGGTCTCGTCGAGGCCCTGCAGCGCACAGCGCCGCCGGACCCCCCACAACCGTCCGCCCCGCTGGAGACGACAACCACGGCACGGCCCGCCACGAACCACCGCACCATCGAGGAGTCGACAGCGTGAGCAGTCTGGGCAGTTTCTCCGACGACCTGGTCAGCGCGTCGGTCGTCGTCTTCGTGCTGGCCCTGGTGGCGTTCGCGGCGGAATGGGCGTTCGGCAGCTCCGGCGGCATCTCCCGCCGCGACGCCGCCGACGGCCCGCGGGCAACCGATCACACCGAGGCCCTGACGGCGGACGTGGCCGGCCCGGTCGACGGACGCACCGAGGTCGCCGTCAGCGGCTCGGGCGCGACCGCTGTCCTGGACCGCCGGGCCGTCACCACCGCGGACCGGCGCGACGTGGGCCGCACCTTCTCCACCGGCGGCCCCGACGACGGTTCGACGGACAACGGGACCGAGGGCCGGCGTGCTGCGACCGCCGGGTCGATCGCCTGGATGCTGCAGCTGCTGGCGGTGCTCATGCTCGGCACCGGCGTGGTGACCCGGGGGATCGCGGCCGAGCGCGTGCCGTGGGGCAACCTCTACGAGTTCGCGATCACCGGTTCGTTCGCCGTCACCGCCGTGTTCTGCCTGGTGCGCAGCCGTCTCGGACTGCAGTTCCTCGACGTGTGGATCGCCGGGTTCGCCGCGACCTGCGCGGGCAGCGCGGTCCTGCTCTTCCACGAGGCGGTCGGGCCGCTGCGTCCCCAGCTCCGCTCGTACTGGCTGGTGATCCACGTGTCCGCGGCCGTCATCGCAACCGGCGTCTTCACCGTCGGAGCGGTGCTCGCGGCGCTGTACCTGTTCCGGGCCCGGCGTGAGGCGGCGGGCCGGGTGGGCAGCGGCTACGTCACCCGGCTCCCCACCGCCTCGGCGCTGGACCGGATGAGCTACCGCGTCCACTCGTTCGGGTTCCCGATCTACACCCTCGCGCTCATCTTCGGTGCGGTCTGGGCGAAGGCGGCGTACGGCCGGTACTGGGAGTGGGACCCCAAGGAGACCTGGATGCTCATCAGCTGGGTGGTCTACGCCTCCTACCTGCACGCCCGTGCCACCGCCGGCTGGAAGGGGAAGGTCGCCGCGGTGATCGCTCTCGTCGCGTTCGGGACCGTGTTGTTCAACCTGCTCGGCGTCAACTTCCTGATCGCCGGCAAGCACTCCTACGCCGCCTGATCCCGAGGTGAGCGAGCCGGCAGGCGAACCAGGACACCCGGGGACACCGCGGCCCGGTGCGTCACGGGCGCTGCTGGTCTACACGGCAGGACGCATCGTCGCGTTCCTGATCGGCCTCGGGGTGCTGCGCCTGCTGGGCTTTCGCAGCTACGCCCTGTTCGTGGGCGCCCTACTCCTGTCCGCCGTGCTCAGCCTGCTGCTGCTGCGCCGCCAGCGTGCGGCGGTCTCCGAGGCGCTCGCCGCCCGCCCGAAGCGGGACGCGTCGGGCCGAGCACCTCTGTCGCGTCGGGCAGCGCGTGCCGACCCCCCCGACGACCACGACGGCTACGACCCGTACGCGGACGACGAGGACGACGTCGTCGATCCGTTCGCGAGCGATCCCGGCGATGCGCCGGATCGGACGGCGCCGCCGCGCCGCTGACCCATCCGGTGGTTTCGCCCAGGCTGGCGTCACCGCGCTCGGCGCGCAGTTCGCCGCCGGATCGGTGAGCCCGCACGACCGCCGGTCAAGGGCCCCCGGAAGTCGCTCGACCAGCCGTTCGGCGCTGCGGAGGATGGCGGCGTGACCGGAGCCGTGGAGGACGAGGTGCCGCTGTCGGGCGGTGGGCGCACAGCGGTCCATCGTCGCTTCGACGTCGTGCTCCGAGGGCCGGGTCCCTGGTCGCACGGTGTCATCGGCCTCCTGGGGCACCTGGGCGACGTCGGCTTCCGCGGCGCACCGCGGGTGGTCGGGACCGGGTTCGCACCCGACGGGCGCGAGACGCTCGAGTACGTCCAGGGCTGGTCAGCTCATCCGCGAGCGTGGCCGGACGAGGTGCTGCCGGTCATCGGCCGGACGTTGCGCCAGCTCCACGACGCGTCGTCGTCCTACGTACCGCCGGACGGGACCACCTGGCAACCCTGGTTCGGCCGGGACCTGGGTGACCCACGACGACGAGTGTTGGGCCACTGCGACACCGGGCCGTGGAACCTGCTGGTCCGGCGGGACGGGTCCGGGGCCCTGATCGACTGGGAGACGGCCGGCCCGGTGGACCCCCTCGTCGAGCTCGCCCAGGCCTGCTGGCTCAACGCCCAGCTGCACGGGGACACCGTCGCGGCGCGGCAGGGACTGGGGGACGTCCGCAGCCGCGCTCTGCAGGCCAGGGCGCTGCTCGACGGGTACGGCCTGGCGGCGCAGGAGCGTGCCGACGTTCTCGACCTGATGGTCCAGGTCGCGGTGGCGGACGCGGCAGAGCAGGTCCGCTCGGTCACCGACGAACAGGAGACAGGTCCCATCTGGGCGGTCGCGTGGAGGGTCGACGCCGCCGCGTGGATTCAACGACACCGGGCTGAGCTACGCGCGGTCATCGTCGGCTGACGACAGGCGCCAACGGATTCCTGGGTCGCCGCGACTCCCGGATGTCCTGACAGGTTGGTGTCATGCGCGAGGCGGTGCTCGGTCAGCCGGACGCGGTGGTGGTCCCGGGTGGCGGTTGGATGAACCGGGCCGCGGAGGGGTCGTGGACGCAGGCCGAGCGGGGCGTGCTCCCGGCGAAGCTCGCAACGTTGGCGCCGTCCGTGGAGTTCCTCGCCTCGGTGTGCACCGGGTCGATGCTGCTCGCCACTGCCGGGCTTCTCACCGGGCGATGCGCCACGACGAACCGCGGTGCGCTGGAGCAGTTGCGGGGCTACGGCGTCGAGGTCCTCGACGAACGCGTCGTGGACGACGGGACGATCATGACGGCGGGCGGGTTGACGGCCGGCATCGATCTCGGATTGTGGATCGTCGAACGGGAACAGGGGACAGTCGCCGCGGACCGCCGCGCCCACGCCGTCGAGTACGTGAGACCGGGCACGGTGTGGCGGTCGGGTCGCACCGGCGGGTCGGTGTGAGGTCACGGGTCGGGTCCGTCGTCGACAACCTGTTGGAGTCGCCGGGCCATGACCTGCTGACGATCCTGCTCGCCGTAGCGGAGGAAGGACGGCCAGGCCACGAGCAGAGAGCGAAGCTCACACACGGCGATCGCCGCTCGGATGTCGCTGTCCAGACTGAGGGAACGGGCCGCCAGGTAGGCCGAGGTCATGGCCTCACGCGGCGGGTGCGCACCGTCGAACTCCGCGCGCTGCCACAGGAACACCAGGTCGTCCAGACCGGTGCTCAGGCAGGCGTCCTGCCAGTCGACCCACAGTGCCCGGCCACCCGGGCCCCCGCACCAGGTTCCCGACGTGGCAGTCGCCGTGGGTGAGAACGCTGCCAGGTGTCGCGTGCTTCTCCCGAGCCGCGGCCAGCTGCCCGGCAGCTCGCGACCTCAGGTCGGTGGAGGCGTAACCGGCCCACTGACCGACGGCGTAGGCGACCTCCCGTTCGGACGGCCACGGACGCTGCCGCAGCCACGCCGGCCTCGGGACCGGCGTGGCGTGCAGGCGGCCGAGCTGATCGGCCAGTGCCACCCAGGCCTGGTCGGTGACAGCCGACAGCCGACGCTGACGGGTGCGGCTCGTAGGCGGCCACGAGCACCTGCACAGCGTGCCGGTCGGTGGACACGGCCAACACCTCCGGCAGGAAGTCGCCCAGTGCCGGCGACAGGTCCCGGTAGATCGGCAGCTCCCGTGTCGCGCGCTCGTGCCAGTGCGGGTCCTCGGTGACCTTCAGGACGGCGCGCTGGCCACCCAGTTCGCGCAGGAGGACGGTTGACCCCGAACCGCCATCGGCGAGCCTTCGCACCAGCTGGAACGGGCGGTCCACCGCCAGTGAGCGGAGGCTGCGCCGGACCAGGGCGGTGTCGGCGGCGTCTGGGCGCGACTGGGCGACGTCTGCCGGACCGGTGCTGCTGGTCATGGACATCACCATGCAACCGAACCGACAACTCCGAGGACCCGGAGCCCGTGACTGGCGAGCGGAGGGTTGCCGGACGACGCGTTTCCAAGCCACCTTGCGATGGTGGTCCCGGAGCTGGTGATCGCGACGAGTGCCCGCAGGCACGGCGTCCGTGACGAGGACATCGAGCCTGCGTTCGCCCATGCGGTTCGCCTGTTCGATCTCGACGACGGGTTCACGATGGTGATCCGAGCCGGCCTGTCCGGTGCGCTGTTCGAGAGCGGAGTCGTCGAGTCCGATAGAGGGGACGGAGTGACGGGGCGCGGAACCGGCATCGGCGCGGCGACGTCGAAAGGCGGTGACCACGTTCCCGAAGTGACCTCCCAAGGCCCCGCCGGACCCGGGGGCGTGCCCCAGCTGGTCTTCGTGGAAACGCTCGTATGGGTTGGCGTCGACTTCGGTGGCTCGTGGATGTCCGCCGGGCGGCCGCCCGCTCCGAACGGGTCGCCCCGGTTGACCCAGTCGACCCGGACGGCCGGTCGTCCCTGTCCGGTCAGCGCCTTCGTCGACGCGCACTCCGGCGCGGACCTCGGTGGTCTCGACACGGCCGGCCCGGAGACCACCGATCCCCTCCTCGATTGACTCGGGCGGAGCAGTGATCTGATCAGCGAGACGTATTCGCGTGGCTGGCCGCGATGACGGTCATGGCGGCGGCGGCCACCGCGGCTGTCACGAAACCGCCGTGGCTGCCGAAGCTGTCGATCACCCGCCCGCCGACCGCCGCTGTCCCGGCCGTGCCGGCCGCGCTGGCGGAGTTGAGCCAGGTGAACGCCTGGGTGAAGACGGCCCGGGGAACGGTGCTCTCGGCGATGACCGAGCACAGGACGAGGATCGGGGGCACCGCCAGCGCAGTCACCGCGAGCCCGACCGCCACGGTCACCGGGGAGTCGGCGGCCAGCAGCAGCAGGCACGCGATCGCCAGTCCGGCCGTGGCGAGCGTCAGCTGCACCGCCGGTACCGCCCGCCACCGACGCGTCCCGTACAGCCAGCCGGCGAGCAGTCCCGCGCAGCTGGAGACCGCGTACAGCGGGGCTGCGGTACCGGGAGCGCCGCTCTCGACGGCGAACGCGGTCACGGATACCTGGATGGCCCCGAAGAAGGCGCCGATGCCGAGGCTGACGCCGACCAGCACGACGAAGGTGCGGCCGAGCAGGGACCGGCCCAGGCTGCGCCGACCCGCCAGCGGGTCCGCCGGTGGCGGGGCCGTGCGGCCCTGTGCGGCGAGAGCCAGGCCCCCGCCCACGATCAGGGCGGCCGCCAGAGCGGTTCCGAGCTCCGGATGTCCTGTCGCGGCGACCGCGCTGACCAGGACCGGGCCGACGAGGTACGCCGAGCCGTTGCTCAGCGATTCCAGGGAGAAGGCGGTCGGCAGGGCCGTCGCGGCGTCGTCCCGCAGCACCGTGGACCACCGCGCCGCCGACAGGGCACCGAGCTGCGGGATGGTCGCGCCGGCCAGCACTCCGCCTGCCGCCATCGACCAGACCGGCCCGTCACCGGTGACCAGAACCAGCAGGACAGCCACCGCGGCGGCGTGGGCCAGCAGCACCGGTGGCAGGACCCGCGTCTGACCGAGCCGGTCGATCACCCGCGCGACCTGCGGTCCGACCACGGCCTCGGCAACAGCGAAGCTACCGGTCACCATGCCGGCCACGGCGTAGGAGCCGGTCCGGTCGTGCACCAGCCAGACCAGACCCAGGCTGGTCATCGCGATGCCGACCCGACCGACGCTGGCGGTGGCGAAGAAGGCTGCGGCACCGGGGGTGCGCAGCAGGGTCCGGTAGGTCGACGACACGGCGCGTCCTCCACTGCACGGCGGAGCGGACCACCCGGGGTCGCAGGCGTCCAGATCAGCCGACCCGTGGTCTTCGCTTCGAACGATCAGTGCCGGGCGTGGTGCGGGGACGCGTACCCCACGCCAAACGTCAGTGAACCACCGCGACGCGTTGCTCACCTCCCCGTCCTGGTGGACGGGGTGGTGTGCACTCCAGTACAACCAAGTGGCCGATCGGGTCCGCTGACGGCTGCTGGATGGCGTCCGCGGTACGGGAGTGCACATCGATGCGGTTGCGCGCGGCCGGAGGGGCGGCCACGGCGGAGATCGCCCGGGCGTCGTGGTCCCCGAGACCACGATGGCGCAGCGCGCCAGCCGGGCCAAGGGCCCCGTCGCCGCCCCGGGTAGGGTTTCGCACTGCCGGCGAGAGCAGCGCTTCCCGCACGGTTGCGTCAGGTGGTCCACGTGCCGTCCGTGACGGTGAGCCCCGCCTCGTGGACAGACTCGAGGCGCCGAAGCGAGGACTGCGCACACCGCTCACCGCTCAGCGTTCACCGCAGCTATCTGGTCGAAGTGACTGCGGGTCAGCGCGACGTGCACGCGGACGGTTACTCCGCGCAGGCACTCGCCTCGATCGAGGACTTCCTGGTGTCGCCGCTGTACCGCCAGGCCAAGCCGCCGGTGGTGCCGCAGGTCCTGTGTGCCCTTTTCGCTCGCGCACTGCACGCTCGGCGGCGGCGTGAACGCGCGGGGCCTGAGCCCTCGCGAGGTCGAGGTCGTGCGGCTGATCGGAGGTTGAGGTGCAGCGAGCCGACCTCGTCACCGTCCGGGCCGCGCAGTGTGGACGGCGCCTCCAACCCCGAGATCGCCGAGGCGCTGTTCATCTCCCGCCGTACGGTCGCTACCCACGTGGAGCACCGGCTGCCCAAGCTCGGAGTGCACCCGGGTGTGGCGGCGGCCGTCGCTTGCCGTCCGCCACCAGCGGCCGGCGGTCCCGCCACGGCCCGGCGGCGTCGAATCCCGCGGCTGCACGAGCACGTCGGCATCGGCATGCAACCGGCCGGCGATCTGCAGACGATGGGCCGGGCGTCGCGCATGGAGCCGCACGGCACCGAGATCGCCGGGCTGGACGTCATGTTGGACGGGTGCGTGAGCTTCCACCCAATCAGTCGCTCGCGCAGCGAGCCTGACTCCAACCGATCCGGCGCAGATGTGTCGGCGGAGAAGCCGGCGGCACTCGTGGTGGGACTGACCAGCAGTCGGTGGCTGGCCATGAAGGAGCTGACGGCGTTTCACACCCCGCCGCGCAGCGCCTCGCCACGCGCTACGTCAGCAGCGCTGAGGGTGTCGTCGAGCAGGACGATGTCGATCAGCTCTTCGGCGAGTCGCCCGCGCATCGCAGGCCAGTCGAGCAGGTCCCGCAGGCCGGCGAGCCCCGGCACCCACACCCCCGTCCGCATCGCCTGATCAACCTGCTCCCAGTCCGGCCGGGCCTCGACGACGTGCGCGCCGAGCTCGGCGAAGGCGCCGACGGCGTCGCGGAAGATCGCCGCCTCGTCCTCGTCGACGTCGGCGAAGCCCGGGTCCGGTGCGTACGCGATGCTCCAGCCGGCCAGGGCGCCGGCCGCCCCTGGCGTGGTCGGTGCCGTGGCCGGTGTCGTGACGACCCGCCGCGCCAGCGGGTCCCGCGGGTCGTAGCCGGCGCAGGCCTCCAGCATCCGAGCGACATCGTCGACCGAGCGCCCGGTCACGCCATGGCTCAGGTTCGTCACGAACCGCTGCGGCAGCCGGGTGTGCGGGATCGTGTCCGTCGTGGGTCTGAGGTCCGCGGTGGCCCTCCTCCACTCGATCGGCGACAGGGACCGCGTCACGGATCTATTCCCGGTCGGGAGGGTGTCCGTTTCTGCCCGCTGGTAGCTGGTTGTGGAAGACCTCGTTGTGTGCGGTGGTTGTGGCCAGCGAGGCCAGTACGCGCAGCTTCTCTGCGCTGTCGCTTCCTATGGCGGGGTAGTACAACACGAGGGTCAGGTCACCGACCGGAAGCTTGTCACGGTGGAGGTGGAGTGCTCCGACGACGGGGTGGTTCGCGCTGGTCGTGCCACCCTGGAGTTGGCGGACGTCGTGGCGTGCCCAGAGTCGACGGAACCGTTCGCTGGCCAGCGACAGTTCCCCGACGAGTTCGACGACACGCACATCGGTTTCCTCACCGATGGAGTTGCGGAACGATCCGACGAACTCGGCCGTGGCGGCGTCCCAGTCGGCGTGGAAATCACGCTCCTCAGGATCGAGCAGCAGGGACCGCAACCGATTCTGGCCCGGTTGCAGCCGAGGAGAGAGTGCGACCGCGAGCGGATTCGACGCCAATACGTCGAACGCTCGACCTTCGATGAACCCCGGCACCTCGACCGCGGCGAGCAGATGATGCAAGCGAGCGGGCACGTGCTCGGCTCGACGGCGCGGCCGTGCACGTCGCTGCGGCTTGGCGAGGTCGAACAGGTAGTGGTGTTCGACCTCGTCGAGCTGCAGGACACGCCCCAGCGCCGCGAGCACCTGGGCCGACGGGTTCTTGTCTCGCCCGCGCTCAAGGCGCAGGTAGTAGTCGGCGCTGATTCCGGACAGCATGGCCACTTCTTCGCGGCGCAATCCATTGAGGCGCCGATGGGTACCGGCCAGGATGCCCGCCTGTTCCGGTGTGACCAGGTCACGCCGGGCACGCAGGTACGCACCCAGCCGATTCGGCTCCCCATCCCGGTCCATCGTTGACACGTTAGCCCGTACCCGGTCGCTGAGGGGGGGTCCTGCCACTACCTGGATCGGCAGGGACCTTCCGGCCCCCGGCCACCGGAGGGACCATCTTCACGAGCCGTCAGCTACCAGAGCCACAAGGAGAGCATCGTGGAGATGACCAACCGCACAGTCCTCATCGTCGGGGGCACTTCCGGGATCGGGCTCGGACTTGCCCACCGATTTGCCGCCGCAGGCACCACCGTTGTCGTCGGCGGTCGCAACACCACGCAGGTCGACGATCTCCCCACCGTCGAGATCGACGTCACCGACGCGGACTCCGTCCTCCGAGCCCGCGACAGCGTGCTGTCGAGCCACCCCGATCTCGACGTCGTGGTGACGATGTCAGGGGTCATGCTGAACGAGGACCTCCGCGACCCGGCGCACATCGACGCCGCTGAACAGACCATCGCCACGAACCTGCTCGGCACCATCCGCGTGACTGACGCGTTCACCCCGCACCTCATCAGCCGTGGCGCGGGCACGTTCATCACGGTCAGTTCCGGTATCGGGTTCCTACCGTTCCCGCTGATGCCCACCTACGGCGCATCAAAGGCCGGCGTCCACGCCTACTCCGAGTCGCTGCGCGCGCAACTGGACGGCGCTGGCGTCCAGATCACCGAACTGGTACCTCCCGCGGTCGCCACGACGCCGGAGCAGAAGGAGATGAATCCCAGGGCTCTGGACCTCGACGCCTTCCTCGACGAAGTCATGGTCCTCCTGGCGCAGAACCCCACACCGAACGAGATCCTCGTCCAAGGCGTCCTCGAGCACCGGTGGGCCGAACGCGACGGCACCTACGCCGACCTCGTGGCGCGTCGCTCCCAAGCACTTGCCAACCTGCCGGGCCGCTGACTTTTCCGGCCGACGACCGCGCAAGCAGAGAAGAGGTGTCCTCGAAAGCTGCGGGGTCCCGTGTGGTGTGCCCGACACGAGACCACGGTCAACCAGCTTGATAGGACGCGGGGACACCGAGCGCTCTCATCGAGGAGTTGGGAACCGACTCTCGTACGGCGTCCTGGCAGCCGCCCGCACCCGCTCAGCCGTGGGGCGTCGATCGCGGCGTGCCAGTACCGGTCGCCGACCGTTCACCTCGGACGGCTTCGTCCGGGTGCTGGCGCGGCCACGGACCCGCCAGCGGACGCCCGTGGGGACCGCCCGATCGTGTTGACGTTCGCGTCGATGAGCTGACCTGGGCGTTCGGTGAAGCCGCGCGCACGCTTTCCTTCCTCGAGGTCTCCAACGCAGCTGCGGGATCGCAGGCCTACGAGGCCACCTGCTGACGTGTGTTGCGACCCGAGTTGGTCCGCTGGACATCACGTGCCGGCTGGTGATCTCGGCCCACACTGCATCGAGGGAGAGACCGAGGACATCGGCGATCGCTGCGATGGTCGGGAAGGCGGGGGTCGCTACGCGGCCCGTCTCGATCTTCCGGAGGGTCTCCGGTGACACACCTGCGTCGAGCGCGGTTTCGAGCATCGAGCGCGCCCCTCTCGCCCGACGCAACAGGGCGCCCAGGCGCTGTCCAGCAACGATGTCGAGGAGTCGGGGCCGCGTTGACGTGAGACATCAGGAACCTTCGTCGCCGGAGGATTCGGGTCGCGAATCCTGTGAGGACCGAGTGGCGATCTGAGCTCGCTCACCGAGGTCAGATCGCCACTCGTCCAGCGGGCGGCCCAGCGCTGCAGGTCCCGCACCGAGTCCCACCGCCGACCTCCCACGAAGCGAGTCGGCGGGTGCGTGCGACGCTGCGGCCTGATGGATGCCGAACCGCGGGTCGACCCCGTTGTAGGCCGACGAGCGCGAGTAGCTCGCGGCGTTGCTGGAGTACCAGCGGGCCACCGTGCTAGAAGGTCCAGGGGTGACGAAGGACGAGCTGGGCTGGGTCCAGGAGCCGACGACCACCTCGACCGTGGCCGGGTCGATCAAGCACCCCGAGTTGGTCGAGGAATCCGGTTGCAGGAGGTCCTCCGCGGTCTGCCGGTGCCCGAACCCTGGGCTGGTGCACCGTTCGACGCGGACGAGGACTGGGACCAGCCGAGCTGAAGCGCCAACCGCCGGGACACCTCGTTCCCGACCCGACACCGGCACTGCGAGGCCACCCCGGCCCTCGCTGCCCCTCGCATCGCTTCGGTAGCCGCTGCTGACGCGTAGCCCTGTCCCCGGTGGGCCGGGTCGGCGGCCACGCCGACCTGCGGGATGTCCGAGCCCCAGCATTCGTTGACCGGCGATTGCGGCGGTACTGCCATCGGACGTGAGAGCGGCGAATCGGTGTGGCGTGTCCGCCAGGCCGCTGTCATGGTGGGTGCCTGTCCTACGTCACGAGCTGCTTCCCCGGGTCCGGACCGTGTCCCGGCTACTCGCGCGCTGGTCGCGGGACGGTCCCGGTCCTCCCGGCCACGGGTCAGGGCTGGAGGTTGTCGAGGTCTTCCAGCAGGCTTGGATGGGTCGGCTCCCAGCCGAGCGCCTTCCGGGTGTGGGTGCTGGAGGAGGGCTGGTCCATGGCGAAGATGGGACCGAACGGGCCGAAGTTCTCCTCTGGTACGGCCTCGACCGGCATGCCCAGTCGCCGTCCGATGACTGCAGCGATGTCGCGCACCGCGTCGCCCTCGTCGGCGACGGCATGCCACGCGGTTCCGGCCGGTGCCGATTCGAGGGCCAGTCGGAACAGGACTGCGGCGTCGAGGGCGTGCACGGCCGGCCAGCGCTGGGTGCCGTCGCCTGGGTAGCCGGACACCCTGGCGCGGCGCGCCTGATCGGTCAACAAGCCGGCGAATCCGCCCTTGCCCTCGTTGTGGACCGTGCGTGGCATCCGGACAGCTGTGGCGCGTACACCGCGCGACGCCAGGTCCAACAGCGCAATCTGCGAGCGGCCCCGGCCGCCCACTGGCCCGTCGGTCGGCACTTGATCGGCCTCGGTGGAGGCGCGGCCCGGCACCCAGGGTGTTCCGGAGACCGTGACGATCGGGCGGTCGCTGCCGATGAGCGCTTCTCCCAGCGCGGCCATGGCGGCGTTCTCCTCGGTGATGGCTGCCGCGAGCGCATCCGCGTTGCTGTAGTCACGTCCGAACGCGAGGCTGATCACGCCGTCGGACTGGGCGGCGCCGGCGCGCAGGACGTCCAGATCCGCCAACCCTCCTCGCAGCACCTCGGCCCCGGCGTTCTTGAGGGTCCGCGCGGTGCTGTCCGAGCGGGCCAGCGCGAGGACGGTGTGGTCGTTGCCGAGCAGTTCGGCGACGACAGCGGAGCCGATGGTGCCGGTGCCGCCGGTGACGAAGACGTGCATGAGGCTCTCCTGACCAGTCACGGGATAGGTGTCCCATCACCATACACGGTGATGGGACTCGTGTCTCATCACCTACGCTGGCCTGGTGGGTCGATGGGAACCAGGGGCGACCGAGCGACTCGTCGTTGCGGCCGTCGACCTGTTCACCGAACAGGGGTACGACGCCACGACGGTCGCGCAGATCGCCGAGCGAGCCGGGGTGACCAAGAGCACCTTCTTCCGGCACTTCCCCGACAAGCGTGAGCTCCTGGTCGCCGGACAGGAGACGTTGAGCCGGCTGCTGGTCGACGGGATCACCGAGGCCCCCACGGGTGCCAGCCCGCTCGAGGCGGTCGCGGCCGGTCTCGAGCGGGCATCCAGCGCGATGGGCCCGAGGAACCGCGAGCTCGGCCCCCGCCTGAAGGCGGCCGTGGCGGCCAGCGCCGAGCTGCAGGAGCGCGATGCCCTCAAGAGCGTCGGTCTCGCGGCCGCGATGTCAGCCGCCCTGCTCGCCCGCGGGGTGGCCGACCCGACTGCGCGTCTCGCGGGCGAGCTGGGGATCATCGCGTTCAAGCAGGGCTACGCCGAATGGTCCGAGGGCGAGCGTGACGCCGACGACGGGCTCGCGCCACACACCTTGGCCGCCCTGAACGACTTGCGGGCCGCGACCGCGACGCTGAGCTGATCAGACCGACCGCACCCGCTGGCCGGGGCGGTTCAGCCAAGGGTGGGACGGTCGAGCCCACCCCGTCATGAAGTCCATTTGTGATGCGTAAGCCACAGTTCACCGAGAACGGTTGCCCCTTTCCTACCGAACGGTGAACCGTGTGTGAACACTGATGGCAGTTCGACTCGAGTGCCGCGAAATCGCGCATCCTCGAGCGCTGAGGCTCTTGCTGCGTTCGGTCCTGGGGGGGCAGCGTCGGTGAAGACCAGGACGAGCTGGGCATCGCGGCGTGCGCTGAGCTCACGCCATCGGTCAGGGAGAACGCGCCGTGACCTGCTGTCAGCGATGATCACGGTGCCGTCCGTGGCGAGCTTCTCGGCGACCCGCTCTCGCGCGGTGGTGTGGACCCGTCATCGATCAGGACGCCCTGGCCGTCCGCGAAGGCCGCGCTCCTTGGTTGACGTCGTCCAGGCTGACCACGGCGCCAGACAGCCGGACTCCCAGCGCCCTCGCGACGAATCGCCTCCCCCGAGAACGACCTACGCACAGCACCACCACACGACCGGCCACCGCGTCAGTGCCCTCGAACATCTGGCCGAGACTCGGGGTGGCGATGGCCGACAGGAGCCGGGGCACACGCCGAGGAGTCCCCACCGACCGTGCCGCAGCGATCGTTCGTCCACCTGGTGGTCGACAGGGCCAACGGCAGCATCACCGCCCGCCGGTCGTATTCCCTGAACGGCGCGCTCCCGTCGACGGTGCACCCCTCCGCCAGCGAGTACACCGCCTGAGCTGGGGACCAGCCGAATCGTCGGTCCTCGCACTGTGCACGGTTCGGTCAGTCGGCGTAGCCCCATCGGCCGGATGCCGTCGGGCCCGCATGGTGGTCGTGGTCCCTGTCGGGAGAAACGGTCGCCTCCGCGACTACCGCAGTCGGAGCAGGCCGGCGTCGGTAGCCCGGAAGCCGCACGAATCACGGTAGAAGGCCGTGGCGTGGGGCTCGCAGTCGACGTGGAGCCAGGCGCACCCAGCAGCTGCCGCCTGTTCGGCGAGGGCTCGGACGAGCGCCGTGCCGATGCCGTGACGTTGGTGGTCAGGGTCGACGACGGTGTCGAGGACGAACGCGTGTTGTCCGCCGTCCCATGCGGCGTTGACGAACCCGACGAGGGCGTTCCCGCTGAACGCGCCAATCCACGTCAGGCTGTGCTGTGCCAGGCGGTCACGCCACGGCGGCGCCTCGGCGTACGGGTGTCCGAACGCCCGCGCGTGCAGCGCGGACACCGCCGCGTCGTCGAGCGGTGGCCGCACCCGGATGTCGAGTGGCGGGGACAGCTGGGTGGGCGGACCCGGATGACCCTGCGACGGCCCGTTCGCCAACGCAGCCATGACGAGGTCGGCGAGCTCTGCCGGGGAGTGCAGATCCGAACGCAGCGCCAGGCTGTCGGCCGGTAGGGCGGCCACTGTGACGGCTGCTCTCTCCGCGTTTCGGAGCCGGAACGACCGGGCGCCCGCCTCGGCCCGGTCGGCGTCGATGCGGCGGCGGAGCAGCTCGACGGGCAGGTCGAGGAAGACGTGCAGTAGGTCTTCGCCGGTGACCCGGATCGGGACGAACAGCTCGTCCCGGTAGCGCGCGTCCAGCACAGACATCGGGATCACGAGCGGGCGGTCGGGGTAGCGGCGCCGGGTGCCGAGCACGGTCGCCGTCACGAGGTCGCGCCACAGCGGGACGTCCTGGAAGTCGCCGGTGTCCTCGTCGGGGACCCAGGTGCGAAGGATGTGCCCGACCAGTTCCGGGTCCAGCAGCAGCGCACCCGGGAGCCGTCGGACCAGCTCGCCGGCCAGCGTCGTCTTGCCGGCGCCGAACGCACCGTCCACCCACACGATCACGCGGCACCGTACGTCGGCGGTGAGCTCAGCGCCGGCGCTGCTACCGGTCAGGGTCTTGACCCAGATCCCCGTGGCCAGACTGCCCTCGTACGGCAGCCGACGGTGGGCCGGCGTGCAACACGCCGAGGAGTCCTGCTTCGCGCGCCGGCTGCGCCGAGACCCCCGCGTCCGCAGTCGCCCACAGCGGCCCGACGAGTCGGTCAGACCCGTCGGGCCATGGACAAGTGCACCGTGGTGTCGATCGTGAACCGTTCGGGAAGCACTGCTCGGACCCGGCGCAGTGTCTCGGCGCGTAGCTCGGCGTCGAGCACGAGGTAGGCCGAGACGGTGGCGAGTCGTCCCACGAAGTCGGTGGCCGTGGTCGTCGCGACGCCGGGCAGGTCGCGATGCGAACCGTCGGCGAGACCGTCGACGAGCGCCATCTTGTCGATCGCCCACGGGCGGGCGGCGCCGGAGTCCTCGTCCGGCAGGATCTCCCTCTCGATCTCCTCGACTGCCGCGTTCAGGTCCGGGTCCGCGAGCTCGCCCGGCCTGCCGAACAGTGCGAGGACCCCGCCGGGGACGAGCAGCTCGACGGACCGGGCCCACCTAGTGGCGGGGTCCGTCCAGTGCCAGGCCGCCGCGGCGTAGACCAGGTCGACGTCCTGCCCGGTGGAGAAGTCCTCGAACGTGGCGACCACCGGCTCCACCGGTAGCCCGCGGGTGGTCCGGTCCAGCACCCGTGCCATGTCGGGGTCGGGTTCGAGCGCGGTGACCGTGATACCCCGAGATGCGAACAACCGAGTCGCCTTCCCGGTCCCCGCCCCGATCCCGACCGCACACCGGACAGGCCGTCCCGCGAAAGCCAGTACCGCGTCGACGACCTCGTTGGGGTATCCCTGCCGGTAGCGCTCGTACTGCTCCGCGACGGACCCGAACGCCAGACCCCGGACCACCTGCGCGGGAGGCTCACTGCGCTGACTCACAGCCCTTTGGTAGCACCCGCTGCCGCACCAACGCGAGGCGCCGGATCAGCCCATCGTGTGGGTGACGGTCGGCTCACTGTGGCCGTCTCCGTCCCTCCGTCGCCGGGCTCGGGGAGACCTGACCGCTCGGGGAGTCCGGCAACGGTCGCGCCTGCGCGGCGGTGGCGACGTGGTGGGCACGGAGGCCCAGTGTCCGGGCTGCCATGACATGGCTGGGGGTGTCGTCGAGGAATGCGTAGTCCCCGGGTGGTGTGGTGGTGCCACATGACGGCTCCGGGATCGGCGGAGCACGGCTCTCGGGTTGCCTCGCCAGTGCCAGGGAGGGCGGACGTCGGTGGGTCGAACCTTGGGAACCGCCCGCCGGCGTCGACGGTCCCTGTGGCGGATGCGGTCATCTGGTCGGGACGGACGACCAGGGCGCTGCCGTACCGGGATCGAACGGTTGGCCAGGTGCCGTCCGTGGATGTCGCTCGCCGCGGACATGACCGGGTGGCCGTGCACGAGCTAGCGTTCCCGGCATGCAGGCGTTGTTCGTCGAAGCCCCGGAGGCGATGCTCGCCGAGCGCCGCCGCCTCGGGCTCGACGGCGGGGACGAGATGTGGGACGGGGTGCTGCACGTGGTGCCACCCCCCGGCGGACCTCACCAGCGACTCGGCTCGCGCCTGCTCCTCGCGCTTTCACCCCGGGCTGACGCCGCGGGTCTCGTCGCGTCGTACGAGACCGGTTTGTTCCGGACGGACGCCGACTACCGGGTACCCGATCTGCTCGTCTGCTCGCCGGCATCGGCCTCCGATCGGGGCGCCGAGGGTGCCGAGCTGGTCGTGGAGATCCGGTCGCCCGGGGACGAGACGTACTCCAAGCTCCCGTTCTACGCGGCCGCCGGGGTCCGCGAGGTCCTCGTCGTTCATCCCGAGGACGGCCGCATCGAGCTGTTCCGGCTCGCCGGCGAGACCCTGCTCCCGGTCAGTGGCGACGAAGCGGGCGCGGTCCGGTCCGACGTGCTCGGCGTCCGCTTCGTTCCCGGTACCCCGCTGGGCCTGACCTGGGACGGCGGGTCCGCCGAGATTTGATACGGGCCTGCCCTTCACCGTCGTCAACCTCTAGCGTTGCGCGCGTGACCGACACCGCCGTTGCCAGCGACCAGCTGGTTCGCAGACGCGGCCTGACCCGCGCGCAGTACGACGCGCTCGTCGACACCGGACTACTGGACGGCGAGCCCGTCGAACTGCTCGGAGGGGTGCTCGTCGAGATGTCGGCGCCGGAGGACGCCCACGCCCGCGCGATCACCCGCCTGACCCGGTGGCTCGTCCCGCGGCTCCCGGACCCGTGGGTGCTCCGCGTTCAGCTTCCGCTGGCCGTGACCGACGACTCCGAGCCCGAACCGGACCTCGCCGTGGTCGTCGAGCCATCGACCGGACATCCGACCACCGCTGTCCTGACCGTCGAGATCACCGATTCGAGCGGTCGGACCGACCTGCTGCACAAGCCAGGTCTCTACGCGGCGGCCGCCGTGGACCAGTACTGGGTGGTGGACCTGCGCCGCTGCGAGGTCGTCGTCCACGGCGAACCCGGCGCGGGGACCGGCTACGCCACCGTCAGGCGTCAGCCGTGGTCCACCCCGCTGGAGGTACTGGGCGTCCAGGTCCACCTGGCGGTCCTGCTGAAGTCGTCGACGGTGCAGGTGGGTCCGCTCGGGTCCTAGACCGGGGAGCGGGGTGCAGGACCCCGATCGCGAACCCGGCCACGGCGTCCTGCTCGGTGGCGACGAGGCTGATGACCTGGTCGTCGGCGATCTGCCCGGCCAGGTGCACGTGGTCAGCGGTCGCGGCTCGGATGGTCACCGGGCCATCGTCGACTCGGACTTCGATGTCGGCCGTTGCCCGTCCTCGCGGCTGGACGAGGGTCACTCCCAATCGAAGGTGCCCGTCCCGAGGGACACTCGGACCGAGACGGTGCCCTCGTTGACCCGCCACCGGTGGATGGTGAACGTGCGCAGCCCCGCCACCACGAACGGGTCCCGCGCTGCGATCGCCTGAGCCGCCGCTTCGTCGCCTGCCCGCAGCACCGTGACGCCCGAGCCGGGCCCCGTCCCGGGACCGGACAGCAGTGGACCGGACAGGAACAGCACGCCCTCGCGTTCCAGGTTCAGCAGCCAGGCGAGGTGCTCCTCGAGGTGGGCCTCGATCGCCGCGAGGTCCGTCCCGGCGACGGGCGTGGACAGCGCGAGCCAGTAGTCACGGGCCAGCAGCCGCGACCGATCGACCGCCGATGCGGTGCCGGTGCCGGTCACCGCGCGACCATCTCGTTGCGGAGGGTCCCGAGCCCGTCGACGGTCACGGTCACCACGTCCCCGGGGTGCAGGAAGTCCTGCCGGGGCATCCCGACCCCGGCGGCGGTACCGGTGAGGATCACGTCGCCCGCTTCGAGGGTGAGCATCCGGCTGGCCGCGGCGACCAGGCGGTGGACCCCGACGACCATGTCGGCGGTGCTGGCGTCCTGCTTGAGCACACCGTTGACGGTGAGCCGGATCGACAGGTCCTGCGGGTCGCGGACCTGCCACGCGGGAACCAGTCCGGGCCCCAGGGGGCAGAAACCGTCCTGGCCCTTGTGCGCCAGCCAGTCGAAGCCGAACGGCGGGAAGACGGCGTCCGGACGGATGAACGCACCACGGTCGGAGATGTCGTTGGCGACGAGGTAGCCGGCGATGTGCCCGGCGGCCTGGTCGTCGTCCAGGTCTCGGCACACGTCGGCGACCACGACGGCGATCTCGGCCTCCCAGTCGACCCGGGCGCCCGGACCGGTGGGGATCGCGACGGTGGCGTGCGGCCCGACCACGGTGGTCGTCGGGGGTTTGAGGAAGAAGAAGGGGGTCGCCGCCGGATCCGGTCGAGCGGTTCCCATCTCCGCGGCATGGCTGTAGTAGTTCGCGCCGGCACACAGGACCTTCCGCGGGTAGGTGAGCGGCGCGACGAGCGTGACCGGACCCGGGACCGGCGTGAGCTCGCCGACGTCCAGCTCGCGGAGCAGGGGCTCCCAGCGGGCCCACCCGTCCAGGATCTGCATGAGGGTCAGGCCGCCCAGGGCCGCGGGTGCCTGCCGGACGCCCCCGTCCACGGCGATCCCGACGGTCTGACCGCGGGGGTCGCCGTGCCCGCCATCATCGGGAGTGCGGTACTGCACGAGGGCCCACTGCGGTGTCGTCATCGCGGGCCGCTCAGTGATCGATCAGGTCAGGGTTGATCGGTCCCCAGCTGTTGACCGCCACGGCGTCGACCGCCCAGGTCTTCGGGTACTGGGGGAACTCCTCGTGCCAGGGCCGCGGTTCCCAGTAGCCCTTGGCCTCGTCGTGGACAACGTCGAGCTGGGTGAACAGCTCCACCAGGTTGCCGTCGGGGTCGCGATGGTAGGTGAAGACGTTGTGTCCGGCCCCGTGACGACCCGGTCCCCACTCGAGGCGGTACCCGTGGCTGGCCAGGTGGTCGAGCATCGTCTGCAGGTGGTTGAGGTCGCGCATCTCGTACGCGACGTGGTGCATGCCCTGACGGTTCGCACTGGCCATGAAGTTGGTCGCGTGGTGGTCGGCGTTGCAGCGCAGGAAGACGAAGAAGTCGCCGATGGTGTCCGACCAGCGGAAGCCGAGGGCGCCGGTGTAGAAGTCCTGGACGGGTCCCAGGGCCGGGATGAACGAGGCGACGTGGCCCAGTTTGGTCGGCCGCAGCGGCGTGTACCCGGCGACCCCGCTGGCGGACTGGCCCTCGAACAGGTGCAGGGGAGTACCGGTACCCGGTTCGGTGAGGACGAGGACATCGGGGGTGGACGGCGCGACGTCGCTGCGCCGCTCAACGGTGAGCCCGGCGGCGCGCAGGCGCGTCGCGGCCCGGTCCAGAGGCCCGGCAACCTCGAACCCCACCGAGCTGCGGGCCTGGGCCGGTGCCTGCTCCAGGACGACGCAGTGGTGGTCGAACCCGGTGGTGAGGAACGCGCGGCGGGTGTCCCGCTCGACCACCACGAAGTCCAGGACCTCGGTGTAGTAGGCGACGAGGCGGTCGAGGTCCGGGGTCCGGAACCCGACGTACCCCAGTTTCGACACGGTGACCGGTGGGGTGACGGACGTCGGGACAGGTTCGGTCATCCAGTGCTCCTCGTGTCTGCGTCGTCGGTGGCCGGGTGCACCCCGGCGAGCGGATCGCGTCGGGGGGACCGTCGCGCCGAGAGTGCCACGGACCGCAGCCCCGGCCGGCCGGCGGCCGGTGGCGTGGTGGACCGGCGGGCGTAGCGTCGCGCGCCATGTGCGCGATGCCCCCGGTGAGCTCGACGGTCCCGGTCACGGTGGGTGTCGTCGGGGTGGGGACGATGGGACTCCCGGTCGTCGGCAACCTCGTCCGCGCAGGTTTCAGGGTCCTCGGTCACCGTCGGTCGGCGATGCCGGCGGAGTTCGACGCCCTCGGGGCGGGCAGCACCGCGTCACCCGCCGAACTCGCCTCCGCCTGCGACGTCGTCCTCGTCCTGCTGCCCGGTCCCGAGGCGTTGCTGAGCGTGGCCCTCGGTGCGGACGGCCTGGTCGACGGCGCCCACCCGGGCCTGGTGGTGGTCGAGATGGGCACGATGCCGCTGGACACCAAGGAGCGTTGTCGTGAGGCACTGGCGGTCCGCGGTACCACCGTGCTCGACGCGCCGATCAGCGGGATGCCGGCGATGGTGACGGCGCGCACGGCCTCGATCTTCGCCAGTGGGGACGAGGCGGCGTTCGCCGTCGTCCGACCGGTCCTGGACTGTCTGGCCGGACGGGT
>JAABUQ010000235.1_pt1 | contig 124604 bp, 118 predicted proteins | sample 5560001 | NCBI WGS metagenome assembly JAABUQ01 (sample SAMN10711888, study PRJNA513371) | rock metagenome | isolation source: Antarctica rocks | place: Antarctica: Victoria Land, Finger Mt nord | collected 2015-12-18
GACAAGTTTGCTTTTGCCGGGAAAACAAATGTAAAAAACAAGGAATACAAGTTTTGGCAGGATGGGCTGCACGCCATCGAGTTGGACACTACTTCTTTTATGGAGCAGAAACTGGATTATCTGCACAATAATCCGGTTGCATCAGGCATGGTTTATGAACCGGAACATTATGTTTGGAGTTCGGCCATTAATTATACCGGTGCGCCCGGTTTGATTGAGGTGGTTTTGATAGAGTAAACGGGATCACAGATCCCAAACTCACTGGTCGGGGTTTGCAATCCGGTCCTTTAAACTTAGGATTTATAATCCCTTAATATAGAAGCAACAATGCTTCTTTTACCACTTCTGAGTTTACTAAAAATGAGGTTGTAAAAGAAGTATGGGTTGTTTTGTGTTTAGGGATTGAAAATCCTCAGCTCGAAGGACGGGATTACAAATCCCGACCAGTAGCAATTGCAAATCCCGACCAGTAACGTTTACTAAGAATTAAGTGGTAAAAGAAGCATAGGTTGCTTGTGTGTTAATGGGATTGAAAATCCATAGCTCGAAGGACGGGATTGCAAATCCCGACCAGTAGAACAGACAAAGATGGCAACCCGGTTTTTTTGGCCGATAACGATTACATGATCAACCTGGCCAAACGGGATTTCCCGGAAATTGATTTTCATACCACTTCCGAGTTTACTAAGAATTAGGTGATAAAAGAAGCATGGGTTGTTTGTGTGGTAGCGGGATTGAAAATCCAAAGCTCAGAGGACGGGATTGCAAATCCCGACCAGTGGGAGGACGGGATTGCAAATCCCGACCAGTGGGAGGGATTGCAAATCCCGACCAGTAGATGTGCTTTTTTAAAAGTTTTAATGCCGCTGGTCGGGGTTTGCAACCCTACTGGTCGGGATTTGCAATCCCGATCATCGAGCTAAGGATTTTTAATCCTATCTATTCCATCAACAAAACATCAATCAATACCTGTTGCCGGAAATAATTAATGGCCGAACTGTAAACATAATGTTCCGGTTAGTAAACAATACTGGCAGCAACCGGATTAAGGCAAGGTTGGTAAAAGAAGCATACTTCTTCTACCAACCTATTTTAAAAGAATCCTTACTCTGTAGCCTCTTCACCTTTTTCGCCCAAATCAACAATATCACCATCTTTAAATAAAATAGCTTTTATAGTTTCTCGCCAGATTGGTTTTTGCCGAAGCAGAAATTCTAAATCCATCCCAAAATGCTTAAACTCTTCTTTTTGCGCGTTCTGCATAATGGCTTTTGCCTCTTCGTCCTTTTCGACAGAAATACGCTGTTCGTACCAGTTGATCGCTTCTGCTTCTTCAGTCAAAGAAGCGATCATTCGTGCAAAAGTCCTTGTTTTTTCGGTCAGTTCCTGTACCGGTTCGTGATATTGATCAAAGCCCATAGTAGTAATCTATAAATTAAAAATTATTAAAGTCTAAGGTGAGGATTGTAAGCGGTATAACCATCCCAATTATGTATAATTATAATATTTTAACCAAGAGGATTGGCAGATACTTCTTATACAAAATGATTTTTTTAGAAACGATAGCCGCTGTAAAAACAGAAAACCCCTGCAAGAGGGGTTTTCTGTAATAAGCATAAAACTACTTTTTCTTTTTGCTGGCCAGCTCTTTTCCGGCTTTGCTTTTTTCTTCCTTTGAAGCTTTTGGGTCTTTCAGTTCTTTGGAAGCATTTGATTTTTCTTTTGTTGCCATGATTTTTAAGGTTTCTGTTGGAAAAATAAGTTATTAAATCGGTGATAGGATTTGAGCAAATCTTGAACCGAATTATATAGCTTAAATAAGATAAGTTGGCTCCTAAACATAAAATCAAGAAATCTTTCCGTAATAATTTTATTCACAAAATATAAGTTCTGTGTATGCGTATATATAAACATACATTTTTTGTCGAAATTCTATACAGCTACAAACTTTTGGTGCATTCATGTTGTTTTAATCAAACCAAAAGCATAACTTTAACGTATAATCTTCTTTATTATAAACTGAAAAAAGCCATTCATGAATAAGAATTTTTTTAAAAAATCTATCTTAATTTCATTAGCGTTTTCTTTAACCATTATCAGCAAGAACTTTTATTCTTATACCAATCATTCTTCAAAAAACACTATTGCTGCTTTTAACCATAAAGTCAATTCCCCGATAGAAAAAGTTTTGTATGCTGCTTACTTAACCAATATTTATCAAACTGCCAATTTATATGCCTCAGGCTTAAGTGCAGATGTTTTTTATAAAGCGGCAACAGGTTTCTATAACCTTAAAAAAACAGCAAACCTTAATCATGATAAATCAATCCTCACGATTGTAGATTTCAATCAACCCAGCCATACCAAACGCATGTGGATTGTTGACCTGCAAAAATCGACACTCATATTAAATACATGGGTGGCGCACGGACAAGGCAGCGGCGATGATATGGCCAGCCTATTTTCCAATATCGACAGTTCGCACCAAAGCAGTCTCGGCTTTTATTTAACCGGTGAAATTTACACCGGCAAACACGGTTCCTCTTTACGTTTGGATGGTTTGGATGCCAACTTTAACTCCAATGCCCGCCAGCGTGATATCGTGATCCACGGTGCTCCTTATGTTAGCCAGCAAACCATCAATAATATTGGCCGTTTAGGCAGAAGCTTTGGCTGCCCGGCAGTTGCCCCCGAACTTACCTATTCTATTATCAACCTTTTAAAAGATAAAACCGTATTGTTTATCAATGGTTCGGACAGCAAGTACAATTCAAAATACTTAGATCAGAACATAGCTGCAAACTATTTATTTCCTAATGCAAACAAGCCTGCCCCGGTTCAGGGTACACTAAACAACGCTATTATTCATTAATGGTTAGGTTAGCAGGTTTACAATTCAAAATACTTAGAAACTGTTTAGAAATAGTTTAGAATTGGTTTTTAATTGCCCTTGGCTTTAGCCAACAGTGCCACTAAATTAGAAAAACCGGTTTTAACCAAACACTATAGCCGGTTTTTGGGCTAAAGCCCCTTACTTACCTCTTATTGTTCCGTTGGCTGAAGCCAACGGCAGTGATTTTCCTCCGTAATAAAATTTCCGAAATCAATTTAAGCAGCTTCTTATATCAAATTATTTATTTCCCTGACACAAAAGCGTGGCCCATTACCGGCCATGCTTTAGCAAATACCCTTTTTACGATAGCATTTTCTGGATGTGCGTGTAAAGCACAATATCCAAACCGTAAACATCAGGGCGATAAACCAAGCTTCCGTTTTCTGACCAGCAGGTAACGTAAGTAATATAAACCGGTACTTTTTTAGGCAAAGAAATATTATTGGCTTTCGGGTCGGTTTCCTGCATGTCCTTTTCTATTTGGTCATACTGCTTTCCATCACCAAATAAAACATGTGCCAGATCCAGCGGTTTTTCTAACCTTACACAACCATGGCTTACAGCTCGCATTGATTGATTAAAAGCTGCCTGAGCAGGGGTGTCGTGCAGGTAAACACTGCTTTTGTTTGGAAACAGGAATTTGATTTTTCCTAAAGCATTATCCCCGCCTGATTGCTGTTTAAAAGTATAAGGCAGGTTATCTTTAGACACGGAAGACCAATTAATGGTTTCCGGGTTTTCTACCTTTTTGCCATTCTCATAAACATCAATGTTTTTGTTAGACAAGTAATAAGGATCTGCCGCCGCATCTTTAACAATTTCGTTCGAAGCGATACTTTCAGGAATATTCCAAACAGGGTTAACTTGTACACTATAAATCGTACTGTTCAATTGAGGTGTTTCGCGGGTGAAAGGAACATCACGTACCTTATCATCTTCACTGTATTCCTCCAGTTTGTCTGTATAATTTTTGTTCCTTCCCTCACCTACGCAAACTTTCATGTTTAAAACAGACTGGCCATGGTCCATTACGTCCAAACCGTAATTGGCAATATTCACCAAAACGTAACGGTCTTCTTTGGGCTTGTTCTTCCAACGTAAACGCTCCAGGTTAACTTGCAGAATGCGTTCTGTTTCGGTTTTGCTCATTCCCGGTGCCGTTTCGCCCATCGTCAAAGCTTTTTGCAAGGCCAGGTATTGCGGGTTTTTGGGTTGGATACTGTCTAAAAAGCTTTTTAAGTTTTTAACTTCAAAAACGTGGTTCATGCTTAAACTGTCCGGCCGTTTGGTTTCGGTATAATAACGGGCGTAAATCTTTTTTGGGCTGATCACCCCAAATTGCAAGGCATTGCTGTAGTTGATGAGCGAGTTTGCTGTCAGTATTTCCAGTTCTGCCATGGTTTGGTAAGCTTCGGCCGTGGTTTTAATACTGTTTTTATCGGCAATTTTCTTTAACAATTCATCTATCCGGGCAGCCTGAAAAAGTTTCGGGTCCAAACCATGTTCTGCGGCACGCTGGTAATACGATTCTACCACTTGTAGTTCATCTTTTGGCAGATGCTCCAATACGAAAACCGGCTCGAAATCGTGCTGTTCGTAAAAAGCCGAAATGAGTTGGGGGTTAGTCATCAGTGCTTTTCTTTCGATCAGCATTTGCTGAAAAACTGCCGAAAATTGCTCCGGGTCCAACTGATTGAAAACTTTGTTCTTAAACTTATCGTGCATGATCTTTGCCATTTCAGAATGATGCTTTTTTTTGCATCCGTTAATTACAAACAGCACCAAGAGGGAAAGGAAAACAATTTTAGTATTACGGCTTATTTTATTCATATTTTTTATTGAAGTTTTTTGTTGAATACGCAATTTAGGATTATATGTTTAACGCCTGTATATTTATTGATGCGTTTCGTGAGTATTTTTATTTAAGCTGAAGATTAATCTGATGATTCTTTTGGCACACCCGTTTTTTGCCGGTAAAAAGAGCATTGATAAGGGTTTATTTTCGGCACTGATTTTGGTTTTCCGGCGTATCGGTTCACTTCTATCGAACCATGATGAGCTTTTGAAAGTTGGAAAGCCCAGGCAAAAGCACTATCATTTCCATACCATTGCCTGTTTAACCTTTATTGCAGACGCACTGATTTTACCCTTGTTTTATATCTACGGATTGCTTGCCCATTTGCAATCTGCCTTGCTGCTTCCGCATAGGGTTCGGGTAAAAGTACTGTTAAAAAAAGTAGTTAAAAAAACCAAGGGTCTTTTTATATTGATGTCTGAAAAATTATTGATGCTTCTTTTATGCCCGTAAAATATGTGTTTGTGTTTTTTATGGATACAATACAAAATGCTTATAGGTTTAATGGTTTTGGGGTGATAAAAGAAGCATCTGAAAAAAAATGAACAAGATTTAACAGGACCTAAACAAAAAACACTACGAATACAAACAGTCTTCACAAAGCTGCAACCCAAAACTAGTATAATGAATATGATGGACAATGTTCAATTCAGTTTTGCATTTTGTGCAATAGATTACTTCGGTTGCTGTTGAAGGAAGAACATAAACACATGCTCCATCGTTTGTTTGATCTTTTGTATCAGTGTTCATTGTTGCTTTATATAAATGGGTTATAGCTTTACTATACAAAACCCGATCCTGAATAATTTCCTATGGCAAATACTGGTTTTTAAGCAAAAAAAGAAAACCATTGTAGAAAAAACTCCCTAAAAGAAGTATCTACGTAATTTTTAAGGGTAGAATTTTCATCGGAAATTAATGAAACAAACCTTATGGGGGGATATTTTTATGGATAAGAATTGAGATCGCCCACACTGCAAAAAATACAGGAAAGCACATCTGTAGAAATTCTGTTAAATTTGCCAACGAAAAAGTTTTTATTAGTTTTGCAGCCACAATTACGGGGGATTAGCTCAGCTGGCTAGAGCGTTTGCATGGCATGCAAGAGGTCATCGGTTCGACTCCGATATTCTCCACCTAAGTAATCAGGCTTTTAAGTGATAAACTTAGAAGCCTGATTTTTTCAGTCCAACATTAGTCCAATACGTTTTTAAGTTTTTCCAGGCTTTCTTGTCGCAATTTCTACTCCTGATGATAAATTTTAATTTCTTGACTTTTTAGGAAGCCAATCAATAATCTTTTTGTTATGTGTTGTTGATAATAAATAACTCCCCTATTCGGCACGTTCACTGATAATGAAAAATGCAACTATATTTTATAGAATAAAAAAATACTTAAACAGGGTAAAATTAAGGGTAAGGGAAATAGCAGACAGACTTTCCTCAAGAGTTCATGTAAAGCATTAGACTTTAATAAATGAAACGGCAGCCCTCCAATTCAGATTTTTTACTGCCCGTTAAAAGAAGTGTTTCTCTTGTTTTTTGAATTGGCTGGATCGAAAACAACATGATTGTGGACCTGGTTTCCAATGTCCAGATTTAAGGCGTCAGATTTATCCAAAAAGTATATTATACCTTCCAATATATAACCCTCCTGGTCAATAAACTTGATAAAATCTACCCAAAAAGTAAAACCAAATATTTCAGTGCAGACAATACATTCGACTTCAAGTACCGTACAGTATTCATTAGAGTTCATTGTTTAATTCTTTAACTGTTCAGACTGATCTTTAACAACAGGTTTTACTTTATACGGCTTTTTTTTAATCAGGTTAAAGATTTTACACAATTAGCTAAATAATTAATCAGACTATCTAAAATGAGCAATCAATTATAGTAAGCCATTTAGCAAGGATAGTTCCTTGACAATGCTGCTAAACAATAAAGACTGCGCATTTTCTTAATTCCAGGCTTGAAATTAACTCTTCGACATAAGTAACAGGGTTTATGCAAAAACAACCCGAATTTTAAAAGACGCAAAGAATTAGGTATATCAGTTGAATACGAAACTGCTTTGGCAGGCAATCTACCGATAACACCAATTTTATGGTGATAAAAGAAGCATTGTCACAAATCTGCGATTGGTTGAAGGTTTGGATATAAATTTAAACATACTCCAGATGCTTCTTTTATCACATAAAAATCTTTAAAACTATCTGGACTTACTATCAGTATAACCGCGCTCGGTGGCACCAACGTAAACCTGACGTGGCCGGCCAATTGGTTCTTTATTTTCTTTCATTTCTTTCCATTGCGCAATCCATCCGGGCAAACGGCCTAAAGCAAACAGCACCGTGAACATTTCTGTCGGGAAGCCCAAAGCACGGTAAATAATGCCCGAATAAAAATCTACGTTCGGGTACAACTTGCGTTGCACAAAATATTCGTCTTTCAAAGCAACGTCTTCCAATTGTTTTGCAATTTCCAGGATTGGGTCATTCACACCTAACTTTTCCAATACGTCATCACAAGCTTTTTTAATGATCTTAGCCCGAGGGTCAAAGTTTTTATAAACGCGATGCCCAAAACCCATCAGGCGGAAAGGGTCGTTCTTGTCTTTCGCTTTGGCAATCCATTTTTGCGTATCACCGCCGTCATTTTTAATCTGTTCCAGCATTTCGATCACGGCCTGGTTCGCGCCGCCATGAAGCGGCCCCCATAAAGCAGAAATGCCGGCAGAAACAGAAGCATATAAATTACAATCCGAAGAACCAACCATCCGTACGGTTGAGGTAGAACAGTTTTGCTCGTGGTCTGCGTGCAGGATCAACAGCTTGTTCATTACATCAACAATAACCGGATCTATCTTTACTTCTTCTGTACGTTGTCCAAACGTCATGTGCAGGAAGTTGCTTACATAATCGTATTTATTTTTGGGATAGATAAAAGGGTGACCAAATGATTTTTTATAGATCCAGGAAACGATCGTACTCATTTTAGCCAGCAATTTAATAATGGTTTGATCGATCTCCTCTTCGGTCTGGTTGTTTTTTAAAGATTCGGGGTAAAAAGCAGAAAGCGAACAAACCAGGGATCCTAATTGCCCCATCGGGTGTGAATGACTTGGAAACGCATCAAAAAACTTCTTCATGTCTTCCTGTACCAGCGTGTGATGGCTGATCTCGTCCTGAAAATCAATGACTTGTTTTTCTGTCGGCAATTCGCCATAGATCAACAGAAACGCCACTTCGATAAAACTTGATTTCTCGGCCAACTGCTCGATAGCATAACCCCGGTATCTTAAAATCCCCTCTTCGCCATCCAAAAAAGTAATAGCGCTTTTAGTTGCGCCCGTGTTTTTGTAACCGGCATCTAAAGTAATGTATCCGGTTAAATCACGAAGCTTGGAAATATCAATTGCTTTTTCATTTTCTGTTCCTGTAATTACAGGCAGTTCGTATGTTTTTTCGGAAAGCTTTATTTGTGCTGTTTCTGACATGAAAATAAAATTTATACTATTTATAGCCGGGCATTAAAGGAGAAAAAACCCATTTCTAAAGAAATAGACCCTCCTGCTTTATCACTGGATAAAAGTACAATTGTTTGGTAGTTAAAATATAGCCCTACCTGTATTTTTCTGTAAAATTTATTGTTTTTTATTGTTCTTCAACCTTTATCAAATACAATATGCAGGGTTTAAAATAGCATGGTTTGCATAAAAAACAGGCATAAAAGAAGCATGTTATCTATGTAAGCAAAGATTCCGGCCTGTCGGTTTCCTTTTAGCCCCTTCTTCAAAAACAAGATTTTAACCTACCGTTTAAAGTATAAAATATGTACATTTGCGCCCTTAAATTTATTACGTTAATCATGAAATTATCCCAGTTCAAGTTTAATTTACCAGAATCATTAATTGCACATTCCCCTTCGGAAAAGCGGGACGAGGCCAGACTGATGGTACTGCATCGCGATTCGGGCAAAATTGAACATAAAATTTTTAAAGATATCCTGGAATATTATGATGAGAAAGACGTAATGATCTTGAACAACACCAAGGTTTTTCCCGCCCGCTTGTACGGAAACAAAGAAAAAACCGGTGCAACTATAGAAGTTTTTTTATTACGGGAACTGAACAAAGAGCTTCGTTTATGGGATGTTTTGGTTGACCCTGCCCGCAAAATCCGGGTGGGCAACAAATTATATTTTGGCGATGACGACCTTTTAATTGCCGAAGTAGTTGATAATACAACTTCCCGCGGCCGGACCATACGTTTTTTGTTTGACGGTACGGATGAAGCATTCAGAAAAAACGTAGAAATTTTGGGGGAAACACCGCTTCCGAAATATATCAAAAGAAAAGCCACTGCCGAAGACAAAGAGCGTTACCAAACTATTTTTGCCAAAAACGAAGGTGCTGTTGCTGCCCCAACCGCTGGTTTGCATTTTAGCCGCGAATTGATGAAACGCCTGGAACTGAAAGGTATAGAATTTGCAGAAGTAACCCTGCACGTTGGTTTAGGAACTTTTCGCCCGGTTGAGGTAGAAGATCTGACCAAGCATAAAATGGATTCAGAACAGTTTATCATCGAACAGAAACAAGCCGATATTGTAAACCGCGGCATTGAAAACAAAAAACGGATCTGCGCAATTGGGACAACTTCTATGCGTGCCATTGAATCGGCAGTTTCGGCTAGCCATACATTAAAAGCAGCAAACGACTGGACGAGCAAATTTATTTTTCCGCCTTATGATTTCAGCATTGCCAATTCCATGGTCACTAACTTTCATACGCCCGAATCAACCCTGCTGATGATGGTTGCAGCGTTTGGCGGCTATGATTATGTGATGAATGCTTATGAATTAGCTATTAAAGAAAAATATCGTTTTTACAGTTATGGCGATGCCATGCTGATCATTTAAATACTTCTTTTACCACCTTAAAATAGATAACTTCCCGGAGCCGATGAAATTTTTTGCTGTAATTGTTGCAGGGGGTTCCGGAAACAGGATGAATACAGAAAGCCCGAAACAGTTTTTACTGTTGAACGGAAAGCCCGTGATCATGCACACTATTGCAGCTTTTTATGCTTCGGCGCAAAAACCAGCAATTGTGGTTGTTTTAAACAGGCAGCATTTTAATACCTGGAAGCAATTGTGCGAAGAATATTGCTTCGAAATCCCTCATCAAATAGTTGCCGGTGGAAAAGCCAGGTTTCATAGCGTAAAAAACGCATTAGACACGATTCTCGAAACTGCTGTTATTGCCATTCATGATGCGGTGCGACCTCTAATAACTACAGAAATCATATCAGGTGCTTATCAACAAGCTTTGGATAAAGGAAATGCAGTTGTTGCCGTGCCCAGTAAAGATTCTGTACGATGGCACAATGGCCGGGGTGTTTCTCAAAATCTGAACAGAAGCGAAGTGTATTTGGTACAAACACCGCAAATTTTTCAATCAGCTATTCTTAAAAAAGCTTACGAACAGGAATATCTGGAGGAATTTACAGATGATGCCAGCGTGGTAGAACATTCCGGGGTTAAGATCAATTTATTTCCCGGTAATCCTGAAAACCTGAAAATTACTTTTCCTGCCGATCTTCGCATTGCATCATTGCTATTAAACGAAAAAAGCCGTTAAAAACGGCTTTTTTCGTTTTTAAAAAGGTTATTATGCTGCCCTTCTTATTACTTTTAAAAGGATTAAAATAACAGCGATAACCAGCAATACGTGAATAATGCCGCCATCACCAAAAGTTCCTAACCCGTGAAATAAGAATCCAATTATCCATAAGATAATCAAGACTACAGCGATAAGGTACAATAAATTTCCCATGTTTCTAAAGTTTAAGTAGGTGTTTGAATGTTTTAATGCGAAAACTGTTCCAAAGGTCAAATTAAAGCAATAATTTTAGAAAAAAGAAGTTATTTATCTTTTTATTAATGTCCTTATATCAGTGCTGGTAAATCCTAATATTCGTCTTCGTTAAAAAAGAAATCATCCTTTGTCGGGTAATCAGGCCATATCTCTTCTATATTTTCATACGGTTCGCCGTCGTCTTCCAAGGCCTGCAAATTTTCAATTACCTCAACCGGAGCCCCGGAACGTATTGCATAATCAATCAGTTCGTCTTTAGTTGCCGGCCATGGGGCATCTTCCAAATGCGATGCCAGTTCAAGTGTCCAATACATAATAAATCCTATTATTTTAAAGTTCGCAAAAGTATATTATTTTAATTTTATTATTGAAATTTTAGCAGATTAAATTCTCGGGATCCAGTTATTTTCTGCAACATGCTGATCGTGCCCAATCTTTCTTGCCAGCATGAACAAGTAATCACTCAATCGGTTCAGGTAAATTTTCACCTTTTCTTCCACAAAACTTTCTGCCGATAACTGTATGGTAATTCTTTCGGCACGGCGGCAAATACATCTTGCCAAATGACAAAAAGAAATAACACTGTTGCCCCCTGGCAAAATAAAATGCTTCAACTCCGGCAATATAGCTTCTATCCTATCCATTTCTGTTTCCAGCAGTGCAATATCCGCTGTATGCAAGTCCGGTATTTTCATTTTTGATCTTTCCGGGTCGGCAGCCAGTGAAGCACCAATGGTAAACAACCTGTCCTGTATTTCTTTTAGCATCGCCCGGTCCTGTTCATCAATCTGCTGGCTCCAGATTAAACCGATATAACTGTTCAGTTCATCAACCGTTCCATAGCTTTCAATCCTAAGATGGTATTTGGGTATACGTGTTCCTCCAATTAAAGAAGTATAGCCCTCATCTCCGGTTTTGGTATAAATCTTCATGCTCGTACAATTAAATAAAGCTTACTTTGTTTATCGTATAAAAATCATGTTTTTTACATTGACTTTTCCGACAACTATTTTACTGATTAAATAATGAAAAGATTTGCTTTTTTTAGCATAGTTGGTTTATGTTTTACACTACTTTTTGGTTTTACCTTGAAGCCTTTTTCAAGTTCAAAACTGGTTAACGCAGCTCCGGTTGTTCCTGTTACCGCTATTTTAAGCGAAAAAGTTTATAACGATGTGTTTCCGCAGCGTGATCCATTCTATACCTATACTTCTTTTATCAGGGCAATTAAAGAACTTTCAACTATTGTAGTTAAGGTTGAAAAAAGGGATACGTATATGTTCCGAATTACACGGACAGATAAATCAACCGGAAAATCAACGGTAGTGCGACAGGATGCCGATTGGAACGAAGCCTGGGCGAAAAAAAAGTTATATACACAATTCACTGTTGATTTTGGCACTTTTTGCTCTGAAAAAACCACAGAAACGAACAAAAGGGAACTGGCCGCATTCTTGGCACAAATTGCACACGAAACGCGGCATGGGCGCAACGGACAGTATGACGACGGATTGATGTTTTTGCATGAAGTAAACACCAGCCTTCCTTACGTTGATCCGAACGACGTTTATCCTGCTGTTCGGGGTAAAAAATATTATGGACGCGGCCCCATGCAGATCAGTTATAACGGTAATTATGGCTTTGCAAGCGATTGTATCTTTGGCGATAAAAACAAATTGCTACAAAACCCGGACTTAATTACGTCCGATGCCGTGACCGCTTTTAAAACAGCTGTTTATTTTTGGATGATGCCGCAGGAACTGAAACCTTCTGCCCATAATGTAATGGCCGGAAACTGGAAACCAACAGCTGCTGATGTATCAAAAGGACGGGTGGCAGGTTTTGGCATGGCCACCAATATTATCAACGGTGAAGTTGAATGCGGCCGTGGAAACCAGTTTGGCCCCGCAGACCGCGCAGGCTTTTATCAGGCTTTTCTAAAAAAACTGAATGTAACAGATCCAGATTGTGTTTGTACCTGCGAAAAGATGCAGCCATATCAATGAGCTTTTAGCTTTTAGCGATCAGCTTTCAGCTAATAGCAACAATAAAAGTTGTTGGTATTTTGATAGCTGAAAGCTGATCGCTAAAAGCTAACTTATCACTTTTGGGATTTTAAAGTAATCTGCATCATGGTCTGGCGCGTTCTGCAAAGCTTCTTCATGTGTGATTACTTCTTTTACCACATCATTTCTGGTAACGTTCAGACCCGGGCTCATATAAACCAAAGGTTCCACGCCGGTTGTGTCCAGCTCGTTCAGCTTCTCCATAAAAGAAAGTATTTTGCTGAGGTCTTTGATCACGTTTTCTTTTTCTTCCGGCGCAATTTCCAACCGCGCCAGTTTGGCTATTTTATCTACGGTGTTGATATCAATCTTCATGATCCTTTAATTTTTGTTGAATGATCCTAAATACTTTATCGCGCAAAGCATCGGCGTCCATTAATTTCAAACCTACGGTTTCTATCGGTTTATGTACGTAAATATTACAAATTCCCGGACGGCTGCCGTATTTTAATCCATCGTCCCATAATATTTTCCAAGTGTTAAAAGAAGTAACGGGAATAATGGCAACCTGATGCTCAATAGCGAGCCGGAACGGGCCGTTCTTAAATTCCTGCAAGCGCGGCGGATATTCGTCTGCTATTTTCCCTTCGGGGAAGATGATCATCGTGATGTCCTTCTTCAAATATTCGGAAGCACGTTTAAAAGCCCGGAAGGCAGCGATATGACTGTCCCGTTTTACTGAAATGTCGATCGTATTAAAAAACAGCTTCATCGTCGGGTTTTGCAACAGCTCTTCCTTACCCATAAAACTAAAGTGGTTTTTGGTGAGGATAGTTGCCCAGGAAACGTCGAGGTTAGAAGTGTGGTTCGGGCAGATGACATAAGTTTTTTTCCAGTCGATGGGCGATTCAAATTCAAAACGGTAAAATATCCCGCCCATGGCCGAACTCCATTTGGCCCAGTTGGTGCGCAACCTGTTTAAAGTAACGTAACGTATTTCTTTTCGGGAAAAGCAATAGAAAAAAGGATAAAAAAAGATGTATAAAAGAAGCACGCAAAACATATAAAAATACGTGTGGAGCTTCCGGGACAACAATTTCATCAGCATCAAAAATATAAAAATTCCTTACTTTCGCCAGCTATGGAAACTGTTGTTAGCGGCATCCGCTCTACCGGGAAACTGCATCTGGGCAATTATTATGGCGCCGTTCAAAACTTTGTGAAGATGCAGCACGAATACAAATGCTTTTTCTTTATCGCCGACCTGCATTCATTGACCACACATCCAACGCCTGCCAATCTGCACAGCAACGTAAAACAGGTTTTGGTGGAATACCTGGCCGCTGGAATTGACCCGGAAAAAGCTACGATCTACATCCAATCGGAAGTGCCCGAAGTAACCGAACTGTATTTGTACCTCAACATGAACACTTATTTGGGCGAACTGGAACGCAGTGCTTCTTTTAAGGATAAAATCCGGTCGCAACCGGACAACGTGAATGCCGGTTTGTTGACTTACCCGGTTTTAATGGCTGCCGATATTTTGATGCACCGCGCCACAAAAGTTCCGGTGGGGAAAGACCAGGAGCAGCATCTGGAAATGGCGCGTACTTTTGGCAACCGTTTTAACCGTTTGTACCAACACGAATATTTCCCGGAACCTTATGCTTTTAGTTTGGGTGAAAGCTTAGTTAAAATCCCGGGCCTGGACGGCAAAGGGAAAATGGGAAAATCTGAAGGTGAAGGAAATGCCGTTTTTTTATCAGACGAGCCGGAAGTGATCCGTAAAAAAGTGATGCGGGCGGTTACAGATAGCGGACCAACGGAAGAAAATCAACCTAAACCAATTGAAATACAAAACCTGTTCGATCTGATGCAAGTGGTTTCTTCCGCAGATACTTTAACTCATTTTGATGATTTGTACAATACCTGCCAGATCCGGTACGGTGATTTTAAAAAGCAACTGGCCGAAGATATGATCACAGCAACCACCCCTATCCGCGAACGTATTGCAGATATTGCCAAAGACGAATCTTATCTGCGGCAGGTAAGCCGTTTCGGGGCCGTAAAAGCACGCGAAAGCGCACAAAAAACACTAAAAGAAGTTCGGGAAATTATTGGGTTTAAACGTTTCTAACCTTTTGCCTTTCTACCTTTAACCTTTCTACCTTTAACCTAAAAAAATGCACATCGCCGTTGTTGGAAATATCGGAGCCGGAAAAACCACGCTGACCGAACTGCTGGCCAAAAATTACGGCTGGCAGGCGCAGTACGAATCCGTAGAAAACAATCCGTACCTGGAAGATTTTTACAGCGATATGAAACGCTGGAGTTTCAACCTGCAGATTTTCTTTTTGAACAGCCGTTTCCAGCAGATCATGGAAATCCAGAAAAGCAAGGCCAATATCATTCAGGACCGGACGATCTATGAAGATGCATACATTTTTGCAGCCAACCTGCGCGATATGGATCTGATGACGGAAAGGGATTACGAAAACTATCGTAGGATTTTTGACAACATTACTTCTTTTATCAAACCACCGGATCTGTTGATCTATCTGAAAGCTTCTGTGCCAACTTTGGTCAACAACATCCAACGGCGTGGCCGGGAATATGAAATTGGCATACGATTGGATTATCTTTCTAAATTAAACGAAAAATATGAACAGTGGATAAAAAGTTACCGGAGCGGTAAATTGCTGATCCTGGATAAAGACAAGCTGGATTTTGCCAACAACACAGAAGACCTGGCTTCGGTTATTGAAAAGATCGAAGTAGAAATTAATGGTTTGTTTTAGTATTGGCTGCGGTTTGTCAGGCCAAACTTGTTTCGGCATTCTACAAGATAATGCTTCTTTTATCGGTATAAATTATAACGGTCCTGAGGGATGCTGAAACAAGTTCAGCATGACAAATAACTAAACAGAAACCATACAAGTATCAACCCGCAACAGACAACGCGCAACAGGCAACTCAAAACCGAACAAATGAAAATCCTTGGCATTATTCCGGCCCGTTATGCTTCTACCCGCTTTCCGGGAAAAGCATTGGTGGATATCGACGGGAAAAGCATGGTTCAGCGTGTTTATGAACAAGCTAAAAAATGCACTGCTTTAAGTGAGGTAATTGTAGCTACGGATGATGGGCGGATATTTGAACATGTTACTGCTTTTGGCGGAAAGGTAATGCTTACTTCATTGCAACACCAAAGCGGTACAGACCGTTGTGCCGAAGTTTCTGCTGCTTTGACCGGGTTTGATGTCGTGATCAACATCCAGGGTGATGAGCCTTTTATCAACCCGGAACAAATTGCGAAAGTTGCCGCTTGTTTTACCGATGAAAAAACAGAATTGGCTACGTTGGTAAAAAAAATCGGTTCGGATGAAGAACTAAACAATATCAATATACCAAAAGTAGTTTTGAACAACCGTTCCGAAGCGGTTTATTTTTCGCGTTCGGTCATCCCTTACATTCGCGGGCACGAATTGCAGGATTGGCTCCAAAACCATATTTTTTTTAAACACATTGGCATTTATGGTTATCGTGCAACTGTTTTGCAGGCAATCACTAAATTGCCGGTCTCATCGTTGGAAAAAGCAGAAAGTTTAGAACAACTGCGTTGGATTGAAAATGGCTACCGCGTAAAAGTTGCCGAAACCGAACTCGAAACATTTGCTGTTGATACACCTGAAGATTTGGAAAACATCTTAAAAATCTATACTGCTAAATCCTGATGATTAAATTCCGTTTATTATTTCGATAGAATCGTTGATGCCTTTGTTAAGATTTTCAACACTATCGTAAAAACCATGATCATTGTCTGTATCGTCATGTACATCTACATCCTGATGAAAACCTTCCGGTAAAGTTTTACGGTAAGCAATGGCAACATCTTTAAATTTCCACTCGTCAAACATTAGTAAACGCGTTAAAAGTGCTTCAAACCCTCTCGCATGCTGACGCAGCAATAAGGCACTTTCCCGGTCGTAAACTTTTAAAGCGGCAACTTTTTCATGCAGTACGGACAGTTCTTGTAACAATTGGTCTTTCATAAAACTTTGGGTTGCTCAAATATCAAAATAAATCAGGAATTACAACTAATGCTTATAGGATATTTTTTACAATCAGATCAAATACAAATCCCTACAATTGCATATTTAATTTACAGTGCATACACGCTGAGGTAATATTTATGGAGCAGGAGTTTTACCAGTATTTATTTGATAAAAGGCAAGGAACAGAGGCTGTGCCTTCCAATCAATCCATTGCCAACTGGGCTTTACAACTGATCGGTTTATTGTTTCCCGAAAAATCTGAACTGATATTTGCTGATTTTAATGCCATAAAAGAAGCATTTGCAGTTTCCAAAGAACAGCTTTTCAGGATGATGGCAGCCACTGGCGCCTGCCGGGATTGCGACAACCAACAAATAGCTACCGATTTTTTTAATACCATACCCGAGCTTTATCGTATTTTAAATACAGATATCGAAGCCATTTTTAACAATGACCCGGCTGCCAGAAGCCGTTTTGAAGTCATCCGGAGTTATCCGGGTTTTACAGCAGTTTCTTTTTACCGCATTGCCCATGCTTTGCTCAAAATCAATGTTCCTTTGCTGCCGCGCATCCTTACGGAATATGTACATGCGCAAACCGGGATTGATATCCATCCCGGCGCAATCATTGGCGAGTACCTGCACATCGATCACGGCACCGGAATTGTGATTGGCGAAACTTCCATCCTTGGCAACCGGATCAAACTTTACCAGGGCGTTACTTTGGGGGCGTTAAGCGTGGATAAAAGTATGGCTTATGTGAAACGGCATCCAACCATCGAAGATGGCGTAGTGATCTATTCGGGTGCAACTATTTTGGGCGGCGATACGGTTATCGGCCAGAACAGCATCATCGGCGGAAATGTATGGCTTACCAAAAGTATCCCTCCAGGATCGGTAGTTTATCATAAGCCAAACATTACCGTTTCCAAAACCATAAATTAACTGATAAAAATAGCATCATGGCAGGAATTATTGATCTGATCGGGAACACACCTTTGGTTGAAATCACCCGGCTCAACCCAAACCCAAACGTTAAAATTTTCGCTAAACTGGAAGGCAACAACCCGGGCGGCAGTGTAAAAGACCGCGCCGCTTTAAACATGGTCAAAAGTGCTTTGGAGCGCGGGGAAATCAAAACCGGAACCAAACTAATAGAAGCCACCAGCGGCAACACAGGCATTGCACTGGCCATGATCGCACGTTTGTTCGATCTGGAAATTGAACTGGTGATGCCTTCCAATTCCACCAAAGAACGTGTATTGACGATGGAAGCTTTTGGTGCGAAAGTTACCTTGCTGGAAGGAATTGAAGTCTGCCGTGATTACGCAGTTGAAAAAGCAGCAAAGGGGGATTATTTTTTGATGAACCAGTTTGGCAACCCGGATAATTACCTGGCACATTATAAAACTACCGGACCCGAAATCTGGCGCGATACCAAGGGCAGCATTACGCATTTTGTAAGTGCCATGGGCACTACCGGCAGCATCATGGGCAATTCCATGTTTTTGAAGGAGAAGAACCCCAACATTCAAATCATTGGCTGCCAGCCAACAGAAGAATCTTCCATACCAGGCATTCGTCGTTGGCCACAAGCTTATCTGCCTGAAATATTTGATGCGAAACGGGTTGACCGGATCATAGATGTTTCGCAGGCAGAAGCAACAGCAATGACACGAAAGCTGGCGCGTACAGAAGGTATTTTTGCAGGAATGAGCAGCGGAGGCGCTTTAACCGTAGCGCTTAAAGTAGCACAGGAACTGGAATCGGGCGTAATTGTATTTATTGCCTGCGACCGTGGCGACCGATATTTAAGCAGTGATTTGTTTGGATGAGTTTAGTGGCGGGTGGTGAGTTACCGGTTCTGCCTTTTACCTTTCCCTATTAAGGGCATCTCTAAAAACCCGTATTATTTGTTTGGCCTCACCTTTAATTCCTCTCCAATGGAGAGGAAAAGGAGCGTTTTTAGAGATGCCCTTAAGCATAAAAAAGCTTCCCGAAATTCAGGAAGCTTTTTTTACCGCTGCAAAACTGCCAACCCAAAACCGGGAACCGGCAACTGTTATGAATATTTGTTTTTTAATTTTGAAGCTTTTGATGCCGCTTCGTGTATTTTATCATCACTCCAATCTTTGGCATCATCTGCTTTGGAAGAAATCATACCGATCAGATCGTCCAGTTTAGATGAAATCTTATCACCAAGTGTTTCTTTCAAATCACCTGCTTCATCCATCAATCCGGAAAATTTATCTTTCAGTTTATCGCCAAAACCAGAAGCTGCGTCAGCAACGGCTTCCTGGGTATCTTCCCCGCTTTGCGGCGCCAGCAAAATACCTGCTAAAACACCAGCTGCAACGCCGATTAAAATACCGGCAATTAATTTTGATTCGCTTTTCATAGTTGTAATTTTTAAAGGGTTTAAGTAAATTATGTTTGATCTTTTATGGTTATGCTATCAGGCAATAAACAAATTTTACACCAAGATTGAACAAAACAGGAACACAAAGCTTTTGTATATGTTTGATTGTGTATAAAAGTAGTTTTTAAGCCGGTAAAAGAAGCATTGCGTTTTTACGGCTTTTTATGTAAAACATTTATATCATAATAGCGTAGAATTTATTTAATCAAATGATTAAGTCTTTAATCTTTCTATATTTGGTAAATAGACAATAAAAAAATAACTACTGTTTTATTTAACGAATTAAAAAAAACATTGAATAAAACGGACAGAAATACTTTGAACATTTTTAATGAAGCTTGACAACAGTACCGCATTAGAACAGGAAACAGCAAAGCCAACGTTACTTCAACGTACTTCTGTATTTTTTGAAGATATTTACGAAGTTTACCGTTTTATCCTCCGTTTTTTTAAAGAGGCTTTTTTGCCTCCTTACGAGTTTAAAGAATTTATCAGGCAGTGTTACGAAGTTGGTTACCGCTCCTTCCCTTTAATTACGCTCACCGGTTTTATCACAGGCATCGTGTTTACCAAGCAATCCCGCCCTTCACTGGCCGAGTTTGGTGCCACTTCCTGGCTTCCGTCATTGGTTTCTATTGCTATTTTCAGGGCATTGGCCCCGCTGGTTACCGCATTGATAGGTGCCGGAAAAGTAGGTTCCAGCATTGGTGCCGAACTTGCTTCCATGAAAGTGACCGAACAGATCGATGCCATGGAAGTATCTGCCACCAAGCCCTTTAAATTCCTGGTATGTATGCGCGTGTTGGCAACAACCGTCAGCATTCCGATTTTGGTGATGTACACTGCATTTGTGGCAATGATGGGCGCTTACCTTAACGTTAGTCAAAACGAAGGCACAAGTCTCAGCGCTTTTTTTCAGAATGCTTTTGAGCCGATCTCTTTTCTGGATTTTAATACTTCTTTAATAAAGTCTATCGTATTTGGTTTTACCATCGGGATGGTTGGCTGCTATCAGGGCTTTAACTCTTCTAAAGGAACGGAAGGCGTGGGCAAAGCAGCCAATTCTGCTGTGGTACTGGGCATGTTCCTGGTTTTTGTGGAAGAGATTGTAATTGTACAGATTTCCGGTTTCTTCCGGGTTTAACGCGTAAGGAATGGAAAAGCAAAAAGTAGCTATAGACAAAAGTAAACCGGTTATTAAAATCAAAAACCTGGAAAAATCTTTTGGTGATTATCATGTACTCCAGGGTATTAACCTGGAAGTTTACCAGGGCGAAAACTTAGTAGTCCTGGGCCGCTCAGGCTCAGGGAAATCCGTACTGATCAAAATTATTTCAGGTTTACTAACACCGGATGCAGGTACGGTAAATGTACTTGGACAGGACGTCAACAGCTTAAACACAAAAGAACTGGAACAATTGCGCCTTCGGATTGGCTTTTCATTCCAAAACAGTGCTTTGTACGACAGCATGACTGTGCGCGGAAACCTGGAATTCCCGTTGGTGCGTAACCAGCGTAACCTTACTAAAGCAGAAGTAAACACACAGGTAGAATCTGTACTGGATTCTGTTGGTTTGCTGCAAACCATTAACCAAATGCCTTCCGAACTTTCGGGCGGCCAGCGCAAGCGCATCGGCATTGCACGTACTTTAATTTTAAAGCCGGAAATCATGATGTATGATGAACCAACAGCAGGCCTCGACCCTATTACCTGTCTCGAAATAAATCACCTGATAAACGAAGTACAGCAGAACTATCACACCTCTTCCATCATCATCACCCATGATTTAACCTGTGCAAAAGAAACCGGAGACCGGGTAGCCATGTTGCTGGATGGTAAATTTATGCGGACAGGAACCTTTGAAGAGGTTTTTAATACGGATGATGAACGGGTAAAAACATTTTACAATTACAATTTTATACAATAAACGATGCAAACAACAGAATCTAAACGAAATGTATTAGTAGGCTTATTTATATTTTTAGGTCTCCTGATCTTTATCGTAGGCATATTTGTACTGGGCGGACAGCAAAAATCTTTTGTAAAATCCCTTCGTGTCAACGCGGTGTTCAATGATATCGGTGGGTTAAAGCCCGGCAACAACGTCTGGTTCTCCGGAGTAAAAATCGGCACAGTAAAAACCATTAAGTTTTTTGGGAGTTCGCAGGTAGAAGTTTCGATGCGGATCGAGCAATCTGCACAAGCTTACATCCGTAAAGATGCAAGTGCCAAATTAAGTTCTGATGGCTTAATTGGAAATAAACTGATCGTGATCTTTGGTGGAAACCCGAAAACACCGGAAATTGAAGACGGGGATATTTTACATGTACAAAAAGACCTTTCCACGGATGATATTATGAAAACTTTTCAGGAAAACAACGAAAACCTGATCGGCATAACCTCCAACTTTAAAAAACTGAGTGCTGATATGGTAAAAGGCAAAGGTACGGCTGGTGCATTGCTGGCAGATTCTAATTTGGCCAACAGTTTTCGTGCAATTGTAACGAACCTCCAAAAAACCACGCGTACTTCTGCACAATTGGCCGGACAGTTAGGCGTTTTTACTGCAAAACTAAATACCAAAGGTGGCCTGGCTGATAAGTTAATGACAGACACAAGTGTTTTTAACAAACTATCCGCTACTGCCGAGCAGTTAAAACAAACAGCATCAAAAGCGACGGTTATTACCGATAACCTCAGCAAGGCCAGTAACAAACTGAACAGTACGGACAACGCAATGGGCTTGTTGCTGAACGATGCAAAAACTGCCGAACAGGTTAAAAAAACAATGGGCAATTTGGAGGAAGGTTCTGTAAAATTGAACGACGACCTGGAAGCTGTGCAACACAATTTTTTGCTTCGCGGATTTTTTAAAAAGAAAGAAAAAGCAGAAGCCGCTTCCGCAACACCGAAAACGAATGAATGATGCTTCTTTTAGCAGGTAAAAGTTGTTAGACCAAAAACGCCGGATAAACCATCCGGCGTTTTTGGTCTATAGAAATTTTTAAATAACTAACTACCCTTCAGGTTTGAAATTTATCTTCTGTTGTTCATTCCGAGATAAATGACGGATAATTTTATTAACCTGATATGATTTCGTTACGAAGGTGTTTACACTTTCATCAAACTTTTGACTTATTTGTAATTCAACCTCTAAAATGTCACCTTTTGCAAATGCTTCACCTTTATCAATTAATTCATAAAATTTCGGATCCGAAATTTTGGCCGAAATTTTAATCCCACGATAATAAAAGTCCCATTTCAAACTTTCCTCAAACGATACCCGAACAACGTTTACAGTAGCTGCCTCTATAAGTTTGCGCTCTCCTTCTTCAATTTCTTCCGACTTTTGTGATAAATCTGTAAATTCATCTTTACTAACCCTTACAAGTGGTTTTTCATTTTTATCAATTATTTCATATCCGGTAATTGCCGGATCATTATTTAGAGCATCGAAGTTTTGAGCCAATGCATCTTTAACTACAGGACTGTTTTCATATATATTAAATGTTGCATTTTCTATTATAAAAACATTTCCGTCCTTATTGACTATTCTGGTTGTATCACCTTCCAGTTGTACCTTAGTGGGTTTTTTTCCTTTAAGAAATTTTTTTAGTTCGATTAGTCCAACAAGAGTTCCAACGATTGCTGAACCTACTTCTATATTATCTTTTGTAAGTAAGTTTTTTAGGCTGTCTAATGCTGTTTCTATCAGTTCAATATGACATAGGAAGCTACCTTTTTCAAGGGCCTTAACCTTGATTTCTATTTTTTTACCACTATTTAAATATCTATTGACTTCTTGAACAATAGTAGTAGTATGTATTAAGCTGCTTATTAGAACATTAGCATCAACTTGATGCTGTTGACCATCAAATTTAATTTTAAAATCATTACCTATTGTTTCATTGCTTTTCATCTATATCAAAAATATACGTTTTATTCAAGAAAACAGTATATAAAAAATAAACCTGACATACAATAATTACTGTATGTTTGTATTAATTTAATATGATCAATATCTTTTTAAAGCTTTAAAAGCATTGTTCACAATACTTCTTTTTACCACCAGATTTATTACATTTTATTCAACGTTTCATCCAGTTGCGCTGAAGTCATTCCCGGTGTAAAACGCGGACTGTACAGCAAGCGGATCAGTACCGAATCATAACTGTCAAATTTCACCACATTGTTGCTTTGAGAATAAAAAATGCTGTTGGGCGTATTTTCCAGCGGATTTAAGAATCCAAACAATTTAATAATGCTTTTGCGTAGCGCGTTCCGAACATCGCGCTGATCGGTAAAACTGGCAACAGTGATGAGATCAATTCCCTGATAAATTTCGCCTTTGCCGTTAAATTTGTAATAAGTACCGCCGTAGCTACTAAAATTTTGCGTTGCAACAGTCGGGATCTGATTACCAAAATCGGTTTTGCCGCCAAGAAACACCGAGAAATTCACTTCATCATCGTTTTTGGCAGGGGCAATATCCAATCCGGTCAGTGTTTTGATTTGTGCAAATATGGAATCGATCTCTGTGGAAAAATAAGCTTCTTTTGCCCTGTAAATTTTATAACGTACCGGCACGACCCATTTTTTGATAATTAAAGAACCAGACTGGTCTTTTGAAAGTGCAATGGTTTTAAAATTCGCTTTGTCAATCGGGCTCATCCGGTTCTGTGCAAAAGCGGAAAATGCTGTAAAACAGCATAAAAGCAGCAGGAAATGTTTTTTCATAGCAGGAGCAAGATAGGAAATATTTATAATTCCCCTATATTTGTTTCATTCTACTGTCTTTATAAAATATCGCTTCTTTAAAGCGGCTTACTCAAGGTAATCCGCTTGCATCGTATCATCCTATACATACGATACTTGAATATTTATTTAAAAATTTATAAAGAAAAACAATGAAACAGTCTATCAAAGTTGCGCTGCTGGGTGCAACCGGTAAAGCAGGAAAATACCTGCTGAAAGAATTACTTGCACAAGGTTATGATGTGAAAGCACTGATCAGGAAACCAGAATATTTTCACCTTACGCATCCTTTGCTGGAAATTGTAAAAGGAGATATTAAGGATTTTGAAACGGCTCGTTTGTTACTAAAGGATTGCAATACCGTGATCAGTTCTATTGGGCCGGCAAAAAATGAACCGTTGATACAAAGCTTAGCCACTTCAAATATTCTTAGGGCAATGAATGAGTTTAATATTAAACGTTACATTTTGCTTGCCGGTTTAAATATGGATGTGCCCGGAGATGAAAAAAGTGCCAAAAATGAAGCAAGTTCCGTATGGATGAGGAATACTTTTCCGGAAGCAGTTGCTGACAGACAAGTAGCTTATAACATCTTAAACAGCAGTAACACCGATTGGACTTTGGTGAGATTGCCTTGGATTGAGCAAACAGCAGAAAGGCGTGGGTTACTTGTGGACTTAAAGGATTGTCTTGGCGAAAAAGTTAGTACTACTGATCTGGCTGATTTTATAATTGGACAAATTTTGGATACTGCTTATTCCGAAAAAGCTCCTTTTGTGGCGAGTTTGTAATTTCTGAATTTAAAGGGGGTCAGTTATGTGCTGGCTCCTTATTTAAAAACAGTGAACAATATTTAACTTTCTAAACTTTCCTGACCCTGATACGCCTCAAACAACTTCACCGTTTCCACAGCTTCTTTTACATCATGAACCCTTAAAATATTTGCACCGTTCATCAGTGCTATCGTGTTTAAAACCGTGGTTCCGTTCAAAGCCGATCCTGCCGTTCCGCCTAATGTTTTATAGATCATTCCTTTGCGGGAGATGCCGGCCAGAACGGGCAATTCCAGCAGATCAAACCCTTGCATTTGCTGCAACAGTTTAAAACTTTGTTCGCGGGTTTTGGCAAAACCAAAACCCGGATCCAAGATCACATCATGCACATGCAGTTGCTTCAGCCGGTAAACCTTCTCCGCAAAATAATCAAATACTTCGGCAAAAACGTCTTCGTATTGCGCCTTTTGCGCCATATTTTGCGGTGTCCCTTTAGTGTGCATTAAAATATAAGGAACCTGCAAACGGGCAACGGTGGCAAACATCTGCTCATCTAATTCCCCGCCCGAAATATCATTGATGATATGCGCGCCAGCTTTGATCGCTGCTTCTGCAACCGCAGCACGGAAAGTGTCCACCGATAAAACCGCTTCCGGGAATTGTTTTGCAATGGCTTCTACAACAGGCAATAAACGTCCGGTTTCTTCCTCCACAGCAATATCCGCAGCGCCAGGCCGGGAAGAGTAAGCGCCAATATCCAGGAAACCAGCACCTTCGTTTAACATTTTTTCTGCCATAAAAACAGCATCGGCAGTATTTAGCTTCCGGCTTCCGGCAAAAAAAGAATCAGGCGTAACGTTGATGATGCCCATTACTTTTGGCACGCTTAAATCGATCATTTTGCCGCCTGCATTCAGCATGCTCTTTTTCTGAAAAAATGTATCTTTAGCCATCTTAAAGCAGGTATTTTTATCCGTAAAAACCTGCCGGACAAATATCGAAAAAATTTGAACCCTCCTGTTTTGAACCGTACCGAAGTAGAATATAATGCCGTAATTAGCGTTTGCAAAGCGCTGTTTATCAAAAAAACAAAAGATTACGGCACAGCCTGGCGCATCCTTCGCCCCTCTTCTATTACCGACCAGATTTTTATCAAAGCACAACGCATCCGCACTTTGGAAGAAACGGGGATCAATAAAGTGGGCGACGGGATCATTGGCGAATACATTGGCATTGTAAATTATTGTGTAATTGCCATGATGCAATTGGAAAGCGGACCGGAAACACCGCTGGAAATTGCTGTAGAAGACGCATGCTCCTTTTACGACCAAAAAATTAGTGAAACCCGGGATTTAATGCTGGACAAAAACCATGATTATGGCGAAGCCTGGCGCGACATGCGCATCAGCTCTTTAACAGACTTGATCCTGATGAAACTGCTGCGCGTAAAACAGATCGAAGACAATGCCGGGCAAACGCTGGCTTCCGAGGGCGTGAAAGCGAACTATCAGGACATGCTGAACTATGCTGTTTTTGCCTTGATAAAATTGGAGGTGAGATGAAACTATCATCAGCTTCCTTAAAAATAAAAAAACGGCTGATGATAGCTTCATTGCCTTTAAAAATAATTTTATTTCAATGAAAAAGAACTTGGTTTTGTTTTGCCGGATTGCAGTAGGCTTATTGTTCATTTTTTCGGGGTTGATCAAAGCGAACGACCCGCTTGGGTTTTCCTACAAATTGGTGGAGTATTTCGAAGTCTTTCACATTACTTTTCTAAACGGGTTGGCACTTGCCCTGGCCATTTTTTTATGTGCGCTGGAAATGCTGTTCGGTTTTGCGCTGCTGATTGGCGCACGCGGAAAACAAGTTGCCTGGGGACTGCTTTTGCTCATTATTTTCTTCACTTTCCTCACCTTTTATTCCGCTGCTTTTAAAGTGGTGCAAAGCTGCGGTTGTTTTGGTGATGCCATTCCGCTCACGCCATGGCAATCCTTCTTAAAAGATCTGGTTTTGCTGTTGCTCATCGTTTATCTCTTCCTCAACCGAAACCTCATCCAACCTTTGTTCGGCAAAAAAACAGAGAATGGAATGCTTCTTTTAGCCGCTCTTTTTTCATTTGGCTTTGGCATTTACACGTATAATTTTTTGCCAGTGATTGATTTTCTGCCTTATAAAGTCGGCGCAAATTTACTGGAGGAAATGAAGGTCCCGGTGAATGCCATTCCTGATGAATACGAGATCACCTACAATCTTAAAAACAAAAAAACAGGTGCTAAAAGAAGCATGAACAATAAAGACTACCTGAAATCCGGGATCTGGAAAGACAATACTTGGGAAATTGTGGGCGAACCAACCAGCGTTTTGATTAAAAAGGGATTTGAAGCAAAGATCAAAGATTTAAACATCAGCGATGCACAAGGCAACGATTACACCAAAGAATTGCTGAACAATCCGTTTTACAACCTGCTTGTTGTTGCTTATAATTTGGATGAAACCAACAGCGATGCCATCAACAAGATCAATGCTTTATCCTTAAACCTGACCCAAAACTTCAACGTCCGCACCGTTTTGCTCACTTCCAATTCTGCCCGGGATGCAGAAGCTTTCAGCAAAAAACACAAGTTGTTTATGGAAATCTTTTATGCCGATGGTGTTCCGCTCAAAACCATTGTCCGTGCCAATCCGGGTGTTTTATTGATGAAAAACGGAACGGTTATAGGAAAATGGCATTATCACAATTTGCCAGTTTATGAGGAGTTGGTAGATAAATATATTGGGAAACAGTAAAATGATTAATTTTAAGGATGAAGATTACCAAACTGGAACTGAAAAACTTTAAACGTTTTGATGATTTGACTATTGATCTGACATTATTAGTTGAACCGGCAAAATTGGTTTTGTTGATTGGAACTAATGGTTCCGGAAAGTCTTCTGTTTTTGATGGTTTTGAAGCTTTGAATAAAGTAGGAAGAGAAGGCCCTCCTATACTTCGTTCTTTTGATTTCTATTATGCAAAAAATAAAACTAACAAGTATAATGTAATACTTACAACGGACAGGATAATTAATGGCAATATTGTCGAAGCCGAACTAATAGGTTCAGGTTATCAAATTAGAACTTTAGGGCTACAGAATTTATACGGTAGAACAAGTATTCGACAAATTCCTAAATTAACTCGTACCACTCTTGGTCAAACTCAAGCTTCGCTTGAAATAGATGAAGATCGCCCAAAAACCTTCATTGATCGTGATTATCGTTTCGAAAATGACATTGAGCATATCATCTCTTTGATATTATCCGATGTTTTTAAAGGTAATTCCTCTACAGAACTTATTAAAGAAAGTTATATCAACCCTATCAATAATGCATTCAACAATATATTTGGAATTGGAGAAAATACAAGTTTAAAGCTAATTTCAATTAAACCTCCATTAGAAGGAAAGACTGCTGAACTTTTGTTCGAAAAAGGCAATTCAACAATTGTATACGATCTTTTAAGTAGCGGAGAAAAAGAAATATTTAACATCTTAATTAATTTACTATCGAGAAAGCAGTACTTCCAAGATACAATCTACTTTTTAGATGAAATTGATCTTCACCTAAATACACAACTTCAAAAAAATCTTTTAAAAGAAATAACCGAAAATTGGATACCGGAAAACTGCCAACTTTGGACGGCAAGTCATTCACTTGGATTTATAGAATATGCAAATGAAGCCAAACATGCAGCAATTATTGATTTTGATAATTTAAATTTTGATGTTCCGCAAGTTATAACACCTTCGCCTAAAAAGAATTTTGATGTTTTTGAAATTGCAGTAAGTAAGGAGTTTCTTTCTAAAGTATTTGAAGGTAAAAGAATTGTTTTTTCTGAAAATACGGATACTTCCCGCTACAATAATCTCAACTTAAACAATACTGTTTTTTTCGTTGGAAAAGACAAATCAGATGTTTTTCATAAGGCTAAAAACAGTTCTGCACACGATGGATTGATCGATCGTGATTATTTAACCGATGAGGAAATAATTGATTTATTGCGAGTTTATCAAAATCTGTTTATTCTCAATTACTATTCGATTGAAAACTATTTTTATCACCCGGAAAATTTAGAAGAATATTATAAAAGTCTTGGCAAAGATTTTTTCAAAGACGATTATAAAAAAGCAATTATTAGAGAGAAAGAATCAAGCAAATCTCAAATATTAATTAGATTTCCAAGGGCAAGGGATGGTTATCCATTTTACAGGGAAAAAGAAAATGAAAAGAAATTAAAAGCATTCAGGTTCAATGATCAAAATATCCTTCAAATGATTGAAAGCCCTGATTTTGAAACCTTTTATAAAGTTTTCCCGGCAAAACATTTTGGAACTCAAATTTCTGAAAGACAGAATTTGAATAAAGACAATCTGGCCAAAACCAATTGGTTTAAAACAAAAATAGAAGAAGTTTTAACCAAATGATCAACTACTTCCTCCGCAAATGCTTATATGGAATGGCCGTAATGCTGGGCGTGACCGTAGTGGTGTTTTTCCTGTTCAATGTTTTACCTTCTGATCCTGCCAGGATGACGCAAGGCCAGCGCAGCGATGTGCAATCTTTAGAAGCTGTGCGTAAAGAATTTGGTTTGGATAAACCTGTCCCTGTGCAATTTGCTTATTACTTAAATGATCTTTCGCCCCTTGGCATTCACTTAAATACACAGGAAGAACAGCAAAAATATGGTTATGCAAAGTTGTTCGGCATAAATAAAAACTATGTTTTGGCTTTGAAATGGCCTTACCTGCGCCGCTCCTACCAAACACGTAAAGATGTAACCAAAATTTTGCTGGAAGTGATCCCGAACACTTTGATCCTGGCTACAACAGCCATCATCTTTGCTTCTTTTATCGGGATATTTCTGGGGGTGATGGCGGCCGTGCATCAAAACACCTGGATTGATAAACTCGCTATCAGCTTTTCTATTATCGGTATTTCGGCGCCTTCTTTTTTTGCCGGGATCATCATTGCCTGGGTGTTTGGTTTTGTATTGAGCAGATATACCGGCCTCAACATGTCTGGCAGTTTAACCGGTTATGATCCTTTTAAGGGAGAAGTCATCATCTGGAAAAACCTGATCCTTCCGATGGTAACCTTAGGATTACGTCCGCTGGCTTTGATCGTTCAACTTACACGAAATGCCATGCTGGATGTTTTAAGTCAGGATTATATCCGCACTGCAAAAGCAAAAGGATTGGATAAAAACAGCATCATCTATAAACATGCCTTAAAAAACGCGCTGAACCCGGTGGTTACCGCTATTGCCACCTGGTTTGCCTCGTTGCTGGCCGGTTCTTTTTTTGTGGAATATATTTTTGGTTACAACGGTTTGGGAAAAGCAACGGTAGATGCGCTGGAAACCTCGGATTTCCCGGTAGTGATGGGCGCCATCCTGTTCATTGCTTTTATTTTTGTAGTGATTAGCCTGCTGGTGGACTTGTTGTACGTTTGGATTGATCCGCGCGTTAAGCTGAACTAACTGACATAAAATAGCAATTCTATTTTAATCCGGCATCAATCAGAACCCTTTAAATTTTCTCAGCGTAATTTTGATGCTTCTTTTATCCTATAAAAAACATTGATCTTTTTTATGGCTGATTGTCCAAGACTGATGGCTTTAGATCGACAGCTACAATCTTAGAGACAAACACCGATTTTTTAGTGCTAAAAGAAGCATGCAATCAATCCTTTAAACGTTCTCCATTCCATATTGCTTTAAGACATCAGGAGGCACACCAGCCCATTGATTTGGTACGTTACCTACAAAGCCTATATCTTTCAAACCGATCTTGCTGGTAAAAAACCCGGAAGCGGTAAGATCGCGCATACGGTTGAAAAATGTTACCCCTTGCTTCATTTCAGGTTTGGCCTTTAGCGGATAAGCTATTGCCGTTACCATTTCTATTTGCTGTTGCGATGTGCAGTCTGTAAAAGCATGGTTGTAATGGTCCAGGCACTGAAGGTCGAGCCAGCGCAAGCCTCCCCGCATAGGCACCTGATGGTCGGGTATGTCTTTCACGATAAACTCTATAAAGTCTGGCACTTTGGCATCCGACGCACTCCCCGACCTCTCGTCTTTCGGGATGATGATATCGGCCAATACCATAATAGTTGCCATTTCCTGTTTTGTAAAAAACCTGTCGGCGTTCAGTTTTTTGTCCCGCTCTACTTCAAAAGGCTGGCGGCCTGCTTCATCCCCCGCCGGGGCTGCCTTTACTTCTTCGGCTGATTTGTTGGAATCCTGCTTGCAGGCATCTAATAATAAGGCTGTAGAAAGTGTTGTTAAGCCTATTGCTTTTAGCGAATCGCGTCTGTTCATCTTTATTTTGATAAAAAGCGGTTAAACGTTTATTTTTTTTCTTTGCTCTAAAATGTATTCGCTGGTACGCATAGACAAGGCCAGTATGGTCCAGGTGGCGTTCTTATCGCCTTGCTGTACAAATGGCGAAGCATCTACCACGAACAAATTTTTACAATCATGGGCCTGGCACCATTTGTTCAAAGCTGATTTTTTAGGGTCGTCGCCCATTCTTACCGTGCCTACTTCGTGAATAATGCGTCCGGGGGCCTCCAACCCGTAATTAGTTTCCGGGCCCTGGATTTTCGAGGTAATGATGGCGCCCATTTCGTGCATGATCGACTTAAATGTTTCCTGCATGTGTTTTGCCTGCTTGATTTCGGCATCCGTCCATTTGTAATGAAATTTCAACACCGGGATTCCAAATTTATCAACCACGTCCGGATCTATTTCACAGTAATTGTCTTCCCTTGCAATGGCAGTCCCCCTGCCAGCCATTCCTACTTGTGTACCATAAAAACGGCGGTAATCGTCTTTTAAAGACGTGCCAAAACCACCGGCTTCCTTCACTTTGCCATCGCGGCCCGGCATCAACCCGTTTAATCCTTGGATGCCGTTTGCAAAACCATAAGAAGGCATGTGCATCCCCCCGCCATATTCAATATGATAACCTCTTGGAAAGTCCAGCTTCTTGTTGTCCAACCACCAAGGCGTGTAAATATGAACACTGCCCACACCATCTTCATTATAACGTTTACGGTCCATTAACTGCGGAAGAAATCCGCCTAAGCTTGCACCGGTAGAATCATGAATGTATTTACCTACGACACCGCTGCTGTTTGCCAACCCGTTGGGATGACTGGCCGAAGTGGAGTTGAGCAACAAACGGGCAGACTCACCTGCACTGGCTCCTAAGATTACCATTTTGGCATTGACCTGATATTCCTGTAAATCCGTCTTATCGACATAAGATACGCCGGTAGCCAAACCATTAGGGCCGGTAAGCACCTCCCGTACCATGGCATTGGTGATGACTTTTAAATTACCGGTTTTTATGGCCGGGATAACCAGGCAGGAAGATGAAGAAAAATCTGCATAAACCTTACAACTTCGCCCGCATTGTCCGCAGTAAAAGCAAACGCCCCGGTCCTTGTTACCGGGCAAGGCTTCTGTCAGGACAGATCCCCTGCCGGCAATTACTTTTACGCCGGCTTTTGTTGCACCCTGTTTAATAAACAGTTCGTTCAAACGGGGTTTAGGCGGAGGTAAAAAAATACCGTCTGGTTCATTTTCCAGTCCCTCTACGGTGCCATACACGCCGATCAGGCGGTCAACTTTGTCATAAAAAGGTTTAACGTCATTATAAGTGATCGGCCAATCGTCAGTAAGGCCATCTAAGTGATGACTTTTAAAATCATTCGGCCCCATCCTTAACGATATACGGCCCCAATGGTTGGTGCGGCCGCCCAGCATCCGTGCACGGAACCAGTTAAACTCTGTTTTGTCTTTCGTGGTATAAGGTTCGCCCTCCAGTTCCCAGCCACCGTAAGCAGCATCAAAATCACCAAATGGCCTGGTCGTGGAAGCCCCTCTTCTGGGGGATTCGTAAGGAAATTTTAACTGTTGCGAATCTTTGACCGGGTCGAAAAACGGACCGGCCTCCAGCATCAATACCTTTAAACCTGCATGTGCCAAAACATAACCGGCCATACCGCCGCCAGCACCAGAGCCAACAATTACAGCATCGTAGGTAGTGCCGGATTTTTTAATTTGAAAATCACTCATAAAAATAAATGAAAATTAGAGCCTGTTTGAATTTATATGAGCTGACAGCAATAAGCATTAACATATCACGGTTACAACCTGCCAACTATACCTTGTGAACTATTAACTATAAAAAGACCAAGTTTTTTATAGGGTAAAAGAAGCATATAAAAAGTAATTAATCAATTTTTAAGGAAGCCTTTAAAGTTGTTTGATTTTAATATCCCGGAATGAAACCTCATGTCCATGATCCTGTAAAGCAATATGGCCTTTCGGGTACATCGCAAAATTTTTCCAGGTTTTAAACTTGCTGTTTTCTATCATCGTTTTCCATTCGGCACTGTCCATTTGGGTTTCCACTGTTTTTACACCATTTAGCCAAAAAGTTAAGTGGCCGTTTTGTTTGCGCAACTTTACTAAGTTCCACTCACCTGCTGGTTTGGCCACATCTTTAGCAGGTGCTTTCATGTCGTATAGCGACCCTGCCAAATGATTAGCCTTTTTATTGTCCGACGCATTTTTATTGTCTAAAACCTGCATCTCTATACCTGTATCATAAGTGGCATGAAAAGCAGGATCTTCATGCACACCGAAAATAATACCGCTGTTTCCGCCTTCGGATATGTTCCATTCTAAAGACAATTCAAAGTTTTCGTATTCCTTGTCTGTTACTAAATCCCCCTGTCCTTCCGCTTTAGGGTCTAACCGCAGTGTACCATCCACAACTTTCCAGGCAGGTTCAGTGTTTGATTTAAGGTAAGTATGCCAGCCCTGGGTGGTTTTCCCGTCAAATAACAACTGCCAGCCTTGTTTCTGCTCAGGTTTGGTTAATTGGTTTTGGGCAAATACCGAATGGGTTAAGGCAATAAATGCCAGTAGATTTAAAAAAAGCAGTTTCATAATATATTAGTTTGGTTTTAATTGCTAAAGATGGTTTATATTTTTTTATGAACAGCCAATTGTTTACTATTTCTGTAGGGAAAAAGAAAACGGAAAATCTTCTGCTTTAGTGCCGCGTGTTTTATTTGGCACGGCTGACATATTAAAGTTGATGGTTTTGCCTTGAAGTAAACCCTGATGGCTTAACCAGTTTTTATCATACAGTTTTCCATTTACCTGCATGCTGCCAATGTACTTATTTCCGATGCTATTGTTGGCTGCGCTGATGATCACTTTTTTACCATTCTCCAGGTTTAAAGTAATCTTTTGAAATAAAGGCGCCCCCAGAACATACTGGTCGCTTGCCGGTGTAACCGGGTAAAAGCCCATCGCCGAAAACACGTACCAGGCAGATGTTTGTCCGTTATCTTCATCCCCACAGTAACCATCGGGCGTTGCTTTGTACAGTTTGTTCATTGTTTCGCGTACCCAGTATTGCGTTTTCCAGGGCTGGCCAGCATAATTGTACAAGTAGATCATGTGCTGGATGGGCTGGTTACCGTGTGCATATTGCCCCATTCCGGCAATCTGCATTTCCCGGATCTCGTGGATCACCTGCCCGTAATAACTATCGTCAAAAATCGGCGGCAACGAAAAAACCGAATCCAGCCTGGCTGTAAATTGTTGCTTTCCGCCCATCAAATTAATTAAACCGTTAATATCATGAAAAACCGACCAGGTATAATGCCAGCTGTTGCCTTCGGTAAAAGCATCGCCCCATTTAAAAGGGTTAAAAGGCGACTGGAATTTCCCATCCTGGTTTTTACCGCGCATCAGTCCGGTTTCTTTGTCGAACAAATTACGGTAGTTCATGCTTCTTTTAGCATATAAATCTGTTTCTGCCTTTGGCCGGTTCAGGGCTTTTCCCAACTGGTAAATGGCAAAATCATCATAAGCATATTCTAAAGTACGCGCCGCATTTTCATTGATCTTTACATCATAAGGCACATAACCTAAAGCGTTGTAATACTTTACACCAGTACGTCCGGTCCCTTCCGGTCCTTCGCCATTCGATCCATGAACTAAAGCTTCATATAATTTTTGAATGTCATATCCTCTTAAACCTTTGATGTAAGCTTCAGAAACAACCGAAGCCGAATTATTGCCTACCATTACGTTGGAATAACCAGGGCTGGACCACTCTGGCAGCCAGCCGCCTTCTTTGTAATCGTTGATCAACCCTTCCTGCATTTCTTTGTTGATGGAAGGATAAACCAGGTTTAAGAAAGGGTACAACGCCCGGAAAGTGTCCCAGAAACCGGTTCCGGCAAATAGATATCCCGGCATTATTTTGCCGTTGTACGGACTGTAATGCCGGATGCTTCCTTTAGCATCTATTTCGTACAATTTGTTAGGGAAGAAAAGCATGCGGTAAAAGCAGGAATAAAAAGTGCGAAGCTGATCTATTGAGCCGCCTTCAACCGCAATACGGCTCAGGGTTTTGTTCCACACCGCTTTGGCTTTTGCTTTGGTTGCATCAAAACCATCTTCCGCCAGCTCCCTTTTTAAGTTCAGTTCGGCCTGATCAAAGCTGATGAAGGACGATGCTGTTTTTACCCCTACTTTTTCACCTTTTTGTGTTTTAAAACCGATAATTGCCCCGGTGTGGTTTGCACTGATCTCTAATGAATCATTCGCCAGCGTTTTACCGTGCCATGCTTTGGCCATTGTAAAAGGCTTATCAAAAACCACCACAAAATAATTTTTAAAGTTTTGCAGCTTACCGCTGGCGTACCTGGTGGTATAACCAATGACCTTGTTTTCCTTCGGGATGACCTTGATGTACGAGCCGCGGTCAAAAGCATCAACCACCACAAAAGAGCTGTCGCTTTTTGGAAAAGTGAACCGGAACTGTGCCGCCCTTTCCGTTGGTGTGATTTCGGCAGTTACGTCTGCATCCGCCAGATAAACGCTGTAATAATAAGGTTTGGCAATTTCAGTTTTGTGCGAAAACCAACTGGCGCGGTTGTCCAAAGTAAATTTAAGATGATTGGTAACCGGCATGATGGCAAAGGCGCCGTAATCATTCATCCAGGGGCTGGGCTGATGTGTTTGTTTAAAACCGTTGATCTTGTCGGCATCGTACCGGTATTGCCAGCCGTCTCCCATTTTGCCAGTTTGCGGTGTCCAGAAATTCATCCCCCAGGGCAAAGCAATAGCAGGATAAGTATTTCCATTGGATAAACTTGGCTTTGAATCTGTTCCCATCAGCGGATTGATCCATTCTACCGGGTCACTTATTTTATCAACCTGCTGGGCGGAAAGATGACTGCTGACTAATATTAAAAAAACAAAGGCGGGTTTTTTCATTTATATTATTGTTGTTGAAGCAGATTTTAAAAAAAGCCAATGCTTCTTTTATCCCATAAAAAAACGTAAACTTATGTATTTTTATGGGATTCGTAAAGATACAAATACTGATTTTTTAGTGCTAAAAGAAGCATTACCTTAATTTAATGGTATTTGTACAAAAAATTTACAAGCAGGCCACCTTTATTAGTTAGCCTGCTTATAAATTTACCAACCCGTGTTTTGGGTAAGCTTATTATTAGTGGCCATTTCCCTTTGCGGCACTGGCCATAATAAATATTGCGCTTTCATAACTACCCCCTGTTCATTTGGGGTTGAGAGCGCATCACCAAATTTATTGTTGATGACATCATAAATTTGATGCGTACGCTGGATATCAAAATATGCCTTGTCTTCATAAGCGAGTTCATGGTAGCGTTCTTTCCAAACAGCTTCGCGAAACTGATCTTTGGTCAAACCAAATAATTCCGGCAATTTTGCCCTTACCCTTATCTTATTGAGCTGCGCATAAGCATTTTGAGTGGGGCCGTTTACCTCGTTGCTTGCTTCGGCATAGATCAGCATCGCCTCGGGCAATCTTAGGAATGTCCAGTTTTCATCACTTATACCATTACCCGTTGCACTTTCCACATGAAAATATTTGTACAGTGCATGTACTCCAAACGTAACAGTTTGGGTAGGCGCACCAAATTGCGGATAACTTGAAAAATAAAACTGACGTTCTTGTGTACGTAAATCGTTTGCTTCATAGCTGTTGAAAAAAGCATTTGTTGGTATCATAGCGCCCAAATGATCGCCATAAGAACCAACAGGAAGATTAAAGGGAATGGTTAACTGCGGAATAGCATTAGTAGCTACGCCTACAAGATATTGACTTTGAAATATCAATTCCCCCTGGTTCTTATGCGCGTTATCGTGCAGGTAATCATACTTGTCAAATAAAGTGTATAAAGGCAAAACCTGTTCTGCTTCAGCTACGGCCTTGGCATAGTTTTCTGTTTTTTGCATTGGATAGCCTGCCATTGTTAGGTACACACTTGCCAGCAGGGTTTTAACTGCACTAAGTGATACCCGCCCTGTTTGATCTACATTGGGCAAGCCGGAATTTTCTGCAAGCTGTAAATCACTGACGATTGTAGCATATACCTGGCTAAGTGGCGTACGTGCAGGATAAAGATCAGGGCTGTTTATCCCAATTGTAGTGGTAATGAGGGGAACATCGCCATATAAACGTACCAAGTGATAATAAAAGAAGGCCCGAAGAAAATAGGTTTCCCCTAATAATTTCTTTTTAAGGGTCTCATCCATACTTACTGCCGGGATCTGTTCAATGGCAAGGTTTGCATTGGCAATAGCCTTGTAACTGTTTTGCCATACATCCTCAAAACCAGGATTAACTGCATCTGTACGTTGATTGATGACGTTACTATTGTTCACGCTTTGACCCAGGGAAGTGGCATGCCCGGCAAAAAGTTCCATAGTGATAAACGGGCTTTCACCATAGGCATCACCGTTTTGGAACAGGTATAATGATGTATAAATGCCGTTGACAAAAGTTTGTGCCTGTGCACCTGATGTAAAATAATTTGTTTTTACAAAACCGCTTTTATCTTTTTCGTCAAGATATTTTTTACAACTGCTAAAGCAGAACACAAAGATCAAAAGCAAACCGAAGTTGTATTTTTTTAAGTTAAATTTCATGATATTTTAGTATTTAACATTATTAAAAAGTAGCATTTACACCAAGCAAAAATGTTCTTGGTTTTGGATAATCGTAAAATTGTATGTTCTGGGTAAAGTTGCTTGAAGGGCCCTGATTAAAGTTGACAGAACCGTTGTAAGTGGAAACTTCGGGATCGTATCCGGTATATTTAGTAATTATAAAAAGATTTTGAGCCTGGGCATAGATTCTTAATCTGCTTAATTTTATTTTAGATAAAATATTGTTGGAAAAATTATAACCCAATGTTACTGCCCGTCCGCGTATAAATGATCCGTTCTCCACTTTGGTAGAGTAGATTTCTGTTTGATAACGCACATACGCCGGCCTGTCTTCTGCAATACTGGTGTTTTGGTTGGTCGGTGTCCATGCGTTTAACACGGTGGCATAACTGTTTGCCTGGCCGGTACGGTCCTGTCCGGAGTGCCGGGTTAAGTTCATGATCTGGTTACCATAATTAAACTGCAGTTCAACACCCAAATCAATATTTTTATAATTGAAAGTGTTGGAAAACGTTCCGTAACCATCCGGTATTGATTTACCAAGTACCACTTTATCAGCAGAGGTAACCCTGCCATCTCCGTTGGTATCCTGAATTTTAAGGTCGCCAGGTAATAATCCATATTTGGCGGCATCTGTCGCTTCGGCTGTTCCCCAAGTGCCTAAAACCTGGTAACCATAAAAACTACCTGCCGGTAAACCTACACGCATTAAGTTAAATTGCGACAAAAACACCGGCCCAAGAAAAATGTCATCATTAGATGCACCTAACGCCAGGATTTTATTTCTTAAGAAAGATATATTGAAGTTGGAACTCCAGCTAAAATCATTGGTTTTAACGTTAATTGTATTTAAAGAAAGCTCCAGCCCCTTGTTCTGCAACTTGCCTATATTTTTATAAACGCTGTTAAAACCACTGGTTTCCGGCAATGGCGCATTCAGTAACAATGCCTGTGTTTTCTTTAAATAAGCATCCGCTTCTAAAGTGATACGGTTGTTAAACAAACCGAATGATACGCCTAAATCATATTCGGAAGTTTTTTCCCATTGCAGATCGGGATTGCCTATGCTTGTTAAGGTTGTAGCAATGGCCTGGCTGCCACCAAAAACATAATTATTAGGATTGCCATTTACAGTTGTGCTGATATTTGCAAGCGACTGATACTGGCCAATTTCAGAGTTACCGGTAAGGCCATAGCTTAACCTGACTTTGAGATCAGAAATAGTTTTATTGTCTTTCAGGAAATCTTCCTGAGATACCCGCCATGCCAAAGCAGCAGAAGGGAAAAATCCATATTTTACGTTCGCTCCAAACCGCGATGAACCATCGGTACGGCCGGTTAAAGTTACCAGGTATTTATCCTTATAGCCATAGTTTGCCCTTCCATAATAGGATTGCATTTGCCATGCCGTATAATTTGAAGAGGGTAAACCTGGTATAGAGCCTGCACCCAGGTTGTAAAACTGATAAAAGTTATCAGATAGATTGCGGGTAGATGTTCCAAAGCTTAACTGTTGAAAATTTTGACGCTCTGTACCTACTACTAAATTTAAGGAGTGTATTTTATTAAATGTATTGCTATAGGTAAAGTAATTCTGCCATTGCCAAAAAGTATTGTTGTTTTCGTTGAGGGATGCAGAACTATAAGTCTGATTAGCTGTCGATCCGCCTACCAGCCCGCTTGCCGAACTTGGATAATAATTAGCGGCGTTAGTAACTCCTAATACACTACGGAAAGATAACCCTTTAAATAAACTAATATCTGCATAACCATTGCCGCTAAACACACGCAGCCTGGCTAATCGCTGTATTTCGTTTGCCTGGGCTACCGGGTTATCGCCGCCCTCCATATTCGGATAGTCTGTTCTTTTTCCATACGAACCGTCCGGATACCTAATGGGTACAATCGGGATCATTTCGATCAGCATACGGGGTATGTTATTGCCGCCTGTACCATAATTACCAGCACGTTGGTCCTGGGTGTTATAGTTTAACGTAGCACCTACTTTTAACCATGGTTTAATTTGGTTATCAACCGTTAATCGCGCGTTGTAGCGTTTTAAGTAACTGTTTAGTATAATGCCTTCATCATCAGAGTAATTTAAAAACATCCCGTAATTGATAGTTTCAGAACCTCCCGTAAAGGAAAGGTTATGGTTTTGGCTGTAAGCGGTCCGGGTAGTGGCTTTTTGCCAGTCCACATCATACAAGGGGTTTAAATTTGCATCAAACAGCTTACCGATCAGCGGAGTCCTAAGCACTTTAGGATCATCAGCAGCATACTTTCCTGCTGCCCAACCTACCGGATCATACTTTTTTATGTTTGCGTAAGCTTGGTCTTCAACTGCCAGAAACTCTTTTGCATTAAGCACAGGGATTTCTTTTGCCATATGGCTTAAGCTTACATAACTGTCATAACTAACCGTGCTTGGCCTGCCTTTAGCGCCTCTTTTAGTGGTTATCAAAATTACACCATTTGCACCGCGCGTACCATAGATAGCAGTAGAGGAAGCATCTTTCAATACATCCACAGAGGCCACATCGTTCGGGTTAATGGCATTTCCCCCTGCTGTCCATACAATTCCATCTACCACGTACAGAGGGTCGGTACTGGTGTTGATAGAGCTGTAGCCGCGAATACGGATTTTCGTATCGCCGCCAGGCTCACCCGAGTTTGAAGATACGTTTACACCCGCTATTTTACCGGCCAGCTCCTGCTCTAAATTGGTTTGCGGGCGTTCTTGCAATTGTTTTGCACCCACACTGCCGACAGAGCCAGTCAGGTCAACACGTCTTTGTGTACCATAACCTACCACTACAACTTCGCTTAGTGCCTTTGGGGTTTCAACCATAACAACATCAATCACCTGATGGTTATTAACAATAACCTCCCGCGTGTCGTAACCAATAGAACTAAATACCAGTACGCCATTTCCATCAGGAACGGTTAAGGCATACTTTCCGTTAACGTCAGTAGCTGTACCCAAGCCTGAACCTTTTAGTTTAACAGTTACACCTGGCAGCGGCCCTTTACTGTCTGTTACCGTACCCTGGATTTTTAGCACAGCAATATTTGCTGTGGTTTTAAAATTGTCCTTCCTCTTTATAACAATCGTTTGATCAAAAATTTTATACGATAAAGGCTGATCTTTCAGGGCTTGATCAAGTGCTTTTTCAACGGTTACATTTACTACTTCAATATTGATTTCACCTGCCTGTACAACATCCCGTTTATCATATAAAAAATGATAGCCTGTCTGTTTTTCTATTGCCCGTAATATTTTCTCAACAGACGTATTGTTCTGATGAAGCGTTACAACCTGGCTATAACTTTTGGCGCTAACATTGGTAAGGGCTGCAATTATAAGAACAGCAGTTAATTTCATAACCAATATAATTTTGGGGAAATGAGACCAAGCCTCATGGCCGGTCTTAGAAATAAAATTCATAAGTTTGTAAAGTTTGGGTAAAACATTTGCTCTCAACTCGTTAAATGAGAACCCCAAATTTACCGGGAATGTGCTGCAACACATCCCGGTTCTTTATATGCGTTGCCTGGCTAAACAAAGCTCCAGGTATTCACATTCGGGTTCATAGGGTTTAAATCGGCTTTATATTTTTTCTTTCATAATCGTTTTGTTTAAGTGAATGATTGCTGTTATTAATCATATTAGTTTGTTACAATGATGTTCTTTCCTTCTATTTTTAAATTTACACCCGTATATTTTAACATATTTAATAATACAGAAGCCTTTACGTTACGTGATATCCTGCCGGTAAACTGTCTTTGAGGTGTCTTACCATCATAGCTTATATTTACATCATACCATCGGGCTGCCTGGCGCATAATTACCTCTATACCTGCATCCCTAAACTGAAACATCCCGTTTTTCCAGGCTACGGCATCATCCACATCTATGTCTTCAGTTACTTTTTGCTTACCAGTGGCATTTAGTATTGCCTGTTGCCCTGGTTTTAATATGCTGGTCGTGTTGTTTTTGCTCTTGATCCTGACTGCGCCTTCCAACAAGGTTGTTTTCATTTCATTCTCATCATCATAAGCCATTACATTAAAATGTGTCCCAAGTACCTCGATTTCTGCACGCCCGGTTTTTACCCTGAATGGTATTGCTGCATTTTTTGCTACTTCAAAATAAGCTTCCCCGGTAATTTTCACCTCGCGGTAATTTCCGGTAAACTGAGTTGGAAAACTTAAAGAGGAAGCAGCATTAAGCCAAACTTTGCTACCATCAGACAACACTATCTGGTACTGGCCACCGCGTGGTGTTGTAATGGTGTTAATGGAATGGTTTGGGTTTTGGGAAGCGTTTTTATTAGTCTTGTAAACAAGCAACCCATCCTGCGCTTTGTTTATTTTAGTATTTCCAATTTTTACCAGCACACCATTACTTGTGTTGTCCAAAATAATAGTTTTACCATTGGCAAGTTTCAGGATTGCTTTGTTGCCGCCAGGAAAAGCATCAGATAAAGGCCGGGACTTGACTATAGTTTGTTTGTTTTGCCGGGAAGGGTTTGTGAACAGGAATACAGCAACACTTATAAACACTAAAACAATTGCCACAGCAGCCAGCTTTATCCAATAGAAATAACTGATTGCTGGTTTGCTAAGATCTTCTTGAGCCTCCTGATCATGGTGATGTAAGATTTTGCTTAGTATATCTTCACTTTTTGAAAGTTCAAAAAGGGGACCTTGTACCTTTAGGTTTTCCCATGTTTCGGATATAAGCACAGATAGTTCCTGATCGTTTTCAGATAATTGTATCAATCTAAATAATTCATCCCTTTCCTCCTCTGTGGCTGTTTTGTCAAAATAGGAATTAAAAAGATAGGGCAGCCTCGAATAAATCTTATCCATTATTTAATACTGATTTTTGTAAACGATAATTGGTTTAAGCAGGCTTTAACCTTTACTTAATCAGAAGACACAAAAACGGACAAAAAAGGGGGTATTGATTTTTAAAAAAGAATCAATAACAACAGTATTACGCCAGGCAAAACAAGTTTTGTTTGCATGTATGCCTTAATAGAGTGCGTAGCGATCTGTAAATATTTTTTCACAGTTTCTTTAGACAGATCAACACGATCTGCTATCTCCGTATATTTTAGGCGCTCATGTCGGCTAAGCAGAAAAATTTTTTGTTGCTGGGGCGGAAGTTGATCTATTGCTTCATCCAGCAAACTATAATAGTTGCTTATTGCACTATCTTCTACAGAAACAGTTGTATCGATATAGTTGTCCCATTCTTTTTTAAGCAGCCACTCCTTTGCCTGCTTTCTCAAACAGTTTAATGCATGGTTTTTGGAAATAACAAAAAGATAGGCGTTAAAATTTTCTACCTGGGCCAATGCTTCCCGTTTGATCCATATTTTCAAAAAAACGTCCTGCACCACTTCTTCTGCCATTTCCATGCTATCCGTAATTCTGAAGATATAGGTGCCCAATCGCTGATGATACAGGTTAAACAAGTTACGAAATGCAAATTCGTTGCCCGAAGCTACCTGCATGAGCAATTCTTTCCCTTCATGTAATTCGAAGTAGGTCATAAGAAATAATTGGTGTCGAAAGGTAACTAAAATAATACATAAGGCAAATATTTATGAAAATATTATAACACTGCTATATTTAGCTTCAATATATTTTGCTTTTTAAATGCCGCTTTAAATTTTGTTCAACAGGTTTTTTATGCTTCTTTTATCGCATAAAAAATAGTGGCCTTGTTGTGTTTTTGGCTGCGGGAAATACTGATTTTTAAAAAGGAGAAAACATATATGGGCCTTACTTTCCTCATTGGTTTTATGGGCAGCGGCAAAACCACGCACGGCCATAGACTGGCAGCATTCTTAAATGTTGATTTTGTTGATTTGGATGATCTATTCGAGCAGCAAACCGGCACTGCAATCAGCAATTATTTTACTGTTTTTGGGGAGGAAAAATTCAGGCAAACAGAATCAGCCTTATTGAAGGACACCGTTTATCCGAAAAATGCCATTGTTTCTACAGGTGGCGGCCTGCCTTGCTTTTTTGACAATTTAGATTGGATGAAGCAGCACGGAACGACCGTTTATTTGCAGGTCCCGCCGCAGGTTATTGCATCACGTTTATCCAATGCTAAAACAGAGCGACCCTTGCTTCAACAAAAAACCGGCGAAGAACTGTTGCAATACATCACCCAAAAACTAACCGAACGTGAACCAATTTACCTGCAAGCCCAGGTGATAGTTGATGGTGTGGGCATTTCCGCCCGAAAACTGGCAAATACTTTACATTTTAATCCGGGCAGTTCTTCCGGTTCAACTTAAATTAATGCTTATTTTTAGGTGCTAAAAACAGTATGTAACCGTAAAACATTGAAAGCTGAGCCAACTTTTTATGATTGCCGAAAGCTGACACCTGATTGCTAACTGCTAAAAGCCATCAAAACCTTTTTTTATTTTTTTCTAAAACCCGTTGTGCTTATTGCTGTTATGTGTTGGACATCATCATTCAAAAAAAACCATTATTATGATTAACGACGAGATTAAAAAAATAACGGATACTGTAAAGGACACGCTATTACAAAACAACCCAAATGCCAATGTTGGCAAAACCGACCGGATTATTTCTGTCGGGACCGGGGCTTATATTTTTTTTAAAGGCATTACCAATTTATTTTCCCATCCGCTGTTGGCTTTAACCGAAGCCGGCATTGGTGCAGCGTTGTTGCACCGTGGCATTACAGGTAATTGTGCCGTAAAAAAAGTAATTGATGATATGGACGAAACAGACGAAACCAGCCCTTCGCTTGTTCACCCTTATCCATCTACAGTTACACCTTTGTAATTGCAATTACCAATTTAAAAAAAGGGTGTTTCCGGCCGGAAACACCCTTTTTTTATGAACTGTTGTTTTAAAAGCAAATTCGTAAAAAAATTTTCTAATTTGTTTGATGAAAATCCGGAAGTAAAAAGCAAAAGGTTTAAAGATTTTAGGTTGATAAAAGAAGCATGTATTATTAACGCTTTAAAGAAGATTCCTCTCTGCGGTCGGGGTTACAGGGCAAAAGCAAAACCTTATTCCTTATAAAGCACCTTCGGCAAAAGTATTTCCCTGCTTAATATCGCCGGTTTCGTAGCCTTTTTTAAACCAATACATGCGCTGCGCAGAAGTACCATGCGTAAAAGAATCCGGAGAAACATGGCCGGTAGATTCCTGTTGCAAACGGTCATCCCCAATGGCGTTAGCCGCTGTTAATGCCGATTCTATGTCGCCTGGCTCTATTACGCTTTGATTGTCGCTGTTTTTTTGCTGAGCCTCATAATGTGCCCAAACTCCGGCATAAAAATCGGCCTGTAATTCCAGTTTTACAGACATTTTGTTATAATCCGTTTCGCTCATTTGCTGCCGCATCTGATCCATCTTTGCAGAAACACCCAACAAGTTCTGAACGTGATGGCCAACTTCGTGCGCAATTACATAAGCTTTTGCAAAATCACCCCCGGCATGAAAACGGTTTGAAAGCTCATCAAAAAAGGAAAAATCAAGATATACTTTCCGATCTGCCGGGCAATAAAACGGGCCGGTTGCCGAGCTGGCCATCCCGCAGCCTGAAGCATCTACTTCATTTTGGAAATGCACCAATTTGGGCCTTTCATACGTTTTGCCCATATCGGTAAAAATTTTACTCCATACAATCCTGGTATCATTTAAAATTACTTTAGAAAAGTGAAGGTTTACACTATCTGCTGAACTAAGATTGGATGGGGCTTGCTGCGTGGTTTGCTGCTGATTGCCAAGTTGTGTTTGATTTAACAACTGTGTTGGATTATAACCTGTAAACAAGTAAATAACAAAACCGACGATACCAATGATACCGCCCCCAATGCCTAATCCCCGGCCACCACCGCCAGATCCACCATCTTCTACATCATTACTTTCATCACGTCCTAACCAGCGCATAATTTATTTTTTTAGTGTTTAAAAAAAACCTGACAATAATAATACTTTTCGGTTTTATTGCCATACTTCTTTTATCAACATAAAATTTAGGTGATAAAAGAAGCATAATTAAGTAATGGTAATCTCCCCGCACAAGTTGGTTTCTGCCAGCCGGGCAATTTCAGCCGTATCCTCATACCGGCCTAACAAATACATGAGTTTGGTAACGGCAGATTCAAACGTCATGTCATAACCACTCAACACGCCCATGTCTTTCAGTTGCTTGCTGGTTTCGTACCGCCCAAGTTCTACCGTGCCTACTTTACATTGCGAAATATCCAGGATGACCTTGCCTTTTTTGATTGCTTTTTTTAAGGCTTTGATAAACCAAGCATCAGTTGTGGTATTGCCTGCGCCAAAAGTTTCCATCACAAAAGCTTTTGCATCTGCTTTTAAAATACTTTCTACCGTTTTCTGGCTCATGCCCGGATATAATTTCAACACAGCTATATCTGTGTACATGTTTTTATGCACCTGAAAAGGCTTTTCAACAGATTTTAAAATAAAAGCTTCATTGAAGCTAAGGTGCACACCGGCTTCGGCCAGAACAGGATAATTGGGCGAGCGAAAAGCCTCGAACTTAGACGAGTTGTATTTAAACGAACGGTTCCCGCGAAACAGCTGCGAATCAAAATAGATACATACTTCGGGCACCAGTGCTTTTCCGTTTTTTTGGGAAGTGGCAATCTCCAGCGAAGTGATCAGGTTTTCTTTAGCATCGGTACGAACCTGGCTAATGGGCAATTGTGAGCCGGTCAAAACCACAGGCTTGGCCAACCCTTCCAGCATAAAACTTAAGGCCGAAGCCGTAAAAGCCATGGTATCAGAGCCGTGCAGGATCACAAAACCCTCGTAATCGTTATAATTTTTTTCGATCAACGAAGCGATTTCTACCCAAATGGCAGGCTTCATGTTGGAAGAATCAATGATCGGGTTAAAAGAATGAACGGTTAAGCGGTAATCGAGACGGGCCAGTTCAGGAACGTTGAGAATGATCTGGTTGAAATCAAATGGGCGAAGCATGTGGGTTACCGGGTCGTTGACCATTCCAATAGTTCCGCCTGTATAAATGATGAGGATATTCGTCATAAAAAAAAGCGTTGACTCGATAAAATACTACCTAATTTAAATTCTTTCACCCTATATCCCGAAAATTTTTTCAGAATTACGGGTAGTTGTTTCGGCTATTGTTTCTACCGATTGCTGATGCAGGTCGGCAATTTTTTGTGCAATATAAGTTAAATAAGAACTTTCATTCTGTTTTCCCCGGAAAGGGACTGGCGGCAGGTAAGGCGAATCGGTTTCGAGCACCAGATGTTCCGGGCTGATCTGCTGCACTACTTTATCCAAACCTGCATTTTTATAGGTTACTACGCCTCCAATTCCCAAATAAAAACCCAGTTCGATAATCTGGTTGGCCTGTTCCAGGTCACCGGAAAAACAATGGAAGATACCGCGCAAGTTTTCGTTGTGTTCTTCTTTCAATATCGAAAAAACCTCTTTAAAAGCAGCACGGCAATGGATCACGATTGGCAAACCTGCTTCTTTTGCCCATTGAATTTGTGTACTAAAAGCCTGCTGCTGTTCTTCCAGCAGGTTTTGTTCCCAGTACAGATCGATCCCAATTTCGCCAACGGCATAGTACTTCTGTTTATGATCCCATTGGTCTTTTACCGCCTGCAGTTCTGCCTCCCAGTTTTTGGTAACGCTGCAAGGATGCAAACCCAGCATTGGGAAACAATTTTTCGGATAATCCTCAACTAAGTTTAAAACCATCGGTACAGAAGCTGCATCCACATTAGGCAGAAACAAACGGGTGATCTGGTTGTCCAAACACCGCTGCATCATGGCATTTCTTGCCGATGCATTTCCCTCGTAATATAAATGCGTATGTGTGTCTGTTAAAACCATCGTTCCAAAACTAAATAAAAATGCCTCCTTTTACTTAAAGAAAGCATGTTTTACTTATTTTTTCCTGGTTGAAACCGGCTTTTTAATTGATTTTTTACCGGATGCTTTTTTTACAGGTGTTTTTTTGATAACCGCGGGATGTTTTCCGGCTTTGATGCCAAGCAGTTCAACATCAAAAACCAACGGGCTGTAAGGTGCAATATCAGTTCCGGCCCCCTGCCCGCCATAAGCTAATTTTGATGGGATGATGAACCTTGCTTTCGAGCCCTCGTTCAGCAGTAAAAAACCCTCGTCCCAACCGGGAATCACCTGACCTGCTTTCACCACAAATTGAAAAGCTTCGTAAGGGCGGCCGGGTTGTAAAACACCTGCTTTTTGTGCTTCGTCTTTTAAGTTTGTATCGAAAACTTTGCCTTCCAGCGTACGGCCAATATAATTGACCAGCAAGGTATCGCCGGGCAAAGGTTTTGGTTTTGCCGAAGGTGTTAGGATCTGGTAATACAAACCCGAAGCCGTGGCTTTTGCAGCCGGGGTTAAAGTGGTTACGTATTTGGCAATCCGCGCACCTTCTTCTGTTTTCATCTTTTCTGCTGCTGCCTTAAATTTTTCTTCCGCTGCCTTTTTCCCGGCAATAGCTTGTTCTAAAGATTGTACCTTTTCTATCTTCAGCATATAAACAACAGAAGCGTTTTTTGTTAGAAAAGGCGGACGCTGTTCCTGGCGGTTTTTAAAAAGCGAATCGGCAGGAATTAAAATCCGGGCACTGTCTTTTAAAGTAAGCAGCGGGAAAATATCCATCAGGTCATCAACCGTTTTTGAAGGCTGCACCTGGGCCGTAAAAGGCTGTCCGCGTTGGTAACTGCTCATTAAAACCGAATCGCGTTCTGTTTTAATAGCAAGGTTAAAAGTAACGACATCGTTTAGTTTGATACGGTCGCCGGTTTTAGGGTCGATAATTTGATAGCGTGCCCCTTTTGCCGTAGTTTTTACGGCGTTTTGTGCCTGCGCAAAAACGCAGGTTGTAAAAATCAAAAAAGCGGAAATAAAATAAGGTAATTTCATGTTGCTTAAAAAAGCCTCCGTTTTTGGCGGAGGCTGTATGGTAATTTTTAATTCTTATTTTCTAACTGCCGGATTTGCAGGAGCCTGCTGCATCTGCATTTGCGGTACCGGTGGTTTTGGTGCGTTAGGGTCCGGGTGGATGATGTTTTTCAGTTCCACATCATAAACCAAGGTAGAAAAAGGCGCGATCGGACCATAACCCTGCTCGCCATAAGCCAAAGCAGAAGGAATAATGAACGTAGCTTTTTCGCCTTTGCTCAGCAATTGCAAACCTTCGTCCCAACCGGGCATTATGGCTTTTTTGCCCACTTCAATTTTAATAGGTTGGTAGGGGCGCATTTTGTCAAATGGTTTGATTTCTTTTTGGGCTACCTCTTTGATGCTGGTGTCAAATACTTTTCCGTTCAAACGTTTGCCGGTATAATCCACTACAGCCGTATCACCTAAAGCTATTTTTTCGCCGCTGCCAACTTGTGTAATTACATAGTTTAAACCGGAAGGTGTTGTGATAACTTTCAGGTTATTGTCGGCAATATATTTTTTAATTTTAACCGGCTCTGCAGCCCTGGCCTTATCGCCTTCCACTTTTAAATACTGACCTATCTTTTCCTGAAACGCTTTATCAGACAGGTTGCCTTTTTGCAGAACCTTCTCAATTTTAAGTGTATAATTAAAGTATTTACCTTTAAAACCAGGAGGTTTAGGCTGGCCGCTTTTTTTCATCAGCGTATCTGCGTCAATTTTTAAAGTCGCGCTGTCACCTTCGCTCAGCAACATTAAACCTGAATACAGATCGCCTTTGTACATCGGTTTGGCAACTAATAATATAGAAGGACGGCCTTGTTCGTAAGAACTGACCAACACAGAATCTTTGTCTGTTTTGGCAATTACATTTACACTTATAAAATCACCGGTTTTAATAGTTGCACCCGGTGCATCGGTATAAATTTTATACATCATGCCGTTATCGCCTTTTTTAAAGCCACCGTTACAACCCGCAAAGGCAATTGCTGCAACTGTTAAAAAAACTAAGTTTTTTTTCATCATTGTTTACTGTGTTAAAAGATTTTTATATTCGGGTAAAAGGGTTTTGAATTGATGGACAACCTGCTGTAACGTGTCTTCCGATTGTCCGCCTGCCGCATTGCGGTGTCCGCCGCCATGAAAGTGATCTTTACAGATTTCGTTTGCCGGAAACGTTCCTGACGAACGCAAAGAAATCTTCACTTTATCCTTACGTTCAATAATAAAAGCAGCCAAACGGATATCGTTGATAGACAAAGCATAATTTACAATCCCTTCCGTATCGCCGGTATTGATGTTAAAACGGTTCATTTCTTCACGACTTACAACAATAAGCGCCGTATTGTATTCGGGCAGGATTTCCAGTTTGTTACTGAGGCAATAACCCAGAAAGCGCAAACGGTTCTCGCTTGCATGGTCGTAAACCAACTGATGGATGGTTGCATTATCAGCACCCAGGTCAATCAGGTCAGCCGATATCCGGTGCACGTTTGAAGTTGTGGTTGGAAAGCGGAACGAGCCGGTATCCGTCATGATGCCCGTGTATAAACAGGTCGCTACTTCGGCGGTGATGCTTCTTTTATCACCTAAAAGTTCATGTATAAATTCATAAACCAACTGTGCGGCAGAGGATGCAGTTGTGTTCCAATGGCGGAAATCATCAAAATTTTCCGGGTCGAGGTGATGATCGATCATTATTTTTTTTGCCTCTGAAGATTTTACCAGTTCGCCCAGGTCATTGATCCGTGAAAGCGAATTAAAATCCAGGCAAAAGATCAAATTGGCTTCTTGCACCAGTTCTGCCGATCTTTCTTTTTTTTCTGTGTAGATGATCACATTATCGTTTCCGGGCATCCATTGCAAAAAATACGGATAGTCGGTTGGTGTAATTACAGTTACCTCGTGCTGCTGTTGTTTTAAATAATGATATAAACCTAAGGAAGAGCCCAGTGCATCACCATCTGGTTTATGGTGAGTAGTAATCACAATTTTTTGGGGCTGAGTTAGTATTTCCTTCAGCTCGGCAAGGTTCAACATTTACTATTTTAAAACGGATTGCAAAGCTAAATAAATAAATGGATTACAACTTCTTTTATTCAATTAGGTTTTGGTTTCCTGCCGAAAAAACTACTTTTGCCCTCAATACACAAAACAAACTATGGAAACCAACAAAACTTTTACGATGATTAAGCCTGATGCCGTTGAAAACCAACATATCGGCGCTATTTTAAATAAAATCACCCAAGCCGGTTTTAAAATTGTGGCCCTAAAATACACTTCGCTTAGTCCCGAACTCGCTGGCAAGTTTTATGCTGTGCATGCTGCGCGTCCTTTTTATCAGGACCTGGTTGATTTCATGTCTTCCGGACCGATTGTGGCTGCAATCCTGGAAAAAGACGATGCTGTTGCTTCTTTCCGTAAACTGATCGGTGCAACCAACCCGGCACAAGCCGAAGAAGGGACGATCCGTAAAGAGTTTGCAGAATCCATCGAAAAAAATGCTGTCCATGGTTCTGATTCTGACGAAAATGCACAAATTGAAGGCAACTTCTTTTTCTCTGCTTTTGAGAGATTTTAAGGGATAAAAGAAGCATTGGGCTGTCATGCAGAACTCGTTTCGGCATCCCTCGTGAATTGTTGCTGTTGTGCCTGAGGGATCCTGAAACAAGTTCAGGATGACAAAAACAAACCGACACCGAAATTTAGGCGGTAAAAGAAGCATTGGGCTGTTGTGCAGAACTCGTTTCGGCATCCCTCGTGAATTGTTGCTGTTGTGCCTGAGGGATCCTGAAACAAGTTCAGGATGACAAAAACTTTACAACAAAATAATTTCCGTAATCAATTCCGTTTCTGCCTGTTCGTTAATTTTTTCGATAATTTCCAACCTCATCCTAAGCAATTCATTTTTAATGACCGAAGAATCCATGCGGATGAACAGCTTTCGGTTTAAAATAAAAATTTCTTTTGTGCGGTTGGCTGCGGGTTTGCCAACCAGTTCTGCCCAGTTTGCAATGACGCCGGTTTCGTCAAACTTGCGTTTGATTTTGTAAACCTTTAACATTTGATTTAAAGCTTCTTTTACTGTTTTATCGTTCGTGCGGCCCATCTACTTGTCCTTTATGTACCTTAAAAACAGCTACTTCTACGCCAATCCTGTCAAAAATCTGTTGCATCCTTTCGGCATTGGTATCGGTAATAAAAACCTGGCCGAAGTTATTGTCGGATACCATTTGCATTAACTTATGGATGCGTTTCCCGTCCAGCTTATCAAAAATATCATCTAAAAGAAGCAAAGGTTTATAGCCTTTTTGCTGATACAAAAAACTGTATTGCGCCAGTTTTAAAGCCACCAGAAATGATTTTTGCTGACCTTGTGAACCAAACTTTTTCATGGGCATCTGGTGGATGGAAAACTGCAGGTCGTCTTTATGGATCCCTACACTTGTCCGTTCTAAAACACGGTCGCGCGCTGTTGAGCTTTTAAGCAAAGCAGTAAAATCTTCCTGCTGCAACTGCGAATCATAAACCAGTTCTACGCGTTCTGCATCTTCGCTCAAATATTGATAATGCCGGTTAAAAATATCCCTGAACGCTTTCATAAAGGTTTTTCTTTTATGAAAGATGATATTTCCGGACGCCACCAGTTGTTCATCAAAAACCTCTAATAATTGCGGGTCGTACTTTCCCGTTTCAGCAATACTTTTTAACAGAAGGTTGCGGTTGAGCAGGGTTTTGTTGTAAGAGATCAACTCATCGAGATATTGATGGTCTGTTTGAGAGATCACGTTATCCACAAATTTGCGCCGCTCCTCGCTTCCTTCCATAATAATATTGATGTCGTAAGGCGAAAGCATCACCAGCGGAAACAAACCAATATGATCGGCCAGCCGCTGGTATTCTTTTTTATTACGCTTAAACTGCTTTTTCTGGTTGCGTTTTACGGCGCAAGAGACTGTATCTTTTTGCCCATCTTTGCTAAATGCCCCGTTTACCGTAAAAAAATCAGTGCCCTGCAAAATTTGCTGCCCGTCAACCGGGTTGAAATAGCTTTTGCACAAGGAAAGATAATGGATGGCATCCAACAAATTGGTTTTACCGGCGCCATTGTCCCCGACAAAAATGGTCACGCCAGGCAAAAAATTTAAATCAGCCTGAACGTAATTTTTAAAATTGAGGATGGAAAGCTGCGTTAAATACATTTCGGAACTTCAAAGTTAATAATCCTGTGCTTTTAGCTGTACATTGTCCGGGTAAAAATTGGTTTTAAATTCCGGAAAAATAGGTGTTGCTAAACGTCCTTAAAACTGTATTTTTGCACAAAATTTTTTGGATACAAATGTCAAACAATCAACCTAATACTAAAGTTGCCACCGAGATTAAAACTGCCGGCGAAGCACAGCCTTTGGCGCAAACCGGAAATTTTGTTCGCGAAAACCAGAAAAGCCTGCTTTTTATCAGCACGGCTGTCATTGCTTTAATTATCATTTATTTCGCTTATCAAAAGTTTTACCTCGCCCCGCGTGAAGTGGATGCATCAAACCAGATGTATGTGGCGCAGGATTTTTGGGAGAAAAAACAATGGGACAAAGCCATCAACGGCGATGCCGGTTACCCTGGTTTTGCAAAAATTGTTGATGAATACAGCAATACCAAAGCTGCTAACCTGGCTTTTTATTATCTTGGTGTTGCTTATTTAAACAAAGGCGAATACAAAAAAGCGATAGACAACCTGACGAACTACCGAGGCGACGACGTGATCATCGCTGCACAAGCTTTGGGCAATACCGGCGATGCTTACGTAGAATTGAAAGATTACGACAAAGCCATTACCTATTATAAAAAAGCTGCGGACAAAGGCAATAATAATTTTATATCGCCCATGTACCTTAAAAAGCTTGGCTTGGTTTACGAAGCAAAAAAAAACTATAAGGACGCAGCAGATGCTTATCAGAAAATCAAAACCGATTTTCCGGAAAGCAACGAATCAGCGAGTATAGAAAAGTACATTGCCAGAGCAGCAGCACAAAAATAAATGGGCAATATTTTACCTGATAAAAGAAGCATCAGGTAAAAAACTTCTACAACCTATCCAGAAAATGGCTACCCAACTTAAAAATTTATCTGATTTTACGCATATTGCAATACCATCTGCAGCCTCTTTCCGTTTCGGTATTGTTGTTGCAGAATGGAATACAGACGTAACACATGCTTTGTTGGAAGGGGCATATAAAACTTTGGTCCGCTACGGTGCAAAAGAAGAAAACATACATACTTACCCTGTTCCGGGTAGTTTTGAGTTGACTTCGGGAGCTGATTTATTGTTGAAACAGGCAAATTTGGATGCCGTGATTTGTTTAGGTTGTGTGATACAAGGGGAAACCCGCCACTTTGATTTTATTTGCAACGCAGTGGCCAACGGTTTAAGCAATGTTGCCATTAAATATTCAAAACCGGTGATATTTGGTGTATTAACTACCGATAACCAGCAACAGGCCATTGACCGCGCAGGTGGAAAACATGGCAACAAAGGCGACGAAGCAGCAATAACAGCTATAAAAATGGCTGAAATGACTGTAACCTTAAACAGATAAAACAGGTATTAATTTTTTAAGAAGGATTATAAAAATTACTAAAATGAGAAAAGTTATTTTACTGGCTGCCTTAGCTGCTGCACTATCAGGTTCTTTATCTTCTTGCGCATCCAAGCTTTGCCCGGCTTATGGCAACAGCCATCACAGATAATCGGCGTACTGTCAATTTGTAAAATATTTATGGTGATAAAAGAAGCATCGTTGTAGTTTTGTTTCATGATAAACTGGATTAATCTCACCGCTGCAGAACAAATTGAACAGATAAAAGCTGCTGTAGGCTATAGTATTATTTTTAAACACAGCACCCGTTGTTCCATCAGCATGATGGCCAAAAGAAAATTTGAACTGGATGGAAAGCTTTTTGATGAAAACACACCACTTTATTTTCTGGACCTGATTAAATACCGCGAACTTTCTAAAACCGTAGCTGATGTTTTTAACGTGCACCACGAATCGCCGCAATTATTACTGATTAAAGACGGCGAGTGCGTTTTAGATCAATCCCATTCTTCCATCTCTGCCGAAGAAGCCGTAGAAGTTATTCAGTAATTACCAGCCGAAACTAACTGTTTTCTTAATTTCCGGATGCAAGCTCAAATATACAGGACAGGTTAAAGCTGCTTTTTCTAATGTTTTTTGCTCTTTCTCGGTATAAGTTTCCGGGAATTTAAGGTCAACTACTATTTCCCCTACCCTTCGCGGCGGTTGTGCAGCCATTATTTTGGTAATGGTGCAGGTTGTGTTTTCAATATTGATATGATGTGCCTTTGCAGCAATGCCCATTATCGTTAACATACAGCTTCCTAAAGCCGCTGCCAGCAAATCCGTGGGCGAGAAAGCTTCGCCCTTTCCCTGGTTGTCAACCGGGGCATCGGTTAAAATCTGCGTTCCCGATTGCAAATGTGTTGCCTGTGTCCTTAACGTTCCCTGATATACGGTTTCTATAGTTGCCATTTCTGTTTATTGATTTTTAAATCCTGAGAATAAATTTTTACAAAGCCAGGAAGAATGGCTATGCTTCTTTTATCCCTGTAAAATCGGTGCTAATATCATACAAAAAACTTAAGTTTTTATATTGACAGCTGCAAAACCCTTTGGCAAACCGGCAACAATGCTTCTTTTATCCCTATAAAATTAGTGCTCAGGCATTGTGAAAATCTATAGAAAGCTTACTGTTTTTGGGGCGATAAAAGAAGCGTCATTTTTTTTAAACCGCCTTAATTAACGTAGTTGCGCAGGAAGTTAAAATAAATGCAGTCAAACAATCGTCATTAACCTTCCGGGCCAACAGTATTTTCTATAAATATTACAGAAATAATTAATTTTGTGACATGATTGATTTACCAGTAGTTCCTGCTGTCCAGCCTCAGCGCAAACCCGATTGGTTAAGGGTAAAATTACCTGTTGGCAAAGAATATGCACATGTTAGGGGCCTGGTAGATACACATAAACTGCACACCATTTGCGAAAGCGGCAATTGCCCCAACATGGGCGAATGCTGGGGTGCAGGCACTGCCACTTTCATGATCTTGGGAAATATATGTACGCGTTCCTGCTCTTTTTGTGCAGTGGCAACCGGCAGGCCTTTAGCTGTGGACATGAACGAACCTGAACGGGTAGCCAGTTCGGTAAAACTAATGCAGGTAAAACACTGCGTGATCACTTCTGTAGATCGTGATGACCTGAAAGACGGCGGTTCTGTTATCTGGGCCGAAACCATCAACGCCATCCGCAGGGAAAGCCCCGAGACAACATTAGAAACGCTTATCCCTGATTTTAGGGGGATCTGGGCCAACTTAGAACGCGTACTTGCGGTAAGGCCCGAAGTAGTTTCCCATAACCTGGAAACCGTGCGGGAATTGACAAAGGAAGTAAGGATACAGGCAAAATATGACCGAAGCTTAGAATGTTTAAGCCATATCGCTGCCGCAGGCTTACGTACCAAATCGGGCATAATGCTGGGCCTGGGCGAAAAGGAAGGTCAGGTTTTACAAGCAATGGATGATTTGTTGGAAGCTGGCGTCCACATTCTTACATTAGGGCAATATTTGCAGCCAACAAAGAACCATCACCCGGTTTTGGATTGGATACATCCGGATCAGTTTCAGTTTTATAAAACAATAGGGTTAAAAAAGGGTTTTAGGTACGTGGAAAGCGGCCCGTTGGTGCGATCTTCTTACCACGCCGAAAAACACCTATTTGACTTTTAATATTTTGTAACCTTCTGATTCCTTGACCAAAAAGCGTAAAATATCACTTTCTGAGGAAGAACTTATCACGGCTCTCCGGCAACATGAAAAAATAGCCGCGGAAGCTTTATATGACATGTACTCATCATCACTGTTTGGTGTTATCATCAGAATAGTACAAAACAATGAACTGGCAGAAGACCTGTTACAGGAAACTTTTGTAAAAATCTGGAACTCCTTTCCATCTTACAGTTCTGATAAAGGCCGGCTTTTTACCTGGATGGTAAATATCGCACGCAACATTTCTATTGATAAGATCCGGTCTAAAGATTATAAAAATCAAACAAAGAACCATGACCTGGAATTAAACGTAAATTCAATTGACTCCAGCAGGAACACTACTTACAAGCCAGAACTTTTAGGGGTAAAAGATCTGGTTGACAAGTTACGGCCTGAGCAAAAAATCATTCTTGACCTGGTTTATTTTAAAGGGTATACACATTTGGAAGCAGCCGATGAGTTAAGTATTCCTCTGGGTACTATTAAAACCCGTTTAAGAATGGCCATATTACAATTGAGGAAATATTTTAATTAGAGTGGAAGACATAAAACTATATATTGAATCAGGGATACTCGAACTTTATGTTCTGGGGGATCTTGCTCAGGAAGAAAAACTTGAAGTAGAGCGCCTCGCTGCAAATTATCCTGAAATTCAAAAAGAGTTGAACGAAATCAGCAAAACAATGGAACTGTTTGCAGAACAAAATGCCATAGAACCACGTGAAAGTTTAAGGGCAACCGTTCTAAACCAATTAGAAATCAGTAATAAAACGGAAGATACTGTTGTAAAACAAACTGGTATTTCAGAAGAAAAAAAAGTAATTGCTTTACAACCTGCCCGTCAAACTTACTTTTACAGATATGCATTTGCTGCCAGCATAGCTTTGCTGCTGGTTAGTTTGGTTGCCTTGTTTAACACCTATAACCGTTTGCAGGAATCGAGGCAGCAATTGGTTGCTTTACAATTGCAGAATCAAAAGTTTGCCAATCAGGTAAATTACCAGGAGAACCAGATCAATCAGTACAAACAGCAGTCAGGGAAACTGCCGCCGCCGCCACCTGCAAATACAGATAGTGTTCGGGCAAACGGCAGCAATTCAAAACAGTTGATTGCTTTACAGCACCAAAACCAAAACTTTTCTAACCGTTTGGCATTACAGGCCAGTGAACTGATGCGGTCTAAAAAGAAATTAGCCGTTTTAGAATCAGAGAATAAGAAAGTTTTAGATGTTTTTTCTGATCCTGACAGCCGTTTTATTAAATTAAAAGGCACTCCGTTTTCTCCGTCCTCTAAATTACTTATTGCATGGAACCCGGAAAAAAAACAATTATGGATCAATAAAAAAGCGTCTGGCTTACCTGTAAATGATAAAGATCATCAATATCAATTATGGGCAATACGTAAACTAAAACCAATTAGTTTAGGTGTTTTTGATATTCGTAAAACTGATTCTATTATAGAACGTATGGCGTCAATTGATAGGGCTGTTGCTTTTGCCGTAACGCTTGAACCTCGCGGCGGAAGTGAAAAACCTACGTTAAAGCAAATGATGGCAATAGGCGTAACGCACAAATAATACTATTTTTAATGATTACAACTGTTAAGGCTTTCCTTAACAGTTTTTTTTGCCATTAATTTTGCTAAGGTTGAAGGCACTTGTACTGCAACCTGTGCGGCTAAAACTATTGATAAACAGTTATTTGAAGCTAAATCTTCGCCTGCCTTTCCATGGATATAAACAGCCAGTAAAGCTGCTTCAAAAGAGGCATAACCTTGTGCAAGAAATGCTGTGATAATCCCGGTCAGCACATCGCCCATTCCTCCGGTAGCCATGGCCGGGTTACCGGTCGGGTTAAAATACAATTGTCCATAAGGTGTGGCAATGATGGTATATTGGTTTTTCAATACGATCACTATTTTTTTATCAGAAGCTTGTTTTTTTGCTGTTTCTAATCGTTCCCACCAGGAATGATGTTCGCCAAACAAGCGGTCAAACTCTTTTACATGCGGTGTAATGATCGAATTCTCAGGCATCAATTTCCACCAGTCAGGGTTTTTAGAAAGCATATTTAATGCATCGGCATCCAGTACAATTGGTTTTTTGTACTGATGCAGAAGATCTTCAATTATTTCCTGCGCGTCCTGTCCTAATCCGGGTCCGGCTGCAATTACCGTAAACTTCGTCCAGTCAACGTCGAGCAATTGTTTTTCTTCCCTTAAAACAGCCATAATTTCGGGCATATAAGCGTTTAAAGCCGTTAAACCGGAAACCGGAATACAGGCCGTTGTTAAACCAGCACCGGCATAAACCGAAGCCGAAGAACAAAGCAAAGCCGCACCCATTGTTTTTGCCTGGCCGGCGATAAATAAAGCATGGCCAAATGTGCCTTTATGCTGAAATTTTTTGCGCGGCCTTACTGTTTTTATCACATCTTTTTCTTCAATGAGATGATAAAAACTACTTGAGTTTTGAATAAAGCTTTCATCCAGGCCAATATCAACCACTTTAAAATCATCCATAAAAGAAGCAGAGTCGGGTAGCAAAAAATTGATTTTTGGCCGTTGAAAAGTAATCACCAGATCTGCTTTTAAAACTGCTGCTTTGGGATCGATCACACCTTCTGTAAACAATCCGGTTGGCACATCTACCGCAATTACCTGTTTTTTAAATTGATTAAGATGATTAACCAGATCAGCAAAAGCGCCGCTTAAAGGTTTGTTCAAGCCGCTGCCAAGCAAAGCATCGATGATTATTTCTGCATTTTCCTGCGGGAATTCTCCTGCTTTTAATTCTGTAAAAGGAACTGATGCTTCTTTTAACCGGTTAAAATTGGTGTCGAAATCAGGCGTTGAACGGTCTGAGAAACGTGCTATTTTTACATCAGTTTTTATATACCCACCGGCTTTCATCAACCTGGCAATTGCCAACCCGTCTCCGCCGTTATTACCTGTTCCGCAGTAAACAGCAATAGAACTGTTTTTATCAGGAAAAAGGCTACAAAAGGAGTTTACGAAAGCTTTGCAGGCACGTTCCATCAAATCAACAGAAGCAATAGGTTCTGTGTTGATCGTGTGCGCATCAACTTCGTGCATTTGTGCAGCGGTGATTAATTTTAACATGTGTTTTCTAACAAACAGTTTTAAAGCAATGTTTACAAAAGCCGATGCTTCTTTTATCGGCATAAAAGAAGCATCGGCCTAATCATTTTATCTACTGAGACCCGTTCAGCATGAAACCGTTTAAACCGCCAAACCCATCTCCTTTTGCAAAAACTTCCCGGTAAAACTCTCTTTCACTTTGCACAAACCTTCCGGTGTGCCCGAATACAAGATCCTGCCGCCGCCGGACCCGCCTTCCGGACCAAGGTCAATCACATGGTCTGCTACTTTTATCACATCCAGATTATGTTCGATCACCAGGACCGTGTTGCCTTTATCCACCAGTAAATTTAAAACACCCAGCAGCACGTTGATGTCTTCAAAATGCAAACCGGTCGTCGGTTCGTCCAAAATATAAAAAGTATTGCCAGTATCTTTTTTAGAAAGTTCGGTTGCTAATTTAACCCGCTGTGCTTCACCTCCCGAAAGTGTTGTTGAAGATTGCCCTAAAGTAATGTATCCCAAACCAACATCCTGTAAAGTTTTGATTTTGCGATAGATGGAAGGAATAGCTTCAAAAAAAGCACAGGCATCTTCAATGCTCATATCCAAAACATCGCTGATGGATTTGCCGCGGTAACGCACTTCCAAAGTTTCCCGGTTATATCTGCGGCCACCGCATTCTTCGCATGGCACCTGCACATCGGGCAAAAAGTTCATTTCAATCAGTTTTACCCCTGCGCCCTGGCAGGTTTCGCAGCGGCCGCCTTTTACGTTGAAGGAGAACCGGCCGGGTTTATAACCACGGATTCGGGCTTCAGGCAAACCTACAAAGAGGTTTCGGATGTCAGAAAAAACACCGGTATAAGTTGCCGGATTGGAACGCGGCGTACGCCCGATTGGCGTTTGATCGATTTCAATTACTTTATCAATATGTTCCAACCCTTCTATTTTGCCATAAGCTAAAGGAAGTTTTTTTGCCCGGAAGAAATGATGGTTTAAGATCGGGTATAATGTTTCGGTAATCAAACTGGATTTTCCACTGCCGGAAACGCCGGTAACGCCAATAAGCTTCCCCAGCGGGAAATCGACAGATACATTTTTAAGGTTATGTCCGGATGCTTTTTTTAGCGATAAAATTTGACCGTTGCCTGCCCTCCTGCTCTCCGGGATTGCAATTTCGCGGCTTCCGTTTAAATAAGAAGTGGTAAGTGTTTGCTGTAACATCAACTGTTGCGGTGTGCCTTGTGCTACTACCATGCCACCATGTACGCCGGCTGCCGGTCCCATATCAATTACATAATCGGCTTCCAGGATCATTTCTTTATCGTGCTCTACCACCAGTACGGTATTGCCCAAATCACGCAGGTTTTTAAGTGCATGGATCAACCGGTCGTTATCCCGCTGGTGCAAACCAATACTTGGCTCATCCAGGATGTACATCACGTTCATCAATTGCGAACCAATTTGTGTAGCCAGCCTGATCCGCTGTGCTTCTCCTCCCGAAAGTGTACGGGCAGTACGGTCCAACGTTAAATAGCTTAAACCAACATCCAGCAAAAAAACAATTCGCGCACGTATTTCTTTTAAAATTTCTTTGGCGATAACGTTCTGGCGTTCGCTTAACCGTTCTTCCAATCCCTTAAACCACAAACTTAGCGCAATTACGTCCATGCTGGCCAGTTCGAAGATATTTTTGCCGTCAACCTTAAAATTTAACGATTCTTTTTTTAAACGTGCACCATGACATTCCGGGCAAATCTTTACGGTTCGGTAGTTATCCAGGTCGCCGCTGTCATCGTCTGTTTTACGTTCCTGCTGTTCTTCCAGCATCTTGATGACACCATCAAAACTGATCTGGTAGTTTTGCACGTTCCATTTATTGTATTCAACAGGAACGGTGATCATATCCGGCGAACCATTTAAAATGACCTTTAAAATTTCCGGCGATAATTTTTCGATAGGTGTGGAAAGCGAAAACTCCAATTTTTTGCCCAACGCTTTTAAAACCTGAAACATCCAGGTTTCCCGATACTCGCCCAGCGGGGCTAAACCGCCATTTAAGATACTCAGTTTTCTATCCGGGATCACCGAATTTTCATCAACTTCAGAAATATAACCCAAGCCATCACAGCGCGGACAAGCACCGTAAGGCGAATTGAAAGAGAATGTGTTAGGCTGAGGTTCGTCATAAGAAATACCGGAAACCGGATCCATCAGGAATTTGCTGAAGTAAGAAACCTGATTTTGCTGATCGGCTACGCGTATAATCCCTTTTGCTACTTTTAACGCTGTTTGAATGGAAGTATGCAAACGCTTTTCGTCTTTTTCATTGATGACCAGCCGATCCACCACAATGTCAATATCATGAATTTTATAACGGTCCACCTGCATTTTCGGTTCCACATCCTGTATCCCGCCATCCACCCAAACCTTTAAATAACCTTGCTTGCGTATCTGCTCAAACAGTTCGCGGTAATGCCCTTTACGGCCTTTTATAACCGGTGCCAATATGCTGATGGCTTGCCCGCTAAACCGTTCAAATATCGTCTTGTAGATCTGATCTTCCGATAAGCGCTCCATCTTCTCCCCGGTAACATAAGAATAAGCATCGCCGGTACGGGCAAAAAGAAGCCGCATAAAATCATAAATTTCGGTAATGGTACCAACAGTGGAGCGCGGGTTTTTACTGGTTGTTTTTTGTTCGATGGCAATCACCGGGCTTAAACCGGAAACTTTATCTACGTCCGGCCGTTCCATCCCACCCATAAATTGGCGGGAATAAGCTGAAAAGGTTTCCATGTAGCGCCGCTGCCCTTCCGCATAAATGGTATCAAAAGCCAAGGAAGATTTGCCGCTTCCGCTTAAACCGGTAATCACGACCAATTGGTTTCGGGGAAATGAAATATCAATATTTTTAAGATTATGTACCCGTGCACCATATACTTCCACCTCGCTTTGCTCGCCCAGGTCAATCGTTTTTTCAGCCATATTTATGTTGAGAAGACCATTTTACCGGTCCTGAAATTGTTTTTGTTTAACTTGCTACAAAAATAAGCAAAAAAGGCCATCCCTTTTGCGGGGACGGCCTTTTTTGCTTTGTGCTCCTTGTGGATTTTTTTTAATTAAATGCAATATAACCCGGCTCATCGTATTTATAGCCGTACTCGCCTGGCCGGGTAATCATTTGTTTTACGGCAACCAGGTCATAAATGTAGCGGCCGGTTTCGTGGTTTAAATGCATACGAAAGTAATTTCGCTTTTTCTGAACCTTCATTTGCCTAGCCAGTTTAATAGAACCTGTGTTGTACGCAGCCGCAACCAATGTCCAGCTATGAAACTCGTCGTAAAGTTCTTTCAGGTAAATACAAGCCGCAACAGTCGATTTTTTTAGGTTGAGGCGTTCATCTTTATCAGGATTGACTTTCAACCCATAAGTCCGGGCCGTACCGGGCATAAATTGCCATAAACCTTTTGCACCTTTTGGCGAAACGCCTTGTTCCAGGCCGGATTCTACTACAGGGATGTATTTAAAATCATCCGGGATGCCATAAACCTTGAGGATAGGCTCAATCACTTTAAATAATTTTGCTGCACGAAAATGCAGTAAATTGGTTTGGAGCTTCTTAAAACTGTGCTGCTTTAGGGAGCGTTTTAATTTTACTGCAACCCTCGGATCATTTACCGGTACGGCCTCATTAGCAAAATTTAATTCTTTAGAAGCATCAGCGTCAGAAACAACAACATCGTTGTCCCCTTTTGGCTGTGCTTTTGCTACGGTTTTTTTAAAAGTTGTACTGTAGATAAACAACTTTGACATTACAAACAGCACCACGATTACGGAGCACGTAATTAAGTGTTTTTTGTACATAGTCCCTTTGGTTTTAGTATAAAATATTGATTAACGGCCGCAAAGATATATATACATTTCAGAATATCAAACACTTATAAAACATCCTCTAAAAATAGCTATAAATACAGCTAAAAAAACCATATTATAAGGCAATATAAATACTTGTGTTAAAAGGGATTAATTTGTGAGGATAGGCATAAAAAGTTACCTTTGCATCCCTCGAAAAAAACGGATAATCAGTAAAAAATGGCTTACAAAAAACAAGGGAACAGTCGTGACGACAAATCCGCCGGACCGAACAGAAGAGCTGGTAAACCTGCCCCGGGCAGAAGTTTTTCTTCGCCGGCAAAAAATGATGGTCCGCGAGGAGAAGGCAGTTTCAGAAAAAAACCTTCTGCTTTTGGCGCACCACGCAGATCTTTTAGTGGTGTAAAAGAAGCATCCGGAGAAAAACGCCACCCCCCTACCCCCCGGGAAAACAACCGATTTAAAAGCCGGGAAAACAGCAATGCTTCTTTTAGCGGCAAAAAATCAGCAGACGATACCAAAAAAACTTTCCGCAAAAGCAGCGTAGAAGGCAGGCCGTTTAAAGAACGCAATGCTTCTGCCAGTCCATTCTTCCGAACCCGCAGCGATAAACCTTTTAACGACTTTAAGGAAGGCCGCCCGGAAAGGGCTTATAAGAGCAGCAATTCTGAAGGCAGGCCATATCAAAAAGATTTTAGCGGGAAAGAAAAACGTTATGTCAGAAATGATGACACAACGGCTTCTCCTGAAAAGACCATGCGCTCCCGCAACAAACCTGCGGAAGGCAGCAGCAGTAAAGATAAAGGCCTGATCCGTTTAAACCGTTACATTGCCAATGCCGGAATTTGTTCGCGTAGGAAAGCAGACGAGCTGATTGAAGCAGGTGTGGTTTCGGTAAACGGAGAAGTGGTTTCTGAGCTGGGCGCTAAAATTGATCCGATAAAAGATGTCATCCGTTACAATGGCGAAACGTTAAAACGCGAGAAAATGGTTTACGTGCTGCTGAACAAGCCCAAAGATTATATTACCACTACTGATGACCCGCAGGAACGCCGCACGGTGATGCAATTGGTAGAAAAAGCCAGCCGCGAACGTATTTATCCTGTCGGCCGTTTAGACCGCAACACAACCGGATTATTGTTGATGACGAATGATGGCGACCTGGCCGATAAATTGTCCCATCCCAGAAACAGCATCACCAAAATCTATAATGTTGAACTGGATAAAAGTTTGACACAGGGCGACCTGAACAAAATTGGTTTTGGTTTAGAACTGGAAGACGGACTGATTAAACCTGACGTGGTTACTTATGTACAGGGCGGAAGCAAACGTGAAGTCGGTATCCAGATCCATAGCGGTAAAAACCGTATCGTTAGGCGGATCTTTGAGCATTTGGGTTACGAAGTGGTAAAGTTGGATCGTGTAATTTATGGCAACCTCACCAAAAAAGACCTTACCCGTGGCCGTTGGCGCTACCTCGAAGAAAAAGAGGTCATCCAGCTAAAACACCTGATAAAATAATTAATACCAGCCGCTTCTGCTAAAACCAAAGCGGCTTTTTTTATGTATGTTTGGTCATCATCCATCTTAATTATCATGAATTTAAAAAAAACTATTTTTGTATCTGTGTGGATACTTGCTTTGCTGATGCCAAGCTTTTTACAGGCACAAACCAGGCAAGTACCCCGCTTTTATCATTTGCTCATTGGCACTTATACCAACGGAACGAGCAAGGGCATTTATGTTTATAAATTTGATGCCAAAACAGGTGCGGTTGCTTTAGAGCAAGTGGCAGCAGGTGTTAAAGATCCTTCTTACCTCGCTGTTTCTGCCAATAACCGTTTTGTTTATGCAGTAAATGAAAGCCATAACCCAAAAGGCGACAGCATAAGTGCGTTTAAATTTGATGACCAAAGCGGCAAGCTTACTTTTATCAATGCATTGCCTTCATTCGGAAATGACCCTTGTTATGTTAGTGTTGATAAAAACAACAGAAACCTGTTTGTAGCGAATTATTCAAGCGGAAATTTATCTGTTTATTCCCTAAAACCAGATGGCAGCTTAGGTGATAGTTTGCAAACCATCCAGCATACCGGGGGCAGTGTTGATGCATCGCGGCAGAAAAGCCCTCATGTTCACGCAGTAGTTTTATCACCGGATGAAAAATACCTGTTATCAGATGACCTGGGCACTGATAAAGTTTACGAATACGTTTATCAGCCCAACAATAAAAAGCCTTTAAAACCTGCGGCAAACCCAACATTTGTAGTTGATCCGGGCAGCGGGCCAAGGCATATAGTGTTTAGTAAAGATGCAAAACATGCTTATTTGGTACAGGAAATAAGCGCAAAGGTCCGGGTTTTTAATTATGCAAACGGAAAATTGACTTCGATACAAAACATCGACATGGAACAACCTGATTTTAAAGGCGTAAACGGAGCAGCAGATATCCACTTATCGCCCGACGGCAACTTTTTGTATTCAACAAACCGCGGCGAAGCGAACGACCTGGTGGTTTATAAAGTAAACCAGGCAACGGGAAAACTAGCTTTTGTAGAACGTCAATCAACCTTTGGAAAAGCACCGCGAAATTTTGCGATTGACCCGGGCGGAAACTTCCTGTTGGCGGCCAACCAAAACACGGATGACGTTTATACTTACAAAATCAATAAAACCACGGGGAAATTGACCAGAACCGGTGCAAAACTGGAGATCAGCCATCCGGTCTGTTTAAAGTTTGTCCCTATGAGATAACACACCAATTTTTACCTGATAAAAGAAGTATCGGGGAAAAGGCCAGGATAAATTGGGTAAACTTCTACCCAAAATATCATGGCCTTTTTCGTTTACAGCATTTTTGTAACCCAAAATCCATATGGCTTGATTTTAGATAAACGGTTGTAAATCTATATCAATTGAAAACGAAAGATAAAGGCTCAGTCAAAACAGATACATTAAGCGAAAGCTGTTATTGGGAACTTGATCTGTACACCGGAGAGCTTTACTGGTCGGACGAAATTTGCAAATTATTAGGCATCAGCAAAACCAATGCACTTACATTTGAGCAGCTGATGCAGTATGATTGGCCGGAACAGAACATTCGGGCTGCTTTTAACCGCGCTATCCACCAGGGCATACCTTTTGAATTGGATTTGCCCACACTTACTGCAAGTAAAAAAGCTTTTACGGTTTGCACTGTGGGCAGGCCGGTTTATGATGATTACGGAAATTGTACCGCCGTAAAAGGGAGATTACAAACGGGTTTGCAGCTGGAAATAATACCAAAAGCAACAGCTTCCGCTTCAGAAAAAACTGAGGTGCAGCAAATGATGTTCAACAATTTTGCCCGCATTGTTTCGCACGATCTGCGTTCGCAAACCAGTAACCTGCAAATGATACTGGAAGTTGTACAACATAAAAACCACTGCCCGGATATGCAGGGGCCGATCAGCAACCTCAAAACCATCAGCAGCAACCTCAACCAAACGGTTGGTTACCTCAACACACTCACTAAAATTTAACACACTTACTTCTTTTATCACCTTAAAATGATTGCCCCCCAATTAAAAACCATAGCCGTTGCAGATGATGACCCGATTTACACCACAGCTTTAAAAAGTTTATTGACAAGCTGGGAAATCAAAAATCCGTTTTTATTTTTCGCGAATGGAAAAGAAGCACTGGATTTTATACGGGTAAAAGAAGCATCAGAACTGCCGGATGTTTTGCTGCTGGACCTGAACATGCCGGTAATGAACGGCTGGGCTTTTATCGAAAATTTTACGCTGATTGCGCCGCAACTGGAAAAAAACATCAGCATTTATCTGGTAACTTCTTCTATTTGGGAAGAAGACCTTAAACGCGCCGAAAAAAACAAGCTGATCAAAGAATTTATCACCAAACCAATTACCAGGGAAAAGTTCCTGGAGATTTTAGGTTGAAGCTTTACATTACACAACTTACACCTAAATAAGCCGATGTTGTTTTATAAGCGGATTTGTTACTTTTGATGTTGTTTATGATCAAAGGGGCCAAACTTTTATTTCTGTTGATTTCGCTGATAATTTATTGCGGCATTAATTCATGCAAAAAAAGCAGTCAAAGTTCGATCAGTTCTTTTTTAACCCAGAGGCTTTGGAATTTGGCCTTGCTGCAACGTTACAAATATGTAAACGAATCGCTGGTGAAAACGGATACGATTAATACGGTTTGCGCACTCAATCAAACACTTTTATTTAAAGCCGACAACACTTACAACTTCGGCAACTACAACTGCAAGGCCGGGACACTAAACAGAAACTGGTCTTTTACTCCGGATATGTTGTACTTAAACTTAAACTCCGTTATCAGCCAAACTTCTAAAGACAGTAAGCCCAACGTTGCGCGCATCATCAACCTGGGCCAGTATTCTTTGGTTTTTGATGCAGGCGATGTAAACATACCTCACGCCAAAACAGATACCGTTGTAATTTATCGTTATGGTTTTATACACAGCAATTAACCCCCTGCATTTTGCCTTATTGTTGAATTTATGATTGCACAAGCCGTTCCTACAGCAACAGTAAAAAAACGCATTGCCATTTTTGCTTCGGGTTCCGGCTCCAACGCACAAAAGATCATGGAGCATTTCAAAAAGAATGAATTAGCAGAAGTAACGCTTGTATTAACCAACAACCCCGAAGCTTATGTGTTGCAGCGTGCCGATAATTTTGAAATCCCGGCGCATGTTTTTAACCGAAGGGAATTTTATCAGAGTAATGAAATCCTAAGTTTGCTCGAAAAGTTAAAAATAGATCTGATCGTGCTGGCCGGATTCCTGTGGCTGGTTCCGCAAAATCTGCTGGATGCTTATCCAAATCGTATCATCAACATTCACCCTGCCTTGCTGCCTGCTTTTGGCGGAAAAGGAATGTACGGCGATTACGTGCACCGTGCTGTTTTAACCGCCGGGGAAAAGGAATCTGGCATTACCATCCATTTTGTAAACGAACATTTTGATAAAGGCGAGATCATCCAGCAGTTCCGTTTCAAGATAGAACCGCAGGACCAACTGGAAAACATCCGCTTTAAAATCCAGCAGCTTGAACATCAGCATTATCCAAAAGTAATTGAGAGTTTGGTGAAGAAGATGAAGTAGTTTTTGATGCTGTTTTTATCGGCATAAAAACAGTATTGGAATAATTTTAAACCGGATTAAATAAGTTGAGGTTGCCAAAATACTTTTATTTCTTTCACATCAACCTTTTTACGTGCCTGTGCCAGATCATAACTTTCCTGCACGTGCAACCAAAATTCGGGCGTTGTATTTTTAAAACCGGCAGATAGCTTTAAAGCCATTTCAGAACTAATGCCCTGCTTGCCATTGATAATTGCCGAAAGTGTCTTACGAGTGGTTTGCAGCCCTTTGGCAACTTCCGTAATCGTTAATTCTTGTCCGGTTTCTGCCCTAATGCCTTCGATAGTTTCGAGTATTAACCCGCCCGGATGTGCCGGATCAAACATGGCCATAATAAATTCCCTCCTTTAATGATAATCTGTATAATCTACATCCGCAACATCTTCGTTAATAAAGCGAAAAATAATGCGAAAGTTTTTGTCAACCTTAACGCTCCAAAAATCTTTCCTATTTCCCGAAAGCTTATGAAGATTATAACCCGGAACATTCATTTCTGCAGGCGAAGCTACATTATCTAAACGGGTTAAAATCCGGCGAATTTTACTAACGTGCCCTGGTGTTAGTTTAGCAGCATTTCCACGGTCATAAAACTGCTTTAGCCCTTTATGGTTAAAGCTAACGATCATGTACAAATGTAACGCATAAGGTGTCGGAGAACAAATTTATTTTTATGCTGTTGCATATTTTTATCTTTCAATGATTATAAAAACCAAAAATATCTACTAAAAAAGCAAAGCCAATGCCTGTCGCAAATGTTGCACTTTGGGAGGATTTAAAAGAAGCTGCATCAGAAGTTCGTTTACACAAGCAAGGGAAAACCAAGCTAAAAAACCCCCAGGAACTTTTAAATGAACTGAAATTAGACGTTTAAAACATAAGATTTCTTTTAATTTAAAATCCATCAATTAGAGTATCAGCATTATCCGAAGGTGATTGAGGCGGTGTTGAAGAAGCTGAAGTGAGTTTTGGGTTTGATGCTGTTTTTATCGGCATAAAAACAGTATTGAAATTGGAAAGAGTTTGATTAAATTTGAATTTAAAACCCAAAAGAGAAAAGATGAAAGTTTTAATAGAAATACCCGACGATGAAGCTTCTTTTGGCATGAAAGTTTTAAAAAGCCTTTCATTTGTTAAAAAAGCAAAGCCAATTTCAGTTGAAAATATTGGGCTTTGGGAGGATTTAAATGAAGCTGCGGCAGAAGTCTGTTTACACAAGCAAGGGAAAATCAAACTAAAAACTGCCCAGAAACTTTTAGATGAGTTATAGCATTTTCCTAACCGGGCGTTTTGAGAAAGAAATCAAGCGGCTGATCAAAAAATTTCCTTCTTTAAAAGCTGAATACGCCGAACTGATTAATCATATTTCACTAAACCCGGAAACAGGTACTTTTATTGGCAACAACTGTTATAAAATCCGCTTGGCAATTAGTAGTAAAGGAAAAGGGAAAAGTGGCGGTGCAAGGGTTATTACTTATTTGTATATCGAAACTGAAACGGTTTATTTGCTAACCATTTATGACAAAGGCGAAAAAGCTGATTTAAAAATTAGTGAGCTTAAAGAGATGATTGAAAGCTTGGAATTGGATGCCTGATTTAACCCCCCAATCATCCGTTTTAAAATCCAGCAACTGGAGCATCAGCATTATCCAAAAGTGATTGAAAGTTTGATTAAGAAGATGAAGTGATTTTTGGGCGATGCTGTTTTTATCGGCATAAAAACAGTGTGCAACCTTTGCTCTACAAATTTCCATGCTTCTTTTATCACCATAAAACCCTTAACTAAAAACATAATTTTTTTTAGCTTTGCTGCTCATTTTACTGTTCATGAGCCAGCCCGTCAAAATAAAAAATGCTTTAATTTCTGTTTATTATAAAGATCATCTCGAACCTGTTATACAAGCACTTAATCGTCTGAATGTACAAATTTATTCTACCGGTGGTACAGAAACTTTTATACAAAATCTCGGCGTTCCGGTTATTCCTGTTGAAGACTTAACCTCCTACCCTTCTATTCTGGGCGGCCGCGTTAAAACACTTCACCCCAAAATATTCGGCGGTATTTTAAACCGGCGGGAACATGAGGGCGACCAGCAGCAAATTGAAGAATATGAAATCCCGGAGATTGATTTGGTGATTGTGGATCTGTATCCTTTTGAAGAAACGGTTAAGAAAGCCCTCTCCCCTGGAGAGGGTTTGGGTGAGGCTGATATTATTGAGAAAATTGACATCGGCGGCATTTCCCTCATCCGCGCAGCAGCAAAAAACTTTAAAGATGTGCTGATCGTAGCTTCCAAAAATGATTACAGCGAACTGGAAAATATCCTGAAAACACAAAACGGGGAAACAACTTTAGCGCAGCGCAAAGCTTTTGCACGTAAGGCTTTCCATATTTCTTCGCATTACGATTCGGCTATTTTTAACTATTTTAACCGAGAAGATCCTTTAAACATTTTCAAGCAAAGCATCGGGCCTGCACAGGTTTTGCGTTACGGCGAAAACCCGCACCAGCAAGGTGTTTTTTATGGTGAGCTCAATCAGTTGTTTGATAAGCTGGGTGGAAAAGAGCTTTCCTACAACAACCTGGTGGATGTGGATGCAGCCGTAACGTTGATCGATGAATTTAAAGAACCAACGGTAGCTATTTTAAAACATACCAATGCCTGCGGAATTGCAAGCAAAGGAACAATCTTACAATCCTGGGTTGATGCTTTGGCTTGCGATCCGGTTTCTGCATTTGGCGGCGTGATCATCACCAACGGCGAACTGGATGCAACTACGGCAACAGAAATAAGCAAACTGTTTTTTGAAGTGCTGATTGCCCCTGCTTACAGTGAAGAAGCTACCAGGATTTTAACTTCAAAAAAGAACAGGATTATTTTGCTGCGCAAACCGGTGGAACTGCCTAAAAAATTATTCAAAACGCTTTTGAATGGTGTGATCGGGCAGGATAAAGATTTGGTGATTGAAGGGCTGGAACAAATGCAAACCGTTACTATTAAACAGCCAACAGAGCAGGAACTGAAAGATCTGTTTTTTGCAAATAAAATCGTGAAGCATACCAAATCGAACACAATTGTGCTGGCTAAAAACAGTATGCTGATTGCGAGCGGCGTTGGCCAGACATCACGTGTGGATGCTTTAAAACAGGCCATTGTTAAAGCAGGGACTTTTGGTTTTGACCTCAATGGATCGGTAATGGCTTCGGATGCTTTTTTCCCTTTTCCGGATTGTGTAGAGATTGCAGCAGATGCAGGAATCACGGCTGTTTTGCAGCCCGGCGGATCCATCAAAGATCAGGACTCGGTTAATATGGCCAATCAAAAGAACATTGCGATGGTAACGACCGGTGTTCGCCATTTTAAACACTAACACGTTTGATAAAACTGTTTCATGCTTCTTTTATACAACAATTTTTCGTAAACTTTGCAGCTAATACTGATATAAAACCAAATGGGTCTATTTAACTTTTTTACGCAGGAAATTGCCATTGACTTAGGCACTGCAAATACCCTGATTATACATAATGACAAAGTTGTGGTGGATGAACCTTCCATCGTGGCGTTTGACCGGACAACGAACAAAATAATTGCCATTGGCCGCCAGGCCATGCAAATGGAAGGCAAAACCCATGACAATATCCGAACTGTAAGGCCATTGAAAGATGGTGTAATTGCTGATTTTAATGCCTCAGAACACATGATCCGCGGCATGATCAAGATGATCAACAAAGGCAAAGGCTGGTTTTTCCCTTCGCTGCGGATGGTAATTTGTATCCCTTCGGGCATTACTGAAGTGGAGAAACGCGCCGTACGCGATTCTGCTGAAATTGCAGGTGCAAAAGAAGTATATCTCATTTACGAACCAATGGCTGCGGCAGTAGGTATCGGGATTGATGTGGAAGAACCAATGGGCAACATGATCATCGATATTGGCGGTGGAACTACAGAGATTGCAGTTATTGCACTTTCGGGTATTGTTTGCGACCAATCTATCCGTGTGGCAGGCGATAATTTTGATTCTGATATTGTGCAGTATATCCGCCGCCAGCATAACATTATGATCGGCGACCGTACAGCTGAAAAAATTAAAATTGAAGTTGGTTCGGTTTTACCGGAACTGGCAGACCCACCGCCGGATTTTGCGGTCCAGGGCCGTGATTTAATGACAGGCGTGCCCAAACAAATCACGGTTTCTTATACGGAAATTGCGCATTGCTTGGATAAATCCATCTCAAAAATTGAAGAAGCAATTTTAAAAGCATTGGAAATTACGCCGCCCGAACTTTCGGCAGATATTTACCAGACCGGCATTTATTTAACCGGCGGCGGCGCTTTGCTGCGTGGATTAGACAAGCGTGTGGCTGCAAAAACCAAACTGCCGGTACACGTGGCCGAAGACCCTTTACGTGCCGTTGTACGTGGTACCGGTATCGCTCTAAAAAACATCGGTAGTTTTAAATTTTTAATGCAGTAAAAAAAGGGTTATAAGTTATACGTTTTAAGTTATAAGTTGCCTGTTTGGTCTCAACTTAAAACGTATAACTTATAACCTAAAACTTATAACCCCATGCGTAACCTCTTGATCTTTATTTCCAAGTACAACGCATTTTTTTTATTTGTTATTTTTGAAGTTACTTCGATTGTTGTTTTCATCAAGTACAACAACTTTCAAAAAGCAACATTCATCAGTTCATCCAACGAAGCCATCGGCAATGTTTACCTCAAAGTAGATCAGCTTACCGACTATTTAAAACTGACCAATATCAACGATAGTTTGTCCAGGGAAAATGCCCGATTGCGCAATCAGCTAAAATCTTCTTTTTATGTTGATTCTTCTACTGTAAAAACAGTAACGGATACAATTTTCAAACAGCAATATACCTATATTTCGGCCAGGGTGATCAATAATTCTTTTAACCGGCGTAATAATTACCTTACCATTAACCGTGGCAGCAACGCTGGTATTACCAAAGGTATGGGCGTGATCTGCAGTACAGGCGTGGTAGGGATTGTTACTTTTACCGGCCCGAATTTATCAACTGTGCAGTCTTTACTACACGAAAACACACGCATTAGTGCCATGCTTACTGATTCTAATAACGTAGGCTCTTTAATCTGGGACAATAACCTCGACCCAACAAAAGCCATGCTCATCAATATTATGAAGCAGGTTAAAATTAAACGGGGCACACCGGTAGTTACTTCGGGTTACTCGCTTTTTCCGGCAGGGACAATGCTTGGCCATATCAATAAATTAGATGCTAAAGACAGCAGCAACGGAACGGGCATCGAAGTGAATTTATCTGTTAATTTCAGTAACCTGCAGTACGTGTATGTAGTAACCAATAAAATGGCACAAGAACAAGGGGCATTGGAGGCCCGGGAAAAACCATGAGCAGGATGATCATATTTAATGTCCTGCGGTTTATTGTGCTGGTGTTTATACAGGTTTTTTTATTGAAGGACATTTCTTTGTACCATGTAGTTACGCCTTACTTTTACATTCTGTTCATACTGCTTTTACCGTTCGATACCCCTAATTTCTTATTGTACCTGTTGGCATTTTCCTTAGGTATCACCATTGACGCTTTTTACGATACGCCCGGCCTGCATACCGCTTCCTGTGTTTTTTTAGCTTATGTGAGAATCATTTTCATCAGCATAACCGTACAAAAAGAAGGTTTTGACAACGAACCCGAACCAACTTTAGGGTTGATGGGGTTCAGGTGGTTTTTTTTATACGCCTTGATCTTAACATTTTTACATCACTTTTTTCTGCTTAACCTTGAATCTTTCCACGTGTCGCAAATTCTTTTCACTTTGACCAGGATTCTTTTTAGTACCCTTTTTACTGTACTTTTAATGTTGATTTCCGGTTTAATGTTTTTCAAAAAGAAGGTACGTTAATGAATAGTTTTTTTGAAAGGCGATATGTGATCCTCGGTATTTTCATCCTGGTGATGCTTACCCTGATCGGCCGTTTGTTCTACATCCAAATTATTGATGATAAATACCTGACGTTTGCACAAAACAATGTGATCCGCAAGTTTATCAAATACCCGGACCGTGGGGCAATCCTCGACCGGAAAAGTAAAATATTGGTGCAAAACGAGCATGTGTATGATATTTTGGTTATCCCGAAACAAGTACATGATTTTGATACCCTGGAATTTTGCAAACTATTGCAAATTGACAAAAACGAATTTAACCAGCGCTGGCAAAAAGCCAAAACCTATTCTAATTTCCGTCCGTCTATCTTTGAAAAACAATTATCAGCGAAGCTGTATAACTCTTTGCAGGAGCACTTGTTCGAGTTTCCGGGCTTTTTCGTGCAACCTCGTTCTGTAAGGACCTATCCTGATTCTGTTGCCGCACAATTTTTGGGCTACATCAGTGAAGTAAATGATAAGATTATCGAAAAATCAAATGGTTATTACAACCCCGGCGATTATATAGGTTTTAGTGGGGTAGAAAAAGCATACGAAAACGAACTGCGCGGACAACGCGGTGTAGAAAACTTACTGGTAGATTCCCGAAATGTACCCAAAGGGAAATATTTAAACGGCAAGTACGATACAGCAGCAGTTGCCGGGGAAAGGCTGATTTCTTCTTTAGATATCCGCATCCAGAAATTGGGCGAAAAACTGATGCAAAACAAAGTAGGCAGTATTGTTGCGATCGAGCCTTCAACAGGCGAAATCTTAGCATTTGTGAGCAGCCCGACTTACGATCCAAACGAGTTGGTTGGCCGGGAACGTGGCAATAATATTTCGGCTATGTACAAAAACCCATATAATCCATTATTTATCCGCCCGATACAAGCCTATTATCCGCCTGGCTCTTCTTTTAAACCACTTGCTGCACTTATAGCATTACAAAAGGGCTTAATTACGCCTCAAACTACTTATTTCTGCAATGGTGTATATTGGGCTGGAAACCACCCTGTTCATTGTACGCATCGTCATGGGGTAACAAACCTGAGTTTGGCCATTGAAGGCTCATGCAATGTATATTTCTCATCAGTATTTGATAAATTAATGAATTCCAACGGAGCCCGCAATATTGAAAATACCTATGCCGGTTGGAAGAATGATGTAAATAAGTTTGGTTTTGGTGTGAAGCTCGATGTAGATTTGCCGAATGAACGGAAAGGACTCGTACCTGCCCCCGCCCGTTATGATCGAACGTATGGAAAGAACCACTGGCGTTCAAACACCATAATCTCGCTTGCAATAGGGCAAGGTGAGTTACTTGCCACACCGTTACAGATGGCCAATATTGAATGTGCCATTGCTAATCGTGGCTTCTATTATCGTCCTCACTTAATTAAGGCTATCGGCGATAAAGATATAATCAAGCCAGAGTTTAAAGAGAAAATAAATGTAGGTATTGATTCTGTTTATTATGAACCGGTTATCAATGGTATGCAGGAGGTGGTTGATCGCGGAACGGCGGAAGCTTCCCATATTCCGGGCATTATTATGTGCGGTAAAACCGGAACGGCTCAAAATCCTCACGGAGAAAACCACTCTGTATTTGTTGCTTTCGCTCCGCGCGATCATCCTAAAATTGCTATTGCGGTTGTGGTTGAAAACGCCGGCCAAGGTGCTGCCTGGGCAGCACCAATTGCTTCTTTTATCGTAGAAAAATATTTAAAAGATTCTATTAGCCGCAGGCCATCCGGCATCAACCCAAAGAAATATATGGAGGCCAGCCTGATGCCTGCGCTGCCGGATGCTTCGCCTAAAACCGGCAACAAACTTTTACCAAAAGATTCCCTGAAAAAGAACCAGGCAGACAGTAACAGAAAAGCCATTAAAAGCGATAGCGGCAAAAAAAAGTTACCGCGTATTAGAATAGCCGCATTAACTCCAAAAAGAAAGGAAAATGAATAACCAGCGCAGCTTTTTTTTTAATGTAGATTGGTTTACGGTCCTTCTTTATTTAAGCCTTTGTGTCATCGGTTGGTTTAATATCCATTCTGCCATTTATGATGAGGCGCATCTCAGCATTATTGATCTCAGCACCAATTATGGCAAGCAGTTTATTTATATCATTTCTGCGGTAGTATTGGCAACCGTTATTTTACTGATGGAAAGCCGCTTTTTTAGTGCCCTTGCGCCTGCAGTTTATAGTATTGTAGTTGTTTTATTGATCCTTGTTTTAGTGATTGGGCGAAATGTAGGCGGCAACCAGGCCTGGATTCCGCTTGGGGGCGGCTTTAGGTTACAGCCCTCCGAGTTTGCAAAATTTGCTACCTGCTTGTTGCTTGCCCGTTACCTTAGCGGCACAAATATTAAAGTAACCGATACCAAATCCTTTTTGGTTGCCGCAGCTATTATCGGTTTTCCGATGGTGTTGATCATGTTACAGCCAGATGCCGGTTCAACCCTGGTTTTTTGCTCGTTGATCTTTGTACTATACCGCGAAGGTATTTCCCCGCTTTTTCTGGTGGCTATTGCAATTGCCATTGCTTTGTTTATCCTTACTTTGTTGCTGAACCAGTATCAGTTTTATTTTATTGGTGTACTTGCATCGGTAGCTGGTCTTTTAGTCTATCTTTTCCGCAGAAATCAAGTTTTAATTGTAACAGTTGTGGCCGGTTTTGTTATATCTGTAACACTAATATTCAGTGTAAACTTCCTTTATCATCATGTACTAAAACAGCATCAAACCGTTCGGATTAGTGAATGGTTGGGCATTACAACAGATTTAAGGGGAATTGGGTATAACGTCAATCAATCTAAAATTGCCATTGGTTCCGGAAAACTTTGGGGCAAAGGTTATTTAAAAGGCACGCAAACCAAATTCTCTTTTGTGCCCGAACAAAGTACTGATTTTATTTTTTGCACCGTTGGCGAAGAATGGGGGTTTGCCGGAACGTTCAGCGTGATCCTGATTTACCTGATCCTGCTTTTCCGGATTGTATTTATAGCAGAACGGCAGCGTTCCAACTTTTCCAGGATCTATGGTTATGGTGTGGCCTCCGTTATTTTTTTTCACGTTTTTATTAACGTGGGCATGACGATCGGTTTGGTCCCTGTTATCGGGATACCATTGCCGTTAATCAGTTATGGCGGATCTTCCCTGTGGAGTTTTACCATCCTTATCTTCATCCTGCTCAAACTGGATTCTAACCGGATGGGGATTATTTAGGGATTTAATAGTCAGGGGTTTAGGCTTTGTGCCCTTCCTCTACATCTGGTTTAAAACCCATTCGCTTTCTCGACACATCCTGTTTATTTGTTCTTTCTAATAATTCATCCAAATAACTAAAAACCAATTCAATCTTATTATCCTGCTTTTCTACTTTGTTTTTGATATTTTCTACCTCGAAATGTAGTTCAGAATCCCCAACAGTTTTTGACGAATTTGTGTAAAAACCCTGACAATCTGAATATTGACCAAAATTGCACGGTCGCTGTTGAGAACGCTTGCCAGCATGACCGCCCCATGTTCTGTAAAAGCATATGGAAGGACATTGGGATGCTTTGAACTGTTCAAATGTTTATAATTTACGATAAGATGGTCTTTTTCTTCTGCTGAAACCTGAAACATAAAATCTATGGGAAACCGTTTCAAATTTCGTTTGACCTGTTCGTTTAACCGCTTGGTTGTTACGCCATATAGATCAGTCCTATCCCGATCTATCATTAATTTTTGTTACGAAGAATTACAATCTTATCTATAATAGCTTCATCGGCTATTTCAACAAACGCAGCATCCTTTTTTTCCATTATAAAAAAATGAACCGGTCGCATTTTGCGACCGGTTCATAAATATAGTTCATCTTATTTCTTTAAAAGAAATAATTTAAGACTGCAACTCCAAAAAATAATATTTTTTATGCAAACCTTTTCCGCAGCAGGTCATAAAACCGTTCTGCTGTTGCCTGTTTTTCTTTCCAGTTGTTTTTAACTGCATAATTTAGGTTGAGGAAATGCTCTGCCTGCTCAAAAGTAGTATAACGGTTCAAAATATTTACCGCTTCTGAGTAAGCCAGGTTATAACCGTTAAATAACTCTTTTACAAAAAGCAATTTGTCGTTCAGGCTGATGAGGGATGGCAGGTCTTGAACTGCCTTATTTGTAGTTGAAGCAATTGTTGCAGGCTGATCTAAACCTTTTTGAGCCGCAATTCGCTCGTTTAGCGTTAAAACTGCCGGTTCAATTTCAGGTTTTGCCGATACAGGTTCCAACTGTTTTTCTGCCATAAAAACAGTATTTTCAGCCTGAATTTCGGGTTGATGATGTATTTCCGGTTGAACCTCAATAGCAATTTCCTGTATAACTTCAGGTTCTGCAAAAGTCGTCTCCTCTTCTAAAGCCGGTTCTGGCAATACATTTTTTTGTGCGGTAAAAGAAGCATTTCCCTCCAAAAGCAATTGATCGTTTAAATCTTCTTGCGGCATGGTTGCGGGTAAAAAGATAGTTTCTTGCTGAACGATTGCTTCCGGAGTTTCTGTTGATTGTTCTTCTGTAATTTCTACAGCCGGAACATTTATCTTAACCGGAATAATTTCCTCAGTATAAACAGAATGATCTTCTTCCTTAAAATAATCAGGTATTTCCGGCCTTTTTGAATAAACCTTTTCTGGAGATAAAACCGGGGCGGTTGCAGGTAAAGCAGTGTTTTGTACTTGTATCTTTTTCAGGATCGCAATATGATCCGTCAGGAAATTGGCATTGGCCATAAAAAGCTCCAGTTCCAGGCCATTAAAAGCATTGCCGGCAGTTTCGAGATAAGTATATTGATCTTTCAGTTCAGCAATGATCCCACCTATTTTTTTTAATATTTCCTGCTGGTTCATAGTTTAAACATAAAGAAGATGTTGATAAATCTACGCCCAAAAATAGGATTAAATTCTGATATTAGGCCTTCAACCACACAGCAGATGCTATTTAACGAATACGTTTTTAAAAGGAAAAGCGAATATGGCGGAAGCATAGAAGTAATTTGTGGTTCTATGTTTTCCGGAAAAACAGAAGAGTTGATCCGCAGGATAAAACGTACACAAATAGCCCGCCTTTCCGTAGAAATTTTCAAACCAAGAACGGATATACGATATAATGAAACAAACATCGTTTCGCATAATGCAAATACCATATCTTCCACGCCTGTTGAAAATGCTTCTGCCATACTGCTTCTGGGCAGCAATGCGCAAATTGTAGGTATAGACGAAGCACAGTTTTTTGACGATGAACTGCCCGAAGTTTGCAATAAACTGGCCAATAAAGGCATAAGGGTGATTGTTGCCGGTTTAGACATGGATTATTCCGGTAAACCTTTTGGTCCGTTGCCTGCTATTATGGCCATGGCCGAATCTGTTACCAAAGTACATGCCGTTTGCGTAGTTTGCGGAAACCCGGCTTTGTACTCGTACCGGTTGGTAGAAAACGACACCAGGGTTTTATTGGGGGAAAAAGAAAGTTATGAGCCGCGCTGCAGAAGCTGTTATCATCTTGGTAAAAACATAAACGCCTGAAACAGTATTATTATTTATCCTGTAAAAGAAGCTCCAGGTTTTTCAAATCTGATTGAATAGCTTCCAGATGATCCGTCAACAAAAAACGAAGGTCTGCAGGTAAATCCTTTTCATTCAAAACATCCTGGTAAGCATCCGCAGCAGCTTTATCACCTGTAATGCAACTGGATATGGCCACATCATCACTTCGGTTTGATAATGTCCCTTTCACATCCAGCCATGCACGGTGCAAAACACCGCCAAAACCCCCTTCATGTTCCGGCTTTTCTATTCCATTTGCACTCAGGTAATTTCTAAGAGCTTCTGTTTGTATGTTACGACTGGTTGCCGACTGTTCAAATTCTGTCAACAGGTTTTTACTGCTCACCATTTCGGCTGCTTTTGTATATCCTTCTTCCCCGTCAACACCAATAATTACTAAATGCTGCAAACTGCCAACTAATTTTTGATCTAGACTCATGGTTCTATAAATTGATATTCCTTTTAGATATTTAACAATATTAATTGCAACTATAAATTAAATATTTGGTTTGCAATATTGTGATTTTTAATTTATCGGTTTAAAGCCTGTTTAAGTTTTGTCAATTCATTTTCATGCTTCTTTTATCACCTAAAAACATATGTTAAACTTCTAAATTTTAGGTATCGGTATAAAACACAAAAATTACAGGGATAAAGGAAGCATTAATGATTTTTCAGGGATAAATTTAAACACGTTTTTGCAATCCAATACTTTTATAAAATTATAACTTGTTGCAAGTATTGTAATTTAATATGACACACTTATATGGCGTAAAATAAAAAAAGTGCCGATCAATAAATGACCGGCACTTCTAAATATATATTACTTTAAATATTAACTTGCGATAGAAATCTTCTCTTTGTCTTTGATGGAGTTTTTGATACAAGTAAGCATATTTTCACAAGTATTGTCCCATGAATTTTTACTTAAAAAGGTATCTACTTTAGCTAACCATTCTTTTCTGTTTTTATTGTTCAACTCCAGTTCAATTGCATCAATAAAATCTTCTGCTGTGTAACCAATGTTTACTAACTTGTTTTTTGCATAAGGATTGATCACATCGCGTATTGCCGTTGAAACTACAGGTTTTCCTGCAGATAAATATTCAGGGGTTTTTGTAGGACTGATATACTTGGTAGAATCATTTAGCATAAAAGGGATCAAAGCAACGTTCCAACCGGATAAATAAGCAGGAAGTTCATCATAACTTTTCTGGCCTAAATAATGGATGTTTTGATTTTTGGGCAAATTGTCACGATTGATTTTAAGAACCGGCCCGATCAACATAAAGTTCCAATATGGCCTTGCATCAGCAACTGCTTTAATTAGTGCAATATCAAACCGTTCATCAATTACACCATAAAATCCAAGTTTGATGCCTGATACTTGTGCCTGGTCTGCAGGTTGGGTTTTGTTTGTTCTTGCTTTTACAAAATGACTTTTGTCTATACTGCTTGGAAAAGGATAAATATTTGCATGTTGATGTTTTTTAGCTTCATACAAAGAATGCCCACCCGTAAACACTACATCTGATTTTGCCATTAACTTTTTTTCCAGGTCTTTTAACTCAGCAGGTGCATTTTTAAATAAGGACAATTCATCCATGCAATCATATACAATTAATGCCGGGTTAAGCTGCTCTGTAAAAGATAAAGCCATTGGTGTATAATACCAGAAAAGAAAATCATCACCGTCTTCTTTTTCCATGAATTTATCCAGCAACTGTTTCATCACCAGCTTTTCTTCTGTCTTGGACAATCCCGATGAAATATGTGGAACAACAACCCACAAGTTGGTTAACCTTTTAGATATATGTAAATACGCACCATGTTCCGCATCATGTATCGGTTCTTCTAAAAAATAAGTGCTAAACATTTCAGAAAATCTGGTCAGCAAGTGTTGTGGGCGCTGATAAACAAAATCCCATCTTAAGTGTGAAAGGCAAAGTAGTTTGGCTGGTAATTTCTTCATGTTTTGTGGCGATAATTAAAACTCAACATATTAAAAATAATTTTGTTCGATACCCGGTATAAATTTTTTACAGTTTACTATTAAGTAAATGATTTTCACTGAATTATGTTAATCATAATTGCACAAGTGAAATCATAAGCCAGATGATAATGCCTTCAAAAGCAATATCTAATCATCCTTTTAACTGTAATTTTTAAAAAGATTTACAATATACACTTAATTTCTTAAAAATGTATATCTGAAATGCTAAATATGTTATACAAGGTTGTTTTTATGCTTGTACAACTATTGTAATAAATTTAATACTTACTTTATCAAAAAAAAATATATCTGTTTCTTTTTCAGAAACTTTATGCTGATTTTTCTGGTGTAAACAAATCTGGCGTTGTTTTTTAATTAAACTTATATTGAAGTAGTTTTTTAGCTTTTGTTTCCTTTGATGAGACGTTGTATTTCATCTAATTTCATCAAAGCTTCCACTGGTGTAAGTGTGTTTACATCCAAAGCATTTAACACATCACGGATTTTTATCAGCACCGGGTCATCAATAGAAAACATCTGCAGTTGCACAGCTTGTTTTTGTACTTTTTTGATGCTTTCTTTGATGCTTTCACCGCCGGTACGTTCTGCTTCCAGCTTCTTTAAAATTTCCTCTGCCCGCGACAAAACTTTTGGCGGCATCCCGGCCAGTTTAGCTACATGAATGCCGAAACTGTGCTCGCTTCCCCCGGGAACTAACTTCCGCAGGAAAATAATTTTTTGTCCGCTTTCTTTTACAGCAACGTTATAGTTTTTAATGCGGTAAAAAGAGTTTGACAGCTCGTTCAATTCGTGGTAGTGCGTGGCAAAAAGTGTTTTGGCTTTTGTGGAGGGATGATTGTGCAGGTATTCGGCAATAGACCAGGCAATGGAGATACCATCATAAGTAGAAGTGCCCCGGCCGATCTCGTCCAGTAAAACCAAACTCCGGTTGGAGATATTGTTGAGGATGCTGGCCGTTTCGTTCATCTCTACCATAAAAGTAGATTCGCCCGAACTTAGATTGTCTGAAGCGCCGACGCGGGTAAAGATTTTATCCACCAAGCCAATACGTGCTTCTTTTGCCGGTACAAAACATCCGATTTGCGCCATCAGCACGATCAAACCGGTTTGACGGAGAATGGCAGATTTCCCGGCCATGTTCGGGCCGGTGATAATAATGATCTGCTGCGTTTCCGAGTCCAGGAAAACATCATTGGTAATGTATTCTTCGCCCAACGGCAGGTTTTTCTCGATCACCGGATGCCTGCCGCCTTTGATATCGATGCAGTCGGCCAGATCCATTTGCGGTTTGCAATAACTGTTTTTTCCGGCCAATCGGGCAAAGCAAAGCAGCACATCCAGTTTGGCTAAAATGCGCGCATTGAGTTGTATCGGTTTGATGTACGAACTAATGCTGTGAAGTAAGTTGTTGTACAAGCGTGTTTCGATAGCAAAGATCTTTTCCTCCGCACCTAAGATCTGTTCTTCGTATTCCTTTAACTCCGGCGTGATGTAACGCTCGGCATTTACCAGCGTTTGTTTCCTGATCCAGTTTGCAGGAACTTTATCTTTGTGCGTATGCGTTACCTCCAGGTAATAGCCGAACACACTGTTAAATGCTACTTTCAGCGATGGGATTCCGGTTTCTTCTGCTTCACGGCGCTGGATTTCTACCAGAAAATCCTTTCCGCCAAAAGCTATTTTACGCAGATGGTCCAGTTCTTCATCTACACCTTCGGCAATCACCCCGCCTTTTATTAATTGAACAGGTGGTTCAGGGGAAACCTCTTTTTCTATTTTTTCACGGATCAACTGACAAGGGTTCAATTGTTCAGCCAACTGCTTCAAAAATAAATTTTCCGATTGTTCGCAAAGTTTCCGCACTTCGGCTGTGGCAAGCAATGCTCTTTTTAACTGTATAATTTCGCGTGGATTGGCTTTTTGTAAACCGATCTTGGAAATCAACCGTTCCAGATCGCCAATCTGTTTGATCTGCTGCAGCAACTCCGCAGCCAATGCTTCTTTTACCAGCAAAAAATCAACAACTTCCAACCGTTCTTCAATCGGTTTCAGTTCTTTTAAAGGCATCAAAATCCATTTCCGCAGCAAACGCGCGCCCATTGGCGAAGCAGTTTGATCGAGCACATGAAAAAGGGTTATCGCGTTTTCATTGGCCGAATCCAGCAGTTCGAGATTACGGACCGTAAAGCGGTCCAGCCACATATACTTTTGATGTTCGATACGGCTGATGCCGGAAACATGCTGCAAATTGCGGTGTTCCGTTTCATTGATATAATACAATGTTACGCCGGCGGCAACAATGGCCGATGGCAGGCGGTCGATACCGAAACCTTTTAAGTTTTTCACTTCAAAGTGCTTCAATAAAGTTTCCGAAGCAAAATCGAAAGTAAAAGCCCAGTCGTCAATAGGATAAGTATAAAAACCATCGCCAAAAGCTTCGGCAAATTCTTTTTGTTTTTGTTTGGGGAAGATGACCTCGTTTGGGCGGAAACTTTGCAGCAACTGATCCACATATTCAACATCACCTTGCGCAGCCAGGAATTCGCCGGTAGAAATATCCAGCAAAGCCAAACCAATCTGGGTTTTATCAAAGTGCAGCGCGGCCAGGTAATTGTTGGATTTTTGGTTGAGGATATTGTCATTGTAAGAAACGCCGGGCGTAACCAGTTCGGTAACGCCTCTTTTAACAATGGTTTTGGTTGTTTTTGGATCTTCCAACTGATCGCAAATGGCAACGCGATGGCCGGCACGGACCAATTTGGGCAGATAAGTGTCCAACGAATGGTGCGGAAAACCGGCTAATTCGATAAAAGTGCCCGAACCATTTGCCCTTCTGGTCAGGATGATCCCCAGGATACGGGAAGTGGTAACGGCATCTTCCCCAAAAGTTTCATAAAAATCGCCTACCCGAAACAACAGCAAAGCACCCGGATATTTAGCCTTGATCTGGCTGTGCTGCTGCATTAAAGGTGTTTCTGCCGAAGTTTTCTTTCCCAAATTTAAATGCGATTAAACTGTAAAGTTAAGCGATCAAAAGGTTTTTACAGCAGATCTGAAAAAAATGTGGGTAAAAGAAGCATTAGTATTTTTATTTGGAGGAAATTAAAGAGCCAACAAGAAAAACAATTTTGCAGGTATTTCCATCTGATTTTATTATCATATTTGATTCATGGAACCTGATCTACAACAAAAATTTAATGAAATATTTAATCAACCATCAACCGCCAGCTTTTCTGCCCCGGGCCGTGTAAACCTGATTGGCGAACATCTTGACTATAACGGCGGACACGTTTTGCCTTGTGCCATCACCTTTAAAACCAATTTGCTGATCGCGGAAAACAAAGAAGGTGTTTTTCGTTTCCGGAGTTTGGACTTTAAAGAGCAATTGGATATTCCCCTGCAAGATGCTTACACCAAAAAGGGTAGTGACTGGTTCAATTATCCGTTGGGCGTAATGCAGCAGTTTTTATTGCAGCAGAAAAAGATTTCCGGCTTGGATATGTTGTTTCAGGGCGATGTTCCGCTCGGTTCCGGCCTTTCTTCTTCGGCTTCCATCGAAATTGTAACCGCTTTTGCGCTGAATGAAACTTTTAATTCGGGTTTTTCAAAGCTGGAGATGGCCCAGATCGGCAAAAAAGTGGAGAATGATTTTATCGGTGTAAACAGCGGCATCATGGATCAGTTTGCAGTGGCTTTCGGGGAAAAAGATAAAGCCATTGAACTAAACTGCGAAACACTGGACTATAAGATTGTGGATTGTAATTTGCAGGATTATGTGCTGGCGATCATCAACACCAACAAACCACGGAAACTTTCCGAATCTAAATACAATGAGCGCGTTGCAGAATGCCAAACAGCTTTAAAAGATTTAAGAAAAGAACTGGACATTGATTTCTTGTGCGATATAGATAAGGCAACTTTTAACAAACACGAACATTTAGTTGAAAGCTCGGTAGTTAAAAAACGTGCGCGACATGTAATTGAAGAAAATGACCGGGTAAAAGAAGCAACACAGGTTTTGGCAAAAGGCGATTTAAAACGTTTTGGGGAATTGCTGTATGCTTCCCACGCTTCGTTAAAGGACTTGTACGAAGTTACCGGCAAAGAGTTGGACACGATTATTGATTTTTGCAAAACCCAGCAAAGCGTTGCAGGCGCACGCATGACGGGCGCCGGTTTTGGCGGATGCGCCATTGCTTTGGTTAAACAAGCTGCTTTTGATGATTTCTCCAAAAAAATCATTCCTTATTATAAAGATAAAATTGGTTATGAGCCTGTAGTTTATCATTCTTTGATTGGCGATGGGGTGAAGGAAGTGAAATAGCTTTCAGCAATCAGCAATGCATAATTGGCAAATACCTTTGACCTTTCATCCCTTCACCTTTCCGCCTTTATCCTTTCACCTTTCCCCCTCCTAAACCATGCGTAAACTTAAACTGGAAGAATTAGGAAGGGTTGATGTAGCAGCTTTCCGTAATCAAAAAAAATTACCGGTAACTGTTGTGTTAGATAGTGTGCGAAGTATGCACAATATTGGATCGGTTTTCCGTACGGCAGATGGTTTTGCAGTTGAACATATCATCCTTTGCGGCATAACGGCGCAGCCTCCGCACCGCGAAATTGAAAAAACGGCATTAGGCGCAACGCAATCTATCAGCTGGACTTATTTTAGTGCCATAAAAGAAGCATTGCAGCATTTACGAAATCAGGGTTATCAATTGATTGCGGTTGAACAGGCGGAAAACAGTATCAACCTGAATGAATATCAACCCAAAAACGAACAAAAATATGCGTTGATTTTTGGGAACGAAGTGAATGGCGTAAGCGAAGAAGCCATGCAAATGATTGATGCTTGTATCGAAATCCCGCAATTTGGCACCAAGCATTCTTTTAATATTGTGGTTTCGGCAGGAATTGTTTTGTGGGATTTTTTTGCGAAATTGAATTTGAAATAAGAAGGGAATATAATTAAGCTTTTTAACAGGTTAATTACAAATAGCATATATTCATATGGTCATTATAAATACCGCAGTATTACTTTATCCTTATGATTTGCTTTATACTGTCCATACCATTTGCATACGGGGAACAACAAAAGCACAACTCCTATCCAAATCAGATAGATAACTCCTAATTCAACTCCTGATCCTTTTGGCCTTCCATTATTAAGTGTACCAAAATTTAAGTCATGAAAACTAAACCCTTGAATAAATACCATAACCAGCATCAGCAAATGGATGAGGTATAAATGAACAATGAAGTAAAATAATGGAACCTTTCCATAAACGCAAAGAGTATCAGTTACCTTGTTCTTTACGCCATCTGTCATCCATAATACCATTAACATAATACTAAGCATTAGTAAAGTAAAAAGTAAGGATGGCGGATACTTGGTTATGTTTATAAAAGACAATAAAGTAAATAAACTATCTTTTTGAGCCGACCACTTAGAAGGGTCACCATAAATATTAGACAGGCGCAAGAACAAGAATAAGATCAAGCCAATACTTCCTATCTGTAAATATATCTTTTTTCTGATTTCTAAGGGTTTGTTAAATACCTCCCCGAAACCAAAGCCTGCAAGCGTAATACCTACCCATGGTACCAGCGGATAACCTGTAATAAAAGCAAAGTTAGGTGTAGCCATGAAAAGGTTTTGACGAAAAAGTACCGAGAAAATAAAATTAAGCCCTGGGCTTTCTTTAAAAGATATGCTTCCTAAAAAATTGTGACCGAAGATGATGATGATTCCAATTAAACCTATTACTCTTGAAGGCATTTTTATTAGCAGCGAAACCACTATTAAACCTACACCAATCGCACAGACAACTTCCATAATCAGTGTGCGAAAATGTATATCAAACCATAAAGCAAAATTAATAATGGTAAAATCTAGTACAATTAACCATAAACCCCGGCAGAACAAAAATCTTTGGCTTGTTGAAGGAATAGCTTTTTTATAAGAAATATAAGCAGAAACACCCGACAAAAACACAAAAGTAGGCGCGCACAAATGTGTAATCCATCTTGTTAAAAACAAAGCTGCGGTAGTAGTTCGAAAATCAGTTGGATCCTGAAACAGGGAAGTAACATGCATAAAATCGCGCACATGGTCCAAAGCCATGATAACCATAACAATTCCTCTGGTTGCATCTATGCAATTTATACGTTTAGGGTTTGCTTCGATTAAAACTTCATTCATGGTTGATTATTTGATGCCTGCTAATAATACAATTAGATGTAATTTTAATATTTAGAGCCTGTTTAAATTTTATTCAATTTATTTTATATGCTTCTTTTGCCCTATAAAAAACACTAAGATCACCCACTGCTTTTATAAGTACAAAATAAAACACAGATTTTATGGGCATAAAAGAAGCATTATGAATTTTTCAAATAAAATTTAAACAGGCTCTAAACTTACTGAATTATTATATACATTCTTATGGATTATAGCGAAGTAGATCCTCTTGCAAAGAAATTACTGATAAAAACAGCACAACGCTGGTTGTTTGTTAGTGCTCCTGAGGGATTTCCTGAAAGTTTAACTTCGCTTTTGGTTGAAATAAAAACCACAATTATTGCGGATGAAGCATTTAGCGGTATTTTGCTTTTTGTAAAAAACAGTCCAGAACTGAAATCAAATTTCCCGGCAATTTCTTCTGTTTTAAAACCTGAAACTGTTTTTTGGATTGCTTATCCGAAGAAAAGTTCGGGCGTTGTTTCTGATCTGGAAATGACTGGCAACTGGAAGGAAACCGAAAAATACGGTTTGCGGATTGTTGCTTCGGCTGCCATTGATGAAACATGGACAGCTTTACGGTTCCGGCCAATAGAACAGGTAAAAAAATCGGCCATATCCAACGCAGCAATTCAAGACAACGAATTGAACCAGTTTATCGATACCAAAAACAAGGTTGTTTATTTACCGGAATACGTAAAACAAGCTTTGGAAAACGAACCGGCGGCATTTGCCATTTACCAAAAATTGGCTTACAGTCACCAAAAAGAGTATTTGGTTTGGATATTAACTGCCAAACAAGAAACAACCCGGAAGGCTCGGGTTCAAAAAATGATGGAAAAGTTGCTGGAAGCGAAGTGAGTTGGATGCTGCTTTTATCGGCATAAAATCTTCATTGATCAAAAAAGGACACACCGTTAACCTCTCTTAAATAGGGGAAACCTGGTTTGTTACCTTTTTCCTTTAAACCTTTTTCCTTTCCGCCTTAAAAACTACAAATCTATCTGGTACTCGTTCACCGCATCTTTGCTTTCCAGTTCCGAGTGCCCCATCAAAAATTCATCTACTTTTCGTGCGGCTTCACGCCCTTCAGATATTGCCCAAACCACCAATGACTGGCCTCGGCGCATATCTCCCGCAGCAAAAACCTTGCTTACATTGGTACGGAAAAAGCCTTCTTTAGCCTTCACATTTTTGCGTTCGTCCAGCTCAACACCTAATTGTTCCAGTAAACCTGAATGCTGCGGATGAACAAAACCCATCGCCAGGAAAACACGCTGACAAGGCATTTCCCTTTCCGAACCTTCAATTTCTTTGAATTTTACCGGCCGGCCCAAAAAGTCTTTTTCCCATTCCACATCGGTTACAATCAAGCCTTTTAAATTGCCGTTTTCATCGCCAACAAAACGTTTGGTATTGATCCCCCAAAAACGTTCGCAGCCTTCTTCATGCGAACTGGTGGTTTTTAAAACCATGGGGAAACTTGGCCAGGGCATTGCAACCGTACGTTCTTTTGACGGCTGGAACATTACTTCAAACTGTTTGACAGAACGTGCGCCCTGACGGTTGGAAGTGCCAACGCAATCCGAACCGGTATCGCCGCCGCCAATTATAATCACATCCTGTCCGGCCGCTGCAATATTTTCACCGGTAAAAGAAGTATTGCTGACGCGCTTGTTTTGCTGCTTTAAAAACTGCATGGCAAAATAAATACCTTTTAATTCCCTGCCGGGGATGGGCAGATCGCGCGGAATGGTAGAACCTCCCGACAAAACAATTGCATCAAAACTACGGATCAGTTCTTCGGCCGCAATATCTTTACCTACTTCCGTATCACATTTAAAAGTGATCCCGTCGTCCTTCATTACTTCCAACCGGCGGTCAATTACAGCTTTTTCCAATTTGAAATCAGGGATTCCATACCTAAGTAATCCGCCGGGCTGGTCATCCCGCTCAAAAACCGTAACCAAATGCCCGGCTTTATTTAATTGTGCAGCAGCAGCAAGCCCGGCCGGGCCAGAACCAATAACGGCTACTTTTTTACCTGACCGGATTAGCGGGGCAGTTGGTTTTACATAACCTTTTGCGTAGGCGATTTCGATAATGTGTTTTTCGATCTCCTCAATTGCCACAGCTGGTTTGTTGATGCCAAGAACACAAGCAGATTCGCAGGGAGCCGGACAAATACGGCCGGTAAACTCCGGAAAATTATTGGTGGAAGACAAGATCTGGTAAGCTTCCTGCCATTTCTTTTTGTAAACGGCATCATTAAATTCGGGAATGATATTTCCAAGCGGACAGCCGGAATGGCAAAACGGGATACCACAATTCATGCATCTGGCCGATTGCTCGTTCAGTTTCCCGTCTGAATAATTTCCTACAAACTCTTTATAATGCTGCACCCGTTCCTGCGGTGCTATTTTTGGCGGAAGTTCCCTTCCAAACTCTTTAAATCCGGTGTCTTTTCCCATTATTTTGATCAGATGGTTAAGGGCTCTTTTTGTTGTAAAACTTTTTTGTATTCTTTCGGGAATACTTTTATAAATTGATGTGATTGGGATAGCCAGTTACTTAGCAAACTTTTAGCAACTTCACTTTGTGTTAATTGAACATGCTTGCGCAGTAAACTGATGATCTCTTCTTCATCAGGACCGGATAATGGATCCAGATCTACCATTTCTACGTTGCAATTTTCCAGGAAAGAACCATCAGCATCATAAACCCAGGCAATACCGCCGCTCATGCCGGCCGCAAAATTACGTCCGGTTTTACCCAGGATTAAAGCACGGCCACCGGTCATGTATTCGCAGCCATGATCGCCAACGCCTTCTACAACAGCCGTTGCGCCCGAATTGCGGACGGCAAAACGTTCGCCTGCCTGTCCGCGCACAAACATTTCGCCCGAAGTAGCACCGTAAAGCACTACGTTACCAACAATGATGTTTTCTTCAGGAACGTAAGTACTGTTTTTAGCAGGATAAATTGCGACCTGCGCACCGGAAAGGCCTTTTCCTACATAATCATTGGCTTCGCCTTCCAGTTCAAAAGAAATTCCTTTTGCTGCAAATGCACCAAAACTTTGTCCGGCAGAACCCGTAAATTTATAGTTGATGATTCCTGCAGGCAAACCGGCAGAACCATATATTTTAGATATTTCATTGGAAAGCAAGGTGCCGACTGTACGGTCGGTATTTTTGATGGTAAAAGAAGCATATACCGGCATCTGGTTTTCCAAAGCAGGCTTGGCCTGTTTCAGTAATTCCCAGTCGATAATGTTGTCCATTCCATGATCCTGCTTTTCACTGTTGTACAACGTCATGCCACGGGCATTGCCAACCGGATGCAGCAGTGCAGAAAGATCAATTGTTTTTGCTTTCCAATGGCTGATATTTTCACGTACTTTTAAAAATTGAACGCGGCCAATCATTTCGTTAATTGTCCTAAAACCCAGTTCGGCCATAATTTCCCTTAGTTCTTCTGCCAGAAACTGGAATAGGTTGACCACATGTTCTGGTTTACCACTAAATAATTTTCGTAACTCGGGATCTTGCGTAGCCACACCAACCGGACAAGTATTTAAATGACATTTCCGCATCATGATACAACCGCCGGCAACCAAAGCTGCGGTGGCAACGCCCCATTCTTCGGCACCCAATAAAGCAGCAATAGCCAGGTCTTTACCGGTTTTTAGCTGTCCGTCGGTTTGCAGCACCACACGGCTTCTCAATTTATTACGGACCAAAGTTTGGTGTGCTTCAGATAGACCCAATTCCCAAGGCAAACCGGCATGTTTTACCGAACTGATGGGCGAAGCCCCGGTTCCGCCATCGCTTCCGGCAATTAAAATTACATCGGCATGTGCTTTTGCCACACCGGCAGCAATAGTGCCTACACCAGCTTTAGAAACTAATTTTACATTGATACGTGCAGCACGATTGGCGTTTTTAAGATCAAAGATCAGCTGCGCCAGATCTTCAATAGAATAAATATCATGGTGGGGCGGCGGCGAAATCAAGCCAACACCGGGCGTTGCATGGCGAACTTTGGCAATCCATTCATCTACTTTATGCCCGGGAAGCTGTCCGCCTTCCCCTGGTTTTGCACCTTGAGCCATTTTAATTTGTAACTCATCGGCATTCGTTAGGTAATTTGAAGTTACCCCAAAACGGGCCGATGCAATTTGTTTAATAGATGAACGCATGGAATCGCCGTTTTCCAGCGGTACATAACGTATTTCATCCTCCCCTCCTTCGCCTGTATTGCTTTTTCCCCCAATGCGGTTCATGGCAATTGCAATTGTACTATGTGCTTCGTGGGAAATGGAACCGAAAGACATTGCCCCCGTTGCAAAACGTTTCATGATTCCTTCTGCGGATTCAACTTCATCAATCGAAATGGATTCACGGTGATGGGCAAAATCCAATAAACCGCGAATAGTGTACATCCGGTCCGTTTGTTCGTTGATCAGTTTTGCATAGTTCTTATAAACTGCATAATCGTTGGTACGGGTAGCATGTTGCAGCAAATGCACGGTTTGCGGATTAAATAAATGTGCTTCCCCCCTGCGTTTCCACTGGTAAATACCGCCTTCGGGCAATAACTGGTCTTCCTTTTTTGAGCTTCTGAAACCGTTAACGTGTTTACACAAAGTTTCGCGGGCAATTTCATCCAAACCTAAACCACCAATACGGGTTATGCCGCCGGTAAAATATTGATCAACCACTTCTTTATTGATCCCTAAAATTTCAAAAACCTGTGAGCCGTGATAAGATTGCAGGGTTGATATGCCCATTTTGGAAAATATCTTTAGCAAACCATCACAAACTGCTTTGATATAGTTTTTAGAAAGCGAATTTACATCCAGTGTGGTTTCTAATTTATTTTCCTGACTTAATGTTTCGATAGTGGCCAGTGCCAGATAAGGATTGATGGCCGTTGCGCCAAAAGCCAGCAAACAGGCAAAATGATGTACTTCCCAAATATCGCCTGCTTCTACCACCAAACCTACTGCGCCGCGCAAACCTTTTTTAATCAGGTAATGATGAATTGCAGAAACTGCGAGCAAAGAAGGTATGGGCGCATGTTCAGAATCCAGGGCACGGTCCGATAAAATCAAAACTTCAAATCCGTCCTGAACGGCATCTTCTGCATAACGGCAAAGCCTGTTCAGGCCATTAGCGAGGGATCCGGGCAATCCATCAGCTTTAAAATAAGTTTGCAACGTTTTAGCATGGAATAAACCCGTGTCAATACTTCTTAGTTTCTCCAGTTCGTAATCATGCAGGATCGGTTGTTTGTGCGCCACGCAATGGCAGTGCATTTTATCTTCATCCAGCAGGTTACCATTGTTACCGATAAAAGTGACCAGGCTCATCACCAGCCTTTCACGGATAGGGTCAATTGGCGGGTTAGTAACCTGAGCAAAGAACTGCTTGAAATAGCTGGAAATATGCTGAGGCCGGTCTGACAATACAGCCAGCGGTACATCTGTTCCCATAGAACCTATCGGTTCTTTACCATCAGTTGCCATTGGTTTGATGATGGTTTCGATATCCTCACGTGAGTAGCCAAATACCTGCTGATACTTAAAAACAGATTCTTTAGACAAACCGGTAAAGGAAACGCGTGGTTCGGCCAATTCGTCCAGTTTGATTTTATAATTTTCCAACCAATTGCCGTAAGGCTGACGGGAAGTGATTTGTTTTTTTATTTCATCGTCTGTGATGATCTTTCCCTGTGCAGTATCTACCAAAAGTATTTTACCTGGCTGTAGCCGGCCTTTTTTAATAATAGTGGCTTCGTCCAAAGGTAAAACACCGGCTTCGGAAGCGACAATTACACGGCCGTCATCTGTTATAACATAACGTAAGGGGCGCAAGCCGTTCCGGTCTAATAAAGCGCCAATAATTTTACCATCCGTAAAGTTCAATGCGGCTGGTCCGTCCCAGGGTTCCATTAAAGTAGCGTGGTATTCGTAAAATGCTTTTTTTAACGGGTCCATTTGTTCGTTCCCGTCCCAGGCTTCCGGCACCAGCATCATCATCACGTGCGGCAACGAACGGCCGGAGTGCATCAATACTTCAACTATATTGTCCAGGCATGCAGAATCCGACTGGTTGTCGTCAATTACAGGAAACAGGATTTCCATTTCCTCCTTCGTAAAATAAGGCGAAACATAAGAGCGGATGCCAGAATAAAACCAGTTTAAGTTACCGGTCAGGGTGTTGATTTCGCCATTGTGCGCCAGGAAACGAAAAGGCTGGGCCAGTTTCCATGAAGGAAAAGTATTGGTGGAAAACCGCGAATGGATCATCCCGAAGCCGGATGAAACACGTTCATCGCGCAGATCAGTAAAATACTGCCTAACCTGATAAGTAGTCAGCTGGCCTTTGTAAACAATTACTTTACAGGAAAACGAAGCAAAATAGAAGTGCTCGGCACCGGTTTTAATCATTTCATTAACTGTTTTGGTGATAAATCTACGCAGCACATATAGCTTACGTTCAAAATCTTCCGAATTATGTATATGCGGCGGACATGCCACGAACAATTGTTTAACGGTTGGCTCTGCTGCACGGGCAGTTTCGCCAATACAGGAAGAATTCACCGGAACTTTACGGTAACCTAAAATAGTTAAGCCCAACTTATCGCAGCATTGCTGGACAATGCTTCGGCAAGCTTTTTTTATAACAGAATCTTTAGGCAAAAACAACATGCCCACGCCATATTCCCCTGGTTCTTTTAATGAAATTTCATCAAGGATACATTCTTCCAACAAAAATTCATGCGGAATTTGTAATAACATCCCTGCTCCGTCTCCTGTAAACGAGTCGTACCCGCAAGCACCCCTGTGCTCCATATTTTCGAGCATAGTCAGTGCATCTGCTATGATTTGATGCGACTTGTGCCCGTAGATATTTGTTATAAATCCTGTACCGCAGGCATCGTGTTCAAATTGCGGGTCGTATAATCCCTGCTGGTCAGTTTCAGATTGCTTCATGTTTAATGAGGGAAGAATTAAAATAATGGCTTATTACACGAATATAAGCTTTTGAAAGAAATCTAGGTGATGAATATTATTTTTTGCATATTCGTCAAAATCAAACCTGTTAAAAAATAAGTTTTTATATATTTAACAATTATATAGCCTTAAATTTATTATATTGATAATATCAATTTATATTAAAACCTGTTTAAATTTTATCCGTGATAGCATTTTACTTCTTTTATCATATAAAAATCAATCATATATTTTTGCCGATGGCTTACTGCTCAAACAAATACTAATTTTTTTGTGCTAAAAGAAGCATTAGCAGTTTTTAGGCCCGGAATATCAAAAAAACATGTCTTTGCAATTTAATAACATTGAGGGTTTGAAATGACAAAAGAAAATCCTTTAATTTATAGTAAATCTATATAAACCAATTTTTAAAATCAAAAACAGTAAATATAAGTTCGCCGGTAATTATAGTAAAGCTAAATAAACGGCAACCTATTTGAAATTGTCTTGCCGTAATAATTTGATCATCCTCGTTTTGAATAAATTTTTAATTTAAATTTTAAAGCTATGTCTGGAATCAACAAAGTTATTTTAGTGGGGCATTTAGGTAAAGATCCTGACTACAGGCATCTTGAAGACGGGGTTGCAGTAGCGAGTTTTCCATTGGCAACTTCAGAAATCATCCTTAAAGAAGGGAAAAAAACAGAGTTGACCGAATGGCACAATATTGTTTTGTGGAGAGGACTGGCAGATGTTGCCCGGCAGTTACTGAAAAAGGGGAAATTGGTTTATATTGAAGGTAAACTTAAAACCCGTTCTTTTGAATCAAGGGAAGGCGTTAAAAAATTTACGACAGAAATAGTTGCAGAAAATTTTAAGCTACTTGGCCGCAAAACAGATTTTACTGTGGATGAATTGGAAAACCTAAAAGTTTAAAAGCAGGGGAACAAGTATTGTATTTGCCCCCTGCTTATAAAATTTTATCAGTTGCTACTGTTTTCTTCCGGTCCTGGTTCCGGGTTTTCATCATCGTCATCCGGTGTAACCGTAGGGATTTCCCTGGCCAATTCTTCGTTATCCTTAATTCCTCCCTGCTCCTCTGAGGCAGGTTTTTTTCCCTGATCCTGATTTTCCGGCTTTATTTCCATGTTTAGTTTTGTTTTAAGATTGAACCTTAACACGGATAATTTAGCCGATTGTTTTTGAAGAATTAAAAATAAACAGTATTTCGATGTTTCTTCTTTGGTTCCCCCAACGGGGAAAAATATAACCAGCTTGTGGAGTTAATTATATGCCACTGCTTTTTGAACCGCAGCAAAACGGTTTGCAAAAAGCTCGATTTCCCTGATCTTAAAAGAAAACACCGCGCCTGCTTTGTGATAGATCTTTAGTTCTTTCATCGAATCGCAATTTAAGCGGATACGGTCGTCCCAAATTTCTATGTCAAGCGCATAATAACCTTCTTTATGCTGAGGCTCAAACAGTTGCATTACTTCAAGCGGAGCGGTAACTTCGATTGTATCACCAATTTTAAAGTTGGCAGGATAATGAAAATTTAAAGAAACAAGCCTGCCGTCTGGCAAGTGTTGCGTAGTTTGGTTGATAATTTTATCAGTTGTTTTTGAGTTCATGAGCATAATTTTTTAAGTTTTAAATACTTAATTGCAAGTATCAAACCATACTTGTTTAACCGGAAAATCAGAAGGAAAAGTGAATTTGATAAAATAGCCCAACCGGTTATGGGGGATGCTGTTTTTAACGGTGTAAAAACAGCATTAAACTTTTTTCTTTTTTTGTTTGGCACAAAAGTAAAAAAGATTTGTGTACAAAGTACACTAAGTGCCTTTTTATTAGTTTAAGAAGACAAACTACGCACTAATATGATTTTCCTGCTTGATGTTTCTGATAAATCCAGGGATTTTTTCTAAATAATCTTTTTCTGTGGCCAGCATCTTTACAAAAGCACTTCCCACGATAGCGCCGTTTGCATAGGCACATGCTTTTGCAAATGCCGCATGGCCGGAAATGCCAAAACCAATAACTGTCGGGTTGTTCAGTTCCAGGCTTTTGATCCGCTCAAAATATTGTTCAACAGTATCAGAAACTTTGAGGTTTTTTCCGGTGATGGAAGAAGAAGAAAGCAGGTAAATAAAACTCTGGCTCAAAGCATCGATCTTGCGGATCCTTTCTTCCGACGTTTGCGGCGTAACCAAAAAAATATTGCTCAGGTTGTTACCAAAAAAATATTGCTTGTACAAACTTTCGTATTCATACATCGGCAGATCCGGAACAATAATGCCATCTACGCCAACTTCGGCCGCTTTTTTACAAAATTTTTCTACACCGTACTGAATGACCGGATTAAAATAACCCATCAGCAAAACCGGGATGGAAACACGTTGCCGAAGCGTTTTCAACTGCTCAAAAAGCAGGTTTAGGTTCATCCCGTTGTCCAACGCAGTTTGCGAGCTATGCTGGATTGTTGGCCCATCTGCAGTAGGATCAGAATATGGAAAACCAATCTCCAGGAAATCTACACCTGCTTTTTCCAACGCTGCTGCAATATCAACCGTGGTATTTAATTCCGGGAAACCAGCCGTGTAATAAATAGATAGCAAGTTTTCTTTCTTAACAGAAAAAAGTTGGTTCAGCCTGTTCATAAAATTATGATTGAGATAAATTGCAATACTGCTTTTACCGGCATAAAAACAGTATCAGATTTTATATTGATATTTAGATGAATTATGTTCTGCGTTCTGTCATCCTGAATTTATTTCAGGATCCCTCCTGGCTGATAGCAACCGTACTTATGGGATGCCGAAACGAGTTCGGCATGACAAATTTTCTCAAAATCCGAAATGGTTTTAGATGAATTATGTTCTGCGTTCTGTCATCCTGAATTTATTTCAGGATCCCTCCTGGCTGATAGCAACCGTACTTGTGGGATGCCGAAACGAGTTCGGCATGACAAATTTTCTCAAAATCCGAAATGGTTAATGTAAGTTGTTAGATCCTTATCGCCGCGGCCCGAAAGGCACACCACTACGTTTTCATCACCTTTAAAACTCATTTTCTTAAGCTGGGCCAAAGCATGTGCCGTTTCTATGGCCGGGATGATGCCTTCTAAACGGGAACATTCCAGTCCGGCTTCCATCGCTTCGTCATCGGTAATGCTTACGTATTGTGCCCTTTTGATTTTATATAGATGTGCGTGCTGCGGCCCTATCCCCGGGTAATCCAAACCGGCAGAAATGGAATAAGGTTCAACCACTTGCCCGTCATCGGTTTGCATTAAAATCGTGCGGCTGCCGTGCAAAACACCTTCGCGGCCTAAAAAAGTTGTTGCTGCGGATTCACCCGAATCAATTCCCCTTCCGGCAGCTTCCACAGCAACTAATTTTACGCTTTCCTCATCCAAAAAATGGTAGAACATGCCCATCGCATTACTGCCGCCGCCCACGCAGGCCAAAGCATAATCCGGCAGTTCGCGGCCGGTTTGTTCCAGCAATTGTTTCCGGGTTTCTTGGGAGATGATGGATTGAAAACGCGCCACCATTTCCGGGTACGGATACGGCCCAACCACAGAACCAATAATATAATGCGTGTTTTCCGGGTTGTTGATCCAGTCGCGCATGGCTTCATTGGTTGCATCTTTTAAAGTTTTGCTGCCGGAAGTTGCAGGGATAACCGTAGCGCCCAGCATTTTCATCCTTGCCACATTTGGCGCCTGGCGTTCAATATCCACTTCGCCCATGTAAACCACACATTCGATATTTTTTAAAGCGCAAACTGTTGCTGTTGCCACACCATGCTGGCCGGCACCGGTTTCGGCAATAATACGCGTTTTGCCCAACCGCTGTGCCAATAAAATCTGTCCGATGGCATTATTGATTTTATGGGAACCAGTGTGGTTGAGATCTTCCCGCTTAAAATAAATATTGGCACCATACAATTCTGAGGTACGTTTTGCCAGATACAAGGGAGACGGCCTGCCCACGTAATCGCGCATCAACTGATTAAATTCATGTATAAAAGCAGCATCAGAAGTAATAGCAAGATATTGCTGCTTTAATTCTTCTACATTTGGATAGAGCATTTCGGGAATGTATGCGCCGCCGAAATCTCCGTAATAGCCTTGTTCATCAACTCCGTATTTCATTTTTTTAGGTTTTATGGTGAAGGAAGCAAAACGTTTTACGCTTTAATCAGCCCAAAAGCTTCGCTTAATTTTTCTATGTCTTTTAACCCGGGTTTTACTTCAAACCGGCTGTTTAAATCAACTCCGTAAAAAGCCGGGTGTTTCAGTTTTAAAACTGAGGGCAGGTTCTCAGGGCTTAAACCCCCGCTTATAAAAAAAGGAATGTTTAAATGATAATTCTCTAAAACCTGCCAGTTAAAAACCTCTCCCGAACCGCCGTGGGAAGCGGTTTTGGTATCAAATAAAAAGTAATCAACAGAATTTGCATAAGGTTCCAGTTGATTGAAATCAAAGTTTTCATCAACCCCAAAAGCTTTGATTACTGCAACGGTTTCTCTTAAAGCCGCACAGGTTTCTGCAGATTCGTTTCCATGAAGCTGCACGGCATCAAGCTGATATAGTTGAATTATACTTTTAATTGTGCTAAAGTCTTTATCCACAAAAACGCCCACTTTTTTTGCCGGTAAACGAAGCCCGGTCAACTCTTCGTTGGGCTCATAACCCACAAAACGCGGCGAATGCGGATAAAAAATAAGGCCTATATAATCTGGCTGCAAGGCCGTAACCGCCCGGATGTTTTCCGGAACCTTCATACCGCAAACTTTAATCTTCATGGCTTTTTATTTATTGCTGCAACAATGTTTTAAAACTGTTCAAAGCTTTTTTACTGTACAAAGATACACTTGCTTCGTCAAAACTGTCTGCAAATGATTTTTGGGGATGGATAGTTTTGATCGCCATGGCCGCATTGCACAACACTACGCTGGTTTGCGCTTCTGTTGCTTCATCATTTAAAACGTTCATAAAAACAGTTGCCGCTTCGGGCACGGTATGGCCGCTGCTGATCTGTGCCGCATCAAGCTTTTGAAAACCCAAATCTTTCAGTTGATGGATCTGCTCCCCTGAATTGGAAAAAGTTTTAAAATCCGACGTTAACGAAATTTCATCATAACCGTCCAAAGCATGTACAATGGTGTAATTTTTATCCGTTTTCTGGTATAAATAAGCATAAACGCGCGCCAGCTCCAGACTAAAAACGCCCACCAGCTGGTTTTTTGGCTTTGCCGGATTCACCATCGGCCCCAACATATTAAAAAAGGTTTTAACGGCCAGTTCTTTCCGGATGGGCGCGATGATCTTCATGGCCGGGTTGAACAAAGGCGCATGTAAAAAACAAATCCCGGCGGTGTTGATGCTTTTTTTAAGCCGGTCAACCTCATTGGTAAACTGATAACCCAGATATTCCATCACATTGGAAGAACCCGAACCGGAAGAAACGCCGTAATTACCATGCTTGGCCACCGGATAACCGGCACCTGCCACCACAAAGGAAGCCAGCGTAGAAATGTTAAAAGTATCTTTTCCGTCGCCGCCGGTGCCGCACAGGTCGATCAGGTTTTCTATTTCCAGGTTTACAGGCACACATAATTCCAGCATCGCATTACGGAAACCTTCCATTTCATCCACGGTACTGCTGCGCATATTATAAGCCGTGATAAAAGCAGCCATTTGCGCCGGATTGTACTTGCCTCGGGCAATATTGATCAGGACATCTTTGGATTCTTCTTTGTTAAAACTTCTGTTTTCAAATAAATGGTTTAAAATTGCTTTCATGTATAGTTTTAAATGCCTGAAACAGCAGCCGGACCAATATCAATAGCTGGTTTAGGGATGAATAAAAAAGGTTGCCGACAGCAAACCTGATTTACAGATCCTATTAATATATTGCGGCATTAAATGAATGGTGAGCAGCTTAATTTATTTTTAATTGAAACCAACCTAACAAATATCCAAAAAAATACGGGCAATAAAAAACGAAGGCAGGTTCAAACTTTCGTCACCCATAAAATAGGGATAAAAGAAGCAGCAACGGTTCCGGCAGCAAACCCGAAAATAGTTTTGGTATTTGGAAAGATCAGCAGTTTTACAAAGGATACTTTTAGCGGCCAGCACCGTTTTTCTACCGATAAAAGAAGCATCACAAATTAACTTATGGAGAAAAGAAACTTTACCATGCAGGACGATCTGGGACTGGGCCTGCAGCCGGTTGTACAAAACCAGCGGACCATCAACCGTGATGGGTCTTCCAATATCCGCCGTACCGGATTGCCTTTTTTTCGTACCGCAGAGATGTATAATAGTTTGATCAACATGTCGTGGAGCATGTTTAACCTGCTTGTTTTCGTATCTTATATATTGATCAATATTTTATTTGCACTGGTGTATATGGGTTTGGGCATTAAAAACCTGAACGGGATCAACCTGAGCGGTTCTGCTTTTCAACACTTTATGGATGCTTTTTTCTTTTCCGCACAAACCATTTCTACGGTTGGTTACGGGCATATCAGTCCTTCGGGTTTGCCCGCCAGTTCTGTTGCCGCACTGGAATCGTTGGTAGGTTTGCTTAGTTTTGCCCTGGCCACCGGTTTACTTTACGGCAGGTTTTCGCGGCCATCGGCCAAAATCAGGTACAGTAAAAACATGATTGTGGCACCTTATCATGATATCACCGCGCTGATGTTCCGGTTGGCCAATTTCAGGAGCAACCAGTTGATCGAACTGGAAGTACATGTAATGATGACTTATAATACCATTGTTGACGGCAAAGCGATACGACAGTATGCACCTTTGGAATTGGAGCGGAGCAACATCAGTTTGCTGACGTTAAGCTGGACGGTTGTGCATCCCATTACTGATGACAGTCCGCTGAAAACGATGGACTTGGAATTTTTAAAGAACAATGAAGCGGAATTTATCGTGATGCTGAAAGCTTTTGACGATAATTTTTCGCAAACGGTACACTCTAGAACCTCTTATTCGGATGAAGAAATCGTTTGGGGCGCCAAATTTTTACCTGCTTTTTCGCGTGATAAAGACGGTATTAATGTATTGGCCTTAAATAAAATTGACGATTTGCAGCGAATAGAACTGGCGACGCAGATAAAGGGGCTTTAAATACTTTTTCTACCGGTAATTCTTACAAATTACATCGTTAGCAAATGCTTCAATGCTTTTCACATTACTAAATATCGTGATTGAAGTAACATTCCTACACCATAAGAAACATCCTTTTTAAATAACCTTTGTAATTTCATTTTTTACTATAAAAACATTTCCTGGTTATGATTTTATTAAATTTTTTGCAATAAAATTTAATATTTCCAGTTTTCTCAGTAACTTTAACATAATTTAATATTTAAAACTTATTAATCAATCTAAACATGAAAAAACTTCTACATGTAGGTATGGTTTTCCTACTGTTATTTGCCTCTCAGGCATATGCACAGAACCGTACAGTTACCGGTACAGTTACTGCAAAGGAAGATGGGTTGCCACTTCCGGGAGTAAGTGTTCGGGTACAAGGGACAACAATTGGTGCGGTAACGGGTGTTGATGGAAGGTATTCTATACCAGCAGCCAATAATAATGTACTTGTATTTACATTTATTGGATATACTCAGGCAGAGGTACCAGTTGATAGCAGAACAATAGTAAACATATCCCTTGCATCATCAACAAAACAACTTAATGAGATTGTTATAACGGCGAACGCTATAGCAAGAGAAAGAAGGTCATTAGGTTATTCGGCTCCAACAATAAAAGCTGATGAATTAACTGAAGGCGGAAGCCCAAGTGTAATTAATTCTTTAACCGGAAAGGTTGCCGGGGTAAATATTACTTCTACTTCAAGTACACCCGGAAGTTCATCAAGGATAGTTCTTCGTGGAGGATCATCAATAGCAGGAAATAACCAGGCATTGATTGTAATAGACGGCATACCAATTGATAACTCAAGTGTTATCGGTGGCTCATCCACATCAGCAATTGGTGGCGCATCATCATTATCAAGTGTTGATTTTGGCAATAGGGGAAATGATATTAACCCTGATGATATTGCTTCTGTTACCGTGCTTAAAGGCCCTGCAGCAGCTGCACTTTATGGTTCGCGTGCATCTAACGGTGCCTTAATTATTACAACGAAAACAGGCAAAAAAAATGCTGATAAAACATCAATAACCTTTAGTACCCGAAACACTTTTTCCTCAATTTTAAAATTACCTGATCTTCAAAATGAATACGGGCAGGGTTATTATGACCAGATACTTCCTAATGGAAACACAACCTATCTTAATGACCCAAGAGAAAATGGCAGCTGGGGCGCTCCCTTTACCGGAGTAATTCAGCCATGGGGCCAGAAAATAGATGGCGTTCAGCAACAAAAGCCTTATTCGGCCATTAAAAACAACATCCGCGATTTTTTTAATACCGGCTTTGCTACAGATAATAATCTAAGTTTTTCTGGCGGCGGAGAAAAATCAACCTTTTTTTTAGGGCTTAATGCCTTAAACTCCGACGGTATATTTCCCGGAGCTCATGATACTTTTAATAGGTATGGAGTCAGGTTTAATGGCAATACAGAGTTCAGTAATAAATTTACTGCCGGCATATCTTTTAATTATAACAGAACAGATGCAAATGAACCTGCCGGAGGCCAAAACAATTCTTCCATTTATAATAATCTTTTACAAACACCAAGAGACATACCTGTTACACAGTTAAAAGACCTAAACAACAAGTATAACGGTTATGGTTATACAGATGCCAATGGCTTGTCGCACCCGGATGCATACGGATATTATGGTGCTTACACCATGAATCCGTATTGGATATTACAAAACTACAAAAACCTTGATGACGTAAGCCGTGTTACCGGAAATGTTAATTTAGGTTATAAACCTTACAGTTGGCTTAATGTTGCAGAAAGGGTAGGTATTGATACCTATTCTGACAGACGCAGGTTCTTATTCCCAAAATATAATTTTGTTCCTGCTGATACAGAAACCAGTAATTATTCTGCAACGGATAATTTACAAACAAGCAACGGCTCATACGAAATTGATCAATATAACGTAACGGAATTTGTGCATGATCTAATGATAACTGCCACTCATAAATTTAATGATGATTTTGGTGCCTCTTTAATGGTTGGTAACAACGTTCGTTTAAGGCAGGCAAATTCAACTATAACAACTACAAATACATCTGGTGGTTTAGTGGTACCCAACTGGTATAACCTTGCAAATAGTAACGGGCCTGTAAATGTAGTTCTTGATAATATTAGCCAAAGAAGGCTAGTTGGTTTATATGCAGATTTAAACTTGTCTTATAAAAGCTTACTTTTCTTAGAGGCAACGGCCAGAAATGATTGGTCATCTACTTTACCCATACAAAATAATTCGTTCTTCTATCCTAGTGTAAGCGCATCCTTTGTTTTTTCTGAATTGTTGAAAAACTCGTCATGGTATGATATTTTAAGTTATGGTAAATTAAGATCAAGCTGGGCACAGGTTGGTAATGATACTGATCCCTATCAATTGTTAAACAATTTTGCCAGAAGTACCATATCCGGAAGTTTTGGAAGTACAACTTTCCCATTAGGCAATGTAGCAGCGCTTATGTCTGGTTCAACAATTGGAAATGCTAACCTCAAACCAGAAAAAACAAGCTCTTTTGAAATAGGAACAGAGCTTGGATTTTTAAACGGTAGAATATCTGCTGACTTCAGTTATTACAAAAACCGTTCTAAGAATCAAATATTAGCTATCCCTATTCCTAATTCAACAGGATATGGATTTGCTGTTGTCAATGCCGGTGAAATTCAAAATAACGGTATTGAAGCAAGCTTGAGAGGAACAGTAGTTAAATCAACCGATGTAACCTGGGAGCTTTACGGAACTTATACAAAAAACAATAGTAAAGTTATATCTCTTTTGCCTGGAATTGATCAGGTATCTGTTGGTAATGGTGGTTTTTCAGGTATGGGTATTGTTGCCGCTGTTGGCAGGCCTTATGGCGAATTTTATGGAGTTACCAACCAGACAGATGATCAGGGAAGAACTATTGTTAGTGCAACAACCGGTCTTCCGCTTGCTACTAAAACTTCACAGTATTTAGGGAGTTATAATCCAAACTACCAAGCGTCTTGGGGTACCAACTTCCGCTTTAAGCAAGTATCTTTAAATGTGCTGTTTGATACTAAACAAGGTGGTAAATTCTTCTCAAGGACAAAAGATATTACCGGCTTTAACGGTACTTCTGCTGAAACTGGCGGAGAAAGGATCGGGGCAATTTTCCCTAACTCAGTTTATTTAAAGAACGGGGCTTATGTTCCTAATACAGATGTTACCTACATTAAACAGGATCTATATACCTCAGGTGTAAAAAACCCAGGAGTAGACGTAATTGATGCCTCTTTTGTAAAATTACGTTCAGCAGCGCTGTCTTATTCGTTTACTAAGAATCAATTGAGAGGAACTCCATTTGGTGGAGTAACCATAGGTTTATATGGCAATAACTTGTTCTTATGGACAGCCAAAGAAAACAAGTTTGCCGATCCGGAAATCAACTCTTCAGGAGCTGGAAATTCACAAGGTTTTGACTTTACTGCACAACCTTCTGTACGTAATTATGGTGTCAACGTAAAAGTTTCATTTTAAAAAACAACTCAATTAACATGAGAACAAATAATATTTTTAACCTTAGGAAATTTATATTTCTGTTTCTTATTGGTACAATCGGATTTTCGGGGTGTAAAAAATTCTTAGATGTAAATACAAACCCCAATAATCCCGATACCGCCAGTCCTGATTTACTATTACCTACCGTAGAGGCAGCTATTGGTCAGGTTGTAGGCAATGGTTTACAGATCACCGGCAATTTTTATGCCCAGTACTGGACACAAAACCCTAATGCCAGCCAGTATAAAAGTATTGATCGATACGCACAAACCTCTACTTTCTACGATGGGGTTTGGAGTAATATTTACCGTAAAGCATTAGTGAACGCCCAGTTGATCATTGACAGCAAAACGGCCAATATTCAATATACCCAAGGTATAGCTTATCTGCTAAAAGCTTATACTTTTCAGTTAGCCACAGATGCTTTTGGTGATATTCCGTTATCACAGGCACTGCATGGAAGTGATTTCAGAAATCCTAAATATGAGGGTCAGCAAACTGTGTACGATAGTATTTTCACTTACGTTGATAAAGGTGTGGCATTATTAAATGCCAAAAATGCCCCTTCACCTGGTTCCCAGGATCTGATTTTTAAGGGTGACATTGAGCAGTGGAAAGCATTTGCCAATACTTTAAAGCTTAAAGCTTACCTAAGGATATCAACTAAAGACGCAGCTAAAGCTAAAGCAGGTATAACAGCATTATATCAAACAAATCCTGTTTTTTTAACTAAGGATGCTGCAATTCAATATACTAGCACAGGAGGGAATGAAAATCCTCTTTATAATGAAATGGTAGCTCTTGGAAAAACACCTAATATTGTAGCCAGCGCTACTGCTGTTTTGGCTTTTAGAAGGAATAACGATCCAAGATTGACAAAATTTTATGACAAAATCCCAAGTGATGCTACTACAGATACCATAGCTTATATTGCGCAGGGAAGTTATTTGCAAAACCCTAATAAAAAAGTTTCTTTACCTACTCCATTAGTTGCTGCTAACCCGAATAATCCTGCATCGGCAACGGTTCCGGTTAAGTTGTTCTCTACTGCTGAGAGTTATTTTCTTCAGGCAGAGGCTGTAGCACGAAGCTTCGGGGCAACAGGAGATATTACTAATTTATTTACAAATGGAGTTACAGCCAGTTTTACTGCAACAGGGCTTACAGCCGGTGATGCTACTGCCTATATTGGTAGTGCCGCAGATGCAAATATAATCGGCGCAACAACACCTGATGCCAAAGTTAAGCTGATCATTACTCAAAAGTACTATGCAATGACTGGCTTACAAGGATTTGAAGCATGGACAGAATATAGAAGAACAGGTTATCCTACTTTCCTTGTTGTTTCTAAAGCATCCCTTTTAGGTGGCACCCTTATGCCCCAAAGATTATTATATCCAAACAGCGAAGCTAATTCTAATCTGAGCTTCCCTGGTTTAGTTCCGGTTACTACTCCTGTTTGGTGGGCTACTAAGTGAGCCCAGATTTAACAGAAGACTACATTTAAACAGTAGTTTGTGTAGAAGGACAATCAAGGAATTGCCTGATATTATTTTTAAACATTGAAGTTGTTTAAACTTTTGGTTTTAGGTTTGAGCCTGCTTGAATTTAAGTCGGAAATATCCGTAATGCTTCTTTTATGCCTGTAAATTTTTGTGTGCATATTTTATACCGGTAAAAGAAGCATGAAAATTTAATGTTTTTTAGGTGATAAAAGAAGCATCAAAAATCAATTGGACAAGGTTTGAACAGGCTTGAATTAAGTTTAAACAACTTCATTACAAAAAGAGCGGACTGCATGTAGGCAGCTAGCTCTTTTTGTATCGATTTTTATATTATAAAAGGAGTATTACAAAATTCAATTCTAATCCACCAAAATCCCCCTTTCCACCAATTCCTCCAAAATCCCCACCAACTCGCTCACACACTTATCCGCATTGGTCTTGCTATGCGCCGGAAAAACAATGGCTTTGGTAAACAAAACAGAAGTAATTCCAGACAACCTCACAGCCTCCAGTACTTCCTTTTCCAAAACTTTCATTACCGTAACCACCACTTTAGGCTGAAGCAAAGCCAAACACCCGCTTAAAGGTTTGATACCGGCTGTCCTTACTTGTTGCCGCACCTCTGGCGTTAAACCATTAATCAAAACCGGGCACAGGTAATCTACATAACAACCGTTTTCTTTAAAGAAAGCAAGAAACTCTTCGTCATTTTCAAATCCGCCAAATACCTGCGCAAATGCTTCTTTTACCGCCCTAAAAACATTGGAGTTTTTACGGTAGAAAAACACGTTTCCCGGTTGTACGGCTTCTGTAACAAAAATCAGTTTTATGGTTTCCGGTTGATATTGCTGCCTGAGTTGCTCCAATTCTGCTGTCATTTCTTAAAAAGGCAATCTCCCCGCTAATGTTTTAGCCTCACCTAAATCCTCTCCAGCGGAGAGGACTTGAGAACCATGGATTTGTTTTTATTTTTACCACCTTCTCCCCTGCCCCTAACCATGCTGAGGGGAGGGTGCCGAAGTGAGACTTAAAAAAGTATGAGGGTTTTTACTCCCTCTCCACTGGAGAGGGCCGGGGTGAGGCACCAACAAAAAGAGCAACAGAAGTTTTTTTGGCCTCACCTAAATCCTCTCCCCAGAGAAGAGGAATAAAAACCATGGCTTTGCTTTTACCCCCTCTCCCCTGGAGAGGGCCGGGGTGAGGCACCAACAAAAAGAGCAACAGAAGTTTTTTTGGCCTCACCTAAATCCTCTCCCCTGGAGAGGGCCGGGGTGAGGCTTTATAACTCGAAGTCTACGCCCAGGCAAACCTTCTCCCTCCCCTGCTGTTGCTGCTTGCATGTATCAATCGCCCAATTTTAACGGTAAAGTTTTTGTAAATCCTATCCCTACCAAAGCAGGATTATCGTCAAGCATTTTTAAAGTTTTAGCCGAATATGCCAAAGATCACCCCAACCGTACGCCGCGCATCCAGCCCGGCCCTTTTCCGGTTGACCTGAAATTGCTGAACGATTTACCGCCAAATACTTTGCGCATTACCTGGATGGGCCATTCTTCCCTGCTAATTGAGATTGACGGGAAACGTATCCTGACTGATCCGGTCTGGGTGAAACGTGCTTCGCCCTTACAGTTCTTCGGCCCCGGACGTTTTTTTCCTGCACCGGTTGCTTTAAATGATCTGCCGCCTATTGATGCCATCATCATCTCCCACGACCATTATGATCATTTAGACAAAGCAACTGTAAAAATACTGGGTAAAAGAAGCATTCCGTTTTTCTGTTCCCTCGGCGTGGGGAAGATCCTGGAAAGTTGGGGCATCAGCAGAAACCAGATCACGGAATTTGACTGGTGGCAGGAAAAAGAGATCTGGCAGGGTTTTAAATTAATTGCCGCCCCGGCGCGCCATTTTTCAGGCAGGGGCTTGCGAAACAGGGATACCACGCTTTGGGCCTCCTACATCATCAAAGCACCAAAACACAAAGTTTACTTTGGCGCCGATTCCGGGATGCACCCGCTGTTTAAAACCATTGGCGAGAAATACGGCCCTTTTGATCTGGCCATGCTGGAAATTGGTGCCTACAACGACTTGTGGAAAGACATCCACATGGGCCCGCAAAATGCTTCGGATGCTTTTCTCGCTGTCAACGCCAACCTGATGATGCCCATACATTGGGGCACTTTTAACCTGGCTTTCCACACCTGGACGGAACCTATAGAAACCCTGCTTACACTCGCGCAGCAAAAGAACATCAAACTGCTGGTACCGCAACCCGGCGAAACTTATACCTATAACGGCAAAGCTTACGTGAACAAATGGTGGGAAGCTTTTAACTAGATGGACAAAAAATTCTTCAAGGCTTACTTATCCGAATTTGTGGGTACAGCCCTGTTGGTTTTAGTAGGGTTATCTGCCGTAATTCTGATCAACGGAAAAGGTTCAGCCATCCTGAAAATCATTCCGGACGCAGGAGCAAGAAGGGCGATCACCGGGTTTTTATTTGGAACAATCGGATGCCTCATCACGATTTCCCCGGTTGGCAAGGTCAGCGGCGCGCATATCAATCCGGTGGTGAGTATTGCTTTTTGGTTACGCAAAACGATGCAATTCAAAAACATGTGTGGTTATATCATAGCCCAAATGGCTGGTGCCGCAATAGGTTGTTGGCCTCTGCTTTTTTGGGGGGAACAAGGGAAAAGCATGCAATATGGCGCAACTGTTCCGTCGCAAATGAATGCTGCTTTTATCGGTGAAATCTGGACAACTTTTGTATTGATCGCTGTTGTTTTGTTTTTTACCAGTCATGATAAAATCAAAAACTTTACTCCCTTTATGATGCCTGTTATTTACTGCACAATGGTTTTTGCCGAAGCACCTGTTTCCGGCACAAGCACCAACCCGGCACGCAGTTTTGGTCCCGCTGTTGTAAGCACGGTTTGGTCTGGTTACTGGCTTTACTGGGTTGCCCCGGTTATCGGTATGCTGTTGGCAGTTTTAGTTTTTAAAGTAGGCTGGCTGAAACACCTCAAAACCGACGTGGCCAAGTTGTATCATTTTAAAAAAAACAGACACATTAGCAATGCCCTGTAAATACAAGGGTTCGAAAAATTTTGTTTTTGGTTTGTCATCCTGAATTTATTTCAGGATCTCATGTTTTTGGGTTGTCATCCTGAATTTATTTCAGGATCTCATCAGACATATAAAAACTGAAATTTTTTGACCTTTCTAACAAGATGCCGAACCAAGTTCTGCATGACAAAATTCTTTCGAACACATGCAATTTATAAGGCCGGATGCTTCTTTTACCGGTATTTTCTCACTGCTTATTTTTCATCTCCTGCCGGCGCATGGGCATCGCATCGATAGTTTGGTACAGCTTTTCCGGGCTGACCGGTTTGTTGGAACGCAACTTTTCCCCGCCATCTTTCCCAAACAGAATAAAGGTGAATTTTTGCGATGAAGCTTTGTATTGCTTAAAAACGCTTTCGTTCGCTTTCAAACCCAAAATCTCGTGCACTTCGATGTCGCGTTCCTTTAAACCCGCAGCATCGTTCAACAACGATTTTTGGGTGATAAAAGAAGCATTGCCGGTATCGGGAGCAAAGATCCAAACCTCACGAAAACTTTTTTGCTGTGCCGAAACCCGGAACATTGATAAAATTAAAAGCGCGATGGTTGGAAAAAGCTTTTTCATCTTACTGAAATAGTGTTTTTGGGTTTGATGTTGACAAAAATTAAATCCATTTAAGTTTGGTTGCAAACAGGATCGGCCCCGTACTTCTTTTATCGCCTAAAAACTGTTATTTATGTTGATGTTTCGCACGTTCATATGGAAGCGGCCAGGCTACATCTACACCTAATTGCTGCGCGGCATGGAGAGGAAAATATGGGTGGCGCAAGGATTCCCGGGCAATCAAAACCAGGTCGGCTTTATTGCCCGCTATAATTTCTTCCATTTGTTCTGCTTCAGTGATCAAACCAACGGCTCCGGTTAAAATGCCGGTTTCTTTTTTGATCTGTTGTGCAAAAGGAACCTGATAACCAGCTCCTACCGGAATTTTTTGCCAGGAAACCAACCCGCCGCCGGAGCAATCGATCAGATCAACACCTTGAGCTTTTAAAATGGCAGAAAGTTTTACGGATTCTTCTGCCGTCCAGCCGTCTTCCGTCCAATCCGTAGCAGAAATCCGAACGAATAAAGGCAGAGCTGCCGGCCAAACTTCCTGCACAACCGCGGTAACTTCCAGCAGAAGCCGGATCCGGTTTTCAAAAGGACCGCCGTATCGATCGTTCCGCTGATTGGTTAAGGGCGATAAGAACTGGTGCAGCAAATAACCGTGCGTGGCATGCAGTTCTATCACTTTAAAACCAACTTCGATGGATCTTTTGGCCGCTTCCTTAAAATCATGGAGCACTTTGGCAATTCCTGCTTCATCCAAAGCCACCGGTGCTTCCGTTCCTTCTTTGTACGGGACGGCACTGGGCGCTACTGTTTGCCAGCCATCAGGTTGGTTGCCGGGTATCAGTTGACTTCCTTTCCAAGGGGATTGGTGACTGGCTTTTCTTCCGGCATGAGCCAACTGTACACCTGCAACAGCTCCTTGTTCGTGGATAAAACCGACAATCTTTTTCAGTTCGGCAATATGCTCATCTTTCCATAAACCCAAATCATCCGGAGTAATGCGGCCTTCGGGAGAAACTGCGGTAGCTTCGGTGAGGATCAAACCGGCACCGCCAACAGCACGGCTACCAAGATGTACCAAATGCCAGTTGTTGGCAAAACCGTCCACACTGGAATATTCGCACATGGGCGAGATCGCAATGCGGTTCTTTAATTCTATGCTTTTTATTTTTAGCGGTTTAAACAGTTCGACCATGATGCTTCTTTTATCGATAGTTTTTTAGCAAATAACGCATTGGCTGCTGTTGGGTTTGCAAGCAGTTGTTGTTAAAGAAATAATCGCTTTGGGATAACGTTTAACTAAACCCAGTAACATTTGAACTCCTTAAAATTTGAAGATTAAACAAAAGAAGTTGTAATTTTGAGTATGGATATCGTAATTAAAAATCTGAAAGAAAAATATTTGGCTTTAATAACAGAGTTATCTAAAACCCTTGATTTTGAAATAAGCGAGCCAATAGATAATTCCCCCTATGATCCTGAATTTACAGCTAAAATTAAACAAGGAGACGAAGACGTTGAAGCTGGGCGTACAACTAAAATCATCCTGGATGATATATGGGAGAAAGAATCCATAGAAAAAGGTTTAGCAGATGCGGAAGCCGGAAAACTAAACCCTCATGCTAAAGCAAAAAAACTTTACGAAAAGTGGTTATAAAGTTTTTTGACTGATAATTAACATTAATCATTCCTTTCAAAAACGACAACCTACAAATCCACCTTAGGATAATGGATCTCGTACTTTTCCAGCTCCAGCACAATTTCGTTTAAAATCGCATAGTTTTTATACCATTTTTTATTTGCCGGGACAATATGCCATGGGGCAGCTTCAGAACATTGCTCAAAAATATACTCGTACACCTTGGCAAAATCATTGTGCCGGCTGATGGCCAGAATATCTTCTTTCTGATATTTCCAACGTTTGTATTCATCCGTTTTCCGGGCCTGTAAACGTTCTATCTGCTCATCATGCGATACGTGCAGGTAAAATTTCATTAAAATGGTGTTGTTTCTAACCAGGCCCTTTTCAAAGCAGTTAATTTCATCACAACGGTCTTTGATCAGTTCATGGTCAGCCCATTTGTTTACCGCAGGCACTAAAATATCTTCATATTGCGAGCGGTTAAAAATCTGGATCATGCCTTTTTCCGGGCATTCTTTACTCACGCGCCACAAAAAATGATGCGCTTTTTCTTCTTCCGTTGGCACTTTAAATGATTTTACCCGGCAACCTGCCGGATTAATGCCCGAAAAAACATGCTGCACAGCGCTGTCTTTGCCCGAAGCATCCATCCCCTGCAACACAATCAGCACGTCAAACTTCTTTTGCGCATACAATTTATTCTGTATTTCCGCTAATTTTTCTGTTAGCCTCATGCTTTCTTTGGCCGCTTCTTCTTTGGTTATTTTTTCTTTCGGGGAAGTAGAAATATTGCTTAGTTTGATCTTTTTGCCCATGATAATTTAATTTTTCAGACGCTGAACCTGACCCAGCCTTCTCCTTCATAACCAAAAATAAACTGTTTTGGGTTGATGATTTCTGCCAAAATTTCTACCGAACCTACTATCCGCGGGCCGGAACGGTTAAAATACTGATTGCCGTCGGCAATAAAAAGCTGATTGTTTTTTACCGCTTGCAACACTTTGAAATAAGGTTGTTGCAGCAGTGTTTCCATTTCTTTTAAAGTCCTTTCGATACCAAAACCGCAAGGCATCACCGCGATAATTTCGGGGTCAGCCTGAACAAAATCTGTCCATTCTATGGCTGTCGAGTGTTTTCCGCTTTGCGCTAAAACCGCTTGCCCGCCTGCAATCGCTACCATTTCCGGGGTCCAGTTGCCGGCCATCATTAAAGGTTCAATCCATTCAATACAAGCAACTGTTGGTTTTTGGCTGATGAATTTGAGCTTGTGCCGGATCAAGTCCATCCTTTCCTGCATCCTATCCAGCAAATCTGCCCCACGCTCCGGCACGCCCAAAACTTCGGATACTGTTTTTATGTCGGTAAAAACAGCATCCAGGTTATCAGGTTCCAGGGAGATAATTTCCACCGGGTAATCCAGCAGATCTTTCAATGCTTCTTTTACATCATTAAAACTTACGGCACAAACTGCACATTGCGTTTGGGTGATAATTACATCCGGTTTTAACTGTTTAATCAGTTCACGGTCAACATGGTAAAAAGACAAGGCATCTGTTAAAGTGCCTTTAACCTGCCTGTCAATTGCTGCACTGTCAACAGAAGGATTGATCATCGCCTCAGAACAAACAGGCAAGTTTAAAATGCTTTCCGGGTAATCGCACTCGTGCGAACGGCCCACCAATTGTGCTTCCAAACCCAATGCGCAAACAATTTCTGTTCCGGCAGCCAGCAGGGAAATGATTCTTTTTTGATTCAATATCATTAAATGATAACTTCACTTTTCATATAAAAATTCCATGGTCCTCATTCCCCCTTTGAAGGGGGCAAGGGGGATGACACTTTAAACAATACCAAGACAATTGCAAGATCAACGCCCTGCAATTCCCCCTTTGAAGTGGGCAAGGGGGATGACTAATTAATTTGAACAACTTGAACAACCATTACAACAAACAAAATAAAGGATTAGCCCGCAATCTTCGCAATAATTCTACGCCTGCGGAAATTAGGCTGTGGAGTAATTTGCTGAGGGCAAAAGGGTTTTGTGGTTATGCATTTCTCCGCCAGCGCCCAATAGGCAATTACATTGCCGATTTTTTTTGTAACGAATTGAAATTGGTAATTGAGTTGGATGGAGAAAGCCATCAGCATGAGGAACAGCATGAACGGGATAAGCTTCGTGACAAAGAATTGAAGGAATTGGGTTATACGGTAATCAGGTTTGAGGATGATGAAGTGTTGTATGATTTTCTGAATATTCAACGGACGCTGGAGATTTTTGTGGAGGAATTTGAGGAGAGACATAATACAGGTCATCCCCCTAACCCCCTTCGGAAGGGGGAAGAGGGCCAGGGCGCAGAATTTAAAAGCGTAAACAATAACAAACCTAAGGAAGGTCATCCCCTTAACCCCCTTCAGAAGGGGGAAGAGGGCCGGGGCGCAGAACCTCAAAACAACAAAAACAATGGCAAGAACTATTTATCCATACTTCTTTTATGCCTGTTTTTTTTGTGTGGATGTACATCCAAAGATCAATCCAACAAAACCGTTTTTAATTTTAACATGGACGATCTGCTTACGTCGCTCGATCCGGCTTTTGCACGCAACCAGAACGCGCTTTGGTGCGACAATCAAATATACAATGGATTGGTACAAATTAACGACAGCCTGAAAACACAGCCTTGCATCGCAAAAACCTGGAGGGTTTCTTCGGATGGCTTGCATTATACTTTTCATTTGCGGAACGATGTTTTTTTTCATGATGATGCCAGGTTTAAAAACGGCAAAGGCCGCAAAGCTGTTGCTGCCGATTTTGTTTACAGCTTTAACCGGCTTATTGACCCAAAAGTCGGTTCCTCCGGTTCCTGGATATTTAGCGATAAAGTAGCGGTAAAAGAAGCATTTGAAGCTTTAAACGACTCCACATTCGTAATCAACCTGCGTAAACGTTTTCCGCCAATGATGGCTTTGTTGACGGCACAATATTGCTCGGTTGTACCCCATGAAGTGGTTGATTTTTACGGGAAAGATTTCCGAAGCCATCCCATTGGCACCGGACCGTTTAAATTCAAATATTGGAAAGAAGGCGAAGTACTGGTGCTCCTCAAAAACGAAAAATACTGGGAGATCGAAAACGGCCGTCGCCTGCCTTACCTGGATGCTGTCCGCGGCACTTTTATCACCAATAAACAAACGGCTTTTATGGAGTTTGTAAAACACAACCTCGATTTTTTTAACGATGTGGACGGTAGCTACCGCGATGACATCCTGACCAAATCGGGCAGGATCACCAAAAAGTACAAAGGGAAGTTTCAACTAAAAACTAGGCCGTATCTGAATACCGAATACCTGGGTATGCTGGTAGATACCAATTTGGCTATCGTTAAAACTTCGCCTTTACGGTTGAAAAAAGTCCGACAGGCAATTAATTACGCCATCGACCGTAAAAAAATGGTTAAATACCTGCGCAACAGTATCGGCACGCCTGGTTACGGTGGTTTTGTCCCAGTTGGGATGCCTGGTTTTGAGCAGCAAAAGGTGCAAGGGTATGATTACAATCCTGACAAAGCACGGACTTTACTGGCCGAAACAGGTTTCAACAATGCGCATCCCCTTCCTGAAATTTTGTTGAACACAACCACTACTTACCGGGACCTGATCGAATTTGTGCAAGGACAGCTTAACTCCGTTGGCATACGCACCAGGGTAGAAGTTACCCAGGGCGCCAGTTTGAGGGAAATGATCGCTAAAAACAGCATCAACTTTTTTCGCGGAAACTGGATTGCCGATTATCCGGATGCCGAGAATTATCTATCGGTTTTTTACTCGCACAACAAAGTTCCTTTCGGCCCCAACTATACCAGCTTTTTCAATCCGGGTTTTGACCGTTTGTTTGAAGCCAGTTATCAGGCAAAAACCGATGAGGAACGCTTTAAGCTGTACCATCAAATGGATAACCTGATGATGGAACAGGCGCCCGTAGTGATTTTGTATTATTATAAATTAGTGAACTTGTACCAGAACAACATCAGCGGCATCAGCACCAACGCTCAAAATTTATTGGTTCTGAAGAGGGTTAGGAAGGCGAAAGGATGAAAGGGAAAAAAGATGATGGTTCGCTAAATTTATCCTTTAACAAGATCCCCGGCCCTGTTGAGGGCCGGATCTTGATGCTTCTTTTACCGGGTTAAAACTGGTAAGCAAAATGGAAAATATTGGGTTGAACGCTTTAAACTGACAACAGGCAACCCAAAACCGTCAACCAACTACTGGCGGCCGCCGCCTCCTGATGGAACACCGCTACCGCCTGCATCGCCTTGTTTCAAATCATCGTTATTGACTCCTTTTTTGGTTTGCGGGTTAAAGTTGATCTTTCCAAAATTGTAGCTGAACGTTAAACCAAAAGAGCGGAACGGAAATGCCGTGTTACTGGTTTGTGTCAAATGGTTTCCGTTGATGTTTTGTTTAAAATCAATGGTCTTTTTAAATGGGGAAAGTGTGTTAAAACCAATAGAAGCTTTTTTCTTGAGCACTTCTTTTTTCAGCCCAAAACCCAAAAAACCAAACGAGGGGTTTGTACCCTGGATGGTACGCCTCGGCGAATTTAAAATAGCAAAGGTTTCGGCAGAAAACCCATTTTTCAAAGCAAGGGTTCCGTTGCCAAATACATTGTAAACTATATAAGTCCCGGTAGTGGTTTGTTGTGCCGCAAAAGCACCGCTGGCACTTGGGTTATACGTGAAGGTATTGATACTGGCCCTGAAAGTTAAAGGTTTGATAGGAGTCACCGATCCAAAAAAACTGACACCCAGCGAATTGTTCTGACCAACGTTATAGTAATCGGTCCGGTTAACATTGCGTGTAATATCAGTTCCGCTGGCGTTGGTTGTGGTGTAGGCAACCGTGCTCACATAACTTTCGATAATGTTATTGGTGTGTTTATAATAAACAGAAGCATTGATGACCGAAGATTTAATGAACGTATTGAAGTTCAGTTCAACTGTTTGGGAAATTTCGGGCGATAAATTGGGGTTTCCTACAGACTGGTTTTGTACGTTGCTGGTATTAAGGAACGGATTTAAGAACTGCAAACTTGGCCGCTGGATCCTTTTGGTGTAGCTCAGTTTAAAAGTCTGGGTGCCGAAGGTTTTGGATATCGCAAAACTGGGTATAAAAGTAGTATAGCTGTTGTTAAAAGGCACTAAACCTACTAATGCGTTGGTAGATTTTCCGTTGATCTGTGTGTTTTCTACCCGTGCACCCACTTGCAGGCCAATGCTTTTTGGCAGGGTAAAACTAAAAACACTGTAGCCGGCATACACATCCTGGTTGTAATCATACTTGTTGGAAGTGGCCGGATTGAAAGTAAAATCGCCCCCGTTCACCTGGTTGTAAAAATCTGAGTTGCTGGTGATGCGGCGAAAGATGGATTTACCGCCTGCTTCAATTTTCAGTACTTTATTGACCGGCAAAACATAATCTGCCTGAACGGTATATTCGTTGTTTATACCATCGTTTTTGGCCTGCTGGTTTTGAAAAGACTGTGCGGTTGCTGTAGCCGGAAAAAACAGGGAAGTATAATCTACCAGTGATTTGCTATGGCTCCATTGTCCGGCAAAAGACAGTTCCTCTCCCTCTTTTTTATACTTGTGTGTGTAACCTGCATTCCAGTCAAAGCCGCCGAAAGTGGTTTTGCTGTCGTTGTTGTTATCGTAGATCAGGTTGCCATAGTGCGGGTCCAGAGTGGTATTGTTGATGGCTGAATTGGTTTTAAAACCACCCTGGTTTACCCGGATAGATGAATTGATGCTGTTGAAATTATTAAAATCGTAATTTACAGACGCAGAGCTGCTTCCCGCATAACGCTTAACTTTGCTCAGGCTATTTTGGTTGGTTTGGGTTCCGGAAGTATCGTTATAACTAAAAAAGGTACCTGGCGTAGTTTGCGGCCAGGTAAAGTTGCCGCCAAGATTGGCGGTGACCGTCAGTCGGTTTTGCTTGATGTTCAGGTTAACGTTGCCATTGTTCTGCCTGGTGCCAAAGCCACCGCTCACCGAACCGCTTACGCCAGCCACATTTTTATTTTTGGTGATGATGTTGATGATGCCCCCGGAACCTTCTGCATCATATTTTGCTGATGGCGAAGTGATTACTTCCACATTTTTGATCTGGTCTGCAGGTAAAGAACGCAAAACATCAGCTAAATTGTTGGACATGGCACCGGATGGTTTGCCATTGATCAATACCCGCACGTTCTGGTCGCCGCGCAACGCTACGTTTCCGTTAATATCCACTGATAAAAGCGGTACTTTCCTTAAAATATCCGTCGCATTTCCACCTGCCGAAGTAATGTCTTTCTCAGCATTATAAACAATCTTATCAATCCTGTTGTCAATCAAAGGTGCATCGGCCACAATATCTACACCTTTTAACACACGCCCGGAAGGCGAAAGGCGCACAGTGCCCAAATTAAAATCAGGTTTTTCTGGCGTAGTTGTAACCGGATCAAAGGTTTTGGTGGGATAACCAATAAAGCTAACCGTGATTTTATACTTGCCCGGATTTAAATTATTGATCCTGAAAACACCCTTTTCATCACTCACCACGCCGTTTAACGGTACTTTTCCGCCGCTGCGGAACAGCGTGACCGTAGCGTAATCAACAGGCTTTTTAGTGACAGAATCCATCACTGTTCCGGAGATCCTGCCGGTAACGGATGACCCACCGCCGCCCGAAAACTGGGCATGTGCAGCAAGTGTAAATATGAATAAAGAAAAAAGTAAAATTAAGCGTTTCATTTTGTTGTTGTTTTGTGATAGGAGGTGCAAAAGTGGGAATTGTTACAGCTATAAAAATATTTTTGCGGGTAAAAGAAGCATTACTTAGAAAGAAGGTTGAAAGGCGAAAGGTTGAAAGGCGAAAGGTTGAAAGGCGAAAGGCTGAATCATACCGAGTCTTTTTCCTTTTACCTAAAAACCCTTTACCTTTCCTCCTCAAACAACCATATTCACAATGCGGCCTTGTACGACGATCACCTTTTTAGGTTTTTGTCCGGCCAGGTATTTCTGCACGTTTTCATCGGCCAAAACCATTGCTTCTACTTCCTGCTGATCCAAACTCAGCGGAATGCTCAGGTTGGTTTTTGTTTTTCCGTTGATGGAGATCGGGTACGAAAAATCATCTTCCACCAAAAAATCAGGATTAAATTTGGGGAAGGCTGCGTAAGATAAACTTCCGGCTTCGTTGCCCAACAGCTTCCACAATTCTTCGGAAATATGCGGTGCATAAGGCGATAAAATAATCACCATATCCTGCAGGATGCTTCTTTTAGCACACTTTAATTCGGTTAGCTCATTTACCGCGATCATAAAGCTGGAAACAGAAGTATTGAAGGAGAAACGCTCGACATCATCTTCCACTTTTTTAATGATTTTATGGAGAGATTTTAATTCTGCTTTACTTGCTGCTTCATCCGAAACGCGGAAGTTAAACGCATCATCATGAAACAGTTTCCAAAACTTCCGCAGGAACTTGAAAACACCTTCAATGCCGTTGGTGTTCCAGGGTTTGGATTGCTCCAGCGGACCTAAAAACATTTCGTACATGCGTAAGGTATCCGCGCCGTAACGCTCAATCATCTCATCCGGATTGACCACGTTGAACTTGGATTTGGACATTTTTTCTACTTCATGGCCGCAGATGTATTTAGCCTCACCCCGGCCCTCTCCAGGGGAGAGGGAGCCATCTTCTAATATAAATGCTGCATTTGCATATTCTTCACGGGATTCCCTAAAGGCTTCAATATCTAAAATATCATTGGAAACGATATGCACATCAACATGTAGCGCGGATGTTTTATATTGATCTTTCAATCCAAAAGAAACAAATGTGTTCGTTCCTCTTCCTTCTTCATCATTTATGCGATAAACAAAGTTAGATCTCCCCTGAATCATTCCCTGGTTAATCAGCTTTTTAAAAGGCTCCTCGGCTGTTACCAAACCCAGATCTTTTAAAAACTTGTTCCAAAAACGGCTGTACAGCAAATGCCCGGTGGCATGTTCGCTGCCGCCGATGTACAAATCCACATCTTTCCAGTATGCTATGGCTTCTTTTGGGGCGAAAACATTTTCTTTTCTTTCCTCCGGAGAAGCCATATATCTGTACCAGTACCAGCTTGAGCCTGCCCAGCCTGGCATGGTGCTGAGTTCGTATGGATAAGATGCGGCCTCGCTTCTATTTTCAGCCTCACCCCGGCCCTCTCCAGGGGAGAGGGGGTTAGCTGCACTTGCGTTCAAGTCCCTCGCCTCTGGAGAGGGATTTAGGGTGAGGCTGCTCGAAGTTGTTTTATAACTCCAACCTTCCGCCCTTGCCAAAGGCGGTTCACCGCTTTCAGTTGGCAGATATTTATCTACTTCCGGCAAAACCAAAGGCAATTCCTTTTCATCAATTAACTGCGGCAAACCATTTTTAAAATAAACCGGGACAGGTTCGCCCCAATAACGCTGCCGGCCAAAAATAGCGTCGCGCATCCGGAAATTTACTTTGGCTTTTCCGGCGCCTAATTCTTCCAGTTTGGCAATAACCGCAGCCGTTGCTTCTTTATATGCCATTCCGTTGATGAAACCGGAATTGATGTAATGGCCTTCTTTGGTGGCATCTGCTTCTTTTAGCACCTCTTTTTGGGTATCGAGGATCGGAATGATCGGCAAATTAAAATGCGTGGCAAAACGATGGTCGCGCGCATCGCCGGAAGGCACACCCATCACCGCGCCGGTCCCATAGCCTGCCAAAACATAATCCGCAATCCAAACCGGTACTTTCTCCTGATTCAACGGATTGATGACATAACTGCCTGTAAAAGCACCGGAAACGGTTTTGGTATCGGCCATGCGGTCCAGTTCAGATTTCTTTTTGGCCTGATCGATGTAGGCATCAATAGCTGCTTGTTGTGCTGGGGTGGTTAACGATTTTACCAGTTCGTGCTCGGGAGCCAGTACGAGGAACGTTACGCCAAAAGTGGTATCTACGCGGGTGGTGAAGACTTCGATAAAGGGAGCGGAGATCGAGGATTCAGGAGCGCTCCCTTCGCTCTCCGCTCCCCGCTCTATCCCAAACCTCACCATCGCCCCAACGCTTTTCCCAATCCAGTTCCTTTGCATTTCTTTCAGCGGTTCCGGCCAGTCGATCATATCTAAACCTTGCAGCAAACGCTCTGCATAAGCGGTAATGCGCATGCTCCATTGCATCATTTTCTTTTGTTCTACCGGGTAGCCGCCGCGTTCGGAAAAGCCGTCTTTCACTTCATCATTTGCCAGAACAGTCCCTAAAGCAGGGCACCAGTTGACGGTGCTTTCGCGGAGATAAGTCAATCGGTATTTCAGCAGCTCTTCCTGCTTTTTTTCATCGGTAAAAGAAGCATATTCCTTCGCAGAAAAAGCAAGCACATCCTCATCCGATACTGCTTTTACGGCATAATTTCCTTCAGATTCAAATTTCTGAATTAAAGTGGAGATGGGTTCCGCTTTGTCTGTTTCCAGGTTGTACCAGGAGTTGAACAACTGCATAAAGATCCACTGCGTCCATTTATAATAATCGGGCGAACTGGTGCGCACTTCGCGGCTCCAATCAAAAGAAAAACCGATCTGGTCCAACTGGCGGCGGTAAGTGGCAATATTTTGTTCGGTAGTGATGGCTGGATGTTGCCCGGTTTGTATGGCGTATTGTTCTGCAGGAAGACCAAAAGAATCATAACCCATCGGGTGCAGCACGTTAAAACCTTTCAGCCGTTTGTAGCGTGCAAAAATATCCGAAGCAATATAACCCAGCGGATGGCCAACATGCAAACCGGCCCCCGAAGGGTACGGAAACATGTCCATCACATAATATTTGGGTTTGGAGGAGTGGTTTTCTACTTTAAAAGTCTGGTTTTCGGCCCAAAACTTTTGCCATTCGCTTTCTATTTTTTTAAACTGATAATCCATTTTCGCTTTCCAAGGGGGAATTGAACCGCGAAATTAAAAAAATCAGTGGGTTAAAAATCGAATAATGCTAAGTATCAGTTTTATGGTGCTAAAAGAAGCATCAAGATATATTATATATATCTTGATGTAAAAGTTTGGACGCAATTTAACCAGACCTCAAAGTAGACTTTTAAAAATTAAAATTATTTCCTTAGTTTTTGTAACAGATGTTTCTTTTAGTCGTAAATGATTAAAGGTTAAGAGCTCAATTCTTAACCTTTAAAAAAATTATAGTTATATGAAAAAAGAAATTAAAAAGGACTCTTTTCCAATGGAATTGAATGTTGTGATCGATTTTGTTATTAAGTTAATTACATTATTAGGAATGTTGATTAATCTTCGGATTTTTCCTACGCCCTACTTTTTGTAAAACTTAAGGATTCTCCTTCTTGAATCTTTAGAGGAAGGAGAATCTTTATTTTTTCTTATACTTAGCATAATCTGCAAAAGTTACATAAATTATTTTTTTTTCGTTATCTAAGAATTTCAACTCTATCCACCTAACCCTCCTTCGGCGCATCCTTAATCGGTTGTACGGGCTGTTCCTCATTCTGATAATACTCGGCCGGGTTTTCTGTTTTGGCTTTGGCATCATTCTCGGGGTAACATTTATCTTCCTTCGGCCCAAAACTTTTGCCATTCGCTTTCTATTTTTTTAAACTGATAATCCATTTTCGCTTTTCCGGGGGAATTGAACCGCGAAATTAAAAAATCAGTGGGTTAAAAATCGAATAATGCTAAGTATCAGTTTTATGGTGTTAAAAGAAGCATGTCCAATTGGCTTTCCTGGCTTCACCTTTTTGCTTTGTTTGCATTTTTCCTTCAGTGTAAGAGAATAAAATGGCTACAGAAGATCAATATTATCTGCCTCCTGGTTTTACTATAAAAGTATAATTTACTTTTGTAGCTTTCCTACATCAACCTACTGATAACCCTCCACCTGCAGCTTAAACAATTTTGCACAACCAGCTCCCTTCTATCCCCTTTCCTCTCTTCCCCTCTAATTTCTTTTTATCTTTGCCAAAGGAAAACGAATGGTGAAAAACCTTAAATTACTTCTGATCAAACCATGTCTTTACTTGATAAAATAAATAAATATCTCGACAAACAATCAAAATCCCAATTAGATAAAGGAAGGCGTATCGCTTCGCTTCAGGCAATTAAGGTGCAGGAAAATGCCGACAAAGAAACCTTCACGCTTCATGTTCCCAGCGAAAGCAACAGCTATAGTTACACGGTAGATGTTTATGATTATCCGGATGCACCTGATTTAGGAATAGTATGCGAATGCCCCGCATTTAATGATTATGGCAATTGCAAGCATTGTATTGCCGCGGCATTGAAAATCCAAAGAAGGCTGATTGACAATGGTGGAACAGTAACGATAGAAATACCGGCGAAAAAGCAAGTCCCGATTGATGAAGAAGCTTATTTCCACTTTGAGATGGAAAATATTTCGGTTTATACTTTACAAAAGCTTTCTGGCAACATCAGCCAAAGCACGATGAGTAAAGTTATAAACAATTTAAAACCAGGGCCCTTGAACATGCCCCATCAATGCTTTAGCTATTACGAAAAATCTAAAAAAATATG